>QFCS01006437.1_pt1 | contig 101240 bp, 94 predicted proteins | sample 3576561 | NCBI WGS metagenome assembly QFCS01 | reverse complement strand
TCAGAGCGCCTTGACCAGCTCGGGCACGGCCTCGAAGAGGTCGGCCTCCAGGCCGTAGTCGGCCACGCTGAAGATGGGGGCCTCGGGGTCCTTGTTGATGGCCACGATCACCTTGGAGTCCTTCATGCCCGCCAGGTGCTGGATGGCGCCCGAGATGCCGGCGGCGATGTAGAGCTGCGGCGCCACGATCTTGCCCGTCTGGCCCACTTGCAGGTCGTTGGGCGCGTAGCCCGCGTCCACCGCCGCGCGGCTGGCCCCGATGGCCGCGCCCAGCTTGTCGGCCAGCGGCGTGATCACCTCGTTGAACTTCTCGCTGCTGCCCAGCGCGCGACCGCCCGAGACGATGATCTTGGCCGCCGTCAGCTCGGGCCGGTCGCTCTTGGCGATCTCGGCGCCCAGGAACTGGCTCTTGCCCGAATCGGCCACCGCGTTGGCGGTCTCCACCGCCGCGCTGCCACCCGTGGCCGCTGCGGCATCGAAGCCCGTCGTGCGCACCGTGATCACCTTCTTCTCGTCCGTGGCCTGCACGGTGGCGATCGCGTTGCCCGCGTAGATCGGGCGCTCGAAGGTGTCCGGGCTCACCACCTTGGTGATGTCGGAGAGTTGCGCCGCGTCCAGCAGCGCGGCCACGCGCGGGGCCACGTTCTTGCCCGCAGCGGTGGCCGGGAACAGGATGTGGCTGTAGCTGCCTGCCAGCGCCACCACCTGCGCGGCCACGTTCTCGGCCAGCCCGTGTTCGAAGCCGGCGGCGTCGGCGTGGATGACCTTGGCCACGCCCGCGATCTGGGCCGCGGCCTTGGCGGCCTCGCCCGCGTTGTGCCCGGCCACGAGCACGTGCACGTCGCCGCCGCATTGGGCCGCGGCGGTCACGGTGTTGAGGGTGGCGCCCTTGATGGACGCGTTGTCGTGTTCGGCAATAACCAGTGCAGTCATGTCAGTTCTTCCTCAGATCACCTTGGCTTCGGTCTTGAGCTTGCTCACCAGCGTGGCCACGTCCGGCACCTTCACGCCCGCGCCGCGCTTGGGCGGCTCGCTGACCTTCAGCGTCTTGATGCGCGGCTTCACGTCCACGCCCAGGTCCTCGGGCTTGACCGTCTCCAGCGGCTTCTTCTTGGCCTTCATGATGTTGGGCAGCGTCACGTAGCGCGGCTCGTTCAGCCGCAGGTCCGTGGTGATGACGGCCGGGGTGCTGATGGAGAGCGTCTCCAGGCCGCCGTCGACCTCGCGCGTGACCTTGGCCTTGTCACCCTCGATCTCGACCTTCGAAGCAAAGGTCGCCTGCGGCAGGCCGGCCAGTGCGGCCAGCATCTGGCCGGTCTGGTTGCAGTCGTCGTCGATGGCCTGCTTGCCCAGGATCACCAGGCCCGGCTGTTCCTTGTCCACCAAAGCCTTGAGCAGCTTGGCCACCGCCAGGGGCTGCAGCTCTTCAGCGGTTTCCACCAGGATGGCGCGGTCGGCGCCAATGGCCATGGCCGTGCGCAGGGTCTCCTGGCACTGCGTGACGCCGCAGGAGACGGCGATCACTTCGGTGACCACGCCCTTTTCCTTCAGGCGCACCGCCTCTTCCACCGCGATCTCGTCGAACGGGTTCATCGACATCTTCACGTTCGCAATGTCGACGCCGCTGCCATCGCTTTTCACGCGGACCTTGACGTTGTAGTCGACCACCCGTTTCACGGGCACCAGAATCTTCATGCGTTCTCCTTCGGGTTGTGGTCTTGGGCGAAGCGGCGCGCGCGCGCCAGCACCGGGGCGTCCACCATGGCGCCCTCGAACCGGAAGGCCCCTTCGCCGTGCGCGGCGGCGGCCACCAGCACGCGCCGCGCCCAGGCGCTCTGTTCCTCGCTGGGGCCCAGGGCCGCGTTGACCGGCGCGACCTGGGCCGGGTGTATGCACAGCTTGGCGCCGAAACCGAAGCGGCGCGCGCGGCGTGCATCGGCGCCCAGGCGCTCGGTGTCCTGCAACGCGGTGGTCACGCCGTCCACGGGCGGCGCCAGGCCGGCGCGGCGCGAGGCCTGCACGAAGGCGAAGCGCACCGGCGCCAGTTCGGCCTCGTCGCCGTCGCAGGCCATGCCCAGGTCGGCCTGGAAGTCGAGGTGGCCGAAGGCCAGGCGCAGCACGCCGGGCACGCGCGCGATGGCGTCGATCTGGCCCAGGCCTTCGGCCGATTCGATCAGCGGCAGCCAGCGCCGCGCGGGAAAGGCGGCAAACAGGCGCCGCAGGTCCGAAGGGCTTTCCACCTTGGCCGGCATGGCGGCGCCCAGGCCCTGCAGCCCGCCGAGCAGGGCCGCGTCGTCCGCGTGCCAGGGCGTGGCCGAGGCATTGAGCCGCACCAGCAGGCGCGAGCGAACGCTGGCGTCCAGCGTGGGCCACAGGCGCGCCAGCGCCTCGCGCGCGCCGGCCTTGCGCTCGGGCGCCACCGCGTCCTCCAGGTCGAGGACCAGCGCGTGCGCGCCGCTGGCGAGCGCCTTGGGCAGGCGCTCCAGCCGGTCGGCGGGCAGAAACAGGAGGCTGCGGGCGAGGGCGATGCCGTGCATCAGACCTGCTCGTCCGGCAGCTGGATGCGCATGCCCGCCAGCGCGGGCTGCATGCGGATCTGGCAGCACAGGCGGCTGTTGCCGCGCAGGTCGGGCACGCCTTCGAGCATGAAGACCTCGGTCTCCGAGCGCGGGGGCAACTGGTCGAGGAAGGCCGGGTCCACGTAGCCATGGCAGGTGGCGCAGCTGCACACGCCGCCGCAATCGCCCAGGATGCCGGGCACGGCGTGGTCGATCGCGACCTGCATGAGGCTGCGGCCTTCGGGGGCCTCGACCGCGTGCTCGCTGCCGTGGGGGTCGATGAAAACAACGGTGGGCATGGGTGAATCGTCCTTGGTGAAAACCCCGAGATGGCGGTTTGACATAGTCCGTCTCGTCGGACTATTATTCCACCAACCGACGCACCGGACAACACACATTCCATCCCCAACGGAGGACCCCGAATTGGACCACTGCGCCCCCGTGATTCCCATCGCCAGCGCGCCCGCCGCCGAGCCGCGCTGGGACCAGCTCGTGCGCGACGAGCACGTGCACGGCTCGCTGTACACCGACCCCGCGATCTACCAGGCCGAACTGCAGAAGATCTGGTTCCGCACCTGGGTCTACGTGGGGCATGAGAGCGAGGTGCCGAACGCCAACGACTACGTCATGAAGTCCATCGGTCCCGAGCCGGTCATCATGACGCGCGACCGCCACGGCACGATCCACCTGCTGCACAACCGCTGCCCCCACCGAGGCAACCGCGTGTGCATGACCGAGCAGGGCAACGCGCGTTCCTTCACCTGCCCCTACCACGGCTGGACCTTCGCCAACGACGGCGCGCTCAAGGGCTGGCCCTTTCCCTCGGGCTACGAGGGCGTGGACCGGGGCGACTACGGTCTGGGCAAGGTCGCGCGCGTGGCCAGCTACCGCGGCTTCGTCTTCGGCTCCATGGCGGCCGAAGGCCCCAGCCTGGAGGAACACCTGGGCGCGGCCATGAAGTCCATCGACGCGCTGTGCGAGACCTCGCCCGAGGGCGAGGTGGAGATCACCGCAGGCTTCCTCAAGCACAAGGTCAAGGCCAACTGGAAGTTCCTGGTCGAGAACGAGACCGACGGCTACCACCCGTCCTTCGTGCACGCCTCCATCTTCGAGGTGGCGCAGAGTGGCATCGGCTCGCTCTACAGCGCCGAGTCCACGGCGGTGTCGCGCGACTTCGGCAACGGCCACACCGAGAACGACCTGCGCCCGGAGTTCCGAAAGCGCGACGTGCCGCTGTCCTGGTTCGGCACCACGGCCGACAAGCTGCCCGACTACACGGCGAAGATGAACGCCGCCTATGGCGAGGAGCGGGCGCGCAAGATCATGATCGACGGCACGCCGCACATCATGATCTACCCGAACCTGTTCATCGCGGAGATCCAGATCTTCGTGATCCAGCCGCTGTCGGTGGACGAGACCGTGCAGCACGTGACCGCGCTGCAGTTCAAGGGCGCGCCCGACCTGAACCGGCGCATGCGCCAGCAGACCATGGGATCGGTGGGCCCGGCGGGTTTCCTGCTGGCCGACGACGCCGAGATGTACGAGCGCACCCAGATGGGGGTGCGGATGCGCAATCCCGAGTGGCTGTTCCTGGGCCGGGGCAAGCACCGCGAGCGCCGCGACGCCGACGGCTTCCTGATCGGCGACAACACGGACGAGGTGCCCAGCCGTGGCATCTGGCGGCACTACCGCGCCACCATGGAGGCCGCGTGATGCCCATGACGACCGAACAACGCGCCACGCTGGAAGACGTCACGCAGTTCGTCTACCGCGAAGCGCGCCTGCAGGACGAGCACCGCTACGACGACTGGGAGTCGCTGTGGACCGACGATGGCGTGTACTGGGTGCCCGCGAACGGCGACGGTGGCGACCCCGAGAAGGTGATGTCCATCATCTACGACAACCGCTCGCGCATCGCGCTGCGCATCCGCCAGTTCCACACCGGCAAGCGCTTCAGCCAGACGCCGCAGTCGCGCCTGCGCCGCCTGATCTCCAACATCGAGGTGCTGGAGGACGATGGCCGCGAACTCAGCGTGGGCAGCAACGTGCTGATCTTCGAGAACCAGACGCGTGGCGACATGCTCTGGGCCGCGCGCACCGAGTACCGCCTGCGCCGCATGGATGGCCAGCTGCGCATGGCGCGCAAGACGGTGAACCTGGTGAACAACCAGGACGCGCTGTACTCGATGGCCTTCCTGATCTGACGCCGCCAAACGGAGACACTGCATGAGCAAGCCAACGAGTCCCGAGGTGCTGGTGGGCGAGGGCCCGGTGCGCCTGGACCTGCACGCCGATGGCGTGGCCCACCTGCGGCTGGCGCGGCCCGAGGCCGCCAACGGCCTGAACGTCGAGCTGCTGCGCGCGCTGCACGAAGCGGTGCTGCGCATCCACGGCGAAGGCCGCGTGCGTGCCGTGCTGCTGACGGGCGAGGGCCAGCACTTCTGCGCCGGCGGCGACGTGCACACCTTTCTTTCGAAAGGCGAGGCGTTGCCCGACTACATCCGCGTCGCGACGGCGCTGCTGCAACTCGCCACGGCCGCCCTGATCCGGCTGAACCCGCCGGTGGTGGCGGCGGTGCAGGGCTTCGCGGCCGGCGGCGGCGGCATGGGCCTGGTGTGCTCGTCCGACTTCGTGGTGGCCGGCGAGTCCACGCGCTTCCTGGCCGGCGCCACGCGCGTGGCCATGGTGCCCGACGCCGGCGTGTCGGTCACGCTCACGCAGCTCGTGGGCTTTCGCCGCGCCATGGAGATCCTGATGCTCAACCCCACGATCACGGCGGCCGAGGCCAAGGACATGGGCCTGGTCACGCGCGTGGTGGCCGACGAGCGCTTGATGGACGAGGCCTGGTCGCTCGCGCGCCAGCTCGCGGCCGGTGCGCCGGCCGCGCTGGCCAATACCAAGCGCCTGCTGTGGAACGGCATCGGCCAGGGCGTGGAAGCGGCCATGCCCGAGGAAAACCACATCCAGGCCCTGCTGTCCGGCATGGCCGACGCGCGCGAGGGCTTGTCGGCGGTGATCGAGAAACGCGCGCCGCGTTTCACGGGGCGCTGAATGGCGGCCGACAAGACCGCGCGACGGCGCGCACTGGTCACCGGGGGCGCCAGCGGCATTGGCGAGGCCATCGCGCGCCGCCTCGCGGCCGATGGCCTGGACGTGCTCATCGCCGACCGGCAGGCCGAGGCCGCCCAGCGCCTCGCGCAAGCGATCGGCGCCCGCGCCGTGGCGCTGGACGTCTGCGATTTCGATCGCGTGCACGCGGTGGTGGCCGAACAGGGTCCCTTCGATGTGCTGGTGAACAACGCGGGCGTGGACCAGCACGCCTTCTTCACGAACACCACGCCGGCCGACTGGCGCCGCCTGCTGGGGGTGAACCTGGAGGCCGTGCTCAACACCACGCACGCGGTGCTGCCGGGCATGCAGGCGCGTGGCTTCGGGCGCATCGTCAACGTGGCTTCGGAAGCGGGCCGGCTGGGCTCGCGCGGCGGTTCGGTGTACGCGGCGGCCAAGGGCGGGGTGATCGCCTTCACGCGCTCCATCGCGCGCGAGAACGGCCGCAAGGGCATCACGGCCAATGTGGTGGCGCCGGGGCCGATCGACACGCCGCTGCTGCGCCAGGCCGTGGCGCAGGGTGGCGACAAGCTCATGGAGGGCATGACCCAGGCCACGCTCGCGGGCCGGCTGGGCAGCACCGAGGAGGTGGCCTCGGCCGTGGCGTTCCTCGCCTCCGAGGGCGCGGCCTACGTCACCGGCGAGGTGCTGGGCGTCTCGGGTGGCATGGGGTGCGGCGCATGACACAGGACTCCCACGCTGAGCCGCGGCGCGGGTCGCCGACCGCCGGGGGGACCGGTCCGGCTGGGAGCGGCCCGGCGCCGGATCGGACCTCGTCGCCGTCGTCGGTCGAGACCGTCATGGCCCGCGTGAGAGCGGTCTATGGCCGCTGGCGCCGCGACACCCCCGTGGCGCAGATGCGCGCCGACTGGGACCGGCTCTTCGACGCCACCGGCGAGGCCGCGTTCGAGCCGCTGATCGCGGGCGGCGTGCCCTGCGCCTGGATCACCGCGCCCGGCGCGCGCACCGACCGCGCCATCGTCTATTTCCACGGCGGCGGTTTCCAGGTGGGCTCGCTGCGCTCGCACCGCGAGCTCATGGCGCGCCTGTCGGCCGCCGCTGGCGCGCGCGTGCTGGGCGTGGACTACCGCCTCGCGCCCGAGCACCGCCACCCGGCGCCGTTGCAGGACGCGCTGGCCGTGCTGCAGTGGCTGCGCGGCCAGGGCTTCGCGGCGCGCGACACCGCGCTCGCGGGCGACTCGGCGGGCGGCGGCCTGGCCCTGGGCGCGCTGCTGGCGCTGCACGGCCGGGGCGACGCCCTGCCGGCCGCGGCCTTGCTCCTGTCGGCCTGGACCGACCTCGCCGCCACCGGCGAGAGCTACGAGACCCGCGCCAGCGCCGACCCCATCCACCAGCGCCCCATGATCCTGGCGATGGCGCGCAACGCCCTCGGCCCCGACGGCGATCCGCGCGACCCGCTGGTCTCGCCGCTCTACGCCGACGAGCAGGCCCTGGCCGCGCTGCCCCCCCTGCTGCTGCAAGTGGGCGACCGCGAGACCGTGCTCAGCGATTCCGAGGCCTTCGCGCGCCGCGTGAACGCGGCCGGTGGCCAGGCGCGCTGCCAGGTCTGGCCCGGCATGGTTCACGTGTTCCAGCAATTTCCCCATGAGCTGCCCGAGGCGCGCGACGCGCTGGACGAGGGCGGCCGATTCCTCGCGTCCCACCTGGGGCGCGCCACTTCCGGAGACACCTCAGCATGATCGGAATCACCGCCTATGGCGGCTACGTGCCGCGCCTGCGCCTGTCGCGCCAGGCGGCGGCGCAGGCCAACGCCTGGTACGCCCCGCAGTTCGGTGGCCGCAAGGGCACGCGCGCCTTCGCCCACTGGGACGAGGACAGCATCACCCTGGCCGTGGCCGCCGCGCGCGACTGCCTGGGCCCGGCCAGCGCGCGCGAGCGCTCGACCGTGCGCGCGCTGCTGCTGGCCAGCGACACGCTGCCCTTCGCCGAGCGCCTGAACGCCGGCGTGGTGGCCGGTGCGCTCGATCTCGACGAGGGCATCGAGGCCCTGGACCTGGGCGGCACGCAGCGCGCGGCGCTCTCGGCCTTCACACAGGCCGTGGCGCGCGTGGCGGCCGGCGGGGGCGACACCCTGGTGCTGGCGGCCGACAACCGGCGCACGCGCGCGGCCAGCGCGCAGGAGCTGGAGTACGGCGACGCCGCCGCCGCCCTGCTGGTGGGCACGCAGAACGTGCTCGCGGAGTACCTGGGCGCGGGCACCGTCACGGCCGATTTCGTGGACCACTTCCGCGCCGCCGGCGAGGACCTGGACTACCACTGGGAAGAGCGCTGGGTGCGCGACGAGGGCATCGCCAAGCTGGTGCCGCGCGCGGTGCAGGCGGCGCTGGCCCAGGCCGGCGTGGCCGCCGCCGAGGTCGATCACTTCATCTTCCCCACCACCTTCGCCAAGATGGACCAGCAGCTGGCCAAGGCCTGCGGCATCCGCGCCGAGGCGGTGGTGCCCAACCTGGGCGACTGCGTGGGCGACAGTGGGGTGCCACACGGCCTGCTGCTGCTCGCCCACCTGCTGGAGCGCGCGCGGCCCGGCCAGCGCATCGTGCTGGCGCAGTTCGGCAGCGGCGCGCAGGCCCTGGTGTTCCGTGTCACCGAGGCCATCGATGGCTTCAAGCCGGCGCGCGGCGTGAGCGAATGGCTGGCGCGCGGCGTGGAAGAACGCCACTACACGCGCTTCCTCTCCTTCAAGGGCCAGCTGCAGCTGGAACGCGGCATGCGCGGCGAGCAGGACAAGAAGACCGCGCTGTCGACCGCCTGGCGCCACCACCGCGCGCTGCAGGCCCTGGTGGCCGGGCGCTGTGAGGTGACGGGCAGCGTGCACTTTCCGCCCTCGCGCCTGACGTACGACGCCCGGCCCCTGCAGGACACGCAGAAGCCCCACCCGCTGGCCGACCGGCCCGCGCGCATCCTGAGCTGGTCGGCCGAGTACCTGTCCTGGCACCCGGCGCCGCCGCACCACTACGGCCAGATCGACTTCGAGGGCGGCGGGCGCATCCTCATGGACTTCACCGATCTGGAGGTGGGCGAGGTGGACAGCGGCACCGCCATGGAGATGGTGTTCCGCGTCAAGGACGTCGACGAGCGCCGCGGCTTCACGCGGTATTTCTGGAAGGCCACCCCGGTGCGTGGCGCGTCCAAGACCTGAAGGAGAACCGCATGGCACAAGGCATCAAAGACAAGGTCGCCATCCTCGGCATGGGCTGCAGCAAATTCGGCGAGCGCTGGGACGCCAGCCCCGAGGACCTCATGCTGGAGGCCTACAACGAGGCCATGGCCGACGCCGGCATCGCGCCGGACCAGCTCGGCGCGGCCTGGTTCTCCACCCACATGGACGACGTGGGCACGGGACGCGGCGGCACGCCCATGGGCATCGCGCTGCGCCTGCCCAACATCGGCATCACGCGCGTGGAGAACTTCTGCGCCGGCGGCTCCGAGGCCATCCGCGCGGCCGTGTACGCCGTGGCCGCGGGCGCCTGCGACATCGCGCTCGCGCTCGGCGTGGAAAAGCTCAAGGACACCGGCTACGGCGGCCTGCCCATGGCCACCGTCGGCACCTACATCCCGCAGTGGTACCCGAACGCGGTGGCACCGGCCAACTTCGCGCAGCTCGCCAGCGCCTACCGCGCCAAACACGGTATCGACGCGGCCTTGCTCAAGCGCGCGATCTCGCACGTCTCGGTGAAGAGCCACGCCAACGGCGCCAAGAACCCCAAGGCCCATTTGCAGAAGCCCATCACCGAAGAGCAGTGCCTGAAGGCGCCCACCATCGCGGCGCCGCTGGGCCTGTTCGACTGCTGCGGCGTGTCCGACGGCGCGGCCGCCGTGATCGTCACCACGCCGGAGATCGCGCGCAGCCTGGGCAAGACCGACCTCGTCACCTTCAAGGCCCTGCAGGTCGCGGTGTCCAACGGCTGGGAGCTGCAGTCCAGCGAGTGGGACGGCAGCTATGTGCACACCGCGCGCATCGCCGCGAAACGCGCCTACGCCGAGGCCGGCATCGAGCGCCCGCGCGAGCAGATCAGCATGACCGAGGTGCACGACTGCTTCTCCATCACCGAGTTGGTGACCATGGAAGACCTGGGCCTGTCCGACGAGGGCCGCGCCGTGTACGACGTGCTCGACGGCGCCTTCGACGCCGAGGGCCGCGTGCCCTGCCAGATCGACGGCGGCCTCAAGTGCTTCGGCCACCCGGTGGGCGCCAGCGGCATCCGCATGCTCTACGAGATCTACCTGCAGCTGCAGGGGCGCGCCGGCGCGCGCCAGCTCGCGGACCCGAAGACCGGCCTGATCCACAACCTCGGCGGCCAGCCGTCGCAGAACGTGTGCTCGGTCTCCATCGTCGGACTGCAAGGGGTCTGAGCGCCATGAGCGAGCCTGTCGTTCTGCTCGACCACCCCGCGCCGCGGGTGGCGCGCCTGCGCATCAACCGCCCGGCGCAGCGCAACGCCATCGACGAGGCCGTGCGGCAAGGCTTCATCGATCGGCTCGACGCCCTGGTCCGGGACGCGTCGGTGCGGGCCCTGGTCATCGGCGGCGTGCAAGGCGTGTTCTCCGCCGGCGGCGACGTACCCAGCATGCTGGGCCTGAGCGAGGCGCAGGCGCGCGCTCGCCTGGGCCATGTGCAGCAGGTCTGCCAGCGCGTGGCCGATCTGCGCCTGCCCGTGGTGGCCGCCATGGAGGGCGTGACCGCGGGCGCGGCCGTCGGCCTGTCGCTGCTGGCCGACCGCATCGTGATCGGGCGCGAGGCGCGCGTGCTCTTTCCTTTCCTCAAGATCGGCCTGGTGCCCGACTGGGGCCAGCTGCTCACCCTGCCGCGCCGCGTGGGCCTGCCGGTGGCGCGCCGCCTGCTCTGCGGCGGTGAGCCCGTGCGTGGCGAAGAGGCGCTGCGCCTGGGCCTGGCCGACGAGCTGTGCGAGGACGCGCAGGTGATGGACCGCGCCGTGGCCCTGGCCGGCGAGCTGGCCCTGCTGCCCGCCGAGCCCTTCGCCCGCATGAAGCAGCGCCTGCAGCACCCCAGCGCCACGCTGGCCGAGGAGCTCCAGCGTGACCAGGACGACCAGGCCGCCTGCCTGCTGGGCGCTGACTTCCGCGAAGGCTTCTCGGCCTTTCGCGAGAAACGCGCCCCCGATTTCATTCACCGCCCCGGAGACCGCGCATGAGCGAAGCCCCCCAGGAGCCGGTGCGCCTGTCGCGTGAAGGTGCGGTGGGCGTGCTCACGCTCAACCGCCCCGACAAGCGCAACGCGCTCGACCTCGGCATGCGCGCGGCCATCGCCGCCGCCGTGCGCGCTCTCGAGGCCGACGCCGCCATCCGGGCCATCGTCATCACCGGCGGCGACAGCGTGTTCGCCGCCGGCGCCGATCTGAACCTGCTGGTCGACAAGGGCGCGCAGGACGTGGCCGCCATCGACCTCGGCCAGTACTGGGCGCCGCTGGCGAACGCGCGCAAGCCCGTGGTCGCGGCGGTCAGCGGCTTCGCGCTCGGCGCGGGCTGCGAACTCGCGCTGATGTGCGACTTCATCGTGGCCGACGCCAGCGCCCGCCTGGGCCAGCCCGAACTGGCCGTGGGCATCATGCCCGGTGCCGGCGGCACGCAGCGCCTGGTGCGCAGTGTGGGCAAGCAGGTCGCCAGCCTCATGCTCATGACGGCCGAGCCGCTGACGGGCGAGCGCGCCTTCCAGCTCGGGCTGGTGGCCGAACTCGCGCCCGAGGGCCAGTCGCTGGCGCGCGCGCTGGAGCTCGCGCGCAAGGCGGCCCGTATGCCGCCCAAGGCCATCGAAGCCACCAAGCGCGTGCTGCGCCAGGGCGCCGACCTGCCACTGGACGCCGCGCTGGCGCTGGAGAACCGAGAGTTCCTGCTGCTCTTCGACACCGATGACAAGACCGAGGGCATGCGCGCCTTCCTCGACAAGCGCAAGCCGCAGTTCAACGGCCGCTGAACGCGGCGCACCTGTTCCATTCCCCATGGCGACTGTTTCCCCCACCACCATTGGCGTCGTCGGCGCCGGCACCATGGGCCGCGGCATCGTGCAGCTCTTCGTGCAGGCCGGCCACACCGTGTATTGCCACGACGCGCAGCCCGGCGCGGCGACGAAGGCCATCGAGCATGTCGACGGCATGCTCGCGCGCGCGGTGGAGAAGGGGCGCATGGCGGCCGCCGACCATGAACGGGCGAGGCATCGCCTGAAGGCCTGCTCCCGCCTGGCCGATCTCGCGGGCTGCGAGCTGGTGATCGAGGCCATCGTGGAGGACCTGGCGGTCAAGCGCGCGCTGTTTCGCGAGCTCGAGGGCCTGCTCGGCGAACAGGCCATGCTGGCGAGCAACACCTCGTCGCTCACCGTGGCCGAGATCGCGTCCGCCTGCCAGCGGCCCGAGCGCGTGGCGGGCCTGCACTTCTTCAACCCCGTGCCGCTGATGAAGGTGGCCGAGGTGATCGCCGCCGTGCGCACCGCGCCGGCCGTGGTGCGGCGCCTGAGCGAACTCACCGAAGGCGCGGGCCACCGCGCGGTGGTCACGGCCGACCAGCCGGGCTTCCTCATCAACCACGCCGGGCGTGGCCTCTACACCGAAGGCCTTCGCATCGTCGAGGAGCGGGTGGCCACGCCGGCCGAGGTGGACGACGTGCTGCGCGAGGCCCTGGGCTTTCGCATGGGGCCCTTCGAACTGCTGGACCTCACCGGCCTGGACGTGTCCTCGCGCGTGATGGCCTCGATCTACGAGCAGTTCCAGCAGGAGCCGCGCTTTCGGCCGTCCTCCCTGGTGCCGCCGCGCGTGGCCGCGGGCCTGTTCGGCCGCAAGAGCGGCGAGGGCTGGTACCGCTACGTGGACGGCCAGCCGCAGCGCCCGCCGGCCCGGCCGCTGCCCCCCTTGCCCGAGGCGCTGGCGGTGTGGGTGGACCCGGCCGCGAGCGGCGCCGACGGCCTGCGGGGTCTCGTGGTGGCGGCCGGCGCACGCCTCGTCGACGGTCCGGGCAACGCCGACCTGTGCCTCGTGATGCCCTGGGGCGAGGACGCCACCGGCGCGGCGCTGCGGCTCGGCCTGGACGCCACCCGCTGCGCCGCCGTGGACCCGCTGCCGCCGCTGGCGCTGCGCCGCACGCTGATGTTGACGGCGGTGACCTCGCCGGCCGCGCGCGACGCGGCCCACGCGCTGCTGGCGAAGGACGGCACGGCCGTGACCCTGATCAACGACAGCCCCGGCTTCATCGCGCAGCGCGTGATGGCCACCATCGTCAACATCGCGGCCAACATCGCGCAGCGCGGCATCGCCAGCGTGGCCGACCTGGAGGACGCGGTGCGTCTGGGCCTGGGCTACCCGCAGGGCCCGCTGGGCTGGGGCGACCGGCTCGGCGCGGCGCGCCTGCTGGAGGTGCTGCGCGCGCAACTGGCCGCCACCGGCGACCCGCGCTACCGCCCCAGCGCCTGGCTGCAGCGCCGCGTGGCCCTGGGCCTGCCGCTGACCACGCCGGAGGCCGAGCGATGAGCGGGGTCGACCTCGAGCACCTGCGCCAATGGGTGGGCCGCAGCGAGACCCGCGAGCAGCACCTGGACCCCTTCCCGGCGCAGGCGCTGGCGGGCCTGCTGGACCGAAGCGACAGGCCGCAAGAAGGCGATGCCCTGCCGCTGCCCTGGCACTGGCTTTACTTCCTCGACGCGCCCAGCCGCGAGGGCACGGGCGTGGACGGCCACCCCCGCCGCGGCGGCTTCCTGCCGCCCGTGCCGCTGCCGCGCCGCATGTGGGCGGCGGGTGAGCTCACGCTGCACGAGCCGCTGCGCCTGGGCCGGGTGGCACGCAAGACGTCCACCGTGCGCAGCGTGGACCTCAAGCAGGGCAAGGCCGGTGCCTTGGTGTTTGTCACGGTGGCGCACGAACTGGAACAGGACGGCCAGCCCCGCCTCAGCGAGCGGCAGCACATCGTCTACCGCGAAGCGCCCACCGCGCCCGCGCCGCTGCCGCCCGGCGAGGTCGCGCCCGCCGACGCGGACTGGCGGCGCGACCTCGTGCCCGACCCCGTGATGCTGTTCCGCTTCTCCGCGCTGACCTACAACGGCCACCGCATCCACTACGACCGCGACTACGCGACGCGCGAAGAGTTCTACCCCGCGCTGGTGGTGCACGGTCCGCTGCTGGCCACGCTGCTGCTCGACCTGGCCGCACGCGAGCGGCCCGGCGCGGTGCCCACGCACTTCGGCTTTCGCGCCCAGCGCCCCGCCTTCGACACCGACGCGCTGCGCCTCAACGGCCGCCTCAACGCCGGGGCCGACGGCGCCGCGCTCTGGACCAGCGACCCCCGGGGCTTCGTCGGCATGAGCGCCACGCTGCGCTGGCGCTGAGCGGCCCGCACACGAACTTCCACAGGAGACCAACAGATGACCCATCCCCCCTACGACGTGGTCGTGATCGGCGCCGGCGCCGGCGGCATGAGCGCGGCCGCCCACCTGGTGGCCGCCGGCCGCAAGGTGCTGATCGTGGAGTCGCAGGACCGCCTCGGCGGCCGCGCCTCCAGCGAGGAGATCGACGGCTTCATCGTCAACCGCGGCGCCATCGCCATCGAGCGCGGCAGCGGCTTCGAGCAGACCTTCGAGCTGCTGGGCGTGCCGCTGGACGTGCGCGAACCCCAGCCCGCGACCGTGTTTCGCATCGACGGCAAGATCATCGACCCGAGCAAGGGCGGCGGCTGGAACCTCATCCTTGGCGGCCTCACCAAGGCCGCGGCCAAGATCGGCGCGAGCTTCGGCGACGTGCGCAAGGGCAATGCCGAGCTGCCCGAGGAAGCCCTCAGCACCGAGGACTGGCTCAAGAAGTTCACCAAGAACGCCACGGTGCACCGGCTGTTTCGCAACTTCTGCGCGGCGATCTGGGCCGCCAACGCCGACGAATTGCCGGCGCGCGCCTTCCTGACCTACTTCGCCTTCAAGGGCGCCTTCAAGCGCTTCGGCTTCTGCCCACGCGGCACCATCGGTCTGTGGAACGACCTGGGCGCCGGCATCCGCGCCAAGGGCGGCGAGATCTGGCTCGACGCGCCGGTCCGCAAGATCCACGTCAGCGACGGCCGCGCCACGGGCGTGGACGTGGAGCGCAACGGGGTGACGAAACGCATCGACGCGCGGGTGGTCATCAGCAACGTCGGCCCGGCCGCCACCATCGCGCTGGCCGGCGAGGCGGCGCTGGGCGAGGCCTACGTGGCCAAGGCCCGGCGCGTGCTGCGCCCGGCCGCGAACATCGTGGTCAACTTCGCGACCCGGCAGCGCCTGATCGACCAACCCGGCCTCATCACCTTCGCCAACACCGAGCGGCTGTGCAACATGGGCGAGCTCACGGCGATGTGCCCCGAGATGGCGCCGCCGGGCTGGCACCTGTACGTGGCCTACGTGGTGCCCAAGCCGGCCCTGGGCGACTTCGACGAGAAGGCCGAGACCGAGCTGGGCCTGCAGGACCTGCGCAACGAGTTCCCCGGCTTCACCGACGCCAAAATCCTCTCGATCCGCGTGATGCGCGGCGAGTGGCCGGCCCAGCGCTCCTGCGCCGGCTTCGACCTGCCGCAGGAGACGCCGCTGCCCAACCTCTGGAACGTGGGCGATGCCGTCAAGGACTACGGCGGTGGCGGCACGCAGGCCTGCGTGGACACCGGCCGCGAGGCGGCGCACAAGGCGCTGGGCCTGCTCGGCGTGGGCCAGGCCGCATGATGCGCGACATGAACAACGCCCTGCAACGGCCACTCGCCGACGCCTCGGCCGTGCTGGCGCGGCTGCGCTCGCTCTTCGACGCGGGTGTCCAGGTGCTGGCGCGCCATTGCCTGGAGAACGGCCGCCTGAGCGCGCGGCGCCTGGACGAGGTGCAGGTGGCCAGCTTCGAGATGGCCTGGGCCGGTGCCGAGCTGCTGGCCGCCGAGACCGCCATCGCCGCGCTCACCCCCGCCAGCGACCCGCTGGACGCGCAGCTCGCGCTGGTGTTCACGGTGGACGCGGTGGTCTCGCTGCTCGACCGCCTGGACGCGATGCTCGCCGAGACCGGCGAAGACCCGGCGGCGGTGGACGCGCTGCGCGCGGCGCCCGAGTGGCGTGCGCTGCGCCGCGCCGCGGGCGGCGCCGAGGCCTTGCAGGCCGCGGGCCGGGGCGTGATCGAGGCCCAGGGACTGGTCGGCGACATCGCCCTCGACGAGGCCCACGCGCTCGCGCAGGACGCCTTTCGCCGCTTCGCCGCCGAGGTGGTGGCCCCACAGGCCGAGGCCATCCACCGGCACGACCTCACCGTGCCCGAGTCGCTGCTGCAGCCCATGCGCGAGATGGGTGTGTTCGGACTGGCCATTCCCGAGCGCTTCGGCGGCAGCGCACCCGACGACCGCGAGGACACCCTGCTCATGGTGGTGGTGACCGAGGCCTTGTCCGAAGGCTCGCTGGCGGCTGCGGGCAGCCTGATCACGCGGCCCGAGATCCTCACGCGCGCGCTGATCGCGGGCGGCACCGACGGGCAGAAGGCGCACTGGTTGCCGCGGCTCGCGGCCGGCGAGCCGCTGTGTGCCATCGCCATGACCGAGCCCGACTGCGGCTCCGATCTGGCGGCCTGCCAGCTCAAGGGCACGCGCGTGGACGGCGGCTGGCTGCTCAACGGCGCCAAGACCTGGTGCACCTTTGCCGGCAAGGCCGGCGTGCTGATGGTGGTGGCGCGCACAGACCCCGACCGCTCGCTGGGCCACAAGGGCCTGTCGGTGCTGCTGGCCGACAAGCCCTCGGTGGACACGCACCAATTCGAGGTGAAACAGGACGGCGGCGGCACGCTCACGGGCCGCGCCATTCCCACCATCGGCTACCGCGGCATGCACTCCTTCGATCTGTCGTTCCAGGACTACTTCGTGCCCGACGCCCACGTGGTGGGCGGCGAGGCCGGCCTGGGCAAGGGCTTCTATTACACGCTCGCGGGCATGGTGGGCGGGCGCATGCAGACCTCGGCGCGCGCCTGCGGCGTGATGCGCGCGGCCCTGCGCGCGGCCGTGCGCTACTCGCAGGACCGCCAGGTCTTCGGCGCGCCGCTGGCCGACTTCGCGCTCACCCAGGCCAAGCTGGCCCGCATGGGCGCGCGGCTGGCGGCCTGCCGCCGCCTGGCCTACACCGTGGCTGGCATCGTCGACGGCGGCCACGGCCGCATGGAAGCCAGCCTGGTCAAGCTGCTGGCCTGCCGCTCGGCCGAGCTGGTGACGCGCGAGGCCCTGCAGCTGCACGGCGGCATGGGCTACGCCGAAGAGACGCCGGTGAGCCGCTACTTCGTCGACGCGCGCGTGCTCTCCATCTTCGAGGGCGCCGAGGAGACGCTGGCGCTCAAGGTGGTGGCGCGAAGCCTCATGGAGCGCGCGCTCGGCATCGCGCCGGCGGGGGCTTGAGATGGCCCAGCCCAAGGGCATCCTGAGCGGCCTGCGCGTGGTAGAGGCCGCGGCCTTCGTGGCCGCGCCGCTGGGCGGCATGACGCTGGCGCAGATGGGCGCCGACGTGATCCGCATCGACGCCCTGGGCGGCGGGCTCGACTACCGCCGCTGGCCCGTGACCCGGGACAACACCAGCCTGTTCTGGTGCGGGCTCAACAAGTCCAAGCGCTCGGTGGCGCTGGACCTGGCCTCGCCCGAGGGCCGAGAGATCGCCATGGCCCTGGCCTGCGCGCCCGGCGAGGACGCGGGACTGTTCCTCACCAATTTCCCGCCACGCGGCTGGCTGGACCACGAGGCCCTGAAGGCGAAGCGGGCGGACCTGATCCAGCTCACGCTGATGGGCGATCGCCACGGCGGCTCGGCCGTGGACTACACCGTCAACCCGCGCCTGGGCCTGCCCTACGTGACGGGTCCTGTGGACGGCGAAGGCGCCGTCAACCACGTGCTGCCGGCCTGGGACCTGATCACCGGCCAGATGGTGGCCGTGGGCCTGCTGGCCGCCGAACGCCACCGTCGCCGCACCGGCCAGGGGCAGCACGTGAAGCTGGCCCTCGAGGACGTGGGGCTGGCGGTGATGCAGCACCTGGGCTTCATCGCCGAGGCGCAACAGGGCCAGCCGCGCGAGCGCCATGGCAACGCGCTGTTCGGTGCCTTCGGCCGCGACTTCGTCACACAGGACGGCGAGCGCGTGATGGTGGTGGGCCTCACCCCCCGGCAGTGGCGCTCCCTCGTCGAGGCCATGGGGCTGGGCGCGGCGGTGGACGCGCTGGGCGCCCGGCTGGGGGTGGACCTCTCGCACGAGGGCGAGCGCTTCAAGGCGCGCGAGGCCTTGGCCGAACTGATCGGCCCCTGGATCGGTGCGCGGCCGTTCGCGCAGGTGGCGCAAGCCTTCGAGGGGCACGGCGTGTGCTGGAGCCGTTACCAGACCGTGGCCGAGCTCGTGCGCGACCCCGAATGCTCGCCGGCCAACCCGCTGTTTCAGCGGGTGGAACAACCGGGTGTGGGCGAGATGCTCGCCGCGGGCATTCCGCTGGACTTCGGCGCCGTGCCGCGACTGCCGGCGCAGGCCGCGCCGCGCCTGGGCGAGCACACCGAGGAGGTGCTCACGCAGGTGCTGGGCATCGATGCCGCGCAGTTCGGGCGCCTGCACGACCGGGGTGTCGTGCGCGCGGCCGGGAGCTGAGAGGCCATGACCATGGCCGCTTCTGCGGGTTGGCGGGGTGAGGGTCCGGGGTGCCTTGCTGCGCGTGGACGGGCCGAGGCCCCGGCGTGCGCTGCGGCGGGGCGTCGGCCAGCGACGCAGCTGACACGCCAAGCACGCTGGCAGCCGAGAGGCCACAGGCGTTGGGCGCGGTCGCGGACCTTGCGCGGGATGCCCTTGACGCCTTCTGTCTGACAGACAGGGGAAACCCCAAGTGATCACCACACACAAACCCTTCTCATATACCGTCCCGTCGGACTATTATTGAGACCGTGCAGCGCAGGCTGTCCTGCGCCGTTTTCCGTCCCGCCAACACCTAGGAGACCCGCCATGATTTCCCGCACCCGCCGCCTCGTCGGCGCCTTGGCGCTGATCGGCGCTTTCGCGGCCGCCGCGCCCGCGTCCGCCCAGACCACGGTCATCAAGTACTCCAACTGGCTGCCGGTGGGCCAGGCCATGCGCATGGAGGTGATCGAGCCCTGGATCGCCGAGGTGGAGAAGGTCACCGCCGGCCGCGTGAAGATCGACACCCTGCCCAAGGTGGTGGGCACGCTGCCCGCGCAGTTCGACGTGGCGCGCGACGGCCAGGCCGACCTGGTGGTCTTCATTCCGGGCTACACGCCCAACCGCTTCGACATCCTCGAGGCGCTGCAGATGCCCTTCGTGAGCGACAACCCCGAGGTGCTCGCGCCCCTCGCCGATCGCTTCTTCCGCAAGCACCTCGCCAGCTATGGCGAGTTCAAGGGCGTGCACCCGCTGTCGGTCTACGTGGTGTCGCCGGGCCAGCTGTTCAACAACAAGCGGCCGCTGCGCAGCATCGCCGACTTCAAGGGCCTGAAGTTCCGCAGCCCGCAGCCCAGCGCCACGCAGGCGCTCACGCTGCTGGGCGCGGTGCCGGTGAACAAGCCGGTGAGCGAGACCTACGAGTTGATGTCGTCCGGCGTGCTCGACGGCACGCTGATGCCACCCGAGTCCATCCCCGCCTTCAAGCTCAACGACCTGGTGCCCTACGCCACCATCGTGCCGGGCGCCATCTACAACACCGTGCTGGTGCTGGGCATCAACGAAGACAAGTGGAAGTCGCTGCGCGCCGAGGACCGGGAGGCCATCACGCGCATCAGCGGCGACGCCTTCGCCGCCAAGATCGGCGCCGCCTACGCCAAGGGCGATCGCGCGGCCTTCGACGGCCTGCGCAAGGCGGGCAAGAGCGTGGAGACCGCGTCGCCCGCGCTGGTGGACGAAATGAAGAAGGTGCTCGCGCCGGTCGAAAAGGACTGGATCGAGAAGGCCAAGAAAAAGGGCGTGGCCGATCCGCAGAAGCTGCTGGACGAGCTGCGCGCCGAGGTGGCCGCCGCCTCGCGCGGGAAGTAAGGCATGGCGCGCGCACGGGAAGGACGCCTCGAACGCGCCCTGACGGCGGTGGGCACGCTGAGCCTGCTGGCGCTCATGGCCATCGTGTTCATCGACGTCGCTGGCCGAAACCTCCTCAACAGCCCGCTGCCCTGGGGCACGGAGGTGATGGAGGTGCTGCTCGGCCTGATGGTGTTCGTGTTCTATCCCGTGCTGGCGCGTCGGCACGGCCACATCGTGGTCGACCTGGTGCCGCTGCCGCGCGCGGCGCGCGCGGCCCAGCGCCTGCTCGCGGGCGGCGTGGGCGCGGCGCTGTTCGGCGTCATCGCCTGGACCTGTGGCCGCCAGGCCATCCGTTCGGCGGGCTATGGCGACGCCTCGGCCATCCTTGGCATTCCCACGGCCTGGGTGCTGTGGGGCATGGCGGCGCTGGCGGGCCTGAGCGCGCTGGTGTTCCTGGCGCAGGCCTTCGGCGCCTGGCGCGACGACGCGGCCTGCGCCGATCACGGGGCTTGAGATGCTCGCGGTCTCCCTTGGATTCCTGGTCGCCTTCGCGCTGATCTTCCTGCAGGTGCCGATCGCCACTGCCCTCGGGCTGGTGGGCTTCGGCGGCGTGGTGGTGCTCAATGGCTGGACGCCCGCGCTCAGCATGGCCGCCACCATCACGCGCGACAGCACCCTGGTCTACACGCTCATCGTGCTGCCGCTGTTCGTGCTCATGGGCAATCTGGTGGCGGGCGCCGGCATCTCCGGCGACCTGTTCCGCGCCGCGCAGGCGCTGATCGGCCGGCGCCGCGGCGGCGTGGCCATGGCCACGGTCGCGGCCTGCGGGGCGTTCGGCGCCATCTGCGGCTCCAGCGTGGCCACGGCCGCCACCATGGGCAAGGTCGCCATTCCCGAGATGCGCCGCCTGGGCTACGGCGACCGGTTGGCCTCGGCCGCCGTGGCGGCCGGCGGCACGCTGGGCATTCTGATCCCACCCTCGGTGATCATGGTGGTGTACGGCGTGGCCACGCAGACCCACATCGGCAAGCTGTTCGCGGCCGGCATCGTGCCGGGCCTCATCGCCGTCGTCGGCTACCTGCTGGCGGTGCGCTACCTGGTCTGGCGCGACCCTTCGCAGGCCCCCGTGAACAGCGAGCGCCTGGCGATCGACGTGCCTGGGCTGGTGCGCACGCTGTGGCCCGTGGTGGCGATCTTCGGCATCGTCATGGGCGGCATCTACGGCGGCCTGTTCACCTCGGTCGAGGCCTCGGGCATCGGCGCCACGGCGGCGCTGCTGTTCGCGCTCACGCGGCACAACCTCACGCTGGCGCAGATCCGCGGCATCTTCGTGGACAGCGCGAGCACCTCGGCCATGATGTTCGCCATCATCCTGGGCGCGGCCCTGTTCGGCGAGTTCGTCAACATCACCGGCGTGCACGAGGGCTTGCTGGCCATGGTGCAGGGCAGCGGCCTGTCGCCCTTCGGCGTCATCCTGGCGATGATTGCGATCTACCTGGTGCTCGGCTGCGTGCTCGAGAGCCTGTCCATGATCCTGCTGACGGTGCCGATCTTCTTTCCCATCGTCACGGCGCTGGGCTACGACCCGGTGTGGTTCGGTGTCCTGATCGTGGTGGTGGTGGAGATCGGCCTCATCACGCCCCCCATCGGCGTCAACCTGTTCGTGATCCGCTCGGTGACGCCCGACATCGCCATGGGGTCCATCGTGCGCGGCGTGCTGCCCTTCATCACGGCCGACCTGCTGCGCGTGCTGCTGATCGCCTCCGTGCCCGCGCTCAGCCTGTGGCTGCCCAACCTGTTGTTCAAGAGCACCGGCGGATGAAACAGCCCAGCCTGGACCTGTCGGCGGACACGCTCGAGCGCCGACTCGCGCCTTTTCTCTCGCGCGCCCTGAACCGCCCGCTGCGCCTGGACGGCTGGCGCCGCTTTCCGGCGGGTTTCTCCTGGATCACCCTGGGCCTGCGCGCCACGCCTGGGGACGGGGGCGAGCCGCTGGACCTGATCCTGCGCATCGGCGACCCGCGCGGCCTGCTCGCGCCCTACCGCGCCGAGCCCGAGTACCGCGCGCTGGAAGCGCTGCAAGGCCTGGCCTCGCTGCCGGTGCCGCGCGTGTTCGCGTTCAGCGACGACCCCTCGGTCATCGGCGCGCCCTTCCTGGTCACCGGCCGTGTCGATGGCGACACGCCCATGCCCTGGAAGGGCGCGGCCGAGGCGCGCGGCGAACAACACAACGCCAGCCTGGCGCGCGACTTCAGCGACGGCCTGGCCGCGCTGCACCGCGTGGACTGGCGCGCCACGCCGCTCAAGCGCCTGTGGGGCGAGGTCGACCCCGCCACGGTGGCGCGCGAGCAGACCCTGCACTGGTGGCGCCATGCCGGCTTCGGCGACGACGCCGCGCACGCGCCGCCGCAGCTGCACCACGCCATGCGCTGGCTGCTGCGCCACGCGCCCGCCGCGCCGCGCGTGGTCATCGTGCACGGCGACTACCGCGTGGGCAACTTCCTGCAGCGGGACGGCCGCATCACCGCCGTGCTGGACTGGGAGCTGGTGCACGCGGGCGATCCGCACGAGGACCTGGCCTGGGCCGCGTTGCGCGTGTTCTCGGGCGGCACCGGTCGCGTGGGCGGCCTCATGGACCGCCAGGCCTTCGTCGAGCGCTACGCGCGCCAGGCCGGCTTCACGCCCGACCCGGTGGCTTGGCGCTACTACGAGGTGCTGGGCCTGTTCAAGAGCGCGTCCATGCTGCTGAGCGCGGCGCAGCGCGTGCAGAGTGGGCGCGCGCGCGACATCCGCATGGCCTCCATGGGCTTTCAGGTCGCGTCCACGCTGTTGGAACTCAATCGCCTGATCGGCGAGGCCGCCGCCGAATCGCGCGGCGCGGAGGTGACGCCATGACCACCGACCTGGGACGGCTGATCGAGGCCTTGCGCCGCACCCTCAGCGACGCGGTGGCGCCCGAGCTGAGCAGCGACTTCGCGCGGGGCCAGCTGGCCGCCGTGAACGACATCCTCGGCAAGCTCGCCGGCATGGCCGTGTGGGACCCGCAGGCCCTGCAAGCCCAGGCCCAGGCGCTGCGCGAAGGCCATCGGCGCTTCGCCGAATGCGCCGCGCGCGCCGGCCTGGTGCTGCCGGCGGGTGGCGACGCCGCCGGCCTGGACGCCGCGCAGGCGCGCACGCGCGAGCTCAGCGATTGGCTCGATACGAACGGCCCCGCGCTGGGGCCGGCGCTGGCCGCCGAACTCGACGCCATCCTGCGCCAGGCGCTGCGCGAGCAACTGCGCGTGGAGCGCCAGCGCATCCCCCTCACCGACTTCAGCGCCATGACGGCCGCTGCACCGAAGGACTGAACCCCATGCTGACCCCCCAGGACGACCTGCCCGGCCACCAGACGCCCGGCACCTTCGCTCAGGCCGGCCACGGCGATCCGCGCTTCACCGAGCGCTGGTGGTACACCGCGCACCCGCTCGACGGCCGCCCGCTGATCCTCGACGTCGGCTTTGGCTACTACCCCAACCGCGGCGTCATGGACGCCTTCGCCGGTGTCACCGTGGGCCGCACGCAGTTCAACTTCCGCGCCTCGCGCCGCCTGGGCGCGAACCCGCTGGAGCTGGCGGTCGGCCCGCTGCGCCTGGACATCGCGCAGGGGCAGCGCCTGCATCGCCTGGCGCTGCGCGACAACGCCTCGGGCATTGCCTTCGAGCTGGACTTCGAGGCCAGCTTTCCCGCGGCGCAGGAAAAACAGAGCCGGCGCGAGCGCGATGGCGCGGTCGAGGAAGACCTGGCGCGCGTGGCCCAGTTCGGCCGCTGGCGCGGCTGGCTGCAAGTGAACGGGGAACGCCACGCGGTCGAGCCGGCCAGCTGGTGGGGTCAGCGCGACCGCTCCTGGGGCATCCGTTCCGAGATGCGCACCGACTGGGCCGCGCCCCCGATGCAGACGCACAAGAAGTTCTTCTGGACCTGGTCCATGTTCCAGACGCCCAGCATGGGCGCGTCGATCTTCCTCAAGGAGCGCGAGCCGGGTCAGCCCTACTACCTGTCGGGCGCCGAGTTCCAACGCCTGCCCGACGGCAGCGTGCGCCACCGCGAGGTCGCGTCGGTGGCGCACGAGCTGCAATGGGCCGATGACCCACTGGGCCAGACCATCGCCGCTGGCGAGTTCACGCTGGGTTTTGCCGATGGCGGCTCGCGCCTGATCCGCGTCGAGGCCCTGCCCGCGCGCTATTACCTCAAGGGCGGGCTGTACGGTGGCTGGGGCGGCTGGAACCACGGCGACGACAAGGGTGCCTACGCCGAGGCGCACGACGCCTGGAACCTGGACGACCCGCTGACCCGCGAACGCGCCCGAACCCTGGGCGACCACGTGGTGCGCGTGAGCGTGGATGGCGAGACCGGCATCGGCATCAGCGAGTACGGCGTGGCCGCCGGTTACCCCAAGTACCCGCTGCCGCAGAAGCATCCGGCGCTATAAAGTCGGGAGCAGGAGACACACATGCAGCTGACACAGGCGCTCACGCGGGCGGTGCAGACCCGCCACCGCTTCGCGGCCACCCTCTACAACGACCGCCAGCGCAGCTGGGCCGAGGTGGGCGAGCGCGTGCCGCGCCTGGCCGCCGGCCTGCGCGCGCTCGGCCTGCAGCCGGGCGACCGTCTGGCCGTGCTGGCGTTCAACAGCGACAACTACATCGAACTGTTCTTCGCCGCCGCCTGGGCGAACCTGGTGATCGTGCCGCTGAACACGCGCTGGGCCATCCCAGAGAACGTCTACAGCCTGCAGGACGCGGGCTGCGCGGGCCTGGTGGTGGACGACGGCTTCGCGGCGCAGGTGCCCGAACTGCTCAAGGGCCACCCCATGGACCGGGTGGTGCACATGGGCGATGCGCCCACGCCCGCCGGCATGCAGGCTTACGAGGCGCTGATCGCGCGCACGCCGCCCATGGCCGACGAATGCGGCCGCGACGACGAACTCTGCGGCATCTACTACACGGGCGGCACCACCGGCCACCCCAAGGGCGTGATGCTTTCGCACAAGAACTTCATCGCGGCGTCCATCAACTGGATCGCCACCTTGCATTTCTCGGACGAGACGCGCTACATGCACTCGGCGGGCCTGTTCCACCTGGCCGGCGCGTCCCCGGCCTTCGCGCTCACGCTGGCCGGCGGCACCCATGTGTGCCTGCCCAAATTCGACGCGGTGCTGGCCTTCGAGGCGATACAGACCCACCGGGTCAACTACGTGCTGTTCGTGCCGACCATGATCAACATGATGTTGAACCACCCGGACTTCGAGCGCTACGACCTCAGCAGCGTGCGCTACTGCGAGTACGGCGCCTCGCCGATCCCCGATGCCGTGCTGGCCGCGGCCATCGCCAAGCTGCCCAGCTGGGAGTTCATCCAGGGCTATGGCATGACGGAGACGGCCGCGCTCACGGTGAGCCTGCCCTGGCGTTTCCATTTCGATGGCGAGCACGGCCCCCACAAGCGCCAGGCCGCCGGCCGCGCGGCCTATGGCGTGGACGTGAAGATCGTCGACCCCGACGGCCAGGAGCTGCCGCGCGGCACGCCGGGCGAGATCGCGGTGCGTGGCGCGCAGGTGATGCTGGGCTACTGGAACAAGCCCGAGGCCACGGCCGCCGCCATCCGCGACGGCTGGATGCACACCGGCGACGGCGCCTGGATGGACGAGGATGGATTCATCACCATCGTCGACCGCGTCAAGGACATGATCATCAGCGGGGGAGAGAACATCTACTCGCGCGAGGTGGAGAACGCCGTGCACGCCCACCCGGCGGTGCGCGAGTGCGCCGTCATCGGCGTGCCCGACGAGAAGTGGGGCGAGGCGGTGATGGCCGTGGTGGCGCTCAAGGACGGCCAGCGCGTGAGCGAGCAGGAGATCATCGACCACTGCCACACGCTCATCGCCAACTACAAGTGCCCGCGCCAGGTGGTGTTCCGCGAGGCCCTGCCGCTGTCGGGCGCGGGCAAGATCATGAAGAACGTGCTGCGCGAGCCTTACTGGCAAGGGAAGAAGCGGTCGGTGAACTGATGCGCTGCGCCACAGCGCCCGCGTCGCCTGCCTTGAACCCGTGCACGAACAGGTGCGAGATGCGCGCCGCCAGCTCCTTCGGGCCGATGTCGCCCGATGGCCGGTACCAGCTGAAGGTCCAGATCATCATGCCGAAGAGCAGCAGCGCGTAGGGCTTGCGCACGCGCGCGGTTTCCATCAGGCCGGGGTTGAGTTCCTCCAGCAGGCCGTTGAGCAGCTCGGTCATGCTGCTCTCCAGCGAGCGGATGGTGCGCAGCTCCGCGCGCGGCAGGTACTTCAGGTCGTTCATCAGGATGATGTGCTCGTCGCGCTCGCGCGCCGCGCCCTGCATGAAGCTTTCCACGAACTGCTGAAAGCGCGCCTCGGCCGGCAGCGCTTGCGCCACGATGCGCGTCAGGTCCTCGGCCTGGCGCGTGATGTGGTCGTGCACGATGGCGTAGAGCAGCTCTTCCTTGCTCGGGAAGTAGTGGTAGATGTGCGACTTGGAGGTGCCGCAGGCCTTCGCCACGTCCTGCATGGTCGCCTGGTCGAAGCCCTTGCGCGCGATCAGCGCGGCGGCCTTGTCCAGGATGGTGGCCTTCTTGTCCTCGTAGTCGTCCGCCCGCGTTCTGGTCATCGCTGCTCCTTGAAAGTGTGTCCAGCCCCATTGCGCTCGGGCCCGAAGCTGTTTATATTTAGACCGACGAGACGGACTATATATTGACCTGGATCAACCACTCATCAGGGTAAGCATGGAGACTTCGCACAAGCATCTGGTGATTGTGGGCGCGGGCCACGCCGGCAGCGAGCTCGCGGTGTCGGCGCGACAGAACGGCTGGGCCGGCCGCATCACCCTGCTGGGCGAGGAATCCGTGCTGCCCTACCAGCGTCCGCCCCTGTCCAAGGCCTGGCTGGCCGGCCAGGTGGACGCCGACGGCCTGCTGCTGCGCCCGCGCAGCGCCTACGACGCGGCCCGGGTTGAGCTGATGACCGGCGCGCGCATGCAGGCCATCGACCGCGCGAGCCGCCGCCTCGTGCTGGCCGACGGCAGTGCCCTGGCCTACGACAAGCTGGCGCTGTGCACCGGCGGGCGGCCCCGGCCCCTGTCCTGCGCCGGGCTGGCGCCGGGCCAGCGGCCCCGCAACCTGCACTACCTGCGCAGCATGGCCGACGCCGAAGGCATCCGCGCCCAGCTGCGGCCCGGCGCGCGGGTGTTGATCATCGGCGGCGGCTATGTCGGGCTGGAGGTGGCGGCCTCGGCGCGCGGCCTGGGCGCCGAGGTCACGCTGCTGGAACTGCAGCCGCGCGTGCTCGCGCGCGTCGCGGGTCCGGACGTCTCGGCCTTCTACGAGCGCGTGCACCGCGCCGCCGGCGTGGACCTGCGCACCGGCACCGAGCTGGCCTCGGTCGAGGTGGAGGACGACAGGGTTCGCGCCGTGGTCTGCCGCGACGGCGCGCGCCTGCCGGTGGACCTGGTGGTGGCTGGCCTGGGCATGCTGGCCAACGTGGAGGCCGCGCGCGCCGCCGGGCTGGCGCAAGAGGGCGGCATTGCGGTGGACGAGTTCTCGCGCACGCGCGATCCGGACGTACTGGCGGCCGGCGATTGCACGCTGCAGTTCAGCAGCCTCTACGGCCGCGAGCTGCGCATCGAGTCGGTGCCGAACGCGCTGGAGCAGGCGCGCGCGGCCGGGTCCTGGCTGGGCGGCAAGCCCAGGCCGAACCGCGCCGTGCCCTGGTTCTGGTCCGACCAGTACGCGCTCAAGTTGCAGATGGCGGGCCTGTCGCAGGGCCATGATCGCTGCGTGCTGCGCGGCGACCCGGCCACGCAGTCGTTCAGCGCCTTCTATGTGGCAGGCGAGCGCCTGCTGGCCGTGGACGCGATCAACCGGCCCGCCGATTTCATGCTGGCCAAGCGCGCGCTGGCGCAGGCCTGCACGGTGGATGCGGCGCGCCTGGCCGACGAGTCGGTGCCGCTGAAAGACCTTCTGCAGACCGCCTCGGCGGTCCCCGCCATCTAGGGTATTCCCCAGGGAGTCGACAGGAACCAGGCACCATAATTCGCGTCAATTAAAGACCGACGCGACGGACTAATTATTAAGGAGTGACCTCCTTCCGCGCAGCGATGCGAGGGAGAGGAACAGAGACACCCATGACACCCCATACCGCCGCCAGCGCATCGCCCGCGCCCGCGCTGGCCATCCACAACATCCAGGTCGTCTACGGCGGCGCCATCGAGGCCGTGCGCGACGTCTCCCTCGAGGTGCGCCCCGGCCAGATCGTGGCCCTGCTGGGCTCCAATGGCGCCGGCAAGTCCACCGTGCTCAAGGCCGTGTCGGGCGTGCTCGACGCCGAGGACGGCGTCATCGAGAAGGGCAGCATCCTGCTCGGTGGCCGCGCGGTCGAGAAAGACCCCGCGCCGGCCATCGTTCGCCAGGGCATGGTGCAGGTGCCGGAAGGCCGGCGCCTGTTCCAGACCCTCACGGTCGAGGAAAACCTGATCACCGGCGCCCACCTGCAGAGCGCCGCCCACCTGGCGCAGACGCGCGACGAGGTGTTCGCGCTGTTCCCGCGCCTGGCCGAGATGCGCCAGACCACCGCGGGCTACCTCTCGGGTGGCGAGCAGCAGATGGTGGCCATTGGCCGCGCGCTGATGAGCCGGCCCAAGGTGCTCGCGCTCGACGAGCCCTCGCTGGGCCTGGCGCCGCTGGTGGTGAGCGAGATCTTCCGCTGCATCCAGACGCTGCGCGAGACCACCGGCCTGACCATCCTGCTGGTCGAGCAGAACGCCAGCCGCGCGCTGGCCATCGCCGACTACGCCTACATCATGGAGAACGGCCGCGTGGTGCTCGACGGCACCAGCGAGCAGCTGCGCCGCAACGCCGACGTGCGCGAGTTCTACCTGGGCCTGAGCTCTCAGCCCGGCCGCACCAGCATGAAAGACGTGAAGCACTACAAGCGCCGCAAGAGGTGGCTGTCATGAGCGCCGCGCAGCAGACCCCCGTGCTCGAGGCCACGCGCATCTCCAAGCGCTTCGGCGGCGTGAAGGCCGTCAACGAGGTGAGCCTGAAGGTGATGCCGGGCGAGATCGTGAGCCTGATCGGCCCCAACGGCGCGGGCAAGACCACCACCTTCAACCTGGTGAGCGGCGTGCTGCCCCCCAGCGAGGGCCGGATCGTCTTCCAGGGCCGCGACACCGCGGGCCTGAAGTCGCACCAGTTCGCGAACCTGGGCATCGGCCGCACCTTCCAGAACCTGGCGCTGTTCCGCCATGGCACGGTGGTGGAGAACCTGCTGGTGGGCCGGCACATCCACTTTCGCTACCCGGTGTGGGAAGCGCTGGCCTTCTGGGGCCGCTCGCGCCGCGAGGAGATTGCCGCGCGCGAAAAGGTGGAACGCATCATCGAATTCCTCGAAATCGAAGAGCTGCGCGACAAGCCGGTGAGCCAGCTCGCCTACGGCCAGCAAAAGCGCGTGGAGCTGGGCCGGGCCCTGGCCTGCGAGCCCAGCCTGCTGCTGCTGGACGAAATCGTCGCGGGCATGAACCGCGAGGAAAAGGAAGACATCGCGCGCTTCACGCTCGACATCCGCGACGAGTTCGGTATCGCGGTGCTCATGATCGAACACGACATGCAGGTGGTGATGGACCTGTCCGACCGCGTCTATGTGCTGGACTTCGGCTGCCTGATCGCCGAAGGCACGCCGGCCGAGGTGGCCGCCAACCCGGCCGTGCTGGCCGCCTACCTCGGCGAGGAGGGCGCGCATGCTTGACCATCAGACGCTGCTGCGTGGCGAGGGAACGCTGCCCGGCCTGCTGCGCCTGCGCGCGCGGGAGCGCGGCCAGCAGGTGGCCCTGCGCGAAAAGGTGCAAGGCATCTGGCGCGGCCGCACCTGGGCCGACTACTACCGCGACGCCCGCCGAACGGCCCTGGGCCTCATGAAGCTGGGCCTGCAGCGCGGCGACCGCATCGTCATCGCGTCAGAAGACATCCCCGAGTGGTTCTACGCCGATCTGGGCGCCCAGATGCTGGGCGTGCAGGTGGTGGGCATCTATCCCACCAACCCCTGGGCCGAGGTGCAGTACATCGCGGGCCACTGCCAGGCCAAGGTGGCGATCACCGGCGACCAGGAGCAGACCGACAAGGTGCTCGACGCCATGAAGGCAGGCCCCGGCCTGCCGCACCTGCGGCACATCTTCTGCGTCGACATGAAGGGCCTGCGCCGCTACGCGCCGGGCGAGCCCCACAGCTACGAGCACCTGATGGCGCTGGGCGACCAGTTGATTCAGGAGGACCCGCTGGCCGAGCAGCGCCTGGACCGGAGCATCGACGCTCTGGTGCCCGACGACGTGAACATCCTCGTCTACACCTCGGGAACCACCGGGCCGCCCAAGGGCGCCATGCTCACGCACCGCAACTTCATCTTCGCGGCCTACTCCTATGCGGCGGCGCGCCAGATGGTGGACAAGCGCTTCGAGTCGGTGTGCTACCTGCCGCTGTGCCACGTGGCCGAGCGCGGCTACTCCACGGTGCTGCACCTGCTCACCGGCGGTTGCGTGAACTTCGCCGAATCCATCGACACGGTGTCGGCCAATATCCGGGAGATCGCGCCCACCTTCTTCCTGGGCGTGCCGCGCATCTGGGAGAAGCTGCAGCAGCACTTCGAGTTCCGCATGAAGGACAGCGGCCGCGTACAGCGCTGGCTGTACCGCGTGGGCATGAAGCGCGGGCGCGCGCTGTCGGACCGGCGCGCCGTGCACGGGCGGCTGGTGTCCCTGGGCGATCGGCTCGAATTCGGCTTCTGGTACCTGCTGCTGTTTCGCAACATGCAGCGCCACATGGGCCTGAACCGCACACACACCCGCATGTGTGGCGGCGCCTCGGTCTCGCCTGAAACGCTCAAGTTCTTCGACGTCATCGGCCTGCCCGTGGGCCAGGGGTATGGCCTCACCGAGGCCGGCGGCCTGGCCTTCGTTCAGGTGCCGGGGCGGCCGTTCGTGCCGGGCAGCTGTGGGCCGGCCATGCCAGGCGTGGAATGGCGCGTGGGCGAAGACGGCGAGGTGTTCGTGCGATCACCGGGCGTGTTCCAGGGCTACTTGTTCGACGACAAGGGCACCCAGGACATCCTGGCGCCGGACGGCTGGCTCGCCAGCGGCGACATCGTCGAGGTGCGCGCGACGGACGAGATCGCCGTGGTCGACCGCAAGAAGGCCATCATCATCACCAGCGGCGGCAAGAACATCGCGCCGTCGGAGATCGAGAACGCGCTCAAGGACAGCCCCTTCGTGCGCGAGGCCATCGTGGTGGGCGAGGGCCGCAAGTTCCTCGGCGGCCTGATCCAGATCGACTTCGACAGCGTGGGCCGCTGGGCCGCCGAGCGCGAGCTGCCCTACACCACCTTCAAGTCGCTCACGCAGATGGGCGAGGTGCGAGAGCTCATCCAGCAGGTGGTGGACGAGGTGAACTCGAAGTTCGCCCGCGTGGAGAACATCCGCAAGTTCGTGCTCCTGGAAAAGGAGCTGGACCACGACGACGGCGAACTCACGGCGACGCAGAAGGTGCGCCGCGGCCTCATCAACAAGAAGTTCGCGCGCGAGCTCGAACAGATCTATGGAGGCGCGTCATGAGCCCCGCACGGCCGCCCGCAAGGGCCCTCACCGCAGCGCGTCGCGCGGAGGTTTCCGAATGAACTACTTCATCGAACTGGTCGTCTCCGGGCTGGCCATCGGCGCGATCTATGGCCTGGTGGCCATGAGCTTCGCGGTCATCTTCAAGGCCACCGGCATCGTCAATTTCGCCCAGGGCGAGATGGGCATGCTCACCGCCTACACCTCCTGGTCCATCGCCACGGCGCTGGGCACCGACGCGGTGTCCACCATCGTGGTGGCGGTGGCCGTGGGCGCGGCCCTGGGCCTGGTCTGCGAGCGCCTCATCATGCGGCCCATGCTCGGCGAGCCGGTGCTGTCGGTGGTGCTGGTGACCGTGGGCCTGGCGGTGGTGCTGCGCGCCCTGGTGACGCTGATCTGGGGCGCCGCGCCGCACAAGTTCAACGTGGAGGGCGCCGACACCATCGTTCACCTGGGCGACATCGGGCTGCGCGCGAGCCAGCTCACGGTGATCGCGGCACTGCTGGTCGCCATCGGCGGCTTCTGGTTCTTCCTGCGCCACAGCCGCTTCGGCGTGGCCATGCGGGCGGTGGCGGCGGACGAGAAGACAGCGCGGCTCATGGGCGTGTCCACCGCGCGCGTGCAGGCCGTGGCTTGGGCTTCGGCCTCGGGCCTGGCGGGCCTGGCCGGCGCCTTCTTCGCGGTCATCTACGGGCTGGCGCCCACCATCTACGAGATCGGCCTGAAGGCCTTCCCGGCCACGGTGCTGGGCGGCTTCGACTCGGTGCTGGGCTCGGCCTTCAGCGGCCTGTTCATCGGCGTGCTGGAGAACCTGGTCGGCGGCTACCTGCCCAGCACGCTCAAGGAGATCGCCGGGTTCCTGCTGATCCTGGTGGTGCTCATGGTGCGGCCCTTCGGGCTGTTCGGCGAAAAACGGATCGAGAGGGTCTGATGCGCAGCGGTTTCTTCAAGCAAAGCTATGGCGAGCTGGTCGTCCTGACGGACTCGCCAGCGGTCAAGGGGTGGACGGTGGCGTTGCTCGCCGCACTCGCGCTCGCGCCCTTCGTGCTCGGCAACTTCATGCTGTCGCACCTGACCGTCATCCTGTTCACCACCGTGGGCGCGCTGGGGCTGATGGTGTTGACCGGCTTCACCGGCCTGATCTCGCTCGGCCACGTGGGCTTCCTCATGCTGGGTGGCTATGCCTACGCCATCGCGGTCACGCGCTGGGGCCTGCCGGCGGAGGTCGCGCTGCTGCTGTCGGCGGCGCTGCCGGCGCTGTTCGGGCTCATCGTGGGCATTCCTTCGCTGCGGCTGCACGGGCTGTACCTGGCCATCACCACGCTGGCCTTCGCGCACATCGTGACGGCGGGCATCCTGGCCGGCGGCGAGCTCACCGGTGGCGGCAGCGGCATCATGGTCGACCGCCCGGTGGTGCTGGGCATGGACCTGTCCAGCGACCGCGCCTTCTACTGGTTCTGCCTGGGCGTGTGCGCGCTGGCCGTGCTGGCCGTGCTCAACCTGCGCCGCTCCTACGCGGGCCGCGCCCTGGTGGCCGTGCGCGACAACGACATCGCGGCTCGCACCATGGGCATCAGCCTGGTGCACTACAAGCTGCTGGCCTTTCTCATCAGCGCAGCGCTCACCGGCCTGGCGGGCGGCCTCATGGCCATCTACATGAGCTTCGTATCGGTCGAGGGCTATCCCTTTCTGCTGAGCATCGAGGCCCTGGCCATCGTCATCGTGGGCGGCATCGGCTCGGTGCTGGGCGCGGTGCTGGGCACGGTGTTCATCGTGACGCTGCCCGAGGTCTTCTCCAGCCTGATGTCCTTCCTCGGCGGTCGGCTCGCCGACACCATGACCACCAGCGCGCACGAGATCAAGACCGTGCTCTACGGCGTCGCGATCATCGCCTTCCTGCGCTTCGACCCGCGCGGCCTGCGCGGCATCTGGCACGACCTGCGCCATACCTGGGTGCACTGGCCGCTGCGCTACTGATTCCCTTCCCCCCACCCAACGGCTTCGGCCACGAACGACAAACAGGAGACAGCATGAACAGCCAACTCACCGCCCTTGCCATCGGCCTGCTGGCCGCGGCCGCCACCTTCAGCGCCGCCGCGCAGCAGCAGGGCGTGACCGACACCGAGATCGTGCTCGGCGACATCCTGCCGCTGAGCGGGCCGCCCGCTCTGTTGGGCGTGGCCCACAACCTGGGCGTGAAGGTCGCCGTGGCCGAGGCCAACGCGGCCGGTGGCATCAACGGCCGCAAACTGCGCCTCATCACCGAGGACGACGGCTACGTGCCCTCGCGCACGATCCAGGGCGTGCGCAAGCTGGTCAACAGCGACAAGATCTTCGCCTTCACCTCGATCTCGGGCACGGCGCAGTCGCAGGCGGCCATGTCCATCATCAAGCAGTCGGGCCTGCCGGCCATGGCGCCGATCACCACCTACGAGGGCCTGTACAAGCCTGCCATCAAGAACGTGTTCGCCGTGGGCTACGACATGCGCGAGGCGGTGTACGGCCTGGTCTCGATGATGGCGGACCGCTACCCGAACAAGAAGTGGGCCGTGATCTCGCAAGACGACGAGTACGGCGAGAACGTGCGCGACGGTTTCGAGCGCGTGGCCAAGGAGAAGAAGCTGCAGGTGGTCTCCAGCCAGATCTTCAAGAAAGGCCAGTCGGACTTTTCGTCCGAGATCCTGAAGGTCAAGCAGTCGGGGGCCGAGGCGCTGATGGCCGGCGGCGTGCTGGGCGAGAACATCACCATGACCAAGGAACTGGAGCGCATCGGCCACAAGATTCCGGTGGGCGTGACCTATGTGTCGCGCGTGCCCGCCAGCGCCAAGATGATGGGCAGCGCCGGCGAGAACGTGTACACGGTGGACTACGTGTACCTGGAGAGCTCGCCGGAGGCCAAGGGCTTCATGGACAAGATGGAGAAATACCTGACGGCCGAGGAGCGCGGCCGCGCGAACCGCTACAGCTTCACCGGCTACGCCGCGACCCGCGCCCTGTTCACGGCCATGGAGCGCTGTGGCAAGGCCCTGACGGCGGACTGCACCAACGCGGAGCTGGCCAAGCTGAAGAACCTGGAGACGGGGGCGATGACGCCGATCGGCTTCACCGCCGAGAACCACCTGGCCGCGCCCAAGCTGTTCTTGCTGAAGGCGGACCCGGCGGCGTCGACCTATAAGCTGGCGCAGTGAGCGCCCGGGGCCGGGGAGGGCTCAGCCCTTCTCGGCCAGGAAGCCCTTGAGGAACAGCCGGGACAGCCGGTCGCACAGTTCCTGGGGCTTCACCTCGCCGGAGGGCTTGTACCAGAAGTCGGTCCAGTTCAGCATGCCCAGCAGCATCATGGTGTAGGGCTTGTAGACCGGCTCCGGCAACTCGGGGTTGAGGTCGTGCAGCAGCCGGGTCACCTGTTCGGTCAGCTGGCGCTGCAGGTTGATCAGCGGGGTCTGCTTGGCCTTGGGCAGGAACTTCACATCGTTCATGGCCACCATGTGGCGGCGGCGCGACTGCGCGGACTTCTGCGTGTAGGCCTCCACCACCATCTGCAGCCGCTCGCGCGCGCTGGCCTTGCTCACCAGGGCCTCCTCGATCGCGCCGATCAGGCGCTGCAGGTGTTCCTGCAGCATGGCGAACAGCAGGTCGTCCTTGGTGGGGAAGTAGTGGTACAGCATCGACTTGGTCGCGCCGCAGGCCTTGGCCACGTCCTGCATCTTGGCGGCCGGGTAGCCTTCCTTCGCGAAGATGGCTGCCGCCGAATCCATGATGGCCTGGGCCTTGGTTTCGTAGTCGTCCGAACGGATGCGCGGCATGGGTCCTCCTGGCGAAAAAGAGCGGCGCGAGTGTAGCAAGGCGCCTTGCGGGCCCCACCGCCCGCCCATAAAATAAACCGACACGCCGGACTATGAATGGAAAAGGCCCGGTTTTCCTTGACCCGCATCAACGCCGCTTCACATGACCGAATTCGAATTCCTCGAGCCCGACTTCCTCGATGAGGACCTGCGCATGGTGCGCGACCAGGTGCGTCGCTTCTCCAAGGAACGCATCGTGCCCTTCGCCGACGCCTGGGAGGCCTCGGGCGAGATTCCGCGCGCCCTGTTCCGCGAGCTGGGCGAGCTGGGCTTCCTGGGCATGCGCCACCCGGTGGAATACGGCGGCGGCGGCCTGGGGCCGCTGGCCTCGGTGGTGCTGGGCGAGGAGCTGGCGCGCTCGGGCTACGGCGGCGTGGCCTCGGCGCTCACGGTGCACAGCGACATGTCGATCAGCCACATCGCGCACCGCGGCTCGCACGAGCAGAAACAGAAGTACCTGCCCGACGCCTGCGCCGGCCGCAAGGTCGGCGCGGTCTGCGTGACCGAACCCGGCGCCGGCTCCGACGTGGCCGGCCTGCGCACGCGCGGCGAGCGCATGGCCGATGGCGGCTGGCTCATCAATGGCTCCAAGACCTTCATCACCAACGGCGTGCATGGCGACATCTACATCGTGGCCGCGCGCACCGACCCCGAGGCCAAGGGCAGCCGTGGCATTTCGCTGTTCATCGTGGAGAAGGACAACCCGGGCCTCAAGATCACGCGCCAGTTCGACAAGCATGGCTGGCGCTCGTCCGACACGGCCGAGCTGTTCTTCGACGACCTGAAGTTGCCCGCCGATGCGCTGCTGGGCGAGGAGGGCAAGGGCTTCTACTACATCATGGGCACCTTCCAGAACGAGCGCCTGGTGGTGGGCGCGCTGGTCTCGGGCACCTGCGCGCGCGCCATCGAGCTCACGGTGGACTACGTGCGCCAGCGCCAGGCCTTCGGCAAGTCGCTGTGGGACCAGCAGGTGGTGCGCAACAAGCTGGCCTGGATGGCCTCGAAGGCCGCGGCCGTGCGCGCGCTCACCTACCAGTGCGCGCTCATGATCGAGCAGGGCAAGGACACGGTGCGCGAGGTCTCCATGCTCAAGGCCTTCGGCGCCGAGACCCTGCAGGAGGTGGTGCACACCTGCCTGCAGCTGCACGGCGGCACCGGCTTCATCACCGGCACGCCGGTGGAGCGCATGGCGCGCGACGCGCGCATCCTCACCATCGGTGGCGGCGCCACCGAGGTGATGCTGGAAGAAGTCGCCAAGCGCATGTGACCCATGCCCGGACCGCTCGCCCACCTCACCGTCATCGAGCTCGCGGGCATCGGCCCCGGGCCCTTCGCCTGCATGGTCCTGGCCGACCTGGGCGCCACCGTCGTCCGCGTCGACCGCCTGCCAGGCCCGCCCTCGCGCGGCGGCCTGGAGGACCTGATGCGCAACGACGGCATCGTGGACCGCGGCCGCCAGTCGATCGCCGTGAACACGAAGGACCCGCGCGGCGTGGAGGCCGTGCTCCGGCTGGTCGCATCCGCCGACGTGCTGATCGAGGGCTTTCGCCCCGGCGTGGCCGACAAGCTGGGCCTGGGCCCCGAGGCCTGCCGCGCGCGCAACGCCCGCCTGGTCTATGGCCGCATGACGGGCTGGGGCCAGAGCGGCCCGCTGGCCCAGGCCGCCGGGCACGACCTCAACTACATCGCGCTCAGCGGCGCGCTGCACGCCATGGGCCCGGCCGACCGGCCGCCCGCCCCGCCGCTCAACCTGGTGGGCGACTACGGCGGCGGCGGCATGCTGCTGGTGGTGGGCGTGCTGGCCGCGCTGGCCGAGGCCCAGCGATCGGGCCAGGGCCAGGTGGTGGATGCCGCCATGACCGATGGCGCGGCCCTGCTGATGAGCGCCCAGTACGGGCTGATGGCCAAGGGCTTCTGGCAGGACCGCCGCGAAAGCAACTTCCTCGACGGCGCGGCCCCCTTCTACGGCACCTACGAATGCGCCGACGGGCGCTACGTGTCCGTGGGCGCCATCGAGCCCCAGTTCTACCGCCAGTTGCTCGAGCGCTGCGGCATCGAGGACCCGGCCTTCCAGCGCCAGTGGGCAGCCGGCGAATGGCCCGCGCTGCGCGGGAAGCTGGAAGCGCTGTTTCGCACCCGCACGCGCGACGCCTGGTGTGCGCTGCTGGAGGGGACGGACGCCTGCTTCGCGCCCGTGCTGTCGATGGCCGAGGCGCCCGCGCACCCGCACAACGCCGCGCGCGGCACCTTCGTGCGCGGCGAGGACGGCGTGGTGCAACCCGCGCCCGCGCCGCGCTTCGACCGCACGCCCGCCCAACTGCCGCAGCGCGCCCCCGTGGTGGGCGCCGACACGCGCGCGCTGCTGGCGCGGGCCGGCTACGCGGCCGCCGACATCGAGGCCCTGTGCGCGGCCGGCGTGGTGCACGCGGCGGAGGCGGTGCGATGAGCGGGCGCCGGCCGCTGCACCTGCGACGCATCCAGTGCGAGGCCTTCGAGCGCGAGGACGGCCTGATCGACCTTGACGGCCTGCTGGTCGACACCAAGCCGCAGCCCCTGCAGTTGGTGCACCGCGCGGTGCCGGCGGGCCAGGCCATCCACCAGATGCGCGTGCGCCTGACCATCGACCGCGAGCGTCGCATCGTCGACGCCCGCGTGTCCAGCGACCACGCGCCCTACCTGGACTGCCGCGGGGTTGAGGCGGCCTACCGACAGCTCGTGGGCCTGCGCATCGAGCCAGGCTTCACCCTGGCGGTCAAGCGCCTGTTCCGCGGCACGGCGGGCTGCACCCACATAACCGAGCTGCTGCCGACCCTGGCCAGCACGGCCTTCCAGGTGCTGTGGGCCAGCGGCGATTTCGCCGACACCGAGGCGGCGGCTGGCGCGCGTGGCCATTCGCCGCTGGGCGGCTGTCACGCGCTGCGCCTGGACGGCGCGGTGGTGCGCACCCACTTCAAAGAACACGCCCGGGAGACCCCGCCATGAAGCCTGCCGTCCTGTTCGAGTCGCGCGAAGGCATCGCCACGCTCACGCTCAACGAAGGCGATCGCCTCAACCCCCTCAGACCCGAGCTGCAGCAGGGCGCGCTGGACGCCTTGCGCCGCGTGCGCGAGGACCGGTCCATCCGCGCCCTCATTCTCACCGCCGCCGGTCGCGCCTTCTGCGTGGGCGCCGACCTGAACGACTTCAGCGAACGCGCGAAGGACGCCTCGCGCGGCTCGCTGGGCACGCAGGTGGGCCAGATGCTGGACGAGACCGGCAACCCCCTGGTGGCCGAGCTGCGGTCCCTGCCCGTGCCGGTGGTCTGCGCCGTCAACGGCGTGGCGGCGGGCGGCGGTGTGGGCCTGGCCCTGGCGGCCGACCTGGTGATCGCCGCGCGCTCGGCCTACTTCTACCTGCCCTTCGTGCCCGCGCTGGGCGCCGTGCCCGACATGGGCGCGAGCTGGGCGCTGCCGCGCGCCGTCGGCCGCGCTCGCGCGCTGGGTCTGGCGCTGCTGGGCGACAAGCTGGACGCGCCGCGCGCGGCCGATTGGGGCCTGATCTGGGCCTGCGTGGACGACGCCGCGCTGGCGCCGCAAGCCTGGGCCCTGGCCAGGCGCCTGGCCGCGCTGCCGGCGCACGCCATCGCCGAGACCCGCGCGCTGTTCGCGGCCAGCGAGCGCAACCACCTGGTGCAGCAGCTGGCGCTGGAGCGCGAGCGCCAGGCCGAGCTGATCGACGGCGAGTCCTTCGCCGAGGGCATGCGCGCCTTCATCGAGCGGCGGCTACCGGTGTTTCGCGGGCGGGACTGAACCGCCGCCCGGGCGCCGTGTAAGGTGGGCGGGATGAGCCCCCCGTGCCGCCACCTGGTCGTCGTGCTCGGCGACCAACTCGATCCCCAGAGCAGTGCCTTCGATGGCTTCGACGCCACGCGCGACCGCGTGTGGATGTGCGAGGCCGCCGAAGAGAGCACGCACGTCTGGAGCAGCCAGCAGCGCATCGTGCAGTTCCTGGCCGCGATGCGGCACTTCGCGGCCGCGCTGCGCGAGCGGGGCCTGCCGATCGACTACCAGACCCTGCGCGAAGGCGGCCTGGCCGATGCGCTGGGCGAGGCGGTCGCGCGCTGGCGCCCGCAGCGCGTGCGGCTCACCTGGCCGGGCGACTGGCGGGTGCTGCAGGCCCTGCGCCTGGCGGTGGGCGACACGCCGCTCGATCTGCTGGAGGACCGGCACTTCTTCTGCAGCACCGAGCGCTTCGCCCGGCACGCGCGCGGGCGGCGGAGCTTGCGCCTGGAGTCCTTCTACCGCGAGATGCGGCGAGAACACGGCGTGCTCATGGACGGCGACGGCCCCTGCGGCGGCGTCTGGAACCTCGACGGCGAGAACCGGGCGGCCTTCGGCGCGCAGGGCCCGGGCTTCTTGCCGCCGCCCGCGCGCTTCGAGCCCGACGCGCTCACCGCGGAGGTGATCGCGCTGGTGCGCGCCCGCTTCGGCGACCATCCCGGTCAGGCCGAACCGTTCGGCTGGCCCGTGACGCGCGCGCAGGCGCTGCAGGCGATGCGCCAGTTCATCGACGAGCGTCTGGCGCACTTCGGCCACTGGCAGGACGCGATGTGGGGTGGTGAGCCCTGGCTCTACCACGCGCAGCTCTCGGCGGCGCTCAACCTCAAGCTGCTGCATCCGCGCGAACTGGTCGCCGCCGCCGAGGGCGCCTGGCGCGCGGGGCGCGTGCCCCTCGCCTCGGCCGAGGGTTTCATCCGCCAGATCCTGGGCTGGCGCGAGTACGTGCGCGGCGTCTACTGGCTGAAGATGCCGGCGTACGCCGACCACAACGCGCTGGACGCGCGGCGGGCGTTGCCGGCCTGGTACTGGAGCGGCGACACGCCCATGCGCTGCCTGTCCGATGCCATCGGGCAGACGCTGCGCCACGGCTATGCGCACCACATCCAGCGCCTCATGGTCACCGGCCTGTTCGCGCTGCTGTACGGCGTGGAGCCGAAGCAGGTGCACGCCTGGTACCTCAGCGTCTACGTGGACGCGGTCGAATGGGTCGAACTGCCCAATACGCTGGGCATGAGCCAGTACGCCGACGGCGGCCTGCTCGCCAGCAAGCCCTACATCGCCACCGGCCGCTACATCGAGCGCATGAGCGACCATTGCCGCGGCTGCCGTTTCGACCCCGGACAGCGCACGGGTGAGCGTGCCTGCCCGTTCACCACCCTGTATTGGGACTTCCTGGTGCGCCACGCGGCGCGCTTCGCGGCGCACCCTCGGCTGGCGCCGCAGCTCCGGCACCTCGATCGGATCGGCCCCGAAGAGCGCGCCGCCATCGCCGCGCGCGCCGCCTGGGTGCGCGCCGGCGGTCTGGGCTGAGGCGCCGCCTCAGAGCGCCGTCGCCAGCCAGGTGTAGAGCGGGATGCCCAGCAGGATGTTGAGCGGGAAGGTCAGGCCCAGCGACAGGCCCAGGTAGAGCGAGGGGTTGGCCTCGGGCACGGCGTGCCGCAGCACGGCGGGGACCACGATGTAGGACGCGCTGGCGCTCAGCACCATCAGCAGGGCCGTGTCGGCCGGCGGCAGCCCGAGCAGGCGCGCCAGGGCGAGGGCGATGGCCGCGTGCGTCAGCGGGCCCAGGACCGCATAGGCGATGAGCACCGGCGAGGCGCGCCGCGCGTCGGCGAAATTGCGCGCCACCAGCAAGCCCATGTCGAGCAGGAAGAAGGCCAGCAGCCCCTTGAACAGGTCGCCCGCGAAGGGCTGCATCATGGCCCGGCCGGCGTCGCCGCTGACCCAGCCCACCACCAGCGAGCCCAGCAGCAGGAGCTGCGCGCCGTCGGTGAAGGACTCCCGCAGGATGCCGCGCAGCGGCGTGCCGCCGGCCCCGGCCCCCGGTGAGAGGGCGGCCTGTCCGGCGCCGACCACGATCGCCGCGCGCGAAGCGTGGCGCGCGGCGTTGGCCAGCAGCACCGCCATCAGGATCGCGGGCGACTCCATCAGCACCATGGCCACGGTCATGTGCCCGCCCGGCGCCAGCCCCAGGTTCTCCAGGTGCTGCGTGGCGGCGACGAAGCTCACCGCGCTGACCGAGCCGTAGGCCGCGGCCACGGCGGCGGCGTCGAAGTGGGAGACGCGGTGCCGCAGGAAGGCGTACCCCAGCGCGGGCACCAGGAAGGCCATGAACAGCGCCGCGGCCAGGCTGCCGAGCATGGCCGGCGTGAGGCCCGCGGCGGCCAGCGCGAAGCCGCCCTTGAGGCCCAGCGCCATCAGCAGGTAGAGCGAGAGGAATTTGCCGATGGCGGGCGGGATCTCCAGGTTGGAGCGCAGGGCGCCGGCGAATACGCCGAAAACGAAGAACAGGATCGCGGGGTCCAGCAGGCCGGTCATGGGGAAGCTCCAGGTTGGCCGGCATGCTAGGCAATGCCGCATGCTTCGTAAAATCGATTTGTTCTGGCGTTCACATAGGAAAAAGTCTATGAACGTGAGTTTTCGGCAGTTGCGCCTGTTCCTTGCCCTGCACGAAACCGGCAGCGTGAGCGGCGCCGCGCGGGCCATGCACGTCACCCAGCCCACCGCCTCCATGCAGCTGCGCGAGATCGGCGAGGCCGTGGGACTGCCGCTGTACGAGGTGATCGGCCGCAAGGTGCACCTCACGCCGGCCGGGCACGACCTGGCCCGGACCGCGCGCGCCATGGTGCGCGAGTGGGACAGCTTCGGCCAGCAGGTGGCGGCCACCAAGGGCCTGGCGCGCGGCCGGCTGAAGGTCTCGGTGGTGAGCACCGCCAAGTACTTCGTGCCGCGCCTGCTGGGGCGCTTCTGCCACAAGCACCCGGCCATCGACGTCGCGCTGGAGGTGCTCAACCGCGACGGCGTGGTGCAGCGCATGCGCGAGAACCTCGACGACCTCTACATCATGTCCATGCCGCCCGCGGACCTCGCGGTCGAGGGCGAGGTGTTCATGGCCAATCCCCTGGTCGTGATCGCCGCCTCGCGCCACCCGCTGGCCCGCGGCCAGGGCCTGGCGCTGCGCGCGCTGGCCGAGCAACGCTTCATCCTGCGCGAGCGTGGCTCGGGCACGCGCATGGCCAGCGACCGGCATTTCCGTGCCGAGCGCTTCGTGCCCGATGTGCGCATGGAGCTGGGCAGCAACGAGGCCATCAAGGAGGCGGTGGCCGGTGGGCTGGGCCTGGGCGTGGTGTCGCAGCACGCGCTGCACGGCCACTCGCGCGAGCACGGCGTGGGGGTGCTCGACGTGCAGGGTTTTCCGATCGCCTCGCAATGGAGCATCGTGCACCTGGCCGGCAAGCGCCTGTCCCCCATCGCCCTGGCGTTTCGCGACCACCTGCTCGGACACGCCCGCTGAGGGCTGGGCCCCGCGCGCGCGGCCGTGGCGAGGGCGCCCGCGCGGCCGGGTCTTTCAGGCCGGAGTTGTTGCGACTGGCTATCATTTGCCGCGATACCCCCCGACGCGCCCCGCGGCGCCTCGCGCGCGCCGTGCCGCCCGCGCTTTCCACGCTGTTCCCATGCCCGAATCCGATCGAACGCCCGCGCTCCCGTCTCACCGTTCCTGGGCGCGCGGCCTGCTCTGGCTGGGCCTGCTGTTGGCCGCGGGCGCGGCGGCCTGGTGGTTTTTGCTGCGCCCGCCGCAGACGCCGCCGCCCGCGCCCAGCCAGTGGCGCGGCCCGGTGGCGGTGCGCGTGGAGCCGGCCCGCACCGAAGACTTCACGGTGCAGGCGCGCGCCGTCGGCACGGTGGCGCCCTACAACACGGTGGTGGTGCGCAGCCGCGTCGCGGGCCAGCTGGCCCGCGTGCTGGTGCGCGAAGGCCAGCGCGTGGCGCGCGGCCAGTTGCTGGCCGAGATCGACCCCGAACCGCTGCGCGTGGCGCTGGCCCAGGCTCAGGGTCAGCAGCAGCAGAACCTGGCCCAGCTGCGCAATGCCGAGAGCGAGCTCGCGCGCTACGAACAGCTGTTCACGCGCGATGCCATCGCCCGCCAGCAGTTGGACCGCCAGGCCGCGCTGGTGCAGCAACTGCGCGGCACGCTCAAGGCCGACCAGGCGCAGGTGGACAACGCGCGGCTGCAGCTCTCCTACACCCGCATCGAGGCGCCCATCGCGGGCCGCGTGGGCCTGCGCCGGGTGGACGCCGGCAACCTGATCGCCGCCAACGACGCCAACGGCCTGTTCACGCTCACGCAGACGCAGCCCGTGGCCGTGCTCTTCAGCGTGCCCGAGCCCCAGGTGGCCGACGTGCGCGCCGCGCACGCGGACAAGACCCCGGCCGTGGTCGAGGCCTGGGACCGCGACAACCGCCAGCGCCTGGCCATCGGCCGCCTCGACACGCTGGACAACCAGATCGACGCGGCCACCGCCACGCTGCGCCTGAAGGCGCGCTTCGAGAACGCGGACGACGCGCTCTTTCCGAACCAGTTCGTCAACGTGCGCCTGGCGCTGCGCCAGCTGCCCGGCGCGGTGACCATCCCCACCGACGCCGTGCAACACGGCTCGCGCGGCAGCTACGTCTACGTCATCGCCGACAACAAGGCCCGCGTGCGCGACCTCGTGCTGGGCCCGGCCAGTGGCGGGCGCACCGTGGTGACGAAGGGCCTGGCCGAGGGCGAACCGGTGGTGCTCGAAGGCCTGGACCGCCTGGAGGAAGGCCGCGCGGTGAAGGTGGTGCAGGCCACCGAGCTGCCGGCGAACTCGCCGCTCGCGCCGGACGCCGCCCCGCGCTGAGAGCGTCGCCATGTCCGCCGCGCCCTCGCTCTCGCGCCCCTTCATCCTTCGGCCGGTGGCGACCTCGCTGCTGATGCTGGCGGTGCTGATCGCCGGCCTGCTGGCCTGGCGCCAGCTGCCGGTGTCCGCGCTGCCACAGGTGGACTACCCGGTCATCCAGGTCTTCACCTTCCAGCCCGGCGCCAGCCCCGACGTCACCGCGCGCACCGTCACCGCGCCGCTGGAGCGCCGGCTCGGCCAGATCCCGGGCCTGGCGCAGATGTCGTCCACCAGTTCGGGCGGCGCCTCGGTCATCACCCTGAAGTTCGCGCTGGAGGTGGACCTGGGCGTGGCCGAGCAGGATGTGCAGGCCGCGCTGCAGAGCGCCAACAGCCTGCTGCCGTCCGACCTGCCGGCGCCGCCGATCTACCGCAAGGTGAATCCGGCGGACGTGCCCATCCTCACCCTGGCCATATCGTCCGAGACCCTGCCGCTGCCGCGCGTGGTCGACCTGGTGGACACGCGCATGGCGGGCCAGCTCTCGCGCCTGCCCGGTGTCGGCCTGGTCAGCCTGGCGGGCGGGCAGCGCCCGGCCATCCGGGTGATGGCCAACAGCCGCGCGCTGGCGGCCAACGGCCTCACGCTGGAGGAGCTGCGCACGGCCATCGCTGCCGCCAACAACAACCAGCCCAAGGGCAGCTTCGACGGCGAGCTGCGCAGCACCATGCTCGACGCCAACGACCAGCTGCGCTCGGTGGCCGAGTACCGGCGCCTGATCGTGGCCTGGCGCGACGGCGCGCCGCTGCGCCTGGCCGACGTGGCCCAGGTGGAAGAGGGCGCCGAGGACCGGTTCCTGGCCGCCTGGGCCGGCATGGCCTGCGTCCCGGGCCAGGCCGGCGGCTGTGGCCTGGCGCCGGCCGTGCTGCTCAACATCCAGCGCCAGCCCGGCGCCAACGTCATCGCCGTGGCCGACCAGGTGCGCGCGCTGCTGCCGCAGCTCACGGCCACGCTGCCGGCCACGGTGAAGGTGCAGGTGGTGTCCGACCGCACCGAGAGCATCCGCGCCTCGGTGCGCGACGTGCAGAAGGAGCTGCTGTTCGCCATCGCGCTGGTGGTGCTGGTCACCTTCGTCTTCCTGCGCACGCCGGCGGCCACGCTCATTCCCAGCGTGGCCGTGCCGCTGTCGCTGGTGGGCACGTTCGCGGCCATGCTGCTGCTGGGCTACTCGCTCAACAACCTGAGCCTGATGGCGCTGACCATCGCCACCGGCTTCGTGGTGGACGACGCCATCGTGATGCTGGAGAACATCGCGCGCCACCGCGAGCAGGGCGCGGGGCCCATGGAGGCGGCGCTCAAGGGCGCCAGCGAGATCGGCTTCACCCTGGTCTCGCTCACGGTCTCGCTGGTGGCGGTGCTGATCCCGCTGCTGTTCATGGCCGACGTGGTGGGCCGCCTGTTCCACGAGTTCGCCGTCACCCTGGCCGTGGCCATCGCCATCTCCCTGGTGGTCTCGCTCACGCTCACGCCCATGATGGCCGCGCGCCTGCTGCCGCGCCCGCCCGCGCACGGCGAGGATCGCGACTGGCAGGGCGAACGCCGGGCCGCCCCAAGTTCGCCCGCCCCCCTTGGGGGGGAAGCCGGGCTTGCCCCGGTGCGGGGGGCGCTTGACGGCACCATCGAGCGCTACGGCCAGGCGCTCGACTGGGTGCTCGCGCGCCAGCCCCTGGCCCTGCTGGCACTGGCCGCCACGCTGCTGCTCACCGGCCTGCTCTACCTGGCCGTGCCCAAGGGCTTCTTCCCGGTGCAGGACGCGGGCGCGATCCAGGTGGTGACCGAAGCGCCGCAGAGCGTGTCCTTCGGTGCCATGGCCGAGCGCCAGCGCGCGCTGGCCGAGGCGCTGCTGGCCGAAGCGCCGGTGCAGAGCATCGCGTCGTACATCGGCGTGGATGGCAGCAACGCCACGCTCAACAGCGGGCGCATGCTGATCACGCTGGCGCCACACGCGCAACGCGCGGTCTCGGCCGGCGAGCTGATCGAGCGCCTGCGCGAGCGCGCGCGCGGCGTGGGCGGCATCCAGGCCTGGTTCCAGCCGGTGCAGGAGCTGGGCATGGAAGACCGCATCAGCCGCACGCAGTACCAGTTCACCCTCAGCTCGCCCGACAGCGCGTTGCTGGCCGAGTGGAGCGAGCGCCTGTTGCAGGCCCTGGCGCAGCGGCCCGAGCTGGCCGACGTGGCCGGCAACCTGCAGCGCGAGGGCCTGCAGGCCTACCTGGAGGTGGACCGCGACGCCGCCGCCCGCCTGGGCCTGCGCATGAGCGACATCGCCTCCGCGTTGCAGAGCGCCTTCGGCCAGCGCCAGGTCAGCACCCTGTTCACGCACGCCAGCCAATACCGCGTGGTGCTGGAGAGCGACGACGCGGCGCGCGGTGGCCTGCAGGCGCTGGAGGGGGTGTACGTGCGGCCCGCGACCGGTGCGAGTGGCGCGGCCGATGCGCGTCCGGTGCCACTGTCCGCCGTGGCGCGCGCGGTGGAGCGGCGCGCGCCGCTGGCCATCGAGCACCAGGGCCAGTTCCCGGCCGTCACCCTGTCCTTCAACCTCGCGCCCGGCCATTCGCTGGGCGAGGCCGTGGCCGCCATCGACACCGTGCGGCGCCAGATCGAGCTGCCGATCGCCGTGGAGCTGGCCTTCCAGGGCGCGGCCGAGGGCTTTCGCAGCTCGCTGACCAATACGCTGTGGTTGATCCTGGCCGCCGTGGTGGTGATGTACCTGGTGCTGGGCATGCTGTACGAAAGCGCGGTGCACCCGCTGACCATCCTGTCCACGCTGCCCTCGGCCACGGTGGGCGCGCTGGCCGCGCTGCTGCTGGCGGGCCGGCCGCTGGACCTGATCGCGGTGATCGGCGTGGTGCTGCTGATCGGCCTGGTGAAGAAGAACGGGATCATGATGGTGGACTTCGCGCTCGACGCCCAGCGCCGCCTGGGCCTGTCGCCGCGCGAGGCGATCCACCGCGCCGCGCTGCTGCGCTTTCGCCCCATCCTCATGACCACGCTGGCCGCGCTGTTCGGTGCCGTGCCCCTGATGCTGGCCAGCGGCTCGGGCGCCGAGCTGCGCCAGCCGCTGGGCATCGTCATGGTGGGCGGCCTGGTCGTGAGCCAGGTGCTCACCCTGTTCACCACGCCGGTGGTCTACCTGGCCTTCGACCGCCTGGCGCGCCGCCGCGCCGCGCGCGCCCCGCTGGCCTGAGCCGCCATGCACGCGCTGGCCCGCTTCTTCATCCGCCGCCCCATGGGCAGCGCGATGCTGGCCGCCTCCATCGTGCTCACTGGCCTGCTGGCCCTGCGGCTGCTGCCGGTGGCGCCGCTGCCGCGTGTGGACTTCCCCGTCATCCAGGTGCGCGCCAGCCTGCCCGGCGCCAGCCCCGAGAGCATGGCGTCCACCGTGGCCGCGCCGCTGGAGCGTGCGCTGGGCAGCATCGCCGGCGTCACCAGCATCCGCTCCAGCAGCAACCAGGGCAGCACCGGCGTGACGCTGCAGTTCGACCTGAACCGCGACATCGACGACGCGGCGCGCGAGGTGCAGGCCGCCATCAACGCGGTGCGCGGGCAATTGCCTTCCGGCATGGTGGGCAATCCCAGCTTCGTGAAGGTCAATCCCTCGCAGGCGCCCATCATGGCGCTGGCCCTGTCCTCGCCGCGGCTGCCCCCGTCGGCGCTGTACGACAACGCGTCCACCGTGCTCGCGCAGAAGCTTGCGCAGGTGGCCGGCGTGGGCGAGGTCACGGTGGACGGTTCCTCGCTGCCGGCGGTGCGCGTGCAGGTGCAGCCCCAGGCGCTGGCGCACCGCGGCCTGTCGCTGGACGACGTGCGCCGCGCGATCGCCGACGCCAACGCCTGGCGGCCCGTCGGCGCGGTGGAGCGCGACGCCTCGCGCTGGCAGATCGCGCTGCCGGCGCCGCTGCGCACGGCGGCCGATTTTTCGACGCTGGTGGTGCGCAACGAAGGCGGCGCGCTGGTGCGCCTGGCCGACGTGGCCGAGGTCAGCGACTCGGTGGAGAACCGCTACACCGCCGGCTACCACAACAACCGCCCCGCCGTGGTGCTGCTGGTGAGCCGGCGGCCGGGCGCCAACATCGTGCAGACCGTCGACGCCATCCACGCGCAGCTGCCGCAGCTGCGCGCCCTGCTGCCGGCCGACACGCAGCTCAGCGTGGTGATGGACCGCTCGCCCGGCATCCGCGCCACGCTGCGCGAGGGCCGCTTCACCCTCGTCCTGAGCTGCCTGCTGGTGATGGCCGTGGTCTGGGCCTTCCTCGGCAGCCTGCGCACGGCGCTCATCCCCGCGCTGGCCCTGCCGGTGTCGCTGGTCGGCGCGCTGGCGGCCATGTGGTGGCTGGGCTTTTCGCTCAACAACCTGTCGGTGATGGCCTTGATCGTGGCCGCCGGCCTGGTGGTGGACGACGCCATCGTGGTGCTGGAGAACATCCAGCGGCACCTCGAGCGCGCGCGCGCCGCCCAGGCCGCCGCCGGCCAGCGCGAGGTCGGCCGGCGCACCGTCTGGCGCGCCGCCTTCACCGGCGCGGGCGAGGTCGGCTTCGCGCTGCTCGCCATGAACGGCGCGCTGATCGTGGTCTTCGTCTCCACCCTGTTCATGGGCGGCGTGGTGGAGCGCCTGTTCCGCGAGTTCTCCCTCACCCTGGTGGCGGCCATGCTGATCTCGCTGGCCGTGTCGGTCACGCTCACGCCGGCGCTGTGCGCGCATGGCCTGCCGGCCGGCCCGCGCGCGCGCGCACCGGGCCCGCTGGCGCGCCTCATCGCCACCGCGCTGGCCGACGTGCAGGCCGGCTACGCGCGCAGCCTGGCCTTCGCGCTGCGCCACCACTGGCTCACGCTGTTGCTGCTCGTGGGCACGGTGGCGCTCAACGTCTGGCTCTACGTGGCCATCCCCAAGGGCATGCTGCCGCAGCAGGACACCGGCCAGCTCAGCGGCTTCGTGCGCGGCGACGATGGCTTCTCCTTCCAGGGCATGCAACCCAAGGTGGAGGCCTACCGCCGCCTGCTGGTGGCCGACCCGGCCGTGGCCGACGTGACCGGGGTCAGTGGCGGGCGCACCGGCACCAGCAACTCCTGGTTCCGCATCCGCCTCAAGCCCCTGGCCGAGCGCGGCGAGCCGGCCTCGGCCGTGGTCGCGCGCCTGCGCGCCGCCGCCCCGCCCATTGCCGGCGGCATCCTGTTCGTGTCGGTCGACCAGGACATCCGGCTGGCCAGCGGCGGCGGCGACGGCGAGTACCTGTTCGTCATGCGCTCCGACTCGCTGGCCGACCTGCGCCAGTGGACGCGCCCGGTGGGCGAGGCGCTGCGCGCGCTGCCCGAACTGGCCGGCGTGGACTTCGGCGCCGGCGAGGACGCGCAGCAGGTGGTGCTGCAGGTGGACCGCGAGGCCGCGCGCCGCCTGGGCGTGGGCATGGACACGGTGACCACCGCGCTCAACAACGCCTTCTCGCAGCGCCAGGTGGCCACGCTGTACGACGCGCTGAACCAGTACCGCGTGGTCATGGAGGCCGACCCGCGCGGCAACAGCGAGCCGAGCGCGCTGGAGGAGGTGCAGCTGCTCAACGGCGCGGGCCAGCGCGTGCCGCTCAGCGCCATCGCCACCTGGCGCTATGGCCTCACGCGCGACCGCGTGCAGCACGACGCGCAGTTCGCCTCCGCCGGCATCAGCTACGGCCTGGCGCCGGGCGTGAGCCTGCAGCAGGCGCAGGCGGCCATCGAGCGCGCCGTCAACGGCCTGCTGTTGCCCACCAGCATCTCCACCGGCGAGCGCGCGGGCGACCCGAACAGCCTGCAGGCCACGCTCAAGCGCCAACCCTGGCTGATCCTGGCCGTGCTGGTCACCGTCTACCTGGTGCTGGGCATGCTCTACGAAAGCCTGTTGCACCCGCTGACCATCCTGTCCACCCTGCCCTCGGCCGGCGTGGGCGCGCTGCTGGCGCTGCGGATCTCGGACACCGAGTTCAGCCTGATCGCGTTGCTGGGCCTGTTCCTGCTGATCGGCGTGGTGATGAAGAACGCCATATTGATGATCGACTTCGCCCTCGCCGCGCAGCGCCGGCGCGGCCTGGCGCCGCGCGACGCCATCCACGAGGCCGCGCTGCGCCGCCTGCGCCCCATTCTCATGACCAATCTGGCCGCGCTGCTGGGCGCGGTGCCGCTGGTGCTGGGCCTGGGCGAAGGCTCGGAACTGCGCCGCCCGCTGGGCATCGCCATCATCGGCGGCCTGGCCGTGAGCCAGCTGCTCACGCTCTACACCACGCCGGTGGTCTACCTGATGCTGGAACGGCTGCGCGCGCGGCTGAGCCCCTTGCCCACGGGCGCGTCCGCCGCCACGCCCGCCTGACGCCATGCCACCTTCGTCTCTGTTCGCCTCGATGTCGCCTCGCCTCGCGCTCGCCGCCCTGCCGCTGTTCCTGGCCGCGTGCACCAGCGGCACGCGCGAGGCGCCCGCGCCGCGCATCGAATTGCCACCCGGCTTCCACCACGCCAACGCCGACCGCAGCGCCCCGGCCGCGCCCATCGACCCCGAGTGGTGGCGCGCCTATGGCGACCCCGAACTCGACGCCCTGTTGCGCCGCGTGGCCGAATCCAACCCCGAGCTCGCGCGGGCCGAGGCGCGCTGGCGCCAGGCCCTGTCGCAGGTGGACGCGGCGCGCGCGCTGGCGCTGCCGCAGCTCGGCGCGGGCGCGTCGGTCACGCGCCGCGGCGGCGGTGCCAGCACCGGCGCGCGGCGGCTCTACGACGCCGGTCTCGACCTGTCCTGGGCGCCCGACCTCTGGGGCCGCGCCGCGCGCTCGCGCGAGGCCGCGGCGGCCGATGCCGACGCGCAGGCCGCGCTGCTCGACGCCGCGAGACTGGCGCTGCAGCTGGCCGCCGCGCAAGGCTACGTTCGCCTGCGCGCGCTCGACGCCCAGCTGGCGCTGCAGGCCGAGGCCGAGGTCGCCTACACGCGCTCGCTGCAGATCACGCGCCTGCAGTACGAGGCTGGCCTGGTCGCGCGTGCCGACGTCATCCAGGCCGACACGCAGCTGCAGTCCCTGCGCACCCAGGCCTTCACCCTCCAGCGCCAGCGCGCGCTGGAGGCCAATGCGCTCGCGCTGCTGGCCGGTGCCACGCCCACGGACTTTCCCGTGGCGGCGCGTGAGGGCGCCTTGCCCGCGGTGCCGCCCGTGCCCGCCGCGCTGCCCGCCGAGTTGCTGCGCCGCCGCCCGGACCTGGCCGCCGCCGGGCGCCAACTCGCCGCCGCGCACGCGCGCCTGGGCCTCGCGCAAACCGCCTGGCTGCCGGACCTCACGCTGTCGGCCAGTGCCGGCTGGCAGTCGACGGGCTTCGCGCGCCTGCTCGACGCGCCGTCGCGCGTGTGGTCGCTGGGCCCGCGCCTCGCGGCCACCTTGTTCGACGGCGGCGCGCGCCGCGCCAACGAAGCCCTGTTCGGCGCCGCCTACGACGAGCAGGCCGCGGCCTGGCGCGCGGGCGTGCTCGCCGCGGTGCGCGAAACCGAGGACGCGCTCGCGCAACTCGCCACCCTGGCCGAGCAGGAACGCCAACAGGCGCGCCTGGTGGAACTGGCCAGCGAGAACGAGCGCGTGGTCGGCTACCGCTACGAGGCGGGCGAAATCAGTTTCCTGGAAGTGGCCACCGCGCAGAACCTGTCGCTGTCGGCGCGTCGCGCCGCGCTGGACGTGCGGGCCCAGCGGCTGGCGGCGAGCATGGCCTTGGTGGCGGCGCTGGGGGGCGGCTGGCAGCCGACGCCTTGAGTGCCCCTGCCGTGCGGCATGGCCGCATCGGGCCAGCGGTCATTGGCCCGTTGGGTGCGCCGAATCCCAGGACAGCACGCACAGCCTGACCGACAGCTGCGGGGCAAACCAGGGGATGGGGCCGCTGGGCGCCTGGATCGACAGGCCGAGGACCCGGTCTTCCGGGCGGCTCTCGGCATTGAAGAAGCGCGCCGCCGCTTCGGTGGAGACCAGCGCGGGTGACAGCAGGAAGCCGGTCTGGCCCGCCTCGCGCAGGTAACGGAAGTCGGCACTCCCCGTCGGGGTGGCCATCGTCATGCGAAGGGCGGGGGGGCCGGTCAGCACGCCCAGGACCCGCCCGAGCCAGGTGCTGGCGACCTCGATCTCGGCCCAGACCGCTTGATCCGGACCCACCCAGGGAACCAGCACGGGCTGATCGAATTCCACGTCGGCCGTGCGGCACACCTCGGACTGGGTCAGCGGCGACGCACGGCGCGTCAACAGCAGGGCGTTCGGTGCCTGCCGGTCCAGCCGGTATTGCCGGCGGTAGGCGGCCAGGGCGAGCGGATCCTCCTGCGCGGCGTAGCGACCATCGATGGGCTCGACGCTGAACACCACCGACCGCGGCGCCTGCGGGCTGGCGAGGAAGTCCGCGTTGCGCTCGGACATATAGCGGCTGGTCGCGAAGTAGGACTGAAAGGCGGGCCGCGTGGCGATCGGCAGCCCGGACGCGTAGGCCAGACTGAACTCGAAGGGGAAGACCTCCATCGGTCCTTCGATATCAGCAAACGGAATGGCCGAGCGCGCCTGCGCGACCGCCATCGCCTGGAGACGACCCAACTCGGCGTTCAGGAGGGTTCCGTAGCCGGGGTCCACCACGCGGCGGACGCGATCCTCCACCGTGTGGGCATACCCCTTGATGAACCCCACCTGGTACAGCGATGCCGTGATGTAGGTGACCAGCGCGGCCGCTGCAACGGCCACCGCGGCGATCACGCGCCGCTGGTTGCGGGTCATGCGGTCGACGCTGGGGCTCCAGAGTTGCACCAGGCACACGAAGGCCAGCGCGAGAAACGCGTTGCCGGGGTGGGCACCGTGCCGCACAAAGCCCATCTTGTAGGCGACCAGCAGATACCCCAGCGTGAGGAGGCTGAGCACGGTGCTGGCGGCATGGGTCATGCGCAGGGTCGTCGCGACCAGGACCGCCGCGCCAGCGATGTAGGCGCCGTGCAGCGCCAGCGGCGCGGGCAGTCCCATGTCCGCGTTGTAGGCCAGCGAGACATCGACATACCCGCGCACGAAGTCGGCAAAGCCCGAGACCTGCTGGCCCGACAGCCAGAACAGCAAGACGACGGACAAGCCGAAACACACGGGGACGATGGGCCTGTAGTCCCGCACGCTGAAGCGGTAGAGGCTCGCCAAGGCAATGGCGGGCACGGTGAAGAACAGGGCATTCGCCTTGACCAGGCAGGCAAACGCGGCGCCGAAGGCGAGCAGAATGGACAGCGCGAGTTGCGCCGCATGGCCTGGCTGTCTGCGGCACTCGTGGTGGCACAGCAGCAAGGCCGGCAGGAGCAGGTACACATCCCGCCACATCAGCAGGTGCAGGGTCAGGCCGCACCAGGCCAGCAGGGCCCACACACTCCGGATGCGCAGTACCGAGAAACAACCGATGCCCAGGATCAGCAGGTAGACGGCCCGGTAGAGCAGCTTTTCCGGATGGGACGACTCGACGTATATGGCCGATTCAATAAAGGACAAAGGTCCGTAATTGAATAGGATCTGACTTCCGTGTTGCAGCTGGTTGTCGTGGGCGTATGCCAGCATGGCGTGCCAGGACAGATCGAGCCCCCGCATGGACGGTGCGTAGACCACGTCGATCAGGTAGGCCAGAACGAACAGCGCGCCAGTGACCGGCACGGCAAAAGAGAATAGTCGGGCCTTCATGTCGTGCTTGTGCCGCGCGGGTGCTGACTAATGTTGGAAAGGCCCGTGTGAGCTCGCCGTGCCAGCACATGGTCCGGCCAACACCCATGGTAGCATCGCCCACCATGCCTCCGTACCGCCCCTCTGTTGCAGTGCCATTCCAAGGCATTGGGCGCCAAGGCATTTCCCCAGGCATCTTTGCGCGCCAATCCATGCAATGTATGGATGAGGGCGCCGGCGGGGCCTTCGGCCGCGGCATGGCATGCCGGCCGGACAGGCGCGAAGTCCGGGTGCGCGGCGAACGCGCTGCGGCCGAGGCGGGCTGATGGAGTTGCACGGCTGGGGCCGCTATCCGAGGCAGGAAGCCCAGGTGGTCGAGCCCTTGTCGGGACAGCACTGCCTGCGTGCGGTGTCTGGCACCTCGCCACTGATTGCTCGCGGACTGGGCCGCAGCTACGGCGACAGCGCGCTGGGCCCACAGGTTCTTTCAACGCGCCTGCTGGATCAGCTTCATGCCTTTGATCCGGAGACGGGTTTGCTGTCGTGCGCCGCGGGTACTTCGCTGGACGACATTCTGCGAACCTTTGTCCCCCGTGGCTGGTTCCTGCCGGTCATGCCCGGCACGCGCTTCATCACCGTGGGCGGTGCCATCGCCAGTGACGTTCATGGAAAGAACCACCACCGCGATGGCACGTTCAGCGCGCATGTGGCGTCCATTCGGATTCTGTTGGGCAATGGAGAGTGTGTCGGGGCTTCCCCATCGGACAAGGCCGAGCTTTTTCACGCCACCTGTGGCGGGATGGGGCTGACCGGCGTCATCGTGTCCGCCGTGTTGCGGCTCAAGCGAATCGCCGCCAGCGACATCCTGGAGACGCGGATCAAGGCTCCCAGCCTCGACGCTGTTCTCGAGGCATTCGATGCGCACGCCGCCAGCGCCTATTCGGTTGCCTGGATCGACTGCATGGCGCGCGGCGCCAGCCTGGGCCGCTCCATTCTGGTCACGGCCGAGCCGTGCGTTGATGGCCCGCTGGTGGCACGGCGGGTCAAGGCCCCTGGCGTGCCCATCGAAATGCCCTCGGGCCTGCTTCGCCGGCCGTTGGCCAGGATGGTCAACGCCACGTATTACCGGCGGGCGCGCGCGCAGGCCCAAACGAAGCGAAAGCCGTTCGAATCATTCTTTGCCCCTTTGGATGCGATGGCCGGGTGGAGCGGCTGGTATGGCCGGTCGGGATTCCTTCAGTACCAGTTGGTTCTGCCCAAAGAAGCCGGCGCGACCGGATTGCGGGAAATACTCCAACGCATTGGCCAGTCCGAACTGGGTGCCTTTCTCGCCGTCCTGAAACTGTTTGGCGACGCGAACGCCAACCCCTTGAGCTTTCCCATGACGGGGTACTCGCTGGCCGTGGATTTCAAGGCGGAAGGGGCCGCATTCGAACTGCTCGATCGGTTGGACGGCGTCGTCGCGGCGCACGAGGGGCGACTTTATCTCGCCAAGGACGCTCGCATGAGCGCGGCCACGTTCAAGGCGGGCTACCCACGGTGGCAGGCGTTCGAAGAGGTGCGCGCACGCTGGCATGCCCACGGCAAGTTCATGTCGACCCAGTCCCGCCGGTTGGGTCTGGCCTGAGCGAGCGCCCGGCCCCCGCAACGCCCTTCACGTTCATCCCCAGCCCCCAAACATGACCAGGATTTTGATCATCGGTGCGACATCGGCCATCGCGAAGGCGACCGCGCGCCTGTGGGCGTGCGAAGGGCATGCGCTCTACCTGGTCGGGCGCGACAAGGACCGTCTGCACGAGATCGCGGACGATCTCAGGGTCCGCGGCGCGCGGTCCGTCGCCTGCGCTGCCCTGGACGTGAACGACCTGGCGCGGCATGCCGACGTGATCGATGCCGCCGCCGGCGCGCTGGGGGGGCTCGATGTGGCCCTCATCGCCCACGGCACGCTGGGGGACCAGAAGGCCTGCGAGCAAGATGTCCGGATCGCGCTCCAGGAACTGAACACCAACGCCCTCAGTGTCATTTCACTGCTCACGCACCTGGCCAACCGATTCGAAGCGCAGCGGCACGGCTCGATCGTCGTTCTCGGTTCGGTGGCCGGCGAACGCGGCCGGCAGTCCAACTACGTGTACGGCACCGCGAAAAGCGCGGTGGCGACGTTCATGCAAGGCGTGCGCAACCGATTGCACCGGTCTGGCGTCCAGGTGCTGACGGTCAAGCCCGGGTTCGTGGACACGCCGATGACGGCCGCCTTTGACAAGAAGGGGCCGCTCTGGAGTCCCCCGGACGCCATCGCCCGCGCCGTTCTCCGCGGGGTGGCCAAGCGACGCGATGTCGTTTACGCACCGTGGTACTGGTGGGGCGTGATGCTGGTCATTCGGTCGATCCCAGAGCGCCTCTTCAAAAGGCTGTCGCTCTGACCCGTCCTGCCGGTGTTCGCCTTCGCGGTGTTCGCGTTCTACGGTCTTCGGCCATGCTTCGCGACCACCGGCGTGGGCTCGCTGTACCACTGCCTGTTGGCCTGGGTCGCGCAGCGCCTCAGGGCCGGCTGCCGACCAGCCAGGCCACGGCGCGGCGCGCGAGCGGCGCCACGACCAGCACCACGGGAAACGCCACCACCCAGGCCGTCAGCCAGGCGCTGGTCCACAGACCGGCGAAGCCCTGAACGAAGCCGACGGCTCGGTAGGTGGAGATGCCGGACACCAGCAGAGACATGAGGCCCGACAGGATGAGGCCGAAGAGAACCGGGGCGTATTTCGCGGGAAGCATCGAGGGCATTCCATGGGGGTAGTGGTCAGGCCGGCACCGCCACGCGGTTCAGGCTCAGGGCGAAGTGTCGGCCAAACAGGCGCGCGGTCTTGGTGTCGCCCGGCACGAAGGCGTCCGCCGGGGCCGAATGGCCGGCCTGGGCCATCAGCCCCGACCAGGAGCCCAGCCGGTTGGCGGCCTCGTCGTAGGGCACGCCGCTGTGTTGCTCGGGCAGGATCGGGTTGCCCACCCACAGCATGCCGTGCTGCATGCTGAAGACGAACATCGACAGCAGGGTCGACTGCTTGTCACCCGACGGCAGCGAGGACACGGTGAAGCCCGCGGCGAGCTTGCCCCTGAGTTGCTGTGTGCGCCAGAGGCGACCGGTCGAATCCATGAAACCCTTGAACGGGCCGGAGACGCCGCCCAGGTAGGTCGGCGAACCGAAGATGAAACCGTCGTAGCCGATCAGATCGTCGGGCGTGCGTGCGATGTCTTCGGCCTTGACGAGGCGGGCGTCGACGCCGCCGACCTCCTGTGCGCCGATGCGTACCAGGCGGGCGATGTGTTCGGTGTGGCCGTGGGCGCTGTGGTAGACGATGGCGAGTGTGCTCATGGGTGAGGCTCCGGGATGTGGAGGGACTTCGGGTGGTGGAGGGCCTTCGTCGAGAAATCCCGATCGATGAAGGCGCGGGTCAGAGGGGCGCCGCGAGGGCCGCGGCCGCCAGGTACAGGCCGGCACCGAACACGGCGTGATTGGCCAGGTTGCGCAGGCAGTTCTTCAGTGGCGTGGGCGTCTTCAAGGCCAGGAAGCCGGCGCCCATGGCGGGTTGCATCACGAACCAGGGGGCGGCCACGGTGGCGAGTCCGAACACCAGGGCAGGCAGGACCGTCGGCCGCGCCAGCCAGCCCTGGCCCAGCGTGGCGATGAGCAGCGCGGCGTAAGCGACGCCGACGAGGTAGTGGGTAAACCAGCCCAGCCCACGCTCGAAGGGCAGCGGAGGGGCTTTGGCGATGGCCGGGTGGGCGAAGCGCCCCCGGGAGAAGTGCCCCACCCAGCGACCGACCATGGCGAAGCCCGCGGTGGGCACGCCCAGGCGCGCCAGGACCAGCAGCCAGACGTCCATCACGGCCGTGGCGCCAATCCCGATGAGAACGGTGTGTGCGATGAGGGGCAGGGAAGGCATGGGAATCTCCAGGAATCGATTGACTTTTTGATGCGATGGAGAAAGCATAGAAGTTGAAGTCAACTTCAAGTCAAGCGGTTTTTATGGACATCTCGGAAGTCGCCAAGAAATCCGGCGTGGCCGCCTCGGCGCTGCGCTACTACGAGCGCAAGGGGCTCATCCATTCCCTGGAGTCCGCCGGGGTGCGGCGTCGCTTCTCGCCGGCGGTGCTGGACCAGCTGGCGCTCATCGCCCTGGGTCAGGCGGCGGGGTTCTCGCTGGACGAGATCCGGGAGATGTTCACGCCGGGTGGCGCGCCCCGCATCGATCGGGCGATGCTGTCGTCCAAGGCCGACGAGCTCGAGCGCATGGTCAAGCGCCTGAAAGCCATGGCCGAGGGCCTGCGGCACGCGGCGGCCTGCCCTGCGCCGAGCCACGCGCAATGCCCGTCGTTCCAGCGCCTGCTCAAGGCCGCGTCGGTCGGCGCGCTGGAGAACCGGCAGCGGTACCGGCCACTGCGCTAGGACGAATGGGCCGCATCAATCGGCAGGGACGGCGGCGCGTGCGCGAGCTTGATGCGCATCAACATCGGCGGGTGGCATCGGTCTAGATTGCGTCTCCCTGGGTCAAGGCAGCCGCTCTCCGTCGAGGCGGTGCGACAGGCCCTGGAAAGGGGTGCGTATGCGGAACCTGTTGCGCGAACCGGTGGCGATTGCCGGCGTCGGGTGTTCGCGATTCGGTGATTTGCTCAGCACGCCGGGCCTCAAAGGCCTGAGCCTGCAGGAGCTGACCGCCACGGCGGTGAAGGAGGCCCTCGACGACGCCGGGCTGAGCGGCCAGGACGTCGACGCGGTGTTCGCCGGCAACGCCATGGTGCACAGCTCGCAGGTGCCGGGCACCTACACCCAGCTCGCGAAATGGACCGGAACGCAGTTCAAGGCCGGCGTGCATTTCGAGGCGCAGTGCTCCACCACCAGCGTGGGCGCGGCAATGGCGGCGATGGCGGTTGCGGCCGGGGTCTATGACGTCTGCCTGGTCTACGGCCTCGAGACGACGCGCACCAAGGTAAAAGGCTACAGCCCCTACGAGCGCGAGCCGATCAGCCACCAGCAGACCTGGCTCTGGACCGACATGGCGGTGAATCAGGCCTATGGCGTGCCGCAGGGCTACGACATCTTTTCCACCTACAACGGCCTGGTCGCGCTCGGCTACTGCCGCAAGTACGGCATCTCGATCGAGGATTACGACCGCGGCATGTTCGAGCTCTGCCGCACGCGGCGGCTGCACGGTTCGATGAACCCGAAGGCGAACGTGCAGGAGACCCTGGAAGCGAAGGCCGCGTCCGAAGGCTTCTCCGATCCCTACGATCTCTGGCGGTCCGACCAGCACAACCCCTTCGTCGCCTGGCCGTCGCGGCTGATGAGTCTGGTCACGACCGCCGACGGCGCGTCGGCGCTGGTGATCGCCCGGCCCGGGGCCTTGCGCGGTGCCAAGGCGGCGCCGATCGCCTTCAAGGGATTCGGCATCTGCTACAGCGACCTGCCCTGGTATGGCGAGGACCCCACGCAGTGGGAGTTCGATCGGCGCGCCTGCCAGGCGGCGATGGACATGGCGGGCATCAAGGCCGGCGACATCGGCTACCTGCACACGCACGACTGTTCGCACATTTCCGGGCTATGCACGGCGGAGATGATCGGCTACTTGAAAGCTGGCGAAGGCTTGACGGCGGCGCGCGACGGTCGCCTCCGGTTCGACGGCGATCGGCCGATGTCGACGCACGGCGGCCGGCACGCCTTCGGGCATGCCTGGGGCGCGAGCGCGGGCTCCGACATCTACGAGGCCGCGCTGCAGATGCGCGGCCAGGCCGGCCGCCGCCAGATGCCGAAGCGGCCCGAGGTCGCCATGATTCACACGCATGGTTACGCGATGATCAGCACCGCGGTTGTTCTGGGAGCCACCTGACATGAGCAACGAAGACACACGCCCCAGCGCGATCCGCTGGTACTACGAGGGGCTGAGTGCAGGTGCGTTTCGCGCCATGCGGTGCAGCGCCTGCGGCCGGTTGACGTTCCCGCCCACGGGGTGCTGCGAGCACTGCGGCAGTTGGTCGGTCGAGGGCGCCGAGATCAGCGGCGAGGGCACGCTGCTCTTCGCGACGCACAACATCGCGCCGGCCTGCCACCCGCGCTTCGAGGCGATCGCACCGTATGTCTACGGGCACATCCGGCTGAAGGAAGGCAACATCGTCCAGGCGATCGTGCTGGGCGTCGAGGCGGTGCCGGACCAGTTGCACGCGCTGTTCAAGCGTGGCCCGGTGCCGGTGAAGGCCGAGACGCTGACGATGCAGGACCTGCCGGTGCTGGCGTTTCGGCTCGCCGGCTGAGTCGGGCGTGGCTGCGCCGGGGCGCTCAGTCCCGGCAGTAGCCCTCGCCGGTCCGGACCTTCAGGCAGTCCTTCTTGCCGGCCAGCCACTTCATGCCCGTCTGCTCGCCGTTGCTGGCGCGCAGCACCTCCTGCTTTCCATCGCGTTCGAACCCGATCGCATCACCCACCGCCATGCCGACGAAGGTCCGCGGCCCATCCAGGTTCTGTACGGTGACGTCGTAGTGGCCGTTGCCGCCCGTGATGCGGACGAAGGTCCCTTCCGGACCGTTCCACTGACCGATCCATTGGTCGGTGCTGGGGGCGGGAGGAGGGGCCGGCGCCGATGACGCGGGGGCCGTCGGGGCGGCGGCGTCGCGGTCCCCGCAGGCCGCGAGCGACAGGGCCAGCGCAAGAGCCGCTGTCAGATGCCATGGCATTGACGTGTTCATGGGAACAGTGTGCCGTGGTGTCCGTCCGATGAGAAGCACCAGCCGTTGAGGCCGCCACTCGCTCCGTTGATTACACCCGCGCCCGGGTCTCGCGACCGCCCCCCCCTAGACTGCCGCACTTCGAGTGGCACGGCGCTTTTGTGCTGGCTGTAGTGCTATTGTTTTCATAGTGAGACGATCGAATGAACCGGTGTCATGGAACGGGATGGAATGCGGCAGTGGTATTGGCCGGCCTGGCCGCCAGCGGCGTGGCACAAGCGGCCGCCTTCACAGCCGCCAACGAGGCCGAGCTGATCACCGCGATCAACCAGGCCAACGCCAGCGCAGACCCGAGTTCCACGATCACCCTGACCGCCAACTTCACGGTCACGGGGGTGCTGCCGCCGATCCGGGGCAACGTGGCGGTCAATCCCGCCGGCAGCAACACGGCGGTGGAGTCTGTCGGCGGGGCCGCGCTGACGTTCGAGGGCGGCGCGAGCTACGGAACCCTCGGCAATTTGCAAGTCGGCGACGCGGCGGGCACCACCGGGGCTTTGACCGTGCAGGGTACGGGCAGCTCCGTGCGGGCTGTGTCGCTTCTGGGCAGCGCCGGGCAGGTCAACATCAGCGTGCTCGACGGCGGGCTGCTGACCGCAACGGGCCCGAGCGGCGTGCGGCTGGGAGGCACGTCGCCGACGGTGTCGGGCGGTGGTGTGGCGAACGTGCGCGTCAGCGGCGCTGGCTCGGCCTTCACCTCCGGCGTCGGCTTCGTCCACCAGCGCGGCACCCTGGAGGTGTCCAACGGCGGCACCGTCGAGGGCCGGGCGGCGGTCCATCTCGGGTCCATGCCAGGTGGCTTCACCGGGGTGGTGACGGGAGCCGGCTCCCGCCTGGCCTCCACCATCGCCACCATCAACCTCGGCGCGTCGGGCTCGGCCACGCTGACGGTGGCCGATGGGGCGGTGCTCTCCGCCAACAACGGGGCCTCCGCCGTCAACCTGGCCGCCAACGCCGCGGGCGTCGCCGTGCTGAACATCGGCGGGGCCGTGGGCCAGGCCGCGGTCGCGCCAGGCGCCGTGAACGCCTCCGTCGTGAACGGTGGCGCTGGCACGGCGGTGCTGAACTTCAACCACAACGCCGCCGCGTACAGCTTCGCGCCGGCCATCACCGGCAGCATCAGCCTCAACCACGTGGGCAGTGGCACGACCACGCTCACCCGCGCCAGCACCTACAGCGGTGCCACCCACATCACCGGCGGCACGTTGCGCGCGGGCGTGGCCAACGCCTTCAGCGCCGCTTCGGCGCACACGGTCGGCGCCTCGGGCGCGCTCGACGCTGGCGATTTCGACCAGACCCTCAGCACGCTGAACAACGCCGGTACGGTGTCGCTGTCCGGCGGCACGCTCACCATGACGGGCGCCTACGTGGGCCAAGGCGGCACCTTGCGCGTGGGCACGGCCCCGGGCGCCGGCGGCCTGGCCAGTGGCCGGCTCGTGCTCAGTGGCGCGGGGGCCAGCGCCACCGGCACCACGCTGCTGGGCATCGCCAACTTCGGCGGCCTGGGCGCGCCCACCACCGGCGATGGCATCGAGGTCATCACCGCCACCGGCGGCGCCACCACCACGGCGCAGACCACCAAGGACGCGTTCCGCCTGGCCAATGGCGTGGTGGGCGGCGGCGCCTACCAGTACCGCCTGTACGCGGCCGACGCCAGCGGCGCGGGCGAGAACTGGTACCTGCGTTCCGACGGCCTTCGCAGCGAAGTGGCGCTGTACGCGGTGGTGCCCGAGCAGTTCCGCGCGCTCGATATCGCCATGCTGGCCAACCGCCGGCAGCGCATGGGCGAATCGCGCGCCGACACCGACAACAGCGGCCGCGAGCGCCAGGCCTGGGGCCGCGTCTTCAGCGTGGACCGCGACATCGCCCAACAGGGCACCGTGAGCCCCACGAGCAACGGACGCCTAAACGGCTTCCAGACCGGCACCGACCTGTGGGCCGCGGGGCGCTGGCGCGCGGGCCTGTACCTCGGCCAGCTCGAGGGCGACATGGACGTGCGCGGCCAGGCCAGTGGCGCCGCGAACTACATGTCCGGCCGCAACGACCTGCGCAGCCAGTACCTGGGCGGCTACGCCACCTGGCAGCGCGACAGCCTGAGCCTGGAGGCCGTGCTGCAGCTCGGCCACCACCGCTACAGCGCCACGCCGGCGCAGGGCGAAGCGAGCGCCGGCAAGGGCGACAGCCTGATGGCCTCGATCGAAGTGGGCCGAGGCCTTGCCCTGTCGCCGCGCTGGCAGCTCGAGCCCACGGTGCAGCTGGCCTACCAGCACCTGAGCCTGGACGAGACCCGCCTGAGCGGCGCCACCGTGCAGCAGGACACCGATGGCGGCTGGCTCGCGCGCGTGGGGGTGCGCGTGAAAGGGCGCTTCGACGCCGGCCCCGGCGCGCTGCGGCCCTATGCCAGCCTGAACGTCTACAAGCGCAGCAACAGCACGGACATCACGCGCTTCGTCGGCGGCGCGGGCGGCACCGACATCAGCAGCCGCACCGGCGGCAGCAGCAGTGAGCTGAGCGCCGGCCTGGACTGGCAACTCAGCCCCACCGTCAGCCTGTACGGCGAGGTGGGCCGGCTGTGGGACCTGGGCGGCGACGCGCGCACCGACAGCGGCCTCAGCGGTGGCGTGGGCGTGCGGGTGCTGTGGTGATCGCCGCTCCGGGCGAGGGCGCGCGGGTGCGCGCTCAGAGGCGGCGGCGCAGCGCCTCGAAGAACAGCTCGGACTGCAGGCGTTCGCCCAGGGTCTGTTCGGCCACGCGCGCCGCCATCTCGGGCGTGCTGGGCGCCAGCGCCAGGCCGCTGGAGGCGGCGAGCACCTGGGCCATGCAGGCGCGCTCCAGGTAGTAGAGGTCGTCGAAGGCGTGGTCGATTCGCGCGCCGCAGACGATGACGCCGTGGTTGGCGAGGAAGGCCACGTCGGCGCCGCCCATGGCGCGCGCGATGCGCTCACCCTCGGCGTGGTCGAGCGCGAGGCCGTTGTAGACCGGGTCGCTGCCCACGCGGCCGTGGAAGCGCATGGCGTTCTGCGACAGCGTGGTGTCCAGCGCGCGCTCGCGCGTGAGCGTGAGCGCCGTGGCGTAGGGCATGTGGGTGTGCAGCACCACGGCCTGGCGCGCCACGCGGTGCACGCCGGCATGGATGTGCATGGCCGTGCTCTCCACCGGGTGGCGGCCCGCAAGCGCGCGGCCCTGCGCGTCCACCATGACGATGTCCTCGGCCTGAACCTCCTGCCAGAGCAGGCCGCGCGGGTTGAGCAGGAAGCGGCCCGAGGCGTCGGGCAGCTCCACGCTGAAGTGGTTGCACACGCCCTCCGACAGACCGAAGTGGGCGGCGGCGCGCAGCGCGAGCGCGAGGTCGGCGCGCAGGCGGCGCACCGGTTCGGTGTGGAAGTCTTGTTCGTGGTTCATGCCTGTGTTCCGATGAGCCCGGCCGCCACCAGCCGCGCGGCCGCGAGGTCCCAGCCCGCCCAGCCGCAGTTCTTGAAGAACACCGGGCCTGCCGGGCGCGGGCGCGCCAGCCAGTCGGCCAGCGTGGGCACGGTGGGCACGTCGAGGCCGGCCTGCAGCAGGTCGCCGGCCTCGTGATCGGCGTCGCGGGTGTCCACGGCCAGCGCGCCGCGCGCGGCGACATGGCGGCAGACGTCGGGCGCCCATTCGAGCATGGTGGGTGTGAAGGCACCCACGGCGGCGATGAAGGCGTCGTCGCGCGGCAGGGCGTGCAGCGACGCGGCCTGTGCCGGCGTGGCGCTCACCACCAGCGGGCAGTCGGCCAGCGCGGCGTCGGCATCGTCCACGCGCCGGGCGTCCAGGCCGAGGCGGCGCGCGTGCGCGACCAGGGCCTCGGCGCTGGCCGCGCTGCGTGAGGCCACGCGAACCTGCCGCACGCCCAGGCCGCTGGCGAAGGCCTCCAGGTGGGCGCGCCCCTGCACGCCAGCGCCCACGATGAGCAGCGGGCCGTCGGTGCGCGGCGCGAGCGTGCGTGCGGCCAGCAGCGAGACGGCAGCGGTGCGCCGCGCCGTCACCGTGGGACCGTCGAGCAGGGCCAGGCGGCGGCCGTCGCGCGCGTCGAACACCACCACGTCGCCCTGGATCGCGGGCAGGCCGCGCGTGGCGTTGTCGGCGACGAAGCTGATCAGCTTGGTGATGGCCACGCGCGCGTCGGTGGCGGGCATGGCGAAGAAGGTGCCGCCCGCGGGCAGCGGCAGCACGGTGCGCGCCGGCACCTTCACCGTGGGGTCGCGCAGCAGCGCGGCGATGGCGTCGGCGAGCGCGGGGTAGGGCAGGGCGGCGGCCGTGGCCTCGGCGGCGTACAGGCGGGGTGGGCTCATGGACCGATGATGCGGCATGGCGCCGGCCCTGCGGAAGAAAAAAGCCCGCCGGGCGGCGGGCTTCGTCTCGGGGCCGGACCGTTCAGATCTTGGCCGAGGTGATGTAGCTGTCGTAGCGCCACTCGGAGAAGCGGCTCCACAGGATCTGGTCGCGCTGGAAGGCGCGCATGTCCTGGTGGATCTTCTTGAACTCGGGCGACTTGGCCTCGTGCTCGGCGAACACCTCCATCGCGGTCTTGAAGCCGGCGTCCATCACGGCCTTGGGGAAGGCGACGAGCTTGGTGCCCGAGGCCACCAGGCGCTTGAGGGCGATGGGGTTCTGTGCGTCGTACTTGGCGGTCATGTCGCGCGCGGCCACGGCACCGGCGGCGCGCACGATGGCCTTGTTCTCGGCGGACAGGGCGTCGAAGGCCTTCTTGTTGATGAAGAACTCCAGCTCGGCGCCGCCTTCCCACCAGCCGGGGTAGTGGTAGAAGGGCGCGACCTTGTTGAAGCCCAGGCGCTCGTCGTCGAAGGGGCCGACGAACTCGGTGGCGTCGAGCGTGCCCTTCTCCAGGGCCTGGTACACCTCGCCGGCGGGCATGTTCTGCGCCACCACGCCCAGCTTGGCCATGGACTCGCCGAACAGGCCGCCGCCCATGCGCATCTTCAGGCCCTTGAGGTCGGCCACGGTCTTGATTTCCTTGCGGTACCAGCCGCCCATCTGGGTGCCGGTGTTGCCGGAACTCATGGAGAGGATGTTGTACTTGGCGTAGAACTCGTCCATGAGCTTGCGGCCGTTGCCGTGCTCCATCCAGGCGTCCATGTGGCGCGCGGTCAGGCCGAAGGGCACGGCGCAGCCGAAGGCGAAGATGGAGTCCTTGCCGGTGAAGTAGTAGGACGCGGTCTGCGCCATCTCGATGGTGCTGTCCTGGATCGCGTCGACCACGCCGAAGGCGGGCACGATCTCGCCGGCGGCGTGGATGGAGACCTCGAACTTGCCGCCGGACAGCGCCTTCACGGTCTCGGAGAACTTCTCGGCCGAGCCGAAGATGGTGGGCAGCGATTTCGGGAAGCTCGACGCCAGGCGCCAGCGAACGGCGGCCTGGGCATGCACCGCGGGTGCGATGCCGGTGGCGAGCACGCCGGCGATGCCGGCGTTCTTGATGAGGGAACGGCGATCCATGGAAATTGACTCCTCGGGAAACGGGGATTGGGGTTGCGGACGCAACCACCTATAGGGAGGGGCAGTATGCCACCCCCCATTCCTAGGGTTTTCACTAGATCGCGCCCCACCCCGCGGGCCCGGGCCGCGTGCGCCCTGGCCTGGAGGATCAGGCAAGCATCTCGCAGCCCTGTGCTAACACCCCGGGAGGGCGTTGGCCAACACTCTCGGCCATGCCGGCGGCCTGGGCCCCGGCATGGCCGATCCGCCTGCTTTTTCCCTTGGGAGACCCCATGACCACCCTTCAAGTCAATGGCCGGAACCACACGCTCGATGTGGACCCCGGCACCCCCGTGCTCTGGGCCCTGCGCGACAACCTGGGCATGACCGGCACCAAGTTCGGCTGCGGCGCGGCGCTGTGCGGCGCCTGCACCGTGCACCTCGATGGCCAGGCCATCCGCTCCTGCATCACGCCCGTGGGCAGCGTGGAGGGCCGCGCGATCACCACCATCGAGGCCGTGGCGCAAGGCGAGGACCGCGTGGGCCGCGCCGTGCACGAGGCCTGGGTCAAGCACGACGTGGCGCAGTGCGGCTACTGCCAGAGCGGCCAGATCATGAGCGCCACGGCCTTCCTCAAGTCCCTGCCCAAGGGCCAGCGGCCGAGCGCCGCCGATATCGACGCGGCCATGGCCGGCAACGTGTGCCGCTGCGGCACCTATGAGCGCATCCGCGCCGCAGTGGCCGAGGCCGCGCGCGCCATCGCCTGACGGAGGAACGGACATGCTGCCCGCCACCTTCACCCCCGAACTGCCCCGTGCGCTGCAGCTGATGCTGGCGCGCGGCGGCGCACCCGCCGAGGGCGTGGCCGAGCTGCCGCGCCGCGGCTTCCTCAAGCTCGCCGTGGCCAGCGGCTTCGCGCTGGGCCTCGCGCCGCTGGCCGCCCAGGCCCAGGGCGCGGGCGGGCCCGACGTGGCGCTCAAGCCCACGCAACAACCCGGCGCCTTCGTCGCCATCGCCACCGATGGAACCGTCACCGTCACCGTGAACCGGCTCGAATTCGGCCAGGGTGTGCAGACCGCGCTGCCCATGGTCCTGGCCGAGGAGCTGGACGCCGACTGGTCCCGGGTGCGCAGCCAGCTCGGCAGCAATGACCCGGCCTACGCCGATCCGTTGGCGGGCATGCACCTCACCGGCGGCTCCACCGCCATCAAGAACAGCTTCACGCAGTACCGCGAACTCGGCGCGCGCACGCGCGCCATGCTGGTGGGCGCGGCCGCCGCGCGCTGGAAGGCCGACCCGGCCACCCTGCGCACCGAGGCCGGTCACGTCATCGGCCCCGGTGGCCGCCGCGCCAGCTACGGCGAACTGGCCGAGGCCGCGATGCAGCAGCCCGTGCCCGAGCGCGTGGCACTGAAGGACCCGAAGCGCTTCAAGCTCATCGGCCAGCCCACCACGCGGCTGGACGCGCGCGCCAAGAGCAGCGGCCGGCAGGACTTCGGCATCGACGTGCGCCGCCCGGGCCAGCTCACGGCCGTGATCGCGCGCCCGCCGGTGTTCGGCGCCCGCTTGCGCTCGGTGGACGACGGTGCCGCGCGCGCGGTGAAGGGCGTCAAGGCCGTGCTGCGCGTGCCGCTGGACCGCGGCGCCGAGGGCGTGGCCGTGGTGGCCGAGGGCTACTGGCCCGCCAAGCTGGGGCGCGACGCGCTCAAGATCGACTGGGCCAGCGACGCGGTGGAGAAGGTCGACAGCGAGCGCCAGCTCGCCCAGTACCGCGAGCTCGCGGGCCGGCCCGGCGCGACGCATTTCGACGCCGACATGGCGCCGCTGGCCACGGCGCCGAAGCGCATCGAGGCCGAGTTTGTTTTTCCCTACCTCGCGCACGCGCCGATGGAGCCGCTCAACTGCACGGTGGAGCTCGCTGAGGGCGGCGCCACGCTGTGGGTGGGCACGCAGATGCCGGGCCTGGACGGCATGGCCGCGGCGCGCGCCCTGGGGCTCAAGCCCGAGCAGGTGCGCGTGAACGTGCAGGCGGCCGGCGGTGGCTTCGGCCGGCGCGGCGTGCCCAGCAGCGAGTACGTGGTCGAGGCCTGCCAGATCGCCCGCGCCGCGCGCGAGGCGGGGGTTCGCGCACCGGTGCGCACCGTCTGGAGCCGCGAGGACGACATCAAGGGCGGCTACTACCGCCCCATGCACCTGCACCGCGCGCGCATCGGCTTCGACGAGCGCGGCCGCGTGCTGGCCTGGGACCACGTGATCGTGGGCCAGTCCATCATCGCCGGCAGCCCCTTCGAGCCCTTCATGGTGAAGAACGGCGTGGACCAGACCGCCGTGGAAGGCATGCGCGCGCCTTACCCCGTGCCCATGCGTTTGACCGTGCACCATCCCAAGGTCAATGTGCCGGTGCTGTGGTGGCGCAGCGTGGGCTCCACGCACACCGCCTTCGTGATGGAGACGCTGATCGACCAGATCGCGCGCGAGACGAACCAGGACCCGGTGGCCTACCGGCTGGCGATGTTCGGCGATCAACACCCGCGCCACCGCGACGCCCTGAAGCTCGCGGTGGACAAGAGCGGCTACGGCAGGCGACGGCTGGCCGAGGGCCGCGCCTGGGGCGTGGCGGTGCACGAGAGCTTCGATTCGGTGGTGGCCTACGTGGTCGAGGCCTCGGTGAAGGACGGCGAACCCGTGCTGCACCAGGTGACGGCGGGCGTGCACTGCAACCTCGTCGTCAACCCGCGCACGGTGGAGGCGCAGGTGCAGGGCGCGGCGCTGATGGGCCTGGGCATGTGCCTGCCCGGCGCGGCCATCACGCTCAAGGACGGCGTGGTCGAGCAGGGCAACTTCGGCGACTACCGCGTCGCGCGCATCACCGAGATGCCGAAAGTGGCCGTGCACATCGTGCCCAGCGCCGACCCGCCCACCGGCATGGGCGAGCCCGGCCTGCCGCCGCTGGCGCCGGCGTGGGCGAACGCGCTGGCGAGGATCACCGGCAAGCCCTTGCGCGATCTGCCCTTCAAGCTGGCCTGATCTCAGGCCGGGGCGTCGGCCAGGGCCACGTAGCCCTGGCCGTTGCCCCGCGCGCTTTCCAGGTCGCGCAGCGGCGACAGACCGAACTGGCGGCTGTACTCGCGGCTGAACTGGGAGGCGCTCTGGTAGCCCACGCGGTAGCCGGCGCTGCCCACGTCCAGCCGCTCCACCAGCATCAGGCGGCGCGCCTCCTGCAGGCGCAGGCGCTTCTGGTACTGCAGCGGCGTCATGGCGGTGACCAGGCTGAAGTGGTGGTGCAGGGACGAGGCGCTCATGCCCACCTGGCTGGCCAGGGCCTCGATGCGCAGCGGCTGCCTGTAGTTCTGGCGCAGCCAGGCGATGGCCTTGGCGATCTTGTTGCTGGGGCTGTTGGCCGAGGCGATGCGCAACAGGGCGGGGCCGTGCGGACCCGTGAGCAGGCGGTAGAGGATTTCCTGTTCGATCAGCGGCGCCATGGCCGCGATGTCCTGCGGGCGCTCGAGCAGGCGCACCAGGCGCAGCATGGCGTCGAGCAGCTCCAGCGGTGCCTTGTGCACGGCCACGCCGCGCGGGCTGTCGCCAGGCAAGGCTTCGCTGGGCAGGCTCACGCGCGACAGGACCTCCTGCAGGCGCGCGCCGTCGATGGCCATGCCCAGGCTCAGCTTGGGCCGCTCGGGCGTGGCCTGCACGATGCACGAGATGACGGGCAGGTCCAGCGTCACCACCAGGCAGTCGCCGACGCCGTAGTGGTAGACCTCCTCGCCCAAGGTGAGGCGCTTGGCGCCCTGCGTGACCAGCGCGAAGCAGGGCCACTGCGCCGTGTGCATGGGCAGCGAGGGCGAGCTCTGGCGGGCGAAGAACAGGTGGTCCACCGCGGTGGGTGTGAGGCCGTCGCGGTCGGTGGATCGGGCAATGATGCCGTTGATCTCGCTCAGGTAGTCGTCGGGCTTGAGCATGGGGCCTTCATTCGTGGGGGGGGCGCCGGGATGATCCCGCAAATGACCCGATCCTCCATGCCAGTGGGGTCAAACGGACGCGGGTTCGCAGGATCGGGCAAGCCCGGCGGAGGATCGTGGCAGCCGCCCGTCGGGCTGTCGCACGGCCCTGGTCACAATCGCTCCCTCCGATCCGTCTGGCGCGTCATGAACGATCACTCCCTGGACAGCTTCCTTCGCCTGCGGCCCCGGCTGCGTGGCATCGCCTACCGCATGCTGGGCTCGGCCGCCGACGCCGACGAGGTGGTGCAGGACGCCTGGCTGCGCTGGCACGGCACCGACCCTGCGGCGGTGGCCAACGCCGAGGCCTGGCTGGTCTCCGTCACCACGCGCCTGGCCATCGACCGGCTGCGCGCGGCGCAGTCGCGGCGCGAGCAGTACGTGGGCACCTGGCTGCCCGAGCCCATCCTCACCGAGGCCGAGGCGCCGCACACGCCCGAGCAGATGCTGGAGCGGGCCGACCAGCTCTCGCTCGCTTTCCTCGCGGTGCTCGAGCGCCTGGCGCCCGAGGCGCGCGCGGCCTTCCTGCTGCGCGACATCTTCGAGGCCGAGTACGGCGAGGTGGCGGCGGCGCTGGGCAAGAGCGAGGCGGCCTGCCGCCAGCTGGTGCACCGCGCGCGCACCCTGCTCAAGGACGGGCGCGCGCGCCAGACCGTGCCACCCGAGGACCAGCGGCGCCTGCTGAGCGCCTTCGCCGAGGCGGCGTCGCGCGGCGACATCAGCGGCCTGAAGGCCGTGCTGGCCGAGGACGCGCGGCTCATCAGCGACGGCGGTGGCAAGGTGCCCAGCTTCGGCGTGCCCCTGCTGGGCGGCCAGCGCATCGCGCAGCTCTACCTGGCCACCAGCCTGCGCTTCGCGGGCCGCGTGCACTACGAACTGGCCCCGCTCAACGGCGAATGGGGCCTGCTGCGCTTCATCGACGGCGCGCTGGAGTCGGCGCAGGCGCTGCGGATCGAGGACGGTCGCGTCGTTGGCATCCATGTGCAGCGCAACCCCGACAAGCTGCGGCACATCGCGCAGGCACTGGGTCACGCGCAACTGGACCCGTCGGTCACGAACTACGTCACAGGAGACGGCGCCGCTTCGTCTTGAGGGGTGAAGGCTTCCTTCATTCCTTCTGACAACGAAAGGTGATTCCCGTGAACGCTCCCCGTCTCCCCTGGACCGAGATCGCGCCCAAGACCTACCAGGCCATGGCCGCCGTCAAGGCCAGCACCCTGCGCTCCACGCTGGGCAAGGGCCTGATGTCGCTGATGGACCTGCGCGTGTCGCAGATCAATGGCTGCGCCTTCTGCGTCGACATGCACACGCGCGAGCTGCGCCAGCACGGCGAGGCCTGGCAGCGCATCAACAGCCTGTGCACCTGGCGTGAGACGGTGCTGTACAGCCCGCGCGAACGCGCGGCGCTGGCCTGGGCCGAGGCATTGACGCGCCTGCCGGACGGGCACGCGGGCCACGACAGCGCCTTCGACGCGCTGCGCGACCACTTCAACGACCAGGAGATCGTTGAACTCAGCTGGACCATCGCCCAGATCAACACCTGGAACCGCATGGCCGTGGGCATGCACGCGCCGCTGCCCGACAAGCCGATCGAATAACGGTAGCCGCTGCGCTTAAGCGGTCCCGCGCGCGTCGGCCAGCAGAACTTCGGCCAGGCGCTGCGCGGCCGGGCCGGCGCCCTCGCGGTCCCCGAACACCAGGTACAGGTCGGCGAAGCGCTCGCCGCCGCGCCGCATGGGCAGGGGCTTGAGCCGGCCCGCGTCCAGGTCCGGGCGGATCAACTCCTCGGGCAGCCAGGCGAAGCCGTGGCCGCCGCGCGCGGCCTCGATGGAGGTGGAGATGTGGCTCACCGTCCAGCGGCGCGGCGTCTGCACCGCCGGCTCGTGGCCGCGCTGCGGACTGGTCTCGCGCACCACCAGGTGGCGGTGCTGGCGCAGGTCGCGCAGCGTGACGGCGCGGCCCAACTGGTGCAGGGGGTGGTCCGGGTGGGCCACCAGCAGGAAGCGCACGCGCATCAGGTGCTGACCCTCATAGCCCGTGGGCACGGTGCCGTAGATGGCGATGTCGATGCCGCCTTCTTCCAGCAGCGAGCTGCGGTGGCCCAGCACGGCCTCCACCACCTCGACGCGCGTGTGTTCGGCGCTCTGGCCGAAGCGCTCCAGGCAATCGAACAGGCGCCGGTTGGGGTAGATCACTTCCACCGCCAGCCGCAGCTCGGCCTCCCAGCCCAGCGACAGGCAGGCCGAGGCCGATTCCAGCGCGGCGGCCTCGGCCACCAGGTAGCGCGCGCGCTGGTACAGCTGCTCGCCGGTGGGCGTGAGCCGTGCCTTGCGGCCCTCCAGCTCGAACACCTGCACGCCAAGCTGCGCCTGGATCTGCTGCACCGCGTAGGTGACGGAGGACTGGCTGCGGCTGAGCTGCTCGGCCGCGCGCGCGTAGCCGCCGGCCTCCACCACGGCCACCAGGGCGTTCCATTGATCGAGCGTGACGCGGGGGTGGGCCATGGCTTTTATTATCGATTGAGTAGATGGTTTTGAGCGGAATTTTGCGCTTTTTAATTCAATACGTCGATGTTTCAATGGCGCATCCCAACAAGGAACCCGCCATGAAAACCCTGCTCCTGATCCGCTCCAGTCTCCTGCTCGGCAACGGCCAGTCCAACCGCCTGGCCGACCGCTACGTCGCCGCCTGGCAGGCCGCCCACCCCGAGGGCCGCGTCGTCGTGCGCGACCTCGCGACCCACCCCGTGCCGCACCTGGACCTGGCGCGCGTGGGCGCCTTCTCCACGCCAGCCGAGCAGCGCACGCCCGAACAGCAGGCCCTGGTGGCCGAGTCCGACGCGCTCATCGCCGAGCTGCAAAGCGCCGATGTGGTGGCGCTGGGCCTGCCGCTCTACAACTTCGGCATCCCGTCCACGCTCAAGGCCTACTTCGACCACATCGCCCGTGCCGGTGTCACCTTCCGCTACACCGCGGCCGGCGCCGAGGGCTTGGTCAAGGGCAAGCAGGTGCTGGTGTTCGCTGCGCGCGGCGGTCTCTACCAGGGCCAGCCGCACGATACGCAGACGCCCTACGTGCGCAACTTCCTGGGCTTCCTGGGCATGACGGACGTGCGCTTCGTCTTCGCCGAGGGCCTGAACATGGGCGAGGAACCGCGCCGCGAAGGCCTGCGCGCCGCCGAGGCGGACATCGACGCGCTGCTGGAGCCGGTGGCCGCCTGAGCGCCGCAGCCGCTCAGGTGGCGCCGGCGGCCGAGCGGCCCAGGTGCTGCACCAGCGCGCGCAGCAGTGGCGCCGCGGCGGGCGTGAGCGGCGCGCCGCGGCGTGCGATCGAGAAGAACTCCATGGCCACCATGGGTTGGCCCATGCGGTGCACGTCCACCGCATAGCGCCGGCAGGTGCTGGCCACGAAGGCCGGAAGCACCGCCACGCCCTGGCCGGCCTCGGCCATCGCGATCAGCGTGTGCAGGTGGGCGAACACCGGCCGATCCTCGCGCGGCAGCGCGGGCGCGAGGCGGGCGTCCACGAGCTGCTGGATCGCGTTGTCCGCGGGCAGCGCCAGCAGCGGCAGCGGCAGCGCCCGCAAAGCGGCCCAGCTCAAGGTGCCGCGGCCATTGAGGGCGGCGGTCAGCGCGCCGCGCGCGCCCACGGCCACCAGCGGCAAACGCAGCAGCAGCTCGCGCGTGGTGGTGGGTGACTCGCGCAGCAGCACACCCACGCCCACATCCACTTCGCCGCGCTCCACCATCGGCTGGATCTGTCGGCGGTCCACGTCCTTCACCACCACGCGGATGTCGGGGTGCGTGCGCGCGAGCTCGTGGCAGGCCTGCGGCAGAACGTCGGCCGCGACCAGGGGGGTGGCCGCCAGGTGCACGGTGCGCGCGGCGTCGGCCGACAGCTGGCTCAGTTGGTCGGCGACCTCACGGAAGTCGCGCAGCGTGCGCTCGGCCAGCGGCAGCAGGCGCTCGCCTCCCTGGGTGAGCGACACCGAACGCGTGGTGCGCTCGAACAGCCGGCAGTCGAGCTGGGCCTCCATGTCGCGCAGCATCAAGCTCAGTCCGGCCTGGGTGATGTGGATCTGTTCCGCCGCGCGCGTGAGGTTGCGCCAGCGCGCGATGGCGGCGAAAGCCTCAAGTTGGCGCAGACTCAGATTCATAAGTGATCAATATTAATTGATCAGATAACAAAACTTCCCTTGTGGAATTCGCCTGGTTCCAATGGCAGCTCTTCAACGAGAGGTGCGCATGGCGAAGGACATCAGCGTCGCGGTGGTCGGCGCGGGCATTGGCGGGTTGACGGCGGCGCTGGCGCTGCTGCGAGCGGGCATCGACGTCGAGGTGTTCGAACAAGCCACGCGCTTCGGCGATGTGGGCGCAGGCATCCAGATGAGCGCCAACGGCACGCGCTGCCTGTTCGACCTGGGACTGGAAGAACCGTTGCGTGCCGTGGCAAGCGTGCCGGCGGGCAAGCAGATCCGGCTCTGGAGCACGGGGCAGCGCTGGACCCTGTTCGACCTGGGGGAGCGCTCGGTGGAACGCTATGGCTTTCCCTACCTGATGCTGCACCGTGCCGACCTGCACGCGGTGCTGGTGCAGGCGGTGCGTGCGCTCAAGCCCGACGCCATCCGCCTGGGCGCCCAGGTCCAGGATCATCACGAGCGCGAAGAGCGGGTCTGGATGAAGGCCGAGGGCGCACCGATCGCCGGCTTCGACGCGCTGGTCGGCGCCGACGGCATTCATTCCCATTGCCGCGCGCGCCTGTTTGGCGCCGCCACGCCCTGGTTCACCGGGTGCATGGCCTGGCGCGGCCTGGCGTCGGCGAAAGACCTGCCCGACCACCTGTCGGCGCCCGTGGGAACCAACTGGGTCGGGCCGGGTGCGCACGTCATCACCTACCCGGTGCGGCGCGGCGAACTGATCAACGTCGTGGGCGTGGTCGAGCGCGGCGACTGGACGCACGAATCCTGGAACAGCCCCGGCCGCGTGGAAGACTGCTTGAGGGATTTCCGGGGCTGGCACGAGGACGTGCAGCGATTGCTCCGCGCCATCGAAACGCCGTACCAATGGGCGCTGCTGGGCCGCGACCCCATGCCCCGCTGGAGCAAGGGCCGCGCGACCTTGCTGGGCGATGCCTGCCACCCGACGCTGCCTTTCCTGGCGCAGGGAGCGATGATGGCCATCGAAGATGGCGTGGTGCTCGCGAGATGCCTGGCGGCGTCGCCGCGGGACCCGGCGTCCGCCTGGCGACGCTATGAGTCGCTGCGTCACGAGCGGACGGCGCGCATCGTGCGCGGCTCCGCCGACAACGCGCGGCGCTTCCACAACCCCGAACTCGCCCATGCCGAAGGGGCTGCCGCCTACGTCGACCGCGAATGGTCGCCCGAACAGGTGAGCCGCCGCTACGACTGGCTCTTTGCCTACGACGCCGCGCGCGCCGCCGACGCAGCGGACACGGCGGTTCGCACCTGAGCGCGCGTTTGCGCCTCCCGCTGTGATCTGTCAAGAGGGGAATCTACATGTTGCTACGTCAACGTTGAGGTAGCAACATCATTTCCACAACAACCAGATCCGGCAGGGAAGGCGCGGCATTCGCCGCAACCACCAAAGCCTGTTCAAACCCCAGGAGACAGACATGATCCGCAGACGCAGCCTTCTCAAGACCGGTGCCGCCGCCGCGGTGGCCGGGCCCATCTTCCAAAGCTTCTCCCAGCAGGCGGTGAGCCTGCGCATGCACACGTTCATGGCGCCCACGTCCAACGTCTGGACGATCATGCTCAAGCCCTGGATGGACAAGGTGGAGAAGGAGTCGGGCGGACGCATCCGGTTCGAGGGCTACCCCGCCATGCAACTGGGCGGCACGCCGCCCCAGCTCTACGACCAGGCGCGCGACGGGGTGGCCGACATCGTGTGGACGCTGCCGGGCTACACGCCGGGCCGCTTCGTGCGCGGCGAGGTCTTCGAGCTGCCGTTCATGATGAACGAGGCCGGCGCCACCTCGCGTGCCTACTGGGAGTTCATCCAGACCCAGGCGCCCGACGAGTTCAAGGACACGAAGGTGCTTGCCCTGCATGTGCATGGCCGCGGGTCCTTTCATTCCACGCAGCAGATCAAGACGGTCGCCGACCTCAAGGGCATGAAGCTGCGCGCGCCCACGCGCCTCATCACGCGCCTGCTGGCCATGTACGGTGCGGTGCCCGTGGGCATGCCGCTGCCGGGCATTCCGGACGCGCTGTCCAAGGGGACCATCCAAGGCGTGGCGACGGCCTGGGACGTGGTGCCGTCGGTGAAGGTGCACGAACTCACCAAGTACTCGACCGAATTCGCCGATGACGTGCCGGCCTTTTATACGGGCACCTTCGTCATGGCCATGAACCGCGCCAAGTACGAGTCGCTGCCGCCAGACCTGAAGAAGGTGATCGATGCCAATTCGGGCATCGACACCTCGGCCCAGTTCGGGACCATCACGCAATCGAGTGACGCGATCGGTCGCAAGGCGGTGATGGACCGGGGCAATCCGATCTACACGATCCCAAAGGCCGAGGCGGCCGAGTTCATCCGCCTCGCCGGGCCGCTGAAGGATGAGTGGGTGGCCGACATGAACAAGCGCGGTTACGACGGGCAGAAGCTGCTGGCCTCGGCCAAGTCGCTGATCGCCAAGTACGCCAAGACCTGAAGCCGCCCGCGGGGCGGAGGAATGAGAGAAAGGACCTTCCCATGTTCATCCTGAACACCTGGTACATCGCGGCCTGGGGCCACGAGATCGCCGACAAGCCGCTGGCGCGGCGCATCTGCGACCAGCCCGTCGTGCTGTTCCGTGACCTGAAGACGAAGCAGATCGCGGCGCTGGAGGACAAGTGCTGCCACCGCGCGGCGCCGCTGTCCATGGGTGTGGTGGTCGAGAGCGGCCTGCAGTGCGGCTACCACGGCGTGGTGCACGACTGCGCCGGCCGCTGCGTGCACATCCCTGGGCAGGACAAGATCCCCGCGCGCGCCAAGGTGCGCGCCTATCCCGTGGTGGAGAAAAACGAGTTCATCTGGATCTGGATGGGTGACCCCGAACTCGCGGACGAGTCGGCGATCGTCGATTACCCCTTCAACGACGACCACCGGAACTGGCCCCACCACCGCGGCTTCTATCACATCAAGGCCGGCTACATGCTCATGGTGGACAACCTGATGGACCTGACCCATCTGGGCTACGTGCATGGTTCCACCATCGGCGGGAATCCGCAGACGCACGTGGAAGCCTTGATGGATGTGACCAAGACCGAGGACAGCCTGAAGTACGTGCGCTGGATGCTCAACTCGGTGCCGCCGCCGACCTACCTGGCCGCCGTGCCCTTCAAGGGTCGGGTGGACCGCTGGCAGGAGTTTGAGTTCTCGCCGCCGAGCAACGTGCTGCAGTGGAGCGGCGCGGTGGACGCCGGCACCGGCGCGCGGGAGAACGGCAACCGTTCGGGCGGCTTCTCGCTGCGCATCTTCCACGGCCTCACGCCCGAGACCGAAAACACCTGCTTCTACTTCTACGCGCCGGCCAATGGCTACCGACCCGAAGATGAGGCGGCGACGGCCGCCCTGATGGACCACATCTCGGAGGCCTTCATGGAAGACAAGCTGATCTGTGAAGGCCAGCAGGCGAGGCTCGACGAGCTGGGCGACGGTGGTCTGGTGGACATCGTCTCCGACGCCACGCGCGTGCAGCTGCGCCGCATCATCCGGCGCATGGCCGAGGCGGAGGCGCGTCAGAACGCCGCGCGCGCGCAAGAGGCGGCGCCGCGCGCGGCCGTGCCGCAGGCCTGAGCGGGCGGTCTCGGACATGCAGGCTTTGCGTTTGCGCGTGGCGCGCAAGTCCCGGGAGGCGGCCGGCGTGGCCGCCTTCGAATTGCGCTCGCTCGATGGTTCGGCGCTGCCGCCCTTCACGGCGGGCGCGCACGTGGATGTGCTGCTGCGCGAGGGTCTGGTTCGCCAGTACTCGCTGTGCAATGCGCCCTGGGAACGCGACCGCTATGTGCTGGGCGTGCAGCGCAAAGTCGACTCGCGCGGCGGCTCCGTCGCCATGCACGACGAGGTGCATGAGGGCGCCATCGTGGACATCGGCCTGCCGCGCAACCTGTTTTCCATGGCACCGGCGAAGCGATCGCTGCTGTTTGGCGCGGGCATTGGCATCACCCCGTTGCTGTCCATGGCCGAAGTGCTGCACGCGAGCGGGCGGGCCTTTGAACTGCACTACAGCGCGCGCTCGCCCGAGCAGGCGGCGTTTCGCGCGCGGCTGGCCGCCGCAGCCTACGCCGATCGCGTGCGCTTTCACTTCAGCACGGGCCCAGGCGCCAACCGGCTGGAACTGCCACCGCTGCTGGCCACGCCCGATCCCGAGGCGCGGCTCTATGTCTGCGGCCCCCCCGGCTACATCGGCGACATCACCGACTTTGCCGCCGCGCACGGCTGGCGCGCGGACCAGGTGTGCGTCGAGCGGTTTGGCGCCACCACCGCCAGCAGCGGGGGCGATCGGGCCTTCGATGTCGTGCTGGCGCGCAGCGGGCGGCGTTTCACCATCGCGCCGGGTCAGGCCATTCACGAGGTGTTGCTCAGCGAAGGCGTGGAGGTGCCGCTGTCCTGCGAGCAAGGGGTCTGCGGCACCTGCCTGACGCGGGTGCTGTCCGGCGTGCCGGACCATCGCGACAGCTTCCTGGACGCCAGTGAGCACGCGCGAAACGACTGCATGACCGTGTGCTGTTCGCGCGCGACATCGCCCGAGCTGCTGCTCGACCTTTGATCCACGCCCATGACCGAAGCCGACATCGACATTCCCACCGCCGACGGCGCGATGAACACCCGCGTGGTGACGCCCGCCGGCGCCGGTCCGCACCCGGTGGTGCTGTTCTACATGGACGCCTTCGGCGTGCGCGAAGAGCTGCACGAGATGGCGCGACGCCTCGCCGCCGAGGGCTACCTGGTGCTGCTGCCCAACCTCTATTACCGAGAGACGCGCCGCTTCGTCATGAAGCCGGGCGAAGAGGGCATGAACGAGATGCGCGCCATGATGGGGCGGCTGGACATCGGGGCCGTCAACCGCGACACCCAGGCCCTGTTGAATGCCCTGGAGACCCTGCCCGCTGCCGATGCGCGCCGCGTGGGCGCGGTGGGCTACTGCATGAGCGGACCCTTCGTGTTCGCAGCGGCCACCGAGCACCCGGACCGGATCGCCGCCATCGCGTCCATTCACGGGGCGAACATGGTGACCGAGCGCGCCGACTCGCCGCACCGCATGGCCGAGCGCTTGCGCTGCGAGACCTATGTGGCCTGTGCCGAAGTGGACAAGTGGGCGTCGGCCGCCGACATGGCTGTGCTGGAAGGTCGGCTGCGGGCCAGTGGCGCGCCGTTCCGGCTGGAGTGGTACCCGGGCGCGCAGCATGGTTTCGTGTTCCCTTCGCGCAGCGGCGCCTACGAGCGTGCGAGCGCCGAACGCCATTGGCAGCGCCTGTTCGATCTCTTCGGGCGCCGGCTCTGAGAGGCTGGGGCGCACCGCGCCCCAATCCTTCAGCCCACGCGCCGCACCGCGGGCCGGGCCGCCACGGCCTGCAGCCAACGATCGATCGCCGGCGTGTCGCCGAGTTGGCCGTCCGAGAGCTGCTTCACGCGCTGCAGCCAGCCCGCCGTCGAGCAGAAGGTGGGAATGTCCGCAATCGAGTACTCACCGCAGATGTACTCGTTCGCCTGCAGGCGCCGCTCCAGCACCTTGAACAGGCGCACCGCCTCGGTGGTGAAGCGCTCCACCGTGCCGGGCACCGGCACGGGCAGGTCCGCGTAGTGGTGCAGCTGCGGCAGCGTGCCGCCCACCGAGCCCGTGCCCCAGACCAGCCAGGCCAGCACGTCAAAGCGCTTCGCGCCCGCGGCGGGCAGGAGCCGGCCGCTCTTTTCCGCCAGGTAGGTGAGGATGGCCGCCGTCTCGAACACGGGCACCTCGCCTTGCGGCGTGTGGTCCACGATGGCGGGGATCTTGTTGTTCGGCGAGATCGCGAGAAAGGCCGGGTCGAACTGTTCGCCCTTGGTGATGTCGATCTTGCGCGTGTCGTAGGCCTCGCCGGACTCCTCCAGCATGATCTGCGCCTTGCGGCTGTTCGGGCCGGGGTAGGTGTAGAAGGTGATCACGCCCGCTCCTCAGCCCGCCACGGTCTTGGAATCGATCAGCTCGATCTTGTAGCCGTCGGGGTCTTGCAGGAACGCCAGGTGCAGCGTGTCGTTCTTCATCGGGCCGGCCTCGCGAATGATGTGGGCGCCCTTGGCCTTGAGGTCCGCGCAGGTGGCGTAGATGTCGTCCACCGCGATGGCGATGTGGCCATAGCCGCTGCCCAGCTCGTAGGGCTTGTCCTGGTCCCAGTTGTGGGTCAGCTCGATCACCGCGTGGTCGATCTCGGCGCCATAGCCCACGAAGGCCAGGGAGAAGCGGCCTTCGGGATAGTCCTTGCGGCGCAGCAGCTTCATGCCCATCAGGCGCGTGTAGAAGTCCAGCGACCGCTCCATGTCCTTCACGCGGATCATGGTGTGCATCACGCGGTGCCGGGGCTGGTGGCCCGGCGTCGTTTCCGTCTGGCTCATGTCTGTCTCCGTTCAATGGGGGAAGGCCGGATCGCGCGCCTTTCCGTGGGTGGTGGTCACCTCTTGATGTTGCAATTGCAACGTTGAGGTGGCAACATTATGCGAAGAATTCCGACAACCGCCAACTACCTTTTCGAGGAGACACGCATGGCCATGGCCATCCCGTTCAAGCACGTCACCGACGACGCCATGCTGGATCGCATCGCGCGGCAGGTGGCCGAATACCGCTGGCCCCGCACGCCCGCGGGCGCCAGCTGGCCGCAGGGCGCCGATCCGGCGACCATGCGGTACATCGTTCAACGCTGGCGCGACGGCTTCGACTGGCGCGCGCAAGAGGCCAGACTCAACGAGCGGCCTCAGTTCCAGGCGAGCGTGGCCGATCTGCGCCTGCACTTCGTGCACCAGCGGGCCGCGGCGAAGGCGGAACGCCTGCCGGTGTTGCTGATGCACGGTTGGCCGGGTTGCTATCTGGAGTACCTCGATGTCGCGGACCGGCTGGTGGCCGCCGGCCACGACGCGGTGGTCGTGTCCCTGCCCGGCGCGGGACATTCGGACGCGCCCGAGCAAGCCATGGGGCCGCGCGCCATGGCGGGCCTGATGCACCGCCTGATGACCGAGGTGCTGGGCTGCCCGCGCTACCTGGCGCACGGCGCCGACTGGGGCTCCCTCATCGCGGGCTGGCTGGGCTTCGAGCACCCGCAGGCGTGCGCGGGCGCGCACATGACCATGGTGAGCCCGCGCTTCGTCGCCGGCGCGGCGACCGCGCCACAGGAGCAGCAATGGCTGGCGGCCTTTCGCGAGCGCTTCGAGGACGATGGCGCCTACTTCCGCCTGCAGACCTCGCGCCCCCTCACCGCCGGCTATCTGCTCAACGACAACCCGGTCGGTCTGCTGGCCTGGATGCTGGAGAAGTTCGCCGCCTGGGGCGACCCGCTCGAGGCCGGCCAGCCGGCGGCGTTCCAAACGCCCGAGCGCGCCGACCGCTTGCTGCGCAACGTGATGCTCTACCTGGTCACCGGCAGCGCGGCCACGTCCACCTGGATTTACCGAGGCCTGACCACCGAAGGCCCGCCCGGCTACCCCGGCGGTCAGCGCGTGGAGGTGCCGGTGGCGATCGCCGCCACGCGCGACCCCATGTTCCAGCTGCCGCCGCGCAGCCTGGTGGAAAAGGCCTACCGCGTCACCCGATGGACCGAGCTGGCCGGGGGAGGGCACTTTCCGGGCTATGAAGTCCCCGACGCGCTCGGCGAAGACATCCGCGCATTCGCCGCCGGCCTGTGAGCGCCCTGGGCGCCGCCGGGCCAGCTTGTACAGTACGTCTCTGTTGAATCCACGCTAGGGACTACTGAATGGCAACGTCGGTGAAAAAGGCCGCCACGGACCAGAGCAAGAAGAAGCGCGAGGTGCTCAATCTTGCCCACTACGTCACCTATTTCTTCACGGTCCTTGCGAACAAGCTGTCGAGCGGCGCCTCGCGGCTGTACCTCAAGCGCTTCGGCATCGGAATCATCGAGTGGCGGGTGATGGCCATGGTCGCGATCGAGCCCGACATCGCGCCGGCCCGCATCACGCAGATCATTGGTCTGGACAAGGCCTCGGTGAGCCGGGAATCGCGCCGGCTGGAAGAGAAGGGTTACCTGGCCGTGGCCGAAGACCCGAGCAACCAGCGCCGCAAGCTGCTGAGCCTCACGCCCCTGGGCTACGAACTGCACGACCGCATCATCCAGGTGGCGCTGGAGCGCGAGCGCCGCCTGCTGTCGGACCTGAGCCCCGACGAGGTGGAAACCCTGGTGGATCTGCTGCAGCGCACCACCGCCAAGATCCCTCACGTCAACGAGTTCGACCCGGGCTCCACGGCGGCGGCCACCACCAAGCCGCGGCACCGCAAAAACACCATGATGCGCTGAGCCAGCCCCCCGTCGGCTCGGCCGAGGCCGGTCGCCTTTTTGGGCGATCGGCCTTTTTTTACGCGTCTCCATTGGATGTGAGTGCAAGCTTCAGTCTTTGGTCTGAATCTAGGGTTTTCCCGATCTTCTGCAGAGCTATGTTCCTATATAGTTCATCGCAGTTGGCGCAGATCAACGCACCCATCCACCACCAGATCCAGGAGACAAGATGTCCAGCACATTCGCTCGAAGGGCGGCATTCGCCGCCCTCGCCACCGCCGGGGCGCTGGTCGGCGGCCTGTTCGCCACCGCGGCCTCGGCCCAGGAAATCACCATCAAGTACGCCAACGTCATGGCGCCGGCGCACGACACCAGCAAGGGGGTGGACAAATTCGCCGAACTGGTGGCGAAGAAGTCCAACGGCCGGATCAAGGTGCAGCACTTCCCGGGCGGCCAGCTGGGCAGCGACAAGGAAACCTACGAGGCCGCGCAGCAGGGCCTGCTGCAGATCGCCGGCGGCTCGTACGCCAACCTCGTCACCATCACCCGCGCCTTCGAGGTGCTGCACCTGCCCTACATTTTCGACAGCCGCACCGAGGCGCACCGCGCGCTCGACTCGGCCAAGGTGCGCGAGGCCATCAACAAGGAGCTCGATCAGGTCGGCCTGCGCTGGCTGATGACCTTCGAATTCGGTTTCCGCGACATCAATACCACCAGCAAGAAGGTGCTGGAGCCCGGCGACCTGGGCGGCCTGAAGATCCGCGTCTCGCGCTCGCCGACGGAGGTGGGTGGCGTGAAGGCCTTCGGCGGCACGCCGGTCACCGTCGACTGGCCCGAGGTCTACAACGCGCTGCGCTTCAAGGTGGTCGATGGCGAAGCCCAGCCCTTCGGCACCATGGTCAGCGCCAAGCACCACGAGATCATCAAAGAGCACCTCGAGCTTGACTGGCAGTACTACGGCTTCGTGGGAATGATCAGCACCAAGCAGTGGAACGCCTATCCGCAGTGGGCGCGCAAGGTCATCGAAGAGGCCGCGACCGAGGCGGAGCAATACCACCGCCGCATCTGGGCCGAGGAAGACGAGAAGGCGAAGGCGGCCTACCTCAAGGCGGGCGGCCAGATCACCGTGCCCACGCCGGCCCAGCGGGCCCTGTGGGTGAAGGCGGGCCAAGGCATGTGGGGGTCGTCCGGCATCGACAAGGCCCTGATCGACCTGGTCCGCGCGGAGGCCACCGCCACCGCGCCCGCCGCCGGCGCCACCGCCGCCAAGTGAAGCCCCGGCCCCGCCCGGCGTTCGGGCGGGGCGCCACCCTAGGGATGCACCCCATGGAAAAGCTGCTCGATCGCGCCACCGCCGCGCTGGTGGCCCTGCTCGTCGCGACGATGGTCGCCGTCATCCTCGCCTCGGTGTTCACGCGCTACGTGCTCAACGACCCGCTGAGTTGGGCCGAGCAGGTGGCGAAGTACCTGATGATCTGGGCCGCCTTTCTCGGCGCCAGCATCGGCATCAAGGAGGGCGCGCACATCGCGGTGACCGTGCTGGTCGATGTGCTGCCGCCTTCGCTGCAGCGCCTCTGCTCCTACCTGGGGTACGCGCTCACCGCGGCTTTCCTGTCGGTGGCGCTGTACCAGGGCGTGCTGTTCACGAACAAGGTGCGGCCGCACTCCGACCCACTGGTGTGGGAGATGAGCATGGCCTGGGCCTACGCCGCCATCCCGGCCGGCTGCCTGCTCATGCTGTTGCAGCTGGCCTTCGTGTTCTTCAAAGGCGATGGCGGCCAGAAGATGTCTTCCTCCGCCAGCATGACATGAGCCCGGCGCCTCCCCGCGGTCCGATGCCCTGCTTTCCCTTCATTCCTGTCTGACACGAGGTTGCTCATGGGTGCCACCCTGATGCTGACGTTCCTGGGCGTGCTCGCCATCGGCGTGCCCGTCGCCTTCGCCCTGGGCATCGCCGCCATGGTCATCTTCGCGGTGATCAATCCTTCGCTGCTGGCCCTGGTGCCGCAGCGCATCTTCACGGGCATGGACCTGTTCGCGCTGGTGGCCGTGCCCTTCTTCATCCTGGCCGGCGAGCTCATGGGCGGCTCGGGCATCCTGGACCGCATCATGGCCTTCTCGCGCATGGTGGCCGGCGGCATCCGCGGCAGCGTGGCGCAGGTCACCATCCTGGTGAGCATGATCTTCGGCTGGATCAATGGCTCGGGCGTGGCAGGCGCCAGCGCCGTGGGTTCGATGATGATCCCCACGGCGACCAGGCAGTACGGCAACGCGGGCTTCGCCTGCGCGGTCACCGCCTGCGCCTCGACGGTGGGGCCCATCATTCCGCCGTCGGTGCCGATGATCATCTACGCCCTGGTGGCGCAGAACGTCTCGGTGGGCGCGCTGTTCGCCGCCGGCGTGGTACCGGGCCTGCTGATCGGCCTGGGGATGATGGCCATCGTGTACCTCATCGCGCGCCGCCGCAACTACCCGGCCGACGGTGGCCACTACACCCTGGGCCAGCGCTTCGTGATCTCGCGCCAGTTTCTGGTGGCCCTGTTGCTGCCGCTGATCATGGTGGGCGGCATCGTCTCTGGGGCCTTCACCCCGGTGGAGTCGGGCGCCATCGCCGTGCTCTACGCGATGCTGGTGGGCTTCTTCGTCACGCGCACCCTGGACCTGAAGGGGCTCTATGCCGCGCTGCGCAAAACCGGGGTGATCTCCTCGGTGGTGTTCCTGATGATGGGCGTGGCCAACGTCGCCGCCTGGATCATGACCACCGAGCAGGTGCCGCAGGCCGCGGCCGAGGCCATCCGCGCGTTCACCGACAACCCGCTGGTGTTCCTGCTGCTGGTCAACCTCATCCTGCTGGTCGTCGGCTGCCTGTTCGACACCGTGGCCGCGATGGTGATGTTCGGCCCCATCCTGATCCCCATGGCCGAGGCCTTCGGCATCGACCCGCTGCACTTCGGGGTGATCGTCTGCATCAACCTGATCATCGGCATGGTCACGCCACCCGTGGGCATCTGCCTGTTCGTGGTGTCGGGCATCGCCAAGACGCCGATCGAGCGCGTGGTCAGGGAGAGCCTGCCCTTTCTCTTCTGGCTGCTGGCGGTGCTGGCCATCGTCACCTACCTGCCGCAGAGCTACCTGTGGCTGCCCCGGCTGATGGGCTACGCCTGAGCGGCCGTCCTTCACGCCTTTGCCTCTATTCAACATGAACGACAACGCCTATCCCTCAAGCCTCGAGCTGCTGGTGGCCGGCCAGTGGCGCGGCCTGGCGGGCCGCGACAGCCTGCCGGTGGTCAACCCCGCCACGCAGCAGGAAATCGGCCGCCTGCCGGTCGCCACCGACGCCGACATCGACGAAGCCCTGGCCGCCGCGCAAGCGGCGTTCGAATCCTGGTCGCGCACCAGCGCCTGGCAGCGCGCCGCGGTGCTGCACCAGGCCGCCAGGCTCATCGATGCGCGGCGCGATCGCATCGCCCATCTGCTGACACTCGAGAACGGCAAGCCGCTGGCCGACGCGCAGGGCGAGATCGACCGCGTGCTGGAGGCGCTGCAGTACTGCGCCGAAGAGGCCAAGCGCGCCTACGGCCGCATACTGCCGCCGCGCGCGCCGCTGCTGGTGCAGTCCACGGTCAAACGCGCCATCGGGCCGGTGGCCGCGCTGGTGCCCTGGAACTTCCCCGTCTTCCTGGCGGCGCGCAAGGTGGCGGCGGCGCTGGCGGCGGGCTGCACGGTGGTGCTCAAGCCCGCCGAAGAGACCCCGGCCGCCTGCGTCGAGCTCGTGCGCGCCTTCGTCGATGCCGGCGTGCCCCCGGGCGCGCTGAACCTGCTCTACGGCGTGCCAGCGCGCATTTCGCAGCGGCTGATCGCCTCGCCCGTGATCCGCAAGATCTCCTTCACCGGCTCGGTGCCGGTGGGCCGGCTGCTGGCCACGCAGGCCGCGCAGCACCTCAAGCCCTGCACCATGGAGCTGGGCGGGCACGCGCCGGTGATCGTGTTCGACGACGTGGATGTGGACAAGGCCGCGCGCGCCTGCGCGGCCTTCAAGTTCCGCAACGCCGGCCAGGTCTGCCTGTCGCCCAGCCGCTTCTATGTGCAGTCGGGCGTGCAGGAAGCCTTCACGCGCCGTCTCACCGAACTGGCCAAGGCCCTTCGCGTGGGCGACGGCCTGCTGCCCGACACGCAGATGGGGCCGCTGCAGAACGCGCGCCGCCTGGAGGCCGCCAGCCGCCTTGTCGAACAGGCGCACGGCGAGGGCGCGCGCGTCGAAACCGGCGGCGGCCGCCTGGGCCGCCAGGGCTTCTTCTTCGCGCCCACCGTGCTGAGCCAGGTGCCCGCCAGCGCACGCATCCTGGCCGAGGAGCCGTTCTGCCCGGTCGCGCCCATCGTGGGCTTCGACACCTTCGACGAGGCCATCGCCCAGGCCAACGCCACCGAGTTCGGGCTGGCGGCCTACGCCTTCACCCAGCGCCTGGACCGCGCCGCCGAATTCACCGAGCGCATCGAGGCCGGCTGGATCGGGGTCAACAGCTTCACGCCCTCGCTGTCGGACGCGCCCATCGGCGGCATGAAGGACAGCGGCCTCGGTTACGAGGGCGGCCCCGAGGGCCTGGACGCCTACATGCACATCCGCTTCATCAGCCAGGCCAACGCGCTGGCCTGATCGATCGACTTATCCAGGAGAACATCCCATGACCCACCAAGCCAAGGCCCAACCCCTGCGATTCACGGGGTACCAGCAACGCAACAAGCCCGGTCCCGACCTGGAGCTCACCAGCACCGAACCCGGCACGCCCATGGGCGAGTACATGCGCCGCTACTGGCAGCCGGTGTGCCTGTCCGAGGAACTGAAGGACGTGCCCAAGGCCATTCGCATCATGAGCGAGGACCTGGTGGTGTTTCGCGACAAGAGCGGCGACATCGGCGTCATGCACCGGCACTGCTCGCACCGCGGTGCCTCGCTCGAGTACGGGATCATCGCCGAGCACGGCATCCGCTGCTGCTACCACGGCTGGCACTACGGCATCGACGGCCGCCTGCTCGACGCGCCCTGCGAGGCCGACCCCACGCGCCTGAAGGAGACCGTCTGCCAGGGGGCCTACCCCGCCTTCGAGCGCCACGGCCTGGTGTTCGCCTACATGGGCCCGCCGGAATCGCAGCCGCCTTTCCCCGATTTCGACAGCTATGGCTTTCCCGCCGACACCAAGCTGGTGCCGTTCTCCAACGTCTACCCCTGCAACTGGCTGCAGGTGTACGAGAACATCATGGACCACATGCACACCGCCGTGCTGCACAACAAGATGGTGGTGGATGGCGTGGACGCGGCGGTGGCCGACGGTGTTTCGCTCGAAGGCTTTGGCGACATGCCCGTCATGCAGTGGGAGCCCACCCGAACGGGCAACGGCTGCGTCTTCGTGGCCGGCCGGCGCCTGCCCGACGACAAGGTCTGGGTGCGCATCACCGAGATGGTCTTCCCCAACTACCTGCAGATCGGCTCCCTGCTGCCGACCGCCGCGCGCGAGCGCCACGGCACCTCGGGCTGCACGCGCTGGAACGTGCCGGTGGACGACGAGCACATGATCATCTTCGGCTACCGCCACTTCAACAGCACGGTGGACCCGGATGGGCTCGGCGTGGAAGCGGACTGTGGCGTCGACAAGATCGACTTCCTGGAAGGCCAGACCGGCAACCGCAGCTACGAAGAAGGCCAGCGCGCCCCGGGCGACTGGGAGGCCCTGGTGAGCCAGCGCCCGATCGCCGTCCACGCCCTGGAACACCCCGGCAGCTCCGACGTGGGCGTGTACCTGTGCCGCAAGCTGTTGCGCGAAGCCGTGCGCGGCAAGTCGTCGCCCGACCCTTTGTACGAGCGCCTGATCGCCGAGGGCCGCAGCCTGCCGTTGTACGCGCAGGACAGCGTGCTGCACGCCGCGGAACTGCCGCGCGCCGAGGACCGCAAGCTCGTGCTCTCGCTCGGCAAGCGCGTGCTAGACATCATGCGAGCGGCGGACGACCTGCCCACGCCCGCGCAGCGCGACGCCTTCGTGCGCGAGCAGCTCGACCGCATCGACGGTGGCCTGCAGGCGCTGGGCCAGGCCGAGACCCAGGCGGGCTGATCCCGAGCAGGAGCCGTTCCGTGAAGCTGCGAGTCCGATCCATCACGCACGAGGCCGAGGGCATTCTGTCCTTCGACCTGGTCGACCCGGCCGGCGCGCCGCTGCCGGCCTTCGAGGCCGGCGCGCACCTGGACGTGCGGGTGCCCGGCACCAGCATGTCGCGGCGCTATTCGCTGTGTGGCCCCACCGGGGACACGCGGCGCTGGCGCATCGCCGTGCTGCGGGTGGCCCACAGCCGCGGCGGCTCGCGCGCCATGCACGAGCGCGTGCGCCCCGGCGATCTGCTGGAGGTGTCCGGGCCGCACAACTTCTTTCCGCTGCAGGAACAGGCCGAACGCAGCCTGCTGCTGGCGGGTGGCATCGGTGTCACGCCGCTGCTGGCCATGCTGCACCGCCTGCGCGCGCTGGGCCGGCCGGTGGTGCTGCACTACTGCGCGCAGAGCCCCGAGCGCACGGCGTTCCGGGAACTGCTCGAGCCCCTGGTGGGCGAAGGCCTGGTCCACTTCCACCACGACAACGGCGACCCGCGGACCGGGCTCGACATCGAGGCCCTGCTGCGGCAGGCACCCGATGGCACGCACCTCTACTACTGCGGGCCGGGCGGCTTCATGCAGGCGGTGCAGCGGGCCAGCGCCCACTGGCCCGAGGGCAGCGTGCACTGTGAGTACTTCGGCGCCGAGCCCGCGGCGCCCGCTCCGTCGGCGGCGCCGGGAGCAGGGGATGGCGACGGCGTGTCGGTGCGGCTGCTGCGCTCCGATCGGACCCTGCGGGTGCGGCCGGCGCAAACGCTGCTGCAGGCCTTGCGCGAGGCCGGTGTCGATTGCCCCAGCTCCTGCGAAGCCGGTGTCTGCGGCACCTGCCAGGTGGCCTACCGCGACGGCACCCCCGAGCACAACGACCTCATCCTGAGCGAAGAGGAACGCGCGTCGCAGGTGCTGGTGTGCTGCGCCCGCGCCCGTGAACCCTTCAGCCTGGACATCTGAGCACCGGCATGATCCGCACGGCTTTTCACACACGATCCGCATCCGGGCCAGGGGCCCGGGCACACGCCACCAAGAAGGGAGGGGCGCGCCATGAGCACCGTTGAAGAATTCTTCCAGGTCCTGCAACTGCCCGACCGCAGCGGCCGGCCCAAGTACCAGCGCCTGGCCGACACGCTCGTGGACGCGATCCGCCAGGGCCTCTGGCGGCCCGGCGACCGCCTGCCGCCCGAGGAGGAACTGACCCAGCTCACGCCGTTCAGCCTGGGCACGGTGCAGCGCGCCCTGCGCGACCTGTCGGAGCAGGGCCTGGTGATCCGCCAGCACGGACTGGGCAGCTTCGTGGCCGACCCCCCGCGCGAACTGCAGGACCCCTGGCACTGCCGCTTCGTCGGCGACGACGGCGAAACCCTGCTGCCCATCTTCTCGCAGGCGGTGGCCCGCGTCGCGGTGCAGGGGCAGGGGCCCTGGACGCGCCACCTCGGCGTGGAGGCCGAGGTCATGCGCCTGGACCGCGTGATCATCGTCAACGACGAGTTCCGCATCTTCAGCCGCTTCTATGGCGACCGCCGCGTGCTGCGCCACCTGTGGGAGATGCCCATGGAGGAGCTGCATGGCGCCAACTTCAAGAAGGTGATCGTGCGCCAGTGCCAGCTGCCCATCACCGAGATCACGCACTGCGTGAGCACGCGCGCCTTCGACGACGAGGCCTGCGAACGCATCGCCATGCCCGCCGGCACCAGCGGCCTCTACATGTACGCCAGCGCCTATGCCGGCCGCGAGCGCTGCGTCTACTTTCAGGAATTTTCGATCGCGCCCAACGGGCGATCGCTGCAATTTCCCGAGACCACCGTCTCGCCGTTCTGACCCGACCGACCCCTTTCCCGAGGCAAGACCGCCATGAAAACCCCCGCCCGCAACCTGATCGTCATCATGTCCGACGAGCATTCGCCCAAGGCCCTCGGCTGTTACGGCAGCGAGATCGTGCGCACGCCGAACCTCGACGCGCTGGCCGCGCGCGGCACGCGCTTCTCGGCCGCGTACTGCAGCAGCCCGGTGTGCATTCCCGCGCGCGCCTCGTTCGCCGTCGGCAAGTACATCCACCAGGTGGGCTACTGGGACAACGCCGACGCCTACGACGGCGCCATCCCGAGCTGGCACCACCACCTGCGCGAGCGCGGGCATGACGTGGTCTCGATCGGCAAGCTGCACTTTCGCAAGACCGGCGAAGACCATGGCTTCAGCGACGAAATCATCCCCATGCACATCATCGAGGGCAAGGGCGACCTGATGGGCCTGGTGCGCAGCGAACTGCCGGTGCGCAAGGGCGCCTACAAGATGGCGCGCTACGCCGGCCCCGGCGAGAGCCAGTACACCTTCTACGACCGCGAGATCACCGCGCGCGCCCAGGTGTGGCTGCGCGAGGCGGTGCGCCGCGAGTCCGACAAGCCCTGGGTGCTGTTCGTGTCGCTGGTGGCGCCGCACTTCCCGCTCACCGCGCCGCCCGAGCACTACTACCACTACTACGAGCAGAACCTGCCCATGCCCAAGCTCTACGAGAAGGGCGAGCGGCCCACGCACCCCTACCTGGTCGACTACGCGCGCAGCTTCAACTACGACGACTACTTCGACCGCGAGACCGTCAAGCGCGCGGTGGCCGGCTACTACGGCCTGTGCTCATTCCTCGACGAGAACATCGGCAAGATCCTGCGCACCCTGGAAGAGACCGGCCTGGCCGACAGCACGCGGGTGATGTACACCTCGGACCACGGCGACAACATGGGCACGCGCGGCCTGTGGGGCAAGTCCACCATGTTCGAGGAGACCGCCGGCGTGCCGCTGATCATGGCGGGTGAAGGCATCCCGCGCGGGCACACCGTGGACACGCCGGTCAGCCACGTCGACGCCTACCCCTTCATCCTGGACGCCGTGGGCCACACCGAGCCCTCGCTGCGCGAGGGCTACCCCGGCGTCTCCCTGTTCGACACCGCCGCCGGCGCGGTGCCCGAGCGCAACGTGCTGGTCGAGTACCACGGCATGGGCTCCACCACCGGCGCCTTCATGATCCGCCACGGCCGCTACAAGTACGTGCACTACATCGGCTACCCCGCGCAGCTGTTCGACCTCGAAACCGACCCCGAGGAGCTGAACGACCTGGCCTCCAACGGGCGTTACGCGGCCGTGCTCGACGAATGCCACCAGCGCCTGCTGAGCGTGTGCGACCCCGATGAGGTGGACCGCCGCGCCAAGGCGCGCCAGGCCGAGCTGCTGGCGCAGAACGGTGGCCGCGAGGCGGTCATCGAACGCGGCGACCTGGGCTTCACGCCGGCGCCGGGCGCCGTCATCGCGTTCGATTGACGGGGGCCGGGCATGAGCGACCAGGGCTATGACTTCATCGTCGTCGGCGCGGGTTCGGCCGGCGCCACGCTCGCCTCGCGCCTGGCCGAACGGCAGCGCGGCCGGGTGCTGCTCGTGGAGGCCGGCGCCTCGCGCGAGCGCGACTTCTGGATCCGCGCGCCCATCGGCATCGCGCGCGTGGTGGGCGATCCGCGCTACGTGTGGACCTTCCGCACCGAGGCGCAGAACGCCCTGGTGGGGCAGAACGTGTACTGGCCGCGCGGGCGCATGCTGGGGGGCAGCAGCGGTGTCAACGGCACCATCTACGTGCGCGGCGAAGCGGACGAGTTCGACCACTGGCGCGAGCTGGGCTGCGAGGGTTGGGGCTATGCCGACCTGCTGCCGTACTTCCGGCGGCTGGAGACCACGGCCGTGGGCGACGCGGCCTACCGCGGGCGCGAAGGCCCGGTGCACGTCAGCACGCTGGGCGACATGCGCGATCCCTTGTCCGATGCCTTCCACGCCGCCTGCGTGAGCGCCGGCATTCCCGCCAACCCCGACTACAACGGCGAACGCTACGAGGGCGTGGGCTACCTGCAGCTCAACACGCGCCACGGCCAGCGCTGCGACACGGCCACGGCCTACCTGAACGGGCGGCGCGCCGACCACCTGCACGTCGTCACCGAAGCCACCGTCACGCGCGTGCTGTTCGATGGTCGCCGCGCGGTGGGCATCGAGTACCTGCAGGGCGGCCAGCGCCGCCAGGCGCGGGCCGCGCGCGAGGTGATCCTGTCGGCCGGTCCGATCAAGTCGCCGCAGCTGCTGGAGCTCTCGGGCGTCGGCCAGGCCGAGCGCCTGCGCGCCCTGGGCATCGGTGTGGTCCATCACCTGGCGGGCGTCGGCGAGAACCTCATCGACCACGTGCAGACGCGCGTGACCTACGAGGCCAACCGGCGCGTCGGGCTGAACCAGGTGGTGGGACACCCCATCCGCCAGACCCTGATGGGCCTGCGCTACCTCACCACGCGCAAGGGCCTGATGGCCACGCCCGCCTTCACGATCCACGCGCTGGCGCGCACCGCGCGCGATCAGCAACTGGGCCGCGCCCGCCCCAGCGTGAAGATCCAGCTCGCCCAGCTGAGCGGCAACGCCCGCTTCGAGATGACCACCGGCGGCACGCCGGGCGCCATGCTGGACGACTACCCGGGTTTCTCCATCGGCTGCTTCCAGCTGCGCCCGCGCTCGCGCGGCCAGGTGCACGCAGCCAGCGCGGACGCGATGGCCGATCCCGTCATCGACCCGCGCTACCTCACGCACGAGGACGATTGCGCGGACGTGGTGGCCTCGGTCCGCCTGGCGCGCCAGGTCGCCTCGCAGCCGGCGCTGGCCGGCTTCATCGTGCGCGAGACGCGCCCGAGCGCGCAGGCGCGCAGCGACGACGAGCTGCTGGCCTACGTGAAGAAATCCGCCGCGACCTCCTTCCACCCCGTGGGCACCTGCCGCATGGGCGCCGATGAGCAGGCCGTGGTCGACGCCGCGTTGCGTGTGCGCGGCGTGGAGGGCCTGCGCGTGATCGATTCGTCCGTGATGCCGACCATGCCCTCGTCCAACACCAACGCGGCGTCCATCATGGTGGGCGAGAAGGGGGCCGACCTGGTCCTGGGGCGCTGAGTGCCGCCGGGGCTGTCCGAGCTGGCGCCGCTGGCCTGGCCCCACGCGCCCTGGCTGCTGCTCCTGGCGGTGCTGGTGTCCTTCCTGGCCGGCGTGGTGCGCGGCTTCGCCGGCTTCGGTTACTCGGCGCTGGTGGTCGCGGCCTTGTCGCCCTTCGTGCCGCCGGGGCCGGTGGTGGTGGCGGTGCTGGTGCTGGAGGTGCTGGCCTCGCTGCGCGTGCTGCGCCAGGCCGGGCCTCTGATGGACCGGGGCTGGCGCGACGCCCTGCTGGGCGGCAACCTGCTGTTCGTGCCGCTGGGCATGGCCGGCCTGGCCTGGCTGGACCCGGGGGTGGTGCGCGTCGTGGTAGCGGCCCTGCTGCTGGCCGGTGCGCTCGGCGTGCGCCTGGTGATCGGCCGCCGGCTGCAGGCCACGGCCTCGCTGCGCGCCACGGCGGCCGCGTCGTCGGGCCTGCTGAACGGCTTCGCGGCCTCGGGCGGCATCGTCGCGGCGCTGCTCATGGCGGCCACGGGCATGCCGGCGGCCACGCTGCGCGCCACCATGATCAACCTGCTGATGTGGATCAGCGCCTACGCCTTGCTCTGGGGCGCGGCGCTGTCCTTCGTGGGCCGCTCGCCGCTGTTCGGCGCGCAGGCCCTGGGCTGGCTGCTGCTGCTGTGGGCGCCCCTGCTGGTGGGCATGCGCGTGGGCGGCCGCGCCTTCGAGCGCACGGACGCGCGGCGCCAGGCGCGGTTGGTGCTGGACGTGCTGATCGGCGCCGCCGCGCTCGGGCTGCTGGTGGCCTGCCTGGCCCGCCCCGCCTGAGGCCTCACAGCGTGCGCGCCAGCGCCTGCGCCGCCTGCGCCAGCCGCGGCAGGAACGCGGGCAGCCGCGCCAGCGGCACGCGCGCCGACGGCGCCTGCAGCGCCAGCGCGCAGCGCAGGCCGCGCTCGCCGGGGGCGCGCACCGGCACCGCGATGCAGACCAGGCCATCGACGAACTCCTCGGCGTCGAAGGCGTGGCCCTGGCGGCGGATGGTCGCCAGCTCGGCCTCCAGCGCCTCGCGCCGCACCAGCGTGGTGGCCGTGTGGTGCGTGAGGCTCAGGCCATCGAGCAGGGCCCGGCGCCGCGACGGATCCAGGTGCGCCAGGAACAGCTTGCCGCTGGCCGAGCAGTGCAGCGGCACGCGCGTGCCCGGGCGCAGCTCCAGCCGCAGCGGAAACGCCGACTCCACCCGGTCCAGGTAGACCACCTCGGCGCCAGACAGGGCCGTGAGGTTGCAGCTCTCGCCCAGCTCGGCCACCAGCTGGCGCAGCACCGCGTGGCGCACGCCGTGCTGCGTGCTCGCGCCCAGCGCGTCTTCGCCCAGGCGCAGCAGGCGCGGCGCCAGCGCGTAGCGCCGGCCGTCCGGTTCGCGCTGCAGCCAGCCGCCGGCCTCCAGCTGCTGCAGCATGCGGTGCACCGTGGGCTTGGGCCAGCCGGTGCCGGCCACCACCTCGGGCAGGGCCAGGGGCCGGCCCTCGCGCACCAGGTGCTCGATCAGGTCCATCAGGCGCAGGCCCGGGCTGGTGGGGGAGTCAGGTTCTTCCATGTCTCGAATTCCGAGACAAATCAATAAAAGTTTTCGAGACGCAGTGTAGGCGCCCCCTACAGTCGCCCGCAACACGAGAACAGAGGAGGCCCGCGCCTTGCGATTCCACAACGCCGTGCTCACCGGCGCCTGCGGCGGCTTCGGCCAGGCGCTGGCGCGCCAGCTCATCGCGCAGGGCGCCCGGGTGGCGCTGATCGGCCTGAACCGCACGGCGCTGGACGAACTCGCCGCGCTCGCGCCCGAGCGCTGCGCCGTCTACACGCCCGACGTGAGCGACGCCGCCGCCATGGCCGCCGTGGGCGCCGACTGGCTCGCCCGCTTCGGCGCGCCCGACCTCGTGATCGCCAACGCCGGCGTGGCCGGCGGCTTCGAGACCGCCCGCCCCGACGACCTGCGCGTGATGCGCCGCATGCTGGAGATCAACCTGCTGGGCGTGGCCACCACGTTCTCGCCCTTCCTGGGCGCGATGCAGGCGGCGGGCCGACCGGCCGCGCTGGTGGGCGTGGCCAGCATCGCCGGCTGGCGCGGCATGCCGGGCAACGGCGCCTACTGCGCCAGCAAGGCCGGCGTCATCGCCTACCTGCAGAGCCTGCGCGCCGAGCTGCGGCCCACGGCCCTCACCGTGCACACCGTGAGCCCGGGCTACCTGCGCACCGCGCTCACCGCCGGCAACCGCTTCGCCATGCCGGGCCTGCTGGAGCCCGACGAGGCCGCGCGCCGCCTGCTCGCGGGCGTGGCGCGCGGCACCGAACACATCGTGCTGCCGCGGCGCATTGGCTGGCTCTCTCGCCTGCTCGACCTGCTGCCCGAAAAGCTGCACGACAAGATCCTGCTGGGCCAGCCGCGCAAGCCGCGCGCGGGCGAGCCCGGCGCCACCGACATCCCCGGACTGAAACAATGACCACCCCTGCCGCGCTTCGCGCGACCCCCTCAAGGGGGCGACACCAGCCGTCTGGCCAAGCCAGCCCGGCGGTGTCCCTGGGTCACACCCGCTGATTCCCATGACCGCTCCCACCGAACAACAGATCGCCCTCATCGGCGCCGGCCCGTCCGGCCTGGCCGGCGCGCGCTGCCTGCAGAAACACGGCGTGCCCTTCCAGGGCTTCGAGGCGCACGGGGACGTGGGCGGGCTGTGGAACATCCATAACCCGCGCTCCACCGTCTACGAATCGGCGCACCTGATCTCCAGCAAGCGCATGACGGAGTTCCTGGAATTCCCCATGGGCGAGGGCGTGGCCGACTACCCCAGCCACCGCGAGCTGCTGGACTACTTCCGTGCCTTCGCCGACCACTTCGGCCTGCGCCAGCACTACCGCTTTCACACCCGCGTGCTCCAGGCCGAGCCCGTGTCCGACGCGCCCGACACCCTGTGGCGCCTGACCACGCAGACCGGTGACGCCGAACCCCAGACCGCGCTCTACAAGGGCGTGGTGGTCGCCAATGGCACCCTGGCCGAACCCAATATTCCGCGCTTCGAGGGCTCGTTCAGCGGCGAGATCTGGCACACCGCGCAGTACAAGTCGGCCACGCAGCTCGCGGGCAAGCGCGTGCTCATCGTGGGCGCGGGCAACTCGGGCTGCGACATCGCCGTCGACGCCGTGCACCACGCCAGAAGCATCGACATCTCGGTGCGGCGCGGCTACTACTTCGTGCCCAAGTACGTGTTCGGCAAACCGGCCGACTCGGTGGGCGGCAAGCTCTCGCTGCCGCCCTGGCTCAAGCAGCGCATCGACAGCACCATCCTGCAATGGTTCACCGGCGACCCGGTGCGCTTCGGCTTCCCCAAGCCCGACTACCTCATGTACGAGTCGCACCCGGTGGTGAACTCGCTCATCCTGTACCACATCGGCCACGGCGACGTGGCCGTGCGCCCCGACATCGCGCGCCTGGACGGCCCCACCGTGCACTTCAAGGACGGCAGCGCGCAGGACTACGACCTCATCCTCACGGCCACCGGCTACAAGCTGCACTACCCCTTCCTGGACCACGCGCTGCTGAACTGGCAGGGCATGGCGCCGCGGCTCTACCTCAACATCTTCGCGCCGCGCTTCGACCGCCTGGCCGTGCTGGGCATGGTCGAGGCCAGCGGCCTGGGCTGGCAGGGCCGCTACGAACAGGCCGAGCTGGTGGCGCGCTACCTCAAGGCCCTGGACGCGGGCGCACCGCAGGCCGCCGCGCTCAAGGCCGCCAAGGCCGGCCCGCCGCCGGACCTGTCGGGCGGCTACCGCTACCTCAAGCTCGAGCGCATGGCCTACTACGTGCACAAGGGCACCTACCGCAAGGCCGTGCGCGAGGCCGCCGACGCCTTCCCGCAATAAGCAAGGACCCCCATGCTGCCCGTCGACGAGATCCGCCTGAACTTCAACCCCGCCTCGCTCGCCGTGCTGAACGCGGTGCTGGCCTTCCTGATGTTCGGCATCTCGCTGGACACGCGCATCGACGACTTCAAGCGCGTGCTGCGTTTGCCCCTGGCCTTCACCGTGGGCATCGTGGCGCAGTTCCTGTTCCTGCCCGCCATCACCTTCGGGCTCACGCTGCTGCTGGGCGTGGCGCCCAGCATCGCGCTGGGCATGATCCTGGTGGCCTGCTGCCCGCCGGGCAACGTGAGCAACATCCTCACCCACCGCGCCAACGGCAACGTGGCCCTCAGCGTGTCCATGACGGCGGTGTCCAACGCCGTCGCCATCGTGGCCATGCCGCTGAACTTCGCTTTCTGGGGCGGCCTTCATCCCACGGCCTCGACCCTGCTCAAGACCATCGCGCTGGACCCGGTGCAGATGGTGGGGCACATCCTGCTCATCATCGGCATTCCCTTCGCGCTGGGGCTGTGGGTGGCGCACCGCTTCCCCCGGGCCACCGCGCGCTTCAAGAAGCCGGTGCGCATCCTCAGCTTCCTCGCGCTCATCGGCTTCATCGTCGGCGCCATCGCGGGCAACTGGCGCTACTTCCTCGACTACGTGGGCCTGGTCATCGTGGCCGTGGCCATCCACGACGCGCTGGCCTTCGGCATCGGCTGGCTCAGCGCGCGCGCCGTGGGCCTGCCCGACTACGACCGCCGCGCCCTGTCCATCGAGGTCGGCATCCGCAACGCGGGCCTGGGCCTGGTGCTGATCTTCAGTTTCTTCGGCGGCCTGGGCGGCATGGCCGTGGTGGCCGGCGTCTGGGGCTTCTGGGACATCATCGCCGGCATGCTGCTGGCGGGCTGGTGGGGCAAGCGCCCGTTGCGGGGCGGTGTGCCCGGGCAGGCGCGCGCATGAGGGCCGCATGAAAGCGAAAGGCATCCTCATCACCGGCGCCGACGGTTTCCTGGGCCGCGGCCTGGTGGCCGCGCTGGCGACGCGCGGCGACACCGACACGGTGGTGGCCACCGACGTGCGCGAGGTCGAGCCCGCGCGGCGCCTGCCCGGCGTCACCTACCGCCGCGTCGACGTGCGCGACGAGGGCCTGGGCGCGCTGCTGGCCGAGCACCGCATCGACACCGTGGTGCACCTGGCCTCCATCGTCACGCCCGGCAAAGGCTCCACGCGCGCGCTGGAGTACGCGGTGGACGTGGGCGGCACGCGAAACGTGCTCAATGCCTGCCTGGCGCAGGGCGTTCGGCACCTGATCGTGTCGTCCAGCGGCGCGGCCTACGGCTACCACGCCGACAACCCCGCCTGGATCACCGAGGACCACCCGCTGCGCGGCCACGAGGCCTTTGCCTACGCGCACCACAAGCGCCTGGTGGAAGAGATGCTGGCCGAGGCGCGCCGCCAGCATCCCGCGCTGGCGCAGACCGTGCTGCGCATCGGCACCATCCTGGGCGAGCGCGTGGACAACCAGATCACCGCCCTGTTTCAGAAGCCGCGCCCCATCGCCATCGCCGGCAGCGACAGCCCCTTCGTCTTCGTCTGGGACGAGGACGTGGTGGGCGCGCTGCTGCACGCGCTGAGCGGCGACGCACCGGCCGGCTGCTTCAACCTCGCGGGCGACGGCGCACTCGGCATCCATGAGATCGCCGCGCGCCTGGGCAAGCGCGCGCGCGTGCTGCCGGCCGGCCTGCTGCGCGCCGCGCTGGCCGTGGGCCACGCGCTCGGCGTGTCGCGCTACGGGCCGGAGCAGATCGACTTCCTGCGCTACCGCCCGGTGCTGCTCAACACGGCCCTGAAGGAACGCTTTGGCTACGTGCCGAAGAAGACCAGCGCCCAAGCCTTCGAGGCCTTCGTCGCGGCGCGGCGGGCGCAAGGGCGCCCGCTGTGAGCGCCGCCCTCCCGTTCTCGCGCGGCGATGCGCTGCGCGCCCTGGCCGTGGTCGTGATCTGGGGCCTGAACTTCGTGGTGATGAAGCTGGGCCTGCAGGCCGTCAGCCCCATGCTGCTGGGCGCGCTGCGCTTCGCGGCGGCCTCGCTGCCCTTTCTGCTGTTCGTGAAGCCGCCGCCGCTGCCCTGGCGCTTCATCGCCGGTTACGGCCTGGTGCAGGGCCTGGGCCAGTTCGGCTTTCTGTTCCTGGGCCTGCAGCTGGGCATGACGGCCGGCATGGCCTCGGTGGTGATGCAGACCCAGGCCTTCTTCACCCTGCTGCTGGCCGTGCCGCTGCTGGGCGAGCGCGTGCGCGCTCACCAGTGGCTGGGCCTGGGCGTGGCGCTGGCCGGCCTGCTGCTCATCGCCTCGGCCCACGGCGAAGGCCCGGGCCAGATGACGCTGGCGGGCTTCGTGCTCACGCTGTCGGCCGCGGCCATGTGGGCCTTGTCGAACATCGTGGCGCGCCGCGCCAGCCAGATCGCGCGCTACGAGCCCTTTCCCTTCGTGGTGTGGAGCAGCGTGTTCCCCATCGTGCCCTTTGCGCTGATCGCGCTGGCCACCGACGGCCCGGCAAGCGTGCAGCGGCAACTGCACGGCATGGGCCCCGGCGCCTGGTTCGCGGTGGTGTACCTGGCGCTGGCCGCCACGCTGCTGGCCTACAGCCTGTGGACGCGGCTGTTGCAACGCCACGCGGCCACACGGGTCACGCCGTTTTCTCTGCTGGTGCCGGTGGTGGGGCTGTGGGCCGCCTGGGTGGCGTACGGCGAGGCGCCGCTGGGGCTGCAGTGGCTGGGAACGGGGGCGGTGTTGCTGGGCTTGGTGGTGAATCAGGTGGGGGGGCGGCGGGCGGGGTGATCGGCTGATCCTGGTCCTGCAGGGCGCGCGCGAACCGCTTCGTACAGCAGGCGCCGGCCCGCAGCCTCGCCCACGGGCAGCAGATCGGTGTTGCGCAGCTGCGGGTCGGCGCCCAGCTGGAGCAGCAAGGGGCCGAGGGCCGGTGACTCGCCCGGCGCAGGCGCCCACAGCGCGCCGATCCACTCCAGAGCCCAACTGGGGCCGGCCTCGCGGCGCCGGTCCAGGCGCGCGATGCCGCTGAGGTCGGCAATGGGAATGCGGGCCAGCAGGTCCAGCAGCGTCGTGTCCCAGGCCACCAGCGAGGTCTGCGACCGCTTCTGGCCGTTGCAGGACACCTCATGAACCAGCAGGTACCAGGGCCGCTCCAGCGCGAGCGTGATGGCCGGCCAGTGCGTCTGGGGCGGGGCGACCTGGGCGGGGTGGAGGTGCTGGACGAGGCCGGGGGCGGTGATGAACACGTGCGGACTCCCTGTGAAAGGAGTGGCATTGTGACCGATATTGCGGTGCAACTTTGGTGAGGTCGTCAACACTTTTTGGGTGTCTGACCCCGTACCTGACCCTTCCTATTCGCTCGATCTGGCTCGCAACCTCACGGCTCTGCGCACGGCGGGTGAATGGAGCATGCGTGCCTTGGCGGACCAAGCGCATGTCAGTGAACGGATGCTGCTGTATCTGGAGAAGGGACGCCTGAACCCGTCATTGATTACGGTCGAGAAGCTGGCACAGGCGCTGGGTGTCGAGACGGGCTCATTGTTGGGGAAGCGGCCTGTTGCGCGGCAGGAACCTGAGGTCTTTATCGAGGCGGTCGTTGCGCAGAACCTCGTCTCGGCACGCAAGCGGTTGATGCTGACTCAGGAAGGGTTGACTCAGCGATCCGGCGTGAGCAGAGCCATCATTGCGCACATCGAACGCCAGGCGCGCAACCCATCGCTTCACACGCTGGCGAGGCTTGCTGCTTCGCTTGATTTGTCGCTGGAAGCGCTGCTGAGCAAGTAGCTCGGGCGGGGGGGTGAATTGGGGGAGGTTGGTCGGCTGTGAGGGGCGGATTTGCAGCGACGGACTAAACCGCTCGCGCGGTAGCCGCTCCGTCAGCATCGTGGCTATTCATTTCGTCGCTGGTTCTGCCATGTTGACGGGCGAGGCAATCCGCCTCGCTCTTCGACAGGAGTTGAACCATGAGCTCACTGACGCCCTCCGT
>QFCS01000410.1_pt1 | contig 101455 bp, 91 predicted proteins | sample 3576561 | NCBI WGS metagenome assembly QFCS01 | reverse complement strand
GGGTCCTGACCCTAGGCCGTCAATCGGCGGACGATCAGTTCCGGGTCGGCATAGGCCAGAAGGCGTCCGTGCTCCGGCAAGGTTTCAAATTCGGCCTGCGGCAGAATCTCCTCCCAATAGGATCGGACCGAAGCGGGGTCGGACAAGGTGTCATGAGCGCCGATCAGCACCGACCAGCCGGCGCCGTTCACCGGATAATCCACGGTTTTGCCGCGCGCGAAATAGATCTGCTCGCGCACATAGCCTTCGAGTCTGCCCGTCGCGAGCATCCGGACGGCGCGATAATAATCGTCGATCACCTGCTCGTTTTCGAGCGAGGCCTCGTCGGGCGGGCTCCCCCGCATCGCCTTTTGCAGCGCCTTGCCGAGATAATCGCGCGTCATGGCGCGCGCCAACAGACGCGCCGCCGGAAGGATCAGTCCGGGCCGCTGCCGATAGGCTTCCTTGAACGAGCCGAGCACCCCCCAGCGGCGTTCGTCGCGGGCAGAGATCGGATCGGGATTGACGAGGACGACCTTGCCGCAGCGCTCGGGGTAAAGGCCGGCGAACGCGACCGCCGCCTGCGCGCCGCCGCGGCCGACGATATCCGCGCGCGCGATCCGCAACCTGTCGAACACCGTCGCCATATCGTGCGCCGCTGCCGCGAAGGGGTCGGCATCGCCGCCGTCCGCGGGGGTGGGCGATGGATCGGTCAACCCGAAGCCCGGCCGGTCGATCGCGAGAACGCGAAAGCCTTCGTCCACGAGCTTCGCCACCAGATGCCGCGGCGGGTGGCGGGTGGTCATGCTGCTGTGGAGGATCACCAGCGGGCGTCCTTTCGGATGACCATATTCCGAGATGGCGATGCGCCGGCCATCGGCAGAATGAAGGACGCGAAGCGGCTCCGCGTTGCTGTCGAGCCAGCTCATGCGCCCATGGCTGGCGCTTACGAGCGCCTGGGCCACGGTGGCGATACTGATCGAGCGGGCCATTTCCGCCGCGCTCGACACGCCAAGGGTCTGAAAGACGATGTCGGTCTGTTTCTTGACCGTGGCTTCGGAGAGACTCATGGCCCGCGCCGTCTCGGCCCGGGTCATTCCCTGCGCCAGCAGCATGGCGATTTGCGCCTGTCTGGGTTTCAAACCCCAGCGGTCGACAAGAATCGCCGGCGCCGCATCGCCTGCCGGGAAGACGCCGAAGGCAAGGAGCGACAATCGATATAGCAATCCGGGGATTCGCCGCGCGCCGCTCTTTGCGAGCGCCGCCGAGATGCCCGCGCGCGCGGTCGTGTAGCTGATTCCCATCATCGCGGCGGCCCTGCGAATAGTCCCCGCGCGCAACGTCGCCTCGATGATGCGCGTCTCGAGACCGCTCATCCCGAATGCCAGGCAAGCCCTTCGCAAGGGCCGCTCGGGGACGGCCGGCGCGGCGATGACCAAAGCTCGCTCGGCGGGGTTCTCGTCCAGGGTTCGGGCCACCGCTTCGGGCAGATCCCAATAGGACGCTTCAGGCGCCGCGACATAGACGATGACGGACGAATCGCCGCTGTCGACGTCTCCTTCGCCGAGCTTCACGCCGCCTTGCCGCTGGACCGCCCGCACCGCGTCCCAGTCGATCTCATAGGCGACGTCGGGCGCTTCGGCGCCCGTCGGGTCCAGCAGTCTGCACGAGCCGGTGTCGGCGATCGCCAGGGTCAGCGCGTCGCCGTCGAAGAGTGAGGTGGCGTGGAAGTCGTGCGACGCATCGAGCGCATGGAAATAGGCTTCGAGGGCATCGGGCTCGGCTCGCGCCTTCGTCAGCAGGCGTTCGGGATCGCGCAGCCAGTCAAGGGCATAGTCGGCCGCTGCCCTACCCTCCTGGTCTGTCGATTCGCGCTGCGTCATCCTCCTAGCGTTAGCCTTCCGGCGACGACCCTACAAATGGGGATATGCGGCGCGCCCGGAGGCCATCATTTTTGGCGGAAACTTAAAGGTTTGCAGGGGGAATGGCGAAGGTCTGGACGATAGGTGCGGGCGCACTTGCCTTGCTGACGGGCGCAGTCGCCGCCGATGAGGGCGCGGCGAAGGCGGGCGAGGGGACGGCAATATTCTACTGGTGCAACGCGCTTCCGTCCGGACCCGCCATGATCGCGCGGCAGTCGCGCATCTTTCGCGTGCGCCTGACGCGCGACGAGGTGCCCGATGCCGGGGAGGCCCGCGATGCGTTCCGGCGCGACCTGGATCGCAGGGGCGTCGCCGGCATCGGGATCGTCAACTGCCTCGGCCCCTTTGATACGTATCGGGAAGCGGCGGGCGATCGCGCGCAGAAGGCGAAGATGGCGCGGATATGGGCAGCGCTGGCCGCGTCATTCTCGATACCAAGATGCTCGGCGCGGAAGACGCCGCCGCCCTATCCGAAAACAGCAGGCGCGAGGTCCGCGCCCGCACGCTCGACATCTGGAACTATGAGTCCGAGAAGCGGGCCGCATTCGCGGAGGCAAAGCAGGCGAAGATCGCAACCGGCTTTGCGGTCGCGTCGACCTTTCTGGGTGCGGCGAAGCAGTATGCAGATTTTCAGCGTCCGCGATGAAACGAGCCGCGCCGCTCTCCATCATATTGCCTAGCCCAAACCGATCGCCGCCGAGAACGCCGCAAGAGCCTGCGCAATGCCTGGCGACATTGCGTTCCCGAGCGCGCCACCGACCGCGGCCTCGATCACGTTACGAATCGTCCGGCCCGACTCCTGCACGATCGTCGGATTAGGATCGGCTTTGGCGAGTTGGCTCCGGATGGTTGCCGCATCTGGCTCCAGTTCCGTGAGCAACTCCTGCGGCGCATCGACGAGATGCGCGAGAAGATGGTCAAGAGAAGCTCCAATTACCTCCGCGCTCAGGCTGACAGTATTGGCCTGTATCGCGGCGCCTCCCGCCTGCTGCACGCCTCCAATGATGTTTGTCGCATGAACTATGTTGGTTACTGAGACTGGCCGAGGATTTCTATCTCGATCGGCGCCTAACTCGAACTCTTTTAGCCGCAATTCGAGTCGAGCCTTGGCTTGTCGAACCAATGCTTCCATTTCTCTCAGCGCGCCGTCAGGAGGGCGTCTTGTGCCCACCCTATAGGCGGTTTCAGTTGTCGCGTGGTCAGTTATGACGGACGAAAGATGGGCGACAATCATCGCCCGCGCGCGATCAAAAGGGAGGGCTGGCCCCGACCAGCGATCAGCGAGCGAAATGGTTTCGGCGAGATAGTCGGATATGGTAGTTTCCATTGCGCTGACACCCTGCTTCAACTCAGGTCCGCCGTTCAGTGTGCCCTTCGACGCGGCGTTCGCCAGAACTTGCTCGCGCGCTTTTCGCAGATCGAGTGCCAGGTTAGGCAGACGCCCGTCCAAATGCTGCTGAAAATCCACTTCTTGTGCGTCACTCATATCTTCATCCCATGTCGCACCTATGTTGCACGGACTAGCCGGTAAGACGATGTAAGGCACGGAAAACCGCGCAACAAGGTGCAACATGGAGGTAAGCCGTTCGCGGCCTGTTCCCTGAGGCCTTAGGCCATGAAGGCCCTGATTTTAAACGGGAAATTTCTGGAGGCCCGAGCCGGAATCGAACCGGCGTATACGGATTTGCAGTCCGCTGCGTCACCACTCCGCCATCGGGCCTCAAGCGCAGATTTGCGTGGAGAGAGCGCCCCTAGCGATTTCGCTTCGCACTGGCAATGCGATTATTGGGCGATCACCGGCGATTGGCATCGATCCGCAGCAATGCGGGGCTTGGCGGCTCCCCCGTTGCCAGCTATTGCGCGGCGCAGGTTGGCGGCAGGGCTGTATTACTATTGCAATACAGCATGGCATGGGCTAGGGCTGCGCGCAACGCTTTGGGTCCAGAGAATCGGAAATCGGATGATGGCGACGAAATTGAGCGAGATGGGGGCGGCCGACATGCGCGCCGCGATGATCGACAGCCAGCTTAGGACGAACGACGTCATCGACCCCGCGGTGGTCGGCGCGATGGGGGCGGTGGCGCGCGAGGCGCATGTGCCCGCGGCGCTCGCCGGCGTCGCCTATATGGACCGCGCGATCGATCTCGGCGGCGGCCGCGCGCTCAACCCGCCGCTCGTCACCGGCCGGTTGCTCGTGGCCGCCGATGTCCGCGCCGGCCAGCGCGTGCTGCTGATCGGCGCCGCCACCGGCTATACCGCCGCGCTGCTCGCGCGGCTCGGCGCCGAGGTTCACGCGGTCGAGGAAGCGGCCGACCTGCTCGCCGCCGCGCGCGCCGCGACGCCGGGCGCGACCATCCACTGGACCGACGGCCCGCTCGCCGCCGGTGCGCCGAAGGCCGCGCCCTTCGACCGCATCGTCATCGACGGCGCGATCGAAATCTTGCCCGATGCGCTCGCCGCACAGCTCGCCGAGGGCGGACGAATCGTCGCCGCGCAGCGCGACGGCAGCGTGACGCGCCTCGTCCAGGGCGTGAAGACGGGTGGCGCGGTGGCGCTCCGTTCGTTCGCCGACATGGACGTGGCCCCGCTTCCCGGTTTCGCGGCGCCGACCAGTTTCCGATTCTGAGGGGCTTTCGATTCGGACGGCCCCTCTTCCTCCCCGTTTCAGGCTGAACATCCCAATGCACGACAAGACAGATATCGAGACCGGCCGCCGCGGCCGCTGGCTTGCCGGACTGGCGCTGGGCGCGCTGGCGCTGGCTGCGCCGGCGCAGGCCGAAACGCTGCAGGGCGCGCTCGCCAAGGCTTATGAGAACAACCCGACGCTGACCGGCGCGCGCGCGGGCCAGCGCGCGAACGACGAGAATGTGCCGATCCAGAAAAGCTACGGGCTCCCCGACGTCGGGGTGAAGGCGAGCTATGACGAAAATGTCATCGTGCCGGGCAACAGCTTCAACGCCCCCGGGCGCTCGCTGACGGCCGGCGGACAGTTGACGGTGCCGCTGTATCAGGGCGGCGCCGTCCGCAACGCGGTGAAGGCCGCAAAATATCGCGTCGAGGCGGGACAGGCCGACCTCCGCGCGACCGAGGCGAGCATCTTCTCGCAGGTCGTCGGCGCCTATATGGACGTCATCCGCGACATCGCGATCGTCCAGCTCAATCAAAAGAATGTCGCGGTCCTCAAGACCAATTTGCAGGCGACGAGCGACCGCTTCGAGATCGGTGACCTGACGCGCACCGACGTCGCCCAGTCGCAGGCGCGACTGGCGCTGGCCGAGGGCGATCTGCGCACCGCCGAATCGAACCTGATCCGCAGCCGCGAAACCTATATCAAGCTCGTCGGCGACGCGCCGGTCGACCTTCAGCCGCCGCCGACGCTGCCCAACCTGCCGGCGAGCGCGGAGGAAGCGGTCGCGATCGCGCTGAACAACAACCCCGACATCGATTCGGCGAACCAGCTGCTCAAGGCGAGCGACGCCGATATCGGCACCGCCAAGGCGACCCGCGCGCCCAAGGTTTCCGCGATCCTGAACGGCGGCTACAATAATTATCTCGGCTCGCTGAACAGCGGCGTCGAAGGCGTCAGCGTCCTGCAGGAAACGTCGAGCGCCGCGGCGGGCGTTCAGGTCACGCTGCCGATCTTTACCGGCGGCCGCCGTTCGGCGCAGGTCCGCCAGGCGCAGTCGCGCAGCAGCCAGGCCATCGAAAATTATGTCGCGGTCGAACGCGACGTGATCGCGCAGACGCGCGGCGCCTATGCCGCGTGGCAGGCGAACGAGCGGATCATCGCGGCGACCGAGCAGGCGGTCGGCGCCAACGGCCTGTCGCTGGAGGGCGTGCGCGCCGAAAACAGCGTCGGCACCCGCTCGATCCTCGACATATTGAATGCCGAGCAGGAATATCTGAACGCCCAGGTCCAGCTCGTCTCGGCGCGTCGCAACTCCTATGTCGCCGCTTTCTCGGTCCTCGCCGCGATGGGCAAGGCCGAAGCGCGCGACCTGGGGATCGAGGGCGGCGCGCTCTATGACCCCGAGGCGAATTACCGCCGCGTCAAGGGCCAGATCTGGGACTGGGCCGACGATCCGAAGCCGCAGCAGGTCGCGACCGACACCAAGGCCGTTCCCGCCGCCGACGCGAGCGTTCCGCCGTCGATCGACACAGCGCTCCCCCAATAGATTTCGGCACAATAAGCTTGGCAAACGCCGCTTCCCGCCGGTAGGATGATGGTTAACCGCCCTTGAAGGGCAACCCACGATGGCGTGGGGCCCGGATTCGTGGGGTAAGGGGGCAAATATGGGCGATCTGTCGCGCGAGCCGTCTATGGAAGATATCTTGTCGTCGATTCGGCGGGTGATTGCCCGCGACGAGGCACCGGGCGCGCGCATCCAGCGCGGCGGCGAAGACGTCCTCGACCTTCACGACGAAGAGGCGGACGAAACCGAAGAGGCGGCGGCGGCGATTCCCGCCCCCGCAAAACCCACCGACGAGGAACTGGTGTCGGCCGCGAGCGCGCACGCCGCGCGCCAGTCGCTCGAGGCGCTGAACGCCGCGGTCTCGCCGGCCGCGCCCGCGGCATCCACTCCCGCAGGGGGCCGCACGATGGAAGAGGTCGTGCTGGAAGCCCTTCGCCCGATGCTCAAGGACTGGCTCGACGCCAATCTCCCCGCGATGGTCGAGGCGATGGTGGCGAAGGAAATCAGCCGGATTACGGGAAAACGGCTTTAACCGGCGAACCCTTGGAGCGTGATGACATCCGTTGGGATCGTCATTGCGAGGAGCGAAGCGACGCGGCAATCCAGAGCTTGCGTAAACCGCCCTGGATTGCTTCGCTTCGCTCGACACGAACGGAATTGGGGTAGCGTCTATTTAACGCGCGGTTCGCTATCCCGCCCAATCCTCCAGCAGATAGCGCGCGATCGCCAGCGGCGGCGGCGCCATGAAGCTCGCGCCCATCTCGCCCGCGAGCGCCGCGCGCACGTCGGCGCGGTCGACCCACATCGCCGCTTCGATCTCGGTCGTGTCGAGCGTCAGCGCGGGATCGCGCGCGACCGCGCGGCAGCCGATCATCAGCGACGAGGGAAAGGGCCAAGGCTGGCTCGCGACATAGCTGACGTCCGAAACCTGGATACCGGCCTCCTCGAACAATTCGCGCGCGACCGCTTCCTCGAGCGATTCGCCGGGTTCGACGAAGCCCGCGAGCGCCGAGAAGAATCCCGGCGGAAAGCCCGGCTGGCGCCCGACGAGCACCCGCCCCTCATATTCGGCGAGCATGATCACCACCGGATCGACGCGCGGGAAATGCTCGGCGCCGCACGATCCGCAATTGCGCCCCCAGCCGCCACGGAAAATCTCGGTTTCCTGTCCGCACACCGCGCAAAAGCGATGCCGCGCGTGCCAGTCGACGAGGCTGCGCGCGCCGCCATAGAGCGCCGCCTCCTCGGGCGAAAGCAGGGGCAGCAGCCGCATCACGGTGCGCGAGCGCGCGTCGATCCGCGCCCCCGGCGCTGGACCGCGCACGAAGCGCGGCGCCCCGGCATCGTCGATCCCGAGCAGCAGCAGCGGGCGGTCGTCGGCCGGATCGAGCGGCTCCCAGATCAGCCCGCCACGCTCGCCCGGCACCGGGTCGATCCCGTCCATCGCGAGGCAGGTCGCGCGCGGATCGCGCGTCGCCGCGGCGAACGCCTCGGCATCGGTGCGAAGCGGATCGGCGCGGTCGAGCCGCGCGCCGGTGAATCCGAGCGGTAAGGGCATCAGACCATCACATCCTTGTAGAAGGCCTTGCCGAAGTCGCGCTGGAAAGGCAGCGCCTCGGCGGGCATATATTGCGCATAGCCGCCGACGCGGTAGCCGCGCGTGCGATCGACGAAAGCGATCGTTCCCGCCGCGCCGCCCCAGCCATAGACGCCCTCGCCGGTCGGCGACGAAGCGAGCGACACGCGCCCGCCGGCGCCGAAACCCTCGCCCTCGACGAAGCTGTTCTTCGTCGTCGCCCCTTCGGGCAACAGGTTCGACATGGCGAGCCGCGCGGTTTCGGGTTTCAGGATGCGCACGCCGCCCGTCTCGCCCTCCCCGAGCAGCATCGCGAGGAAGCGGTCGTAATCGCGCGCGCTCGCGACGAGGCCGCCGCCGCCATAGGGGATCGGCGGCTTGTCGAGATAGATCGAGCTCGTTGCCGGGTCGATCGGCAGCAGCGCGCCGCCGAACGGCGCATAGTTGGTCGAAAAGCGCCCGACATCGGCCGCCGCGACCTGAAAGCCCGTGCTGGTCATGCCGAGCGGGTCGAAGATGCGCGCCTTCAGAAAGGCGTCGAAGGGCTGCCCCGACACGACCTCGATCACGCGGCCCATCAGGTCGAGTCCGACCGAATAGCTCCACTGGGTGCCGGGCTCATAGACGAGCGGCAGTTTGGCGAGCCGGTCGGCGAATTCGGCGAGGCTCGGCGCCGATGTGCTCTGCGGCAGGCCGGGGATCGGCAGCCGGCTGACCTGCCCGCCGAGAATGCCCGCCGCATTATAGGCGTCGCGCAGCGGCCCCTTCTGGATGATGTTATAGCCGAGCCCGGCGGTGTGGGTGAGCAGGTGGCGGACGGTGATCAGCGTCTTGGCATCGCGCACGTCGGTCAGCGAGCCGTCGGGAGTGTTCTGCACCTTCATCTTCGCGAAGGCGGGCAAAATGTCGGCGATCGGCTGGTCGAGCTTCAGCCTGCCTTCCTCGATCAGGATCATCGCCGCCATGCCGGTGATCGGCTTGGTCATCGAATAAAGCCGCCAGATCGTGTCGCCGTCGACCGCCTTCGCCGAATCCATCGCCTGCGTCCCCGCGCCGAAAACGTCGAGCGCCCCCTGCGCCTTGCCGATCGCGGCAAGCGTGCCCGCCAGTTCGCGGCGGTCGACGAAGCCCTCGATGAACGCGTCGGTCGCGGGATAGAGCGCCGCGCCGTCGGCCTTCCACGCGAACGCCGCGCGCGGCAGCAGCATCCCCGCGCTGCCGAGCGCGAGTCCGCCGAGCATCGCGCGGCGCGAAACCATCATGTTCATGCAATCCTCTCCCGCATCCTGTCGGTCAGTTTTCGATAGAGCGTCGGCAACCCGGCCGCGTCAAGCGCCGAAAGCGGCCACCATTCGCCTTCCCCTGCGGCAAGCGCGCTTTCGCGGACGACGAGGGTCAGCCGCAGGTCGAAATGGGTGAAGCCGTGATCGACGTGGACGAGGCCGGACTCGGGCGGCCCCGCGTCGGTCCACTCGCCGCCGGGCAGCGCGCGCATCCCGCCGAGCATCCCTTTGCCGGGGCGGCGCACCAGCCAGATCGCATCGTCGCGCTCGATCCACCAGGCGACGCCATAGCGCTTCGGCTTCGCCTTCTTCGGCGGCTTGACCGGCAGCTTCTCGATATCGGCGCGCCCCCGCGCGCGGCAATCGGTCCTCACCGGGCAGATACCGCACGCAGGCGCGCGCGGGGTGCAGATGGTGGCGCCAAGATCCATCAAGCCTTGCGCGAAATCGCCGGGGCGCCCCTGCGGGACGAGCGGCGCCAGCGCGGCGCGGATCTCGCGCTTCGCGGCGGGCAGCGGCGTTTCGATCAGCCGGTGCCGCGCGATCACCCGCTCGATATTGGCGTCGACGACGACCGAGGGTCGGCCGAACGCGATGGCGGCAACCGCGGCGGCGGTATAGTCTCCGACGCCGGGCAGGGCGCGAAGCTCTTCCTCGGTGTCGGGAAAGGCCCCGCCATGATCGCGAACGACCGTCCGCGCGCAGGCGAGCAGGTTGCGCGCGCGGGCATAATAGCCGAGCCCCGCCCACGCCGCCATGACGTCGGCGGCGTCGGCCGCCGCCAGATCGGCCACCGTCGGCCAGCGCCGGACGAAGCGCTGGAAATAGCCCGCGACCGCGGCGACGGTCGTCTGCTGCAGCATGATCTCGGCCATCCAGACGCGATAGGGGTCGGGAACCGCATCGCTGCCCGGCGGGATGCGCCATGGCAGATCGCGCGCCGTGCGGTCGTACCAGCCGAGCAGGCGGCCTGCGAAACTATCGATGCCCTGGACGCTCACCCCCCGCCTATGGCATGGGCTCCGGCATGAAGAAAGACGCGGGCGAAGGCGGCACGGGCAAAAAGCCCAAGGCCGGGAAGGCGGCCAAAAAGCCGCCTGCCCGTCCCTATGAACGCCCGCGCGGCGGCGAGGCACGGTCGATCGCCGACCTCGTCCCCGAAATCGGCCGCACCGCGTTCCGCAAATTCGGCTTCATCCAGTCGTCGGTGGTCAGCCGCTGGCGCGAGATCGTCGGCGACCGGCTTGCCGATGTCACCCAGCCCGCGATGATCCGCTTTCCCGCCGGGCAGAAGGCGGGGGGCACGCTGCACCTGACGATCAGCGGCGCGCACGCCCCGATGCTCCAGCATGTCACGCCCGACATCATCGCGTCGGTCAACCGCTTCTTCGGCTATGCCGCAATCGCCACCGTGCGGATGACGCACGGCCAGGTCACCCCCGCCGCCCCCGTTCAGCCACCGGCAATGCTGAAACCCGTACCCGCCGAACTGGGGGATAGTCTGCGCGACATCGGCGACCCGGAACTGCGCACCGTGCTCGAACGCATGGCGGCGGGGCTGGCGGGAACGCCGAAAATCCCCCGGATCAGTTGAAGATCAGTTGAAGGTTTCGCCATGTCGAAATTTCGTGCCACGCCCCTCGCCCGCCGCGCCGCGATCGCCACTCTGACGGCGGCCGCGCTCACTTTGTTCGTCGCGGCCACCCCCGCCAAGCCGGCGCGCTGGTCGGCGGCCGTCAGCGTCAATTCGATCGGCGCCTATGTCGTCGGCAACCCCAGGGCGAAGGTGAAGCTGGTCGAATATTTCAGCTATACGTGCAGCCATTGCGCCGATTTCGCGAAGCTCGGCTCGGCACCGCTCAAGGCGCAATATATCGACAAGGGCCTCGTCCTCTTCGAATATCGCAATCTCGTCCGCGACCCCGTCGACCTGACCGCCGCGCTGCTAGCACGCTGCGGCCCGGCGAGCGCCTTCGCGGGCAATCACGAAGCGATCTTCGCCGCACAGCCGGTGTGGCTGAACAAGGTGATCAAGATGAGCGACGCGCAGAGAGCGCGCTGGTCGCAGGGCGAGCCGAGCGCGCGCGCGCGCAAGATCGCGGCCGACACCGGCCTCGCCGCGCTGATGCAGAAGCGCGGATATTCGGCGGCGCAGCTGAATGCGTGCCTCGACAGCGAAGTCGCGCAGGCCGAAGTGACCGGCATGACCAATATCGGGCTGTCGGGGGATCATGTCCGCGGCACGCCGACCTTCTTCGTCAACGGCCACGATGCCGAGACCACCACCTGGCCGGTGTTGAAAACGAAACTCGACGCCGCGCTCAAGGGCTCGTAAAAGCCCGCTCCTGTCACTCCCTTCTCCATGCCCAAGGAAAGCCCGACCATGATCCAGCCCAAGCTGCGCATCCTCCTCCTCGCCTCGCTCGGCGCGCTCGCGCTCAGCGCGTGCGGCGAGACCAAGACCGACCAGACCAAGACGCAGGACGTCATCGCCAAGGTCGCCGCCCCCGCGGGCAAGAGCTGGTCGCAGACGGTCAGCAAGAATGCCGACGGCGGCTATGTGATGGGCAACCCCGACGCGCCGATCAAGGTCATCGAATTCGCGTCGATCACCTGCTCGCATTGCGCCGCCTTCTCGACCGAAAGCCACGAGGAACTGCGGCGCGACTTCATCGACACCGGCCGCGTCAGCCTGGAGGTTCATAATTTCATCCGCGACCCGCTCGACGCCACCGCCGCGGCGATCATCCGCTGCGCGCCCGTCGACCGTTATTTCCCGCTGCAGGACAATGTCTTCGCATCGCAGGAGGAATTGTTCGCGGGCGTGAAGGGCAATGAAGCCGCCGCCGACGCCGCGATGAAGCTGCCCCCCGCGCAGCGTTTCCCCGCTTTCGCCAAGGCGCTCAAGCTCGACACCTTCTTTCAGTCGCGCGGCGTGACCGGCGAGCAGATCAACGCCTGCCTGTCCAACGTCGACAATATCTCGAAGCTCGAACAGGGCACCAACGCGGCGTCCGAGAAATATCAGATCCAGGGCACGCCGACCTTCGTCGTCAACGGCCAGGTCCTCGAAGGCGTCGCGGCCTGGGGCCCGCTGCGCGATCACCTCCGCACGATGGGTGCACGCTGAACGACGGTTTAGCTTATCTCCGTCATCCCGGCGAAGGCCGGGATCTCGTCCTTGCGTTCTGGCGCAGCGGCGAGATCCCGGCCTTCGCCGGGATGACGAGATGTGAGGGCCCTTGCGACTCCCCCCCGGTCGCGCCATGACGGCGTCAGGGGGACATGTGACGCACCGGTTGCAACAGCTCCGATTCGACCGGCTGCACGGGGATCGCCCGTGCAGATAAAGCGCCTGCGCCTGACCGGTTTCAAAAGCTTCGTCGAACCCACCGAACTGCGGATCGAGCCGGGCCTGACCGGCGTCGTCGGCCCCAACGGCTGCGGCAAGTCGAACCTGCTCGAGGCGATCCGCTGGGTGATGGGCGAATCCTCGCCGAAGTCGATGCGCGGCGGCGGGATGGAGGATGTCATCTTCGCCGGCACCTCGCAGCGCCCGCCGCGCGATTTCGCCGAGGTCGCAATCCATTGCGATACCGAGGGCGGGGTCGTCGCCGGCCTGTCCGACGCCAGCGAGAGCGACGAGCTCGAAATCATCCGCCGCATCGAACGCGGCGCGGGATCGGCCTATCGCGCCAACGGCCGCGACGTGCGCGCAAAGGATGTCGCGCTGATCTTCGCCGACGCCGCGACCGGGGCGCACAGCCCCGCGCTCGTCAGCCAGGGCAAGATCGCCAACGTCATTGCCGCCAAGCCGACCGACCGCCGCGCGATGCTGGAGGAAGCCGCCGGGATCGCGGGCCTGCACGTCCGCCGCAAGGACGCCGAGCAGAAATTGCGCGCGACCGAGACCAACCTCGCGCGCCTCTCCGAAATCGTCGCCGACATGGAGGTGCGCGCGAACGCGCTCCGCCGCCAGGCGCGCGCCGCCGAAAAATACCGGACGCTGTCCGAAAACATCCGCGTCGCCGAGGGACGGCTGATCTATGCGCGCTGGCGCGATGCCGCCGCCGCCGCCGATCAGGCGCGCCGCGACGCCGACGCCGCCGAGGCCGCGGTGAAGGCGGCGCAGGCCGAGCTCGAAACCGTCTCGGCGGCGCAGGTCGAAGTCGCAACGCGCGTCGGCGCCGCCCGCACCGAGGCGCAGGCGCGGCGCGACGCGCTCGCGGAGGCGACCGCGACGCTCGTCCGCCTGCAGGGCGAGGAACGCGCCGCGCGCCAGCGGCTGGACGATCTCGCGGCGCAGCAGCAACGCCTCGCCGACGACCGCGCGCGCGAGGGCGAACTCGCGCGCGAGGCGCACGCCGCGCTCACCGCGCTCGATGCCGAGGCGAAGCAGCTTGCGCAGGACATCGCCACGCACGGGGCGAGCCGGGCCACGCTCGTCGAGGCGCATCAGGCCGCGCAGGCGCATCTTCGCGATGCCGAGGTCGCGCTGGCGCAGGCGCGTGCGCGCGCCGCGAGCGAGGCGGCCGACCGCCGCATCGCGGTCTCGGCGCACGATAGTGCCGCAGCCGCCGTCCGCCGCGTCGAGCAGGAGAAAGCGCGCGTCGATGCCGACATCGCCGCGCTCGGCGACAGCGACGCGCTCGCTACGGCCCGCGCCGAAAGCGCACAGGCGGCCGAGCAGGCCGAAGCCGCGATCGCCGCCACCGAAGCCGCCTTGCAGGAAGCCGAAGCCGATCGCGAGGCGACCGCCGCCGACCTTGCCGCCGCCGAAGCCGGGCTCGCCGAGGCGCGCGCCGCGCTCGCGGCGCTCGACGGCGAAGCCGCGACGCTCGAACGCGCGCTCGCCGCCGCGCGCAGCGGCGACGACCGCATCCTCGACCGGCTGCGCGTGACTCCCGGCTACGAAGCCGCGCTCGCCGCTGCGCTCGGCGACGATCTCGACGCCGGCACCGACGCGGACGCCGCGCGCGTCTGGGGCGGCGCCGACCGGCGCACGGACGACCCACCTCTGCCCGCCGGCACCGAATCGCTCGCCGACTATGTGCAGGCCCCCGCCGCGCTCGCGCGCCGTCTCGCGCAGGTCGCGGTGAGCGAGACCGACGGCGGCCAGCCGCTCGCGGCCGGTCAGCGCCTCGTCACGCTGGACGGGGTGATGCGCCGCTGGGACGGTTTCGTGACGCGCGGCGACGGCGCGACCGCGACCGAGCGGCTGCAACGCCAGAACCGGCTCGATGAGCTCGCGGCGCAGCGCCCGCAGGTCGAACTCGGCGTGCAGGAACTGTCGGACCGCCGCGATGCCGCCGCGGCGAAAGCCGCCGAGCTTGCCGAATCCGCCACCGCCGCGCGCAAGGGGCTCGCGCAGGCCGACGAAGCGCGCCGCGCCGCGCTGCGCGCCGCCGACCAGGCCGAAGCAGCACTCGATCGCCACCGCGACGCCGCCGCGCTGTTCGACCGCCGCCTTGCCGAAATCGCCGACGCCGCAAAAGAGACCGCCGAAGCCCTCGCCGCGCAGGAAGCCGCACTCGCCGCGCTCCCCGACGAAGCGCTGGCGCGCGCTGCGCTCGACACCCAGGAAGCCGCGACCGACCGCGCGCGCACCGGGGCGAACGAAGCACAGACCGCGCTCGCCGCGCACGACCGCTCGCTCGCGGCGCTGAGCGAACGGCAGGCGGTCGTCGGCGCCGAGATCAAGAGCTGGAAGGCGCGCGCGGGCGAGGCGGCGCGGCGCGTCACCGACATGGACAAGCGCGCCGAAGCGCTCGCCGCCGAGGCCGCCAAGCTCGCCGGTCTCCCCGACAAGCTCGCCGCCGACCGCGCCGACGCCGAGACGCGGCAGGCCGGTCTGCGCGAGCAGGTCGGCGCCGCCGAGGCGCACGAACGCGAAGCAGAGGCTGCGCTGCGCGAAGCAGAGGCGGCGCTTACCGCGATCCGCGAGCGCGTCGCCGCCGCGCGCGAGACTCGCGCCGGGGCGGCCGCGCGCTCCGAAAATGCAGAACTGCGGCGCATCGAGATGGGACGCCTGTCGGGCGAGCGCTTCGAATGCCCGCCGCCGCTGCTGCCCCAGAAGGCGGGCTTCGAGAGCGCGGAGGTCGGCGACGCGAGCGCCGAATCGGCACAGCACGACCGGCTGATCGCCGAACGCGAGCGGCTCGGCCCCGTCAATCTCGTTGCCGCCGACGAACTCGCCGAACTCGACGTCGAGCGCGAGAAGAGCGCCGCCGAGATCGCCGAACTGACGCAGGCGGTGAACCAGTTGCGCGGCTCGATCGGCAATTTGAACCGCGAAGGCCGCGTCCGCCTGCTCGCCGCGTTCGAGACCGTCAACGAGCATTTCCAGCGGCTCTTCACGACGTTGTTCAACGGCGGACAGGCGCATCTCGAACTCGTCGATTCGGACGATCCGCTCGAGGCGGGGCTTGAAATCATGGCGCAACCCCCCGGCAAGCGCCTCGGCACCCTCACGCTTCTCTCGGGCGGCGAGCAGGCGCTGACCGCGGTCGCGCTGATCTTCGGCCTCTTCCTCACCAACCCGGCGCCGATCTGCGTCCTCGACGAGGTCGACGCACCGCTCGACGATGCGAATATCGAGCGCTTCTGCGACCTGCTCGACCGCATGAGCCGCGAGACGAGAACCCGTTATCTGATCGTCACCCACAATGCGGTGACGATGGCGCGGATGCATCGCCTGTTCGGGGTGACGATGGTCGAAAAGGGCGTCAGCCGCCTGGTATCGGTCGATCTGGGCGGCGCCGAGGAATTGCTCGCGGCGGAATAGGGCAGGATATCAGATGCCGCCCCCCATGCCCGTTCGTGTCGAGCGAAGTCGAGACGCCCATCGGGAGAGCGCTATGTCGATAGGTGTCTCGACTTCGCTCGACACGAACGGATAGGAACGAAGTTCAGGGCGCGCTGCCCACCACCAGCATCGCCGCGAACACCAGCAGCCCGGCGAAACGGTTGCTGCGGAATTTCGCCAGCGCGTCGGCGCCGTTCGCGGGGTCGAGCGTCACCACCTGTCCCGTCAGGTGCAGCGCCGCGGGCACCAGCGCCACGAACACCAGCGGATCGGGCCGCACGCTCCACAGCGCCCCCGCCCAGCCCGCGAGCGCGAAGGCGTAGCAGAGGCCGACCCCGCCCTTCACATGGCGCCCCAGCGCGCGCGCACTCGACTTGACGCCGACCAGCGCGTCATCCTCGATGTCCTGAAGCGCATAGATGGTGTCGTAGCCGATCACCCAGGCGATGCAGCCGGCATAGAGCAAAGGCAGCGCCAACCCCTGCCCTCCGCCGACCGCGATCCAGCCGACGAGCGCCCCCCAACTGAACACCAGCCCGAGCCACGCCTGCGGCCACCAGGTGATGCGCTTCATGAAAGGGTAGGCGGCGACGAGGACCAGGCTCGCGACCGCAACGATCTGCGCAGGCAGCGGCAGTTGCAACAGCACAATCAGCCCGACAAGCGACAGCAGCGCGGTCCACAGCAAAGCGCCGCGCACCGACACGGCGCCGCTCGCGACCGGGCGCGAGGCGGTGCGCGCGACCTTCGCGTCGAGGTCGCGGTCGACGATGTCGTTATAGACGCAGCCCGCGCCGCGCATGACGATCGCGCCGAGCAGCATCCACAGGAACAGCGGCCAGTGGCTCCGCACCCCGCCCGCGAGCGCGAGCCCCCAGGCGCACGGCCAATAGAGCAGCCACCAGCCGATCGGCCGGTCGAAGCGCGCGAGCAGCGCATAGGGGCGCAGCGGCGCGGGAAGCAGGCCAAGAAAGCCCTGATGCTGGCTGTCGGGAGGATGCGTCGCGGCGGTCATCGATGCCGCGGGCGATAGCAGCAGTCGCGCGCGGGATAAATGCCTATCGGCGCCCCGCGCGGTTCGGTCGGCAGGCCGCCCGCCGCAATGCGCGCGGCATTGCGGCGGTGCCTGTTCCTTTTCAGCCTTATTGCACCAGCCTGGCGGTCTGAAGCGCGGTGGAGAAGAGCTGCTGAAGCGCCGTGGTGATATTGTCGTCGGCCGTCACGGTCTGCACCAGCGGCAGGCCGTTGGTGCCGACCGACGCGCATTTCTGGAGCGCGGTGAGGACCTGATCGGAGTTCCCGGCATTCCCTTTCGCATAGGGCGACGGAGGAGCGGGCAGGAATGGCGCGATATTCGACTGCGACCAGCTGTCGCCGACAAGCGTCTCGGGCAGATATTGCGTATAGAGGACCGCAATCTTGATTCCCCTGGCCTTGATCGTCGTGCATTTGGCGATGTCGCTCGTCGCCATCGGCCCGAAATAGCGGCCGCCCCCGCTCGGCTGGTCGAGCATCCCATCGGTGATGATGAACAGGATCTTCTGCGGCACCGCCCCGGGAGCGCCCGTTCCCGCGGTGGGGATGATATCGTTCATCGCCGTGAGCATACCCGCCACGTCCGTCGCCTTGTCGTCATTATTGGTGCTGCTGCTGGGCATGGAGTTCTTCCACCAATAATCATCGACCGGGAAGACGGAGGCGGCCGAAAAGCCGCTGCTGTACGAATTGACGTTTGTCAGATCATTCAGCTCCTTGACGGGCGTGCTTTTGCTCGATCGCGCCCAGTCGAACGAGAACATCTGCGCCCGATAGGTGACATGATATTGGGTCGCCTGGTTGGCTGCGAAGGGGATAAGCTGCGATGCCGCCGAAACAACCTCGTCCTTGCGCAGGACGATGCTCGACGGGCCGCTGGCATAAATCGACCCATAATTGTGGGTGAGCCAATAGCCGTCGGCCCAAAAGCCGGTGTCATACGTCGTCGTGTCCGTAGTAGTCTTACCCTTGGAAGGAGTATCTTTTTTATCTATGCTGCCATTACTCTTATATGTCGTCGTGTACGTGGTCGGCGTCGAGGTAACAACCTTATTGATCGTGACCGGACCGTTATTATTGTCATTCGTTATGGTGTATTTAACGGTCGTCTCGGTTGAAATATACCAATCGATGCGGTCTTTCCCGGTCTTTCCATTCGTCTGCGGGGTGCCCACTGTTGTCGATGACGCGTGCATGGTGTTTGCCGCGCTGTCATAGAGTATTTTGCCCGACGCATCCCAGCGATACCAGACATTCTGCTTGCCCGAACCCGAGGTATAATATCCGGTCGAGAGCAGCACATCGCGGCTTTGCTCGTCTCTGACATAGATGCCGTCGCTATGCGACATCTGCATATGGCACGCAAAGGCGCAGCCGTTGGGCTTCGCGGACGATTTGGTCGCATCGATGATCTTGCTGACCCCGTCCGACGTGGCGGGCAGCAGCATCGAGGGCGAATTGTCCATCGCCAGATAGAAATCGACGTTCGGCGGCTGCGCGGCGCTGGCCGAGGCGGTTCCGCTCACCGTCAACGTATCGGCCCCCAGCAGGCCGGCGAACATGTTGATCGACTTGGCCGAATAGCTGACGGTCGCCTGGCGGAGATAGCCCAGCGCGCCGCTGCTCCCGGACGTGCCGTCGGTGATGACCGGGGTCATCTGCAGATCGCGATAACCGCGCAACTCGGCCGCCTGCGAATTGAACATCTTCGTCGCGGCGGCGGTCGATACGCTGTTCGATTCGAGGATCATCGAGGGCGCGACCGCCGCCAGCGCGGCCGCATCGGCCGCGGCGTTCAGCCGGGTCTGGAGGCTCATGGCGCGGGCGTAGTCGACCCCGAAACCGACGATGAAGGTCAGCGGAATGAGCGCAAACCCCATGATCATATAGACCCCGCCCTTCTGGTCGGTCTTCAGACGGCCGAGGAAGCGGGCCAAGGCGGCAGCAGGTTTGCGCGAGGGGAATATCCTGGTCATAATATATCCACCTAGTAGAGACGGGGAACCATGTAGATCGTATCGGTCAGCGTCGTGTTGGCGAGCGGGAGGAAGCTGATGAACGGCGTGTAGGTATAGCTGATCTTGCCCATGAACAGCCAACCGCCGGCCGTTCCGACCTGCGTCTTGGTGCTGGTGCCCGGAGCGAGATTTCCGCATATGTTCGAGCCGTCCGGCGAAGCCGGGATCATCGCAGAGGTGACCATCTCGCTCGGAATCTCGACGATATTGGCGACCGACTGCGTCTTGCTTTCGGGAAGCGTGCCGGCCGAGTGGCTGGAGGTCGTGGCCGTGACGACGCTGCCGTCGACATTCTGCGTCTGGGCCTGCGTCCAGACGACATAGGCATGGGTGGCGTCGCAGACCCGGATCAGCGAAATCTGCTCGTTCGCCTTGTCGAGCTTATAGGGTGCCAGGACGACGGCACTGGCGCTGAGGTGCGATTTCGCGTTGGCGCTTTTCGGATCGTTATAGATGATCGCGGGGGACATGGTCCGGCTGACGAGGTCGACCAGCGAACGGGTCGCGACGGTCACCTTGCGCTTGCAGGAGACCATGTCCGACAGATAGACTCCGCCCGTGTACAGCAGGATGAGCACCGGCAGCGCGAAAGCGAATTCCACGATCACCGCGCCGCGCGTATTTCGTGCGAAGCGCCTCAGCATGAGGTTTGCGATGCGTTGCATGAATAATCCTCGGTCGTGAAAACCGACGTCGCCACCAGCTTGCGATTGGCGTTGGGCTCGTTGATCAGGTTCAGCCCCAGCGGCCCCTTGCCCGTCGGCCACAAATAGATGAGTTGCAGGACGATGATGCGGTTCTTGCCGCTGCCGTTCGACTGGTAATTATAGCCCGAACCCGTCGAAACCAGAATGCCGTTGCTGTCATAGGTGAAGGTCGGCGCAGAGGTGCTGGCGACATTGTAACTGGTCGCAACCGAAACATTCACCGTCAGCCGGGAGCAGGACAGCATCGGCGGCAACAGCGGAGGAATAGTGATGGCCTGGCCGCTGGCATTGGTGCCGGAAGCGCCGTTGCAGATGGCATTCTTGAAGTCGCTCGCCGACATGCCGACGGTGCCGTCGGCCCGCTTCGTCGTTTGCGCGATGCCGGTCAGCAGCAGGCGGCCCGAGCTCTCGGCTGCGGTCTCCAGCATTTGCTGCGCCAGATAGATCAGCATCGTGTACAGGATCGCCAGCAGGAGCGCGATGAACGCGGGTCCGATCAGGGCGAACTCCAGGATGGCGGCGCCCTTGCGGTTTTTCCGCAGCGTCCTGCCAAATGTTCCAATCGCCCTCAGGGCATGAATGGTTTTGCACAAGATCGCCATATTGCCCCCTCCTTGCAGCTAGCGTCCACGGTTCGCGTTCAGATTCGGTCGAACAAGGCTTGCGAGGCGGATCGGCCGGTCAGACCCCGCCCCTTCGGATGGCGCAGCGGCTTGCCGCACCGATCACGGCGAAGATTATTTGAGGTCACCGTCCTCAGACGGCCGAAAATGGTCCCTCGCATGGCCTAAAACCCCTCTAGCCAGAGGCGCCACCCACCCAGATGCGCGACTGCTATCCTCGCACTAGGGGGAAACTGCTTACCAAATCGCTAAACGCCCGCGCGGCGCGGGTCCGGTATCGGGACTTATGACCCGAATCGGGACAGATGGGCCGCCGTCCGCCAACAGGTGCGCAGCGGCGGGCGGTCTGCTATCGCCGGGCCATGCCCGCGATCCCCGCCTGGCCGCCCGCCAGCACGCCCCGCCTGTTCACCGGCCTCCCGCTCGGCCCCGACGCCGCTCCGGTCATCGAGGGGGCGGCGGCGCATTACCTGCTCAACGTCATGCGGCTGAAGTCCGGCGATCCGCTGCTGCTCTTCGACGATCGCAGCGGCGAGTGGCTCGGCGCCGTCGCCGACACGGGCAAAAAATCGCTAACGGTGCGGATCGAGCGCCGGACGCGCGAGCGCGAGGCGGTGCCCGACCTCTGGCTCTGCTTCGCGCCGGTCAAGAAAGCGCGGCTCGACTGGATCATCGAGAAAGCGACCGAACTCGGCATCGCGCGGCTGCAACCGGTGATCACCGAACGGACGATCGTCGAGCGGGTCAAGCGCGAGCGGATCGAGGCGCAGATCGTCGAGGCGTGCGAGCAATGCGGCCGCACCGCGCTCCCCGAACTCGCCGAGCCGGTGAAGCTGCCGCATCTGCTGAAGGACTGGCCCGCCGGCCGCGCGCTGCTGTTTGCCGACGAGGAAGGCGGCACGCCGCTGGCCGGCCTCGACGCCCCCGCGCCCGCCGCGATCCTCACCGGCCCCGAAGGCGGCTTCACCGACCGCGAGCGCGCGGCGCTGCTCGCCGTTCCCGCCGTGCGCCGCATGTCGCTCGGCCCGCGCATCCTGCGCGCCGAAACCGCCGCGATCGCCGCAGTCGGGCTGTGGATGGGCCTCCATGGCGACTGGGCTACGAACGCTCCGCCCGGTTGATGCAATCACCCTCTGGTCAGACGGCGCGGCGCTCCCTAAATGCTCGGCCATGAGCACGCGGACGGTTTCAGATCAAAACGATCCCATCATCGAAAGCCGCGACCAGCTCGCGGCCCCCATGGCCCAGGGCGAAAAGCCCCGCGAGCGCTGGCGCATCGGCACCGAGCACGAGAAATTCGTCTATCGCACCGCCGATCACCGCGCGCCCTCCTATGACGAACCCGGCGGCATCCGCGACCTGTTGATGGCGCTCACCCGCTTCGGCTGGGAGCCCGTCTATGAGGGCGGGAACGTCATCGCCCTCTCGGGCAGCGACGGCGCGATCAGCCTCGAACCCGCGGGGCAGCTCGAACTGTCGGGGGCGCCGCTCGAAAATCTGCACCAGACCTGCGCCGAGACCGGGCGCCACCTGAAGCAAGTCAAGGAAATCGGCGCCGAACTCGGCCTTGGCTTCCTCGGGCTCGGCATGTGGCCCGACAAGAGCCGCGACGACCTGCCGCGGATGCCCAAGGGGCGCTACAAGATCATGCTGGATCATATGCCGCGCGTCGGCACGATGGGGCTCGACATGATGCTGCGCACCTGCACCATCCAGACCAACCTCGACTATGCGAGCGAGGCCGACATGGTGCAGAAATTCCGCGTCAGCCTGGCGTTGCAGCCGCTCGCGACCGCGCTTTTCGCCGCCTCGCCCTTCACCGACGGCAGACCGAACGGCTATATGTCCTATCGCAGCCACATCTGGACCGACACCGACCCCGCGCGCACCGGAATGCTGCCCTTCGTGTTCGAGGACGGTTTCGGTTACGACCGCTATGTCGATTACATGCTCGACGTGCCGATGTATTTCGTCTTTCGCGACGGAAAATATATCGACGCCGCGGGACAGAGCTTCCGCGACTTTCTGAAGGGCGAGCTTCCCGCGCTTCCCGGCGAGCTGCCGCGGATGTCCGACTGGACCGACCATCTTTCGACCGCTTTCCCGGAGGTGCGACTCAAGAGCTTCCTCGAAATGCGCGGCGCCGACGGCGGCCCGTGGAACCGCATCTGCGCGCTTCCGGCGCTGTGGGTGGGACTGCTCTATGACCAGGGTGCGCTCGACGCCGCCTGGGATCTCGTCAAGGGCTGGAGCATCGCCGAGCAGCAGGCGCTGCGCGACGCGGTGCCGCGCGACGGGCTCTGCGCGCCCGCGCCCGGCGGCGGCACCGTCGGCGACCTCGCGCATCGCGTCCTCGACATCGCTGCGGCGGGTCTCGCAGCGCGCGGCGAGGTCAATTCGATGGGCGATAATGAGGTCGGCTTCCTCGAACCGCTGCGCCGCATCGCCGCGAGCGGCAAATCCCCCGCGCACGACCTGCTCGACCGCTACGAAGGGCCGTGGGGCCACGACCTGTCGAAGATTTATGACGAGCTGAGCTTCTGACCTGAATCTCCCCTCCCGCTTGCGGGAGAGGACAAAAGAGTTACGCCACCGGCCCCACGCGCGGGTCGGGTTCCAGCCGGATCAGCGGCCGGTCGCGCCCGCCGAGCTTCGCGAACAGCCGCGGCACCAGCGCATTTCCCTGCGCCCAGTTCCAATAAGCAACATAGGCGGGGTCGGCGAGGAGATGCTTCTCCTCGGTCTTGGCGCGCCAGTAATAGATGCCGCTGACCGCCGCGAGCAGCGACGTGTTGCGCAGCCCCTCGGCCCAGCCGCCCGCGGTGACGAGGAATGGCATCGAGCCGACCCACCAGCTCAGATTCTTCGAGACATAGGCAGGGTGGCGCGTCAGCCGGTAAGGGCCGTGAGTGAGCACGCCGCGATGCGTGAGGTTCGAGAAGCGGATGCCGAAGGCCATCGTCGCCCAGGCATAGACCGCGACCAGCGCGACGAGCACCGCGCCCCACAGCATCATCAGATGATCGTGCCCCTGCAGCCAATAGCCCCAGTCGGCGCCGTTCACCCGATAGTCGAGCGGACCGCCGTCCATCATCACGAAGGGCGGATAGCAGACGAGCGCCGCGATCCAGCTCATGAAATAGGGATTCGCGGTGCGGATGTGCGAATCGAGCGGCTTCATCGTCAATATATAGCCAACGGTCGCGATATGGACGTCGACGAGGTAGAGCAGATTGATCGTCCACAGGCTGATCATATAGGGATTGGCGAGCACGTCGTTCATCGGCACCGAGACGAGCGCCGCGAAATTGCCCGGCACGATCGACAGCATGAAGGCGGTGAAGAAGCCCTTCACCGCCCAGGCGCGGAAATGATGCGCGATCGCGCGGCCGTCGACCGGCCTTCCGCCATTTCGATTCCTGGGCGCGGTCAGCCAGCGACCGAACTGGTAGCAGCCGTCGCGCGGCTCGACCATGCGGCGGTCGAGCCAGAGCATATAGGGGATCGAGACGAGCAGCAGCCACGGCGCGACGCGTTCGAGCAGGTCCATCGAGAAAGCGTAGCTGCCTTCCCAATAATAGCGCATCGTGAGATAGAAGCCCGCGATCAGCGCCCAGGTCGTCCACAGGCCGGCGAGCTTGGTCAGGCTGATGTCGATCGTCTCGCGCCACGGACGGCGCAGCGACCAGTCGATCCCCGTCGACGGATTGCGGTGCACCTTGTCGACGAAGACCGACCAGAGCACCATCGGCAGACCGCAGGCGAGGACGCTGACGATCGCCGAACTGGGACCGCTCATCGGGCCGCGCTGTCCCCAGTCGATCCCGAGCCAGCCCGCGATGGCGGGCGCGTGACGCGCGGCGAGCAGATAGGTGAACAGGCCGATCAGCCCGACGATCCCCACCCCGGCGCTGACCGCCGAACGCGGCCGCTTCGCCGGCGCTGCGCCGGCGGCTTCGACAGACTGCGCCCCTTCGGGCGACACGATATCGGGTACAGGAGTCACAGACCCCCCCATAAGCGGAAATGATTAGCGAGCCGTCAATAATAATGCGGCATCACTTTGCGTCATTGCGGAGAATGCAATGACGATCTCCCCGCACTGTCGCTCCCACGTAAAGTGGCCGATTCGCGGCTCCATTTCCCGCCAAAATGGCAGCGTTTCGTTCCCCCGCCACCGTTCACCGCGAGTCGGTTTCGATTCGGCGCGACTCGCCCCCCAAAGATTCGCCCCCACCCCCGCGCCCTGTTACACGCGCCGCCAAGCCGGGGCGGAGGGCTCCACAAAAACAACAAGACGGGGTCGTAGCTTGTCTTCGCAATCGACGGGTCTGCGCCATTGGCGCCAGCGCTTTTCGGCGCTGTTCCAGGACCATGAAATCTTCATCCGCACGCACGGTCATGTGCGTTTCCTGCGTATCAGCGCGGTCTGGCAAAAGCGCGTCGCGCTGATCGCCGGGCTCGTCCTCTTCGCCTGGGCGGGGGTGACGCTGGCGGTGTTCGTCAACCAGCTCCTGACCTCGGGCGAGCGCGCCGAAGTCGCCGCCAAGCAGGCCGCCGCCGCCGCGTCCGAAGCCCGCATCGCCAAATATCGCGACCGCGTCGCCGAGATCGCCGCCGACCTCGACGAGCGCCAGGGCCAGCTCGAGGAATGGAAGAAGGATTATTTCGGCGACGAGCCGCTGCCCGCCGACGCCAAGACCGCGGCGACGGCTGGGGAAACCGCCGCCAAACCGCTCGAAACCAGCGCCATCGACCCGCGCCTGCCCCCCGAAGCGCAGGCGCTTGCGCGCCTCGAAGCGCGCCAGGAAGCCTTTTCGGCGCACCTGCTCGCGGCGGTCAAGGCGCGCGCCGCCAAGGCTGAGGTCGCGGTCGCGCAGCTCGGGCTTGATCCGGCCGGCCTCGTCCGCAACGCCGCGGCCGGGCGCGGCGGTCCCTTCATTCCCTTCCGCGGCCGCACCGGTCAGGCGAGCGCGCTCGGCAAGAGCTTCGCGGCGCTCGAAGGCGCGCTGTTCCGCATGGAAGTGCTCGAACGCACGCTGGTCGCGATTCCCTCGGGCCAGCCCGCGCATGTGCTGATGCTCTCGTCGAGCTATGGCTATCGCAGCGATCCGTTCACCGGCGCGGGCGCGATGCATTCGGGGCTCGATTTCCCCGGCCCGCTCGGCACCCCGATTCTCGCTGCCGCGCCCGGCCGCGTCACCTTCGTCGGGCAGAAGTCGGGATACGGCAATGTCGTCGAGGTCGACCACGGCCAGGGCATCCTGACCCGCTACGCCCATCTGTCGGGATTCACCGCGCGGGTCGGCGAACAGGTTACCGCCGGCCAGCAGATCGCCAAGATGGGCTCGACCGGCCGCTCGACCGGCAGCCATTTGCATTTCGAAGTCCGTCTGAACGGCGTCGCGGTCAATCCGCGCCGCTTCCTGGAGGCCAAAGCCGATGTTCTTGAAGTCAAAGCCGACGCCCGACAGCGAGTCGGCGCCCTCGCTTCCGCCACCCCCGCCGGCCGCGGTGCCCGCTAAGATGGCGACCGGCGCGCGCCATACCACCTTCTCGATCATCGGGTCGGACGTTGCGATCACCGGCAATGTCGCCGCCAGCGTCGATCTGCACGTCGACGGCAAGATCGAGGGCGACCTCAAATGCGCGAACCTCGTCCAGGGCGAGGCAAGCGAGATCAAGGGCGCCGTCATCGCCGAAACCGCGAAACTCGCGGGGCTCGTCGACGGCTCGATCGAGGCGAAGACGCTGATCGTCCACGCGAGCGCGCGGATCACCGGCGACGTCTTCTACGAAAACATCACGATCGAGAATGGCGGCAAGGTCGAAGGCAAGCTCAGCCACCGCCGTGCCGGCGCCGGTGCTGCAAAGGCCTCGCCGCCGCTCGAAGTGGTCGAGAACAAATCGGTCGGCCTTTAGGGTCAGTTTCGCAAAACCTCTCCGATTCCCTCAGCTCGACAGTGCCGCTGCCTCGCTGCCCCGCGTCTCGCCCGCGGCATCGGTAAAATAGCGCTGCACGACGACGCAGTCGCGCCCGGCGCGCTTGGCATCGTAAAGCGCTTCGTCGGCCAGCCGGTAGAGTTTCTGGAAATCGCTCGCGGGCCGCACCTCGGCGACGCCGATGCTGGCGGTCACCGTCCCCTCGCCGATCACCGCGCTATGATCGCAGGCGGCGATGCCGCGCCGCACGCTTTCGGCGAAGCGCGCGAGGACCAGGCCCTCCATCCCGACGCTGAGCAGGCCGAACTCTTCGCCGCCCAGCCGCGCGACGGTGCACATCGGCCCTTCCCATCGCTCGATCCGGCGCGCAACCTCGCACAATACCGCATCGCCGATGTCGTGACCGTGGACGTCGTTGATCGCCTTGAAGCGGTCGATATCGACGACGAGCAGCGCCGCCGCCAGATCGTCGGCATGGGCGCGGTCGAGCAGCGGCGTCACGCTGTCGATGAAGCCGCGCCGGTTGAGCAGCCCGGTCAGCGGGTCGCGCGCCGCCAGTTGCTGGGCAAAGGCCTCGGCCGCACGGGCGCGGTCGCGCTCGACCCGCAGCAGCGCAAGCCGCCGCGTCGCCGACGCCGAAAGCCACAGCGCCTGCCACGTCGCGGCGAGCAGCACCATGATCTTCGACCCGCCTCCCCACAGCCCGTCGTCGACATCGACGATATGGACGAAGGCGAGCACCGCCATCGGCAGGCACCAGGCGGCGAGGAAGTCGCGCGCTTCGACCGAGCCGCGGCGCCACGCCAGCCCCAGATAGGCGGCAACCGCGATCAGGTCGGCGAGAATGACCAGCGCCAGCATGTCGCCCCATAGGGTCAGCTTTTCGCTGCGAATCAGCGCCAGCGGCACGCCGACGAGGCCGAGGAAACCGCCGAGCAGCAGCGCGGCGGCGCGCAGGCGCCGCGACACCAGTTCGGGCGCGACCGCCAGCACCGCGCTCGCCGTCGCGATGGCGATCGCGAGGCAGGCGAGAAAAGTGCCGAGTTGCGCCGACACCGTGCCCGCAAGCCCCGGAAACAGGCCGAGATGCGCCTGCGACCAGATCGCACCCCACAAAAGCATGACCGCCGACCAGCCCGCCTGCCACGCCAGATACTGGCGGCGCACCGCGACCGCGAGCGACAGGCTGTAGATGGCGCTGACGAGCAGCAAGGTCAGCGCGGCGCCGACCGCGACCGCCATCCCCGTCGACTGAACGACGGCATCGGTTTTCGGAATCAGCCGCGCGTGGAGCAGGCCGAGACTCGCGAGCCGGTCGAAGCGCATCGTCACCCCGGTCAGCGGCACGCCGCGCTCGGGCGCCTCGAACAATATCTGCCCGCCGGCACGCCAGTGCGATCCATAGTCGCCCTGCCGCACCGCCTGCCAGCGCACCCCGCCGTCGGCATAGGTGAACGCAACCGCAAGCCGGTCGAAACGCGACTGGTGGACCAGCAGCGCCAGGTCGCTGCGCGCGATCGGAAACCGCGCCGGATCGGTTCGCAGCCACAGGCTAGCGGCGTGATAGCCGGCGGGGGTGCCCGTGCAGGAAAAATCGAGAGCGGCAAGGCTGGCGTCGGGAGCGCCCACGCCGCTTTGCGCATGGCAGAGTTGGCGATCGACCGTCAGTGTTTCGGCCTGCGCCGGACCGCCCAGCAGCACGGCGACGAGCATCGCCAGGCCGAGCGCGAGCCGGCCGCATATGTTCGTCAGAAGAGCTCCCCCGGCAGTCATGCGCCCCCTATCGCACCAATATCTTGGGAAATCTTTACCGCGGAGAAGCACCCCGCCCTAACACCGGCCCCTCGTCCTTCCTGCGAAAGCGGGAATCCAGCTTTTTCTTCTTCGCGCCTTTGCACCTTTGCGCCTTTGCGTGAGTCTTTTGAAAATCTCACGCAAAGGCGCAAAGGCGCGAAGAGGTGATAAAAAGGGAAGCTGGATTCCCGCTTTCGCGGGAAGGACGAAGGGACGGGGTAAATGCTCCGCGCTCACGCACGCTCCCGCTCCACCATCGGCGACCCGAAGCTCTCGACATATTGCGGCGCGTCGTCGGTGATGCAGACCCATGGCGCCTTCGATCCGACGAAGATATGCGCGGCATAGCCCCGGAACCCCGGATCGTCGTCGAGCAGGCCGGCGGGCACGAAATAGATTTTCTCCGCGGAGTCGGTATGCGGCGCGGGGCTGCCGCACGTCCGGCAGAAGCTGGAGGTCCAGCCATCACCCCCCGGCACCACGAAACGGGCGATATTTGCCTCGCCGCTCAGCCAGCGGAAGCTGCGCACCGACGTATAGAAGACGGCATTGCCGTCGGTCCCCGACACCTTCCGGCATTTCGAGCAATGGCATTGCCCGGCCGGACCGATCTTCCCCTCGATCGCGAACGACACCGCCCCGCAAAGACACGATCCTTTGATTGGCTTCGACATCTTCGCCTTCTCCTTCTTTGCATCGGGCTCCCATAAGAATGGCGCGACCGGCATTCACTTGCCGTCGATGCGAATAGCGGGCCTTTCCGCCGACAGATGATCCTTGATGAGCACGCCGACACGCGCGGCATGGTCGACAGCAAGATCATGATCGGCGCCGGGAATGACGTGCAGCGTCGATTGGGGCAGCAGCGCCTGCAAGCGCTCGCCGACCGCGACCGGGCTGATCGGATCGCTGTCACCCCAGAGCAGCAGGATCGGCACCGCGACCGATGGCAACCGGTCCGACAGATCGGGAACGGGGTCGGCGATCCAGCGTGCCGCATCGGGGAAGCGCCGGCGATAATTGGCGCGCCAGTCGATGCCGCCCAGATCGCCCATCGGCACGCCGCCCGACGTGACCGCCAGCACGAGCCGATGGATTTTCCCGGGCCGGGCACGCGCGGCCAGCATCGCGACGACGCCTCCCATCGACTGCGCGACGATATCCACCGGCTCGTCCATCCGGTTCAGCACCAGCGAGACGAGATCGCCGATCCCGTTTACGTCGGGACGATGCGGCTCGTCGCCGAGGCCCGGCCATCCGAAAAACACTCCATCCAATCCAGCGTGGGCGGCGGCAGGCTTCCAGAATTGTGCGCTGCCCGCCGCTCCCGGCAGGAAAAGCGTCTTCATCATCGCTCTCCCTTCAATTCCGCGGCGCCTGCCGCCGATAGCTCAGCGCCTCGGCGATGTGGATGCGGCCGACCGTCTCCGTCCCCGCAAGGTCGGCGATGGTGCGCGCGACGCGGAGCATCCGGGTATAGCCGCGCGCCGACAGCCGCATCGCCGCGGCCGCCTGCGCGAGCAATTGCCGCCCCGCCTCGTCGGGAGTCGCGACCGCCTCCATAAGATCGCCGTCGATCTCGGCATTGGTGCGCGCCTTGTGCCCGGCATAGCGTTCGGTCTGGACCCTGCGCGCCGCCGCGACGCGCGCCGCGACCTCGGCGCTGCCTTCGGCGGGCGGCGGCAGGACGAGGTCGGCGGCGCTCACCGCCTCGACCTCGACATGCAGGTCGATGCGATCGAGCAAAGGCCCCGACAGCTTCGCCTGATAGTCGGCGGCGCAGCGCGGCGCGCGGCTGCACGCGAGCGCCGGGTCGCCGAGATGGCCGCAGCGGCACGGGTTCATCGCCGCGACGAGCTGAAAACGCGCCGGAAAGGTCACATGCGCATTGGCGCGCGCGACACTCACCTCGCCGGTCTCCAGCGGCTGGCGCAGGCTGTCGAGCACCCCGCGCTGAAATTCGGGAAGCTCGTCGAGAAACAGCACGCCGAGATGCGCGAGGCTGACCTCGCCGGGCCGCACGCGCAGCCCGCCGCCGACGAGCGCGGGCATCGACGCCGAATGATGGGGCGCCCGGAACGGCCGCGCGCGGACGAGCCGCCCGCCCTCGAGCCCGCCGGCGACCGAGGCGATCATCGACACCTCCAGCGCTTCGGCAGGCGTCAGATCGGGCAATATGCCCGGCATACACGCCGCCATCAGCGACTTGCCCGACCCCGGCGGCCCCGACATCAACAGATTATGCGCGCCCGCCGCGGCGATTTCGAGCGCGCGCTTCGCGGTTTCCTGCCCCTTCACCTGCGCGAGGTCGGCGGCGCGTAGCGGCGCCTCGACCGCGCCCGGCTGCGGCGGCGGCAGGATCGCGTGGCCCTTGAAATGGCCGAGCAGCGCCAGCAGGTCGGGCGCGCCGATCACTTCGACATGCCCCGCCCACGCCGCCTCCGATCCCTGCGCCGCCGGGCAGATCAGCCCGCGCTGGACGCTGCCCGCGTGGATCGCGGCGAGCAGCACGCCGGGCGATGGCGCGACGCGCCCGTCGAGGCCGAGTTCGCCGACGACGACATAGGAAGCGAGCGTTTCGGGGTCGATCACCCCCATCGCGCCGAGCAGCGCGAGCGCGATCGGCAGGTCGTAGTGCGAGCCTTCCTTGGGCAGGTCGGCGGGCGACAGGTTGACTGTGATCACCTTGGGCGGCAGCGCGAGCCCGATCGCGGCGATCGCCGCACGCACCCGCTCGCGGCTTTCGCCGACCGCCTTGTCGGGCAGGCCGACGACGACGAAGCGCGGCAGGCCGGGCGTGATCTGGCACTGCACCTCGACCCCGCGCGCTTCGATGCCGAGATAGGCGGCAGTTGCAACGATCGCGACCAAAGACTTCCCCTGTGCCCCCTTTGTTCCCACCCCCTTCATAGGATGGGGGGCGGGAAGGTCGAGTCCCTTTTGCGGCCGTTGTGGCGGGAAAAGTTCCGGGGCGGAATGGGTTCACGCGGAGGCGCGGAGAAGAAAAAGAGAAGAATAGGGCGGCAAAGCCGCCAATCTCTTTCCTCTTTCCTCCTTCTTTTCTCCGCGCGCCTCTGCGCGCATTTTCCGGCGCTTGAAGACGGATCAGACGCGGGTTCATCGGACCGCTCCCAACCTTCAATTGACAACATACCAACCAGTCGGTATGTAAATTCGCATGACCGCGACTCACTCCTCCTCCAACCCTCCCGCCCGCACCCCGCGCGGCAGCGCCCGCGCGCGGCTGATCGCCGCGGCGCATCAGGAGGTGCGGCGGCAGGGCTATGCCGCAACCACGGTCGATCAGATCTGCGCCGCCGCCGGAGTCACCAAGGGCGCTTTCTTCCATCATTTCGAATCGAAGGAAGCGCTCGCGGTCGCCGCCGCCGAGGCGTGGACCGAGCGCGCGCGGCCGATGTTCGACATGCTGCCGCATACGAAGCTCGAGGACCCGCTCGACCGCCTGCTCGGCCATATCGATTTCCGCTTTTCGCTGCTCCACGGTCCGGTCGACGGCTTCACCTGCTTCATCGGCACGATGGTGCAGGACGCCTATGCGACGAGCGAGCCGATCCGCCTCGCCTGCGAGGCGAGCATCGCCGCCTATTGCGAGGCGCTGGCCCCCGACATTGCGGCGGCGATGGACGCCTATGGCGCCCCCGACGGCATGACCGCGCTCGATCTCGCGCGCCATATCCAGTCGGTGCTGCAGGGCGGCTTCGTTCTGGCGAAAACGACGAACGACCCGGCGATTGCCAGGGAAAGCGTCGCCCATCTGACACGTTATGTCCGGATGATCTTCGGACGGACCTGACCAACCCGAACATGCCACCAAGCGAGAGAAGTTATCCCCGATGACGACGTCCGACACCCCGAAAATGATTTTCGTGAACCTGCCCGTCACCAACCTCGATAAGTCGAAAGCCTTTTACGAGGCGGTCGGCGCGGTCAACAATCCCGCCTTCACCGACGACACCGCCGCCTGCATGGTCGTCGCCGAAGGGTCGATCCACGTCATGCTGCTGACGCACGCCAAATGGGCGACCTTCACGTCGAAGACGATCCCCGACGCGCATAAGACCGCGCAGGTGCTGCTCTGCGTCTCGGCCGACAGCCGCGACGCGGTCGACGAACAGGTCGGCAAGGCGGTCGCCGCGGGCGGCAAGGCCGATCCGACCCCGACGCAGGACTATGGTTTCATGTACGGCCGCAGCTTCGAGGACCCCGACGGCCATATCTGGGAAGTGATGTGGATGGACCCGGCAGCGATCCCGGCCGGCGAGCCCGCCGAAGCCGCCGCCTGACAAGAGCATGGGAGAGGAGGAAGAGATGACCGACCCCATCTCCAGCGAGAGCGGCCCCGCCAAGGGTCCATTGATCGCAGGCCGCATCTTGAGCGGTCTTGTGATCCTCTTCCTCCTCTTCGATGCCGGGCTTAAGCTCGTGTCGCCCGAAACCGCGATCCGATATAGCCCGCCGGGGCTCGGATGGTCGCTCGACGTGCCGACGATGACTCTGCTCGGCACGCTGCTGCTGATCCCGACTTTGCTTTACATCTGGCCGCGCACCGCGATTCTCGGCGCAATTCTGATCACCGCCTATCTCGGCGGCGCGGTCGCCACGCATGTCCGCATCCACAGCCCGCTGTTCAGCCACATATTGTTCGGCGTCTACCTCGGCGTGATGCTGTGGGGCGGCCTCTGGCTGCGCGATCCCCGCGTCCGCGCGCTGATTCCGCTGTCGAAGGGAGCAATCCAATAGCGAAACTCATTTCATCGTCATTCCGGCGAAGGCCGGAATCTCGACAGAGCGGACGGACGCAAAGATGAGATCCCGGCCTTCGCCGGGATGACGAAAAGAAGATAAAGAGAAGAGGAACGAACCATGTCTGCCGTGCCAGAGATCACCGCTTACCGATCGGTTCCCGACTTCGCTTTCGGCCGCATCAAGGATATCCGTATCCGCTGGGCGCTCGACGAAATCGGAAGGCCCTATCGCACGCGGCTGATCGGCGGCATTTTCGAGGACAAGGCGCCCGCCTATCTGGCCGACCAGCCGTTCGGACAGGTTCCGGTCTATAAGGAGGACGGCCTGATCCTGTTCGAAACGGGGTCGATCCTGATCCACATCGGCGAAGCCGACGCGCGCCTGCTGCCGCGCGATGCGAAGGGGCGCGGGCGCGCGATCAGCTGGATGATCGCCGCGCTCAACAGCGTCGAACCGATGATCCAGACGCTGGTCGTGCTGACCGTCAAGGGACAGGGCACCGACTGGCAGGCGGGCGCGATCGAAGCGGCGAAACCCTTTGCCGAACAGCGGCTGGCCCGCTTGTCGCAGGCGCTCGGGGACCGCGACTGGCTGGAAGATGATTTTTCGATCGGCGACATCGTCATGATCGACGTGCTGCGCAATGCCCCTCCGCCGTTGATCGCCCCGCACCCCAATCTGACCGCCTATGTCGCGCGCGGCACATCGCGCCCGGCCTTTCAAAGCGCGATGGCAGCGCATCTCGCCGACTGCGCGGTCGGTGAACCGCTGCCCGCCTGAACCCCTTTTGAGGAGAGAGTCATGCCCGTGAACCCCGACAGCCGCCTCGAAATCACCGCTTTCGACTGGGTGCCCGACTTCGCGCGCGGCTTCGTCCGCGACCTCCGCCCGCGCTGGGCGTGCGAGGAGATCGGGCTCGACTATGCCGAGCATCTGATCAGCGCGATCAACCGTCCCGCCGACCATTTCCTGTTCCAGCCGTGGGGGCAGGTGCCGGTGCTCGACGATGGCGGCGTCCGCCTGTTCGAAAGCGGCGCGATTCTGCTTCATCTCGCCGAAAAGGACGCGCGGCTGCTGCCCCGCGACCCGCAGCAACGCGCCAACACCCTCGCCTGGCTGTTCGCCGCCTATAACAGCGTCGAGCCGATGCTGTTCGAACTCGGCAACGTCGACCTGTTCGCGAAGGACGAGGACTGGGCGAAGCTCCGCCGCCCGAGCCTGATCGAGTTCATTCAGGGTCGGCTCGGCCGGCTGAACGACGCCATCGGCGACAAGCCCTATCTGGCGGGCGACTTCACCGTCGCCGACATCGCGATGGCCACCGTGCTCCGCGAAGCCGTCGAGGCGGGGCTGATCGCCGAGCAGTCGCGGCTGCAGGCTTATCTCGACCGCTGCCTCGCTCGCCCCGCCTTCCAGCGCGCGCTCGCCGCGCAGCTCGCCGCCTTCAGCGAAGAAGCGGGACCGCCCGCCGCCTGATCCCGAACGCCTGCCTCCGAGGAGAGACAAGATGACCTATATAGAAGGATTTGTGCTCGCGGTGCCGACCGCCAACAAGGAAGCCTATCGCAAGCACGCCGCGGGTGCGGCCCCGCTGTTCAAGGAATATGGCGCGGCCCGGATGGTCGAGACCTGGGGCGACGACGTCCCCGACGGCAAGGTCAACGACTTCAAGAGCGCGGTGCAGGCCAAACCCGACGAAACCGTCGTCTTCAGTTGGTTCGAATATCCCGACCGCGCCACCCGCGACGCCGCGAACGAAAAGATGATGAGCGATCCGCGCATGGAGAAGATGGGCGCCGACATGCCCTTCGACGGAATGCGGATGATCTTCGCCGGTTTCGATTCGATGATTGACGACCGGGCTGCGGGCACGATGGGCTATGTCGATGGCTATCTCGTCCCCGTCCCCGACGGCAACAAGGACGCCTATCGCGCGATGGCCGCCATAGCCTCCGAAGTCTTCCGCGACCATGGCGCGACGCGCGTCGTCGAGGCGTGGGGCGACGATGTGCCCGACGGCAAGGTCACCGATTATAGCCGCGCCGCGCATAGGCAGGACGGCGAAACGGTCGTCTTCAGCTGGGTCGAATGGCCCGACAAGGAAACGCGCATGGCGGGCTGGGACAAGGTGATGAAGGACGAGCGGATGCAGCACGATCCGAACGACCAGACCTTCGACGGCAAGCGTATGATCTACGGCGGCTTCGCGCCGATCGTCGAGGCATAACGCGGCTTCGCCCTCCCCTTCAGGGGAGGGGCTCAGGAGAGTGTCATGGACCATATCGCCTATCCCAATGAAAGCGCCGCCTATCGCGCCGCGCGCAATGCGCTGCTCGATGAGGAGATCGCGCTCCGCCGCCGGATCGAGGCGGTCGCCGCGCTGCGCCGCGCCCTGCCGCCCGGCGGCGAGATCGCCGAGGATTATGTCTTCGAGCGCATCGGCGCGCACCAGCGGCCCGAGACGGTGAAGCTGTCCGGACTGTTCGGCGACAAGCCGAGCATCATCCTCTACAGCTTCATGTTCGGCCCCGACCGCGACGTTCCCTGCCCCGGCTGCACGCACATGCTCGATTCGGTCGATGGCGGCGCGCGCTATATCGACGACCGCGCGCCGCTCTATATCGTCGCCAAGTCGCCGATCGCGCGGCTCGTCGAATGGGCGCGGCTGCGCGGCTGGCACCATCTGAGCTTCCTGTCGGACGTCACCACCCGCTATTCGGCCGATTATTTCGGCGACACGCGCAAATTCCCGCCCGCGATGCGCGTCGAGCGCAATCTGAACGATGGCGAGGAGTGGGACGAGACGATCTTCAACGTCTTCCGCAAGGACGGCGATACCGTCCGCCATCACTGGGGCAGCGAAATGGCGTTCGCGCCCTCGGACCCCGGCCAGCACCACCGCGCCGGCGACCTCGTCGATTCGCTGTGGGGCCTGCTCGACATGACCCCCGAGGGTCGCGGGGATTATTTCCCGACCGTGGAAGGAACCAAGCCATGACCGACGCCGCCAACTTCATCTGGTACGAACTGATGACCCCCGACCCGGCGGGCGCCGCGCGCTTCTATGGCGCCGTCGTCGGCTGGACGATCGCCACGACACGCGACCCCGCCGCGGGCGACGTCGATTACCGCATGATCGGTCGCAGCGACGGCGGCAACGCCGGCGGCATCCTCGCGCTGAATGCCGACATGCTCGCGGGCGGCGCGCGGCCGGCGTGGCTCGGCTATATCCACACCCCCGACGTCGATGCCGCGACTTCCGCAATCACCGCCGACGGCGGCGCGGTGCATATGCCTGCGACCGACCTCCCCGTCGGGCGCATCGCGATGGTGTCGGACCCGCAGGGCGCGGCCTTCTATATCATGGACCCGGTTCCGCCCCCCGGCATGGAGGGAATGGAAAGCGACGTCTTCTCGGTCGACCAGCCGCAGCGCATCCGCTGGAACGAGCTGTCGACGAGCGACCCCGACGCCGCCATCGCCTTCTACACCCGGCATTTCGGCTGGGGGCAGGACGGCGCGATGGATATGGGCGAGATGGGCGCCTATCGCTTCCTCCAGCGCGGCGACGTGGGCATCGGTGCCGTGATGCCGCTGATGCCCGGTATGCCCGCCGCGATGTGGAGCTTCTATATCGGCGTCGACGACATCGGCCGCGCGCACGCCGCGGTGACCGCGAACGGCGGCACCATCACCAGCGAGCCGATGGAGATTCCCGGCGGCGAGTTCGCGATGAACGGCGTCGATCCGCAGGGCGCCGCCTTTGGACTCGTCGGCCCGCGCCAATAGGCGAACGAGGCAATCGGGGGCAGGAAAGGAAAGCGACATGACCGATGACCGCAAACTGGTCCCCGCCGAAGAGCTGGTGCGAAACAGCAAACGCCGGCCGCTGCCGAACGAGAGCGCCGACTATCGCGCCGCGCGCGACGCGCTGCTGGTCGAGGAGATCAGGTTGCGCCGCCACCTCGCGGCCGTCGCGGCGCAGCGGCGCGCGCTTCCGCCCGGCGGCGAGGTGACGCGGAACTATCGCTTCATCGGCGCGGCGGGCGAGGTCGGCTTCGCCGATCTGTTCGGCGGCCATGACACTTTGTTCGTTTATGGCATGATGTACGGCCCCGAACGCAAGCAGGCGTGCCCGATGTGCACCGCGACGGTCGCGAATTGGGACCCCGAGGTGCCGCATCTCAAACGGCGCATGGGCTTCGCGATCATTGCGCGCTCGCCCTATCCGCGCCTCGCCACCTTCGCGCGCGAACAGGGCTGGGATCACCTCAAGCTCTATTCGGACCCGACCGGCGATTTCTGGCAGGACTATATCGGCGAGACGCCCGACGAGGACACGGCAGGCTATAGCGTCTTCACGCGCCGGGACGGAAAGATCCGCCATTTCTGGAGCGTCGAGGGCGGACCGGAAATCGCCGATCCGGGACAGGACCCGCACGGCGCCCCCGACCCCAATTCGCTGTGGAACCTGCTCGACCTGACCCCCGAGGGGCGCGGCACCGACTGGTATCCCAGCCTGCGCTACGACGACTGAACGATAAAGGAAGAGGAGACGAATCATGGAAAACCAGGGACCGACAACCGGCCTGACCCCGCACCTGGCGATTCCCGACAAGCGCGGCGCCGAGGCCATCGACTTTTATGGAAAGGCGTTCGGCGCGACCGAACAGGCGCGGATGCTCGCCGACGACGGCGTGCGGTTGATGCACGCGCATCTGATCGTCAACGGCGCGTCGCTGATGATGCACGACGATTTTCCCGAATATACCGGCGGCGCGATGGCACCGCCGTCGGGCGTCACGCTGCATCTGCAGGTCGATGACACCGACGCCTGGTACGACCGCGCGATCGCGGCCGGAGCGACCCCGCGCATGTCGCCCGAGGATATGTTCTGGGGCGATCGCTACGCGCAAGTGATCGATCCGTTCGGCCACGCATGGTCGATCGGAGCCCCCGTGAAAGGAGAGAAATGATGTCCAGCAAAGCAACCTTGTGCCTCTGGTACGACAAGGACGCCGAGGAAGCGGCGACCTTCTATGCCGCGACCTTTCCCGACAGCAAGGTCGGCGCCGTTCATCGCGCGCCCGGCGACAATCCGAGCGGCAAGGAAGGCGACGTGCTGACCGTCGATTTCACCGTGCTCGGCTTCCCGTGCATCGGGCTCAACGGCGGCCCCGCCTTCAAACAGAGCGAAGCCTTCTCGTTTCAGGTCCCTACCGAAACGCAGGAGGAAACCGATCGCCTGTGGAACGCGATCGTCGGGAACGGCGGCGCCGAAAGCATGTGCGGCTGGTGCAAGGACAAATGGGGCGTGAGCTGGCAGATCACCCCGCGCGCGCTGACCGACGCGACGATGGGCAGCGACCCCGCGGCCGCGAAGCGCGCCTTCGACGCGATGATGACGATGAAGAAGATCGACATCGCGGCGATCGAGGCCGCGGTGAGGGGCGAAGCCGTTGACCCGGCGTAACCCCCTGCTCTTCGCCTGGGCGCTCTGCGGCACGCTCGACATCCTCTATGCCTCGGCGTGGAGCGTGCTGGCGGGGAGCGATCCCGGCACGATGCTGCGCGGCGTCGCCAAGGGGCCGTTCGGCGACGGCGCCGCCGGCTGGGGTCTCGGCGGCGCGCTCGCGGGGCTTGGCACCCACTATGCGATCATGGGGGCGATGGTCGCCTTCTGGTTCGCCGCCGTCCGCCGCGCCCCGGCGCTCCGCGAGCCGTGGTGGCTCACCGGCACGCTCTATGGCTTCATCCTCTATCTGGTGATGAACGCGCTCGTCCTGCCGCTCCGCTTCGGCGCGCCCTTCCCGCCCGCCGACCTCGTCAAGGGCGCGGTCGCGCTCTTTCCCCATATCTTCTTCATCGGCCTGCCGCTGGCATGGCTGACGCGAAAGGCCGCCTGATGCCGATCCTCTATGGTCATCCCTTTTCGAGCTACACCTGGAAAGCGCTGATCGCGCTCTACGAAAAAGGCATCGCCTTCGATTATCGCATCCTCGAGGCCGAATGGCCGCAGCATGGCGAGGAGCTCAAATCACACTGGCCGATCGGCAAGTTCCCGTTGCTCGTCGGCGACGACGGCCGCGCGTGGTTCGAGGCGTCGATCATCATCGAATATCTCGATCATCTGGCGCCCGAACCGCGGCTGATCCCGCAGGATTTCGAGGCGGCGCTGCAGGTCCGCCTGCTCGACCGCGTCTTCGACAACCATGTCATGACCCCGATGCAGGAGGTGGTGAACGACGCGCTGCGCGGGGCCGAAAATCACCTGCCGATGATCGTCGATCAGGCGAAGGCGCGGCTCGAGACCATCTACGGCTGGCTCGACAAGGAACTGGCGGCGGGCGGCTGGGCGGCGCCCGGCGGTTTCAGCCTCGCCGATTGCGCCGCGGCGCCGTCGCTCTTCTACGCCGACTGGGTCCACCCGATCGCCGAAACCCACGCGAACCTGCGCGCCTATCGCGCCCGCCTGCTCGCGCATCCATCGGTCGCGCGCTGCGTCGAGGACGCCCGCCCCTATCGCCCCTATTTCCCGCTCGGCGCCCCCGACCGCGACTGACCTCAGGAGAAGAGACATGAGCGACCCCCGCGAACTCTCGGTATCGACCTTCATCGCCGCCTCGCCGGACAAGGTGTGGCAGGTGATGACCGACCGCATGGCCGAATGGTGGTGCCCGAAACCCTGGACCGTCACCCTCGACGCGATCGACCTCAGCCCCGGCGGCCGCTGCGCGATGACGATGCACGGGCCCGAGGGCGAGACGATGCCCAGCGACGGGATCTTCCTCGAAGTCGTGCCGGGCAAGCGCTTCGTCACCACCGACGCGGTCGTCCGCGACGAAAGCGGCCGCCTCGCCCCCGCGGGGCCCTTCATGATCGGCGGCTGGGAAATCGAGCCCGAAGCGGGCGGCACCCGCTTCACCGGCTGGGCGCGCCACTGGACCGACGAGGCGGTGGCGCAGCATGAAGCAATGGGCTTCACTCCCGGCTGGAGCGCGGTGGCCGAGCAGTTGAAGGCGATCTGCGAGGCCGATTGAATGCCCATCCGTCATCCCGGCGAAGGCCGGGATCTCGCCCTATCGGAATAACGCTCCGGTGAGATCCCGGCCTTCGCCGGGATGGCGAGGATATTATAAACGCCGTCCCATATCGCGGTTAACGCCGCACTGACGCTGCCGCTTCGTCCTTTGGAAACCGCGCGCGCGCGAAGGCGGGGCTATGGTTTCACCGGCCGCCGTCGTCCGCACCCTCATCATCGCCGCCTTCGCGGCGCTGCTGGCGTTCGCCCCGGCCAGCGCCCGGCAGGTCGTGACCGTCACCACGACGGTGACGTGGACCTATGACACGGGCGATGACAGCGACGACGCGGACGATGCGGGCGTTATCGACGAAAGCGCCGCCCTCCTCGCCGACGAAGGACTTGCCGAAGATGCCGACCTCGGCGCGACGCGTCGCTATGCGCCCTCGGCCACGCTCGCGACGCTCGGCCAGGCGAAGGCGCGCTTCGGCCCCTTCGCGGTCGTCGACGGCGCCACGGTCCGCATGGCGGGCGACGTCACCTCGGCGACGCCGCGCCAGTTCGCGGCGATGCTCGCGGCCTTCCCGGGTCTCAAGCGGCTCGAGATGATCGACTGCCCCGGCAGCCTCGACGAGGAGGCCAATCTGGTCCTCGCCCGCGCGATTCGCCGCGCCGGGCTCGAAACCATCGTCCCGAGCGGCGGCTCGGTGCGGTCGGGCGCGGTCGAGCTCTGGCTCGCAGGCGCCGTCCGCCGCGCCGCCCCCGACGCCGAGTTCGGCGTCCATAGCTGGGCCGACGAAACGGGCCGCGAAGCGAACGACTATCCCGCCGACGATCCGGTCCACGCCGAATATCTGGGCTATTATCGCGAAATGGGCATGGACGAGGCGAAGGCTCGCGCCTTCTACGCGCTCACCAACGCGACGCCGTTCGACGACGTCCGCTATCTGACCCGCGCCGACATGGCCCGCTTCGTGACGCTGAACTGAATATTGCTGCTGTATTCGGGATAGCCCGTTTCGACCGGAAGGGGACGTCTCTTTTCCCGTCACCCTGAACTTGTTTCAGGGTCCATGGCCTGCCGTTTCCTTCGGCGCGGCACTGGACGAGAGCTCAGGCCATGGATGCTGAAACAAGTTCAGCATGACGGGGTTTCAAGGGACACTTCTTACCCCAAAACTGGCACTCACGGCCGTTGTCGTTCGCACCCCAAGCTGATTTAGCCTTGTAACACGCCTGCCGCGCTCCCAGATCGGGTCGCATGACAGGGCGCAGCCTCTACCAGCGATTGAGATCGAACGCGCAGGTCCGCACCCTGCTGTTCTGCGCCGGGGTGCTGCTGATCATAGCCGGGGTGATCATCGCCCCGCTGCCCGGCCCCGGCTTCGTCATCCTGTCCCCGCTCGGGCTGATGCTGGCCTTGCAGAACAGTGCCTGGGCGAAGCGCCGCTACGTCCGCTTCAAGCGGCGCCATCCGCGCTATGGCGACTGGACCGACCGGGTGATGCGCCGCGTCAGCGCCGCACGCCGCCGCGCCCGCGCCGCGCTGGAATCGCTCGATGACGATTGACTTTGTCCCGAATCCCGCTTATCCGCGCCCCCGACAGTGGCCGCCCACGCTTGGCGGCCCTTTTCTGTTGCAGCATTTGACGAGATCTAGGGAAAACCGCGATGAAGCGCACCTATCAACCGAGCCGCCTCGTGCGCAAGCGCCGTCACGGCTTCCGCGCCCGCAAGGCGACCGTCGGCGGCCGCAAGGTTCTGGCCAACCGCCGCGCGCAGGGCCGCAAGAAGCTGTCGGCCTAAGCGCCGGCGCTTCTGCGCCAGCCGGACTGGTGCGAACGCTTTCCAAACGCAGCGAATTTCTGGCCGCGAACCGCGGCCTTCGCTTTCCCATGCCCGGCTTCGTCCTGCTCGTCCGCCCGCGCGGCGACGATGACGCTGTGCCGGGCATCGGCTTTACCGTCAGCAAGAAGGTCGGAGGCGCCGTCACCCGCAACCGGATGAAGCGGCGGTTTCGCGAACTCGCGCGCGTCGCGCTGCCCTTATCGGGAATCGCGGGTGCCGACCATGTGCTGATCGGCAGGCCGGGCGGCAATGATATCGCCTTTGCCGAGCTTGGCGAGCATCTCGATTCGGCGCTGAAACGCGCGGCGAAGAAACTGGCGGCCCCGAAAGCGCCTGCCCCATGATCGCCCGCCTGCTCATCCTGATCGCGCGCGGCTGGCAGCTCGGCCCATCGCGCATCCTGCCGCCGACGTGCCGCTATGCGCCATCGTGCAGCGAATATGCGATCATCGCGCTGAAACGCCATGGTGCGATCAAGGGTGGCTGGCTGGCGACAAAGCGGCTATTGCGCTGCCACCCTTGGGGGGGCCATGGTTACGACCCGGTGCCGTAAGGCGCCCTTTCCCGACATTTTGAGACGAAGAGAGACCAAGCAGCGTGGATGACAAGCGTAACTGGATCACGGCAATCCTGCTGTCGGCGGCCATCCTGCTCGGCTGGAACTTCGTCGCGCAGAAATTCTTCCCAACCCCGCCGAAGCCCGATGTGACGAAAACCGTCGCGGGCGCGAACGGGGCGGCGAACCCGGCCGCACCCGCGCAGCCCGGCGCTCCGGCCGCCCCGCACGCCGCCGCCTCGGCCGCCTCGACGGTCGTGCCGCTCGCAACCGCGCTCGCCGCGGGCAACCGCGTCGCGATCGAAACCCCGGCGCTGTCGGGCTCGATCAACCTTGTCGGCGCCCGCATCGACGACATCACGCTCAGCAAATATCGCCAGACGATCAAGAAGGATTCGCCCCCCGTCCGGCTCTTCGCCCCCGGCAACACCAAGGCCGCTTATTATGCGAGCGTCGGCTGGGCCGCTCAGCAGGGCGTCGAGGTTCCGGGCCCCGCGACCGTGTGGACCGCAAGCGGCACGAAGCTGACCCCGGCGACCCCGGTAACGCTGAGCTGGGCGAACGGCACCGGCCAGAGCTTTCGCATCGATTACAGCATCGATGCCGATTATCTGATCACCGCGAAGCAGACGATCGCCAACACCGGCGCCGCGGCCGTCAACGCCAGCAGCTTCGCGCTGATCGACCGCCTTGGCAAGCCGACCGACCCGCACGAGCAGAGCAGCTGGACGAATCACATCGGCCCGACCGGCTACCTCGACGGCAAGTCGGTGTTCGACGTCGATTACAAGCATCTCGATAAGGGCGAAGCGTTCAAATATGGCGCGGCGGGCTGGCTCGGCTTCACCGACAAATATTGGCTCGCCGCCGTCATCCCGGCGCAGGGCGAGCGCGTCACCGCGTCGATCACCGCACCCGCGGCGGACACGTACCAGACGCTCTTCGCGCGCCCCTTCGCCGCGGTCGCGCCCGGCAAGCAGGTCACGACGACCAGCCGCATCTTCGCGGGTGCCAAGGAGGTCAGCACCCTGTCGGCCTATCAGGACGCGGGCATCCCGCGCCTGTCGAACGCGATCGACTGGGGCTGGTTCGAATTTTTCGAAAAGCCGATCTTCAAGCTGCTCGACTGGCTGTTCCAGCAGGTCGGCAATTTCGGCGTCGCGATCATGGTGCTGACCGTGATCATCCGCGCGCTGATGTTCCCGGTCGCGCAGCGCCAGTTCCATTCGATGGCGCAGATGCGCCTCGTCCAGCCGAAGATGAAGGCGCTGCAGGAACGCTACAAGGACGACAAGCCGCGCCAGCAGCAGGAATTGATGAAGCTCTACAAGGACGAGAAGATCAATCCGCTCGCGGGCTGCCTGCCGATCGTCCTCCAGATTCCGATCTTCTATGCGCTCTACAAGGTGCTGATGCTGACGATCGAAATGCGCCACCAGCCCTTCGTGCTGTGGATCAAGGATCTGTCGGCGCCCGATCCGGCGCATTTCCTCAACCTGTTCGGCCTCTTGAACTTCACGCCGCCGTCGCTGCTCGCCCTCGGGCCGCTCGCGCTGCTCCTCGGCGTCACCATGTTCCTGCAGTTCCGTTTGAACCCGCAGGCGACCGACCCGGTGCAACAGCAGGTGTTCAAGATCATGCCATGGCTGTTCATGTTCATCATGGCGCCCTTCGCGGCGGGCCTGCTGCTCTACTGGATCACGAACAACTGCCTGTCGATCGCGCAGCAGCAGTTCATGTATCGCAAGTTCCCGCAGCTTCGCGCGGCGCCGGTAAAATAATACCGTCTTCATTGGCGTGTGTCCCCGCGAAGGCGGGGACCCATCTCCGGTGGATTCGGACTTAGACAACAGGAGATGGGCCCCTGCCTTCGCAGGGGCGCACGTCATGACTGAATCGCTCGAAACCGACCCCACGCTTCCCGAACGCGCGCGCAAGCTGTTCGCGGGCCCGATCGCCTTTCTGAAATCGGCGCCCGCGCTCCAGCATTTGCCCGCGCCTTCGGTGCCCGAAATCGCCTTCGCGGGCCGCTCGAACGTCGGCAAATCGTCGCTGCTCAACGCGCTGACCAACCGGAACGGCCTCGCGCGCACCTCGGTGACGCCGGGGCGGACGCAGGAGCTCAACTATTTCGACGTCGGCGCGCCCCTGACATTCCGGCTCGTCGACATGCCCGGCTATGGTTTCGCCAAGGCGCCCAAGGATGTCGTCAAAAAGTGGCGCTTCCTGGTCAACGACTATCTGCGCGGGCGGCAGGTGCTGAAGCGCACGCTGGTGCTGATCGACAGCCGCCACGGGATCAAGGACGTCGATCGCGAGGTGCTGGAGATGCTCGACACCGCGGCGGTCAGCTATCGCCTCGTGCTCACCAAGGCCGACAAGATCAAGGCGAGCGACCTTGCCGCCGTCCAGGCCGCGACCGAGGCCGAGGCCCGCAAGCACCCCGCCGCGCACCCCGAGGTGATCGCGACGAGCAGCGAAAAGGGCCTCGGAATCGCCGAGCTGCGCACCGCGGTGCTGGAGGCGGTGGAGTCGTAATTCTCTCCTCCCGCTTGCGGGAGGGGTCGGGGGAGGGCATGTTAAAGGGGTTCCGGGCCGAAACAGGCCCTCCCCTAGCCCCTCCCGCAAGCGGGAGGGGAAACCGGAGAGCCCATGAAACTGTTCATCGGCAACAAGGCCTATTCGAGCTGGAGCCTGCGCGGCTGGCTCGCGGCGCGGCACAGCGGCCTGCCCTTCGAGGAAGTCGCCGTCCCGCTCTATGACGAGGATTGGTCGAACCGCCGCGAGGGCGACGAGTTCGCGCCGTCGGGCGGCAAGGTGCCGATCCTGTGGGACGGCGCCGACATCGTCGTCTGGGACAGCCTGGCGATCATCGACTATCTCAATGAAAAGACCGGCGGCACGCGTGGCTATTGGCCCGATGATATGGCGGCGCGGGCGATGGCGCGCTCGATGGCGGCCGAAATGCATTCGAGCTTCGCGGCGCTCCGCCGCGATTGCAGCATGAACATCCGCCGCATCTATCCCGCCGCCGAACTCGCCCCCGACGTGCAGGCCGACGTCATCCGCATCATGCAGATCTGGGCCGAGGCGCGCGCGCGCTTCGGCGGCGAAGGCGATTATCTGTTCGGCGACTGGTCGGCGGCCGACATGATGTTCGCGCCCGTCGTCACCCGCTTCATCACTTATTCGATCGCGCTCCCCCGCTTCGCCATCCCCTATTGCCAGGCGGTGATCAGCCACCCGCACATGCAGGAATGGATCGGCGGCGCGCAGGCCGAGGATTGGGTGATCGAGGCGTTCGAAGGCCCGGCCGCCGACTGACGCGGCAGCTATCGCGCCGATGAACCGATCGTTCAGGTCGGGATCGGTCAGGGGCTGCTATCACGCGCCCATGCACCGTCTTCTCTCCGTTCCGCTTGCCGCCGCCGTTCTGTGCGCGACGGCGGCGATGGCCGCGCCCGAAGCGTATCGCTGGGAAATCGGCCCGATCATCCGCGGCAAGAATTATTCGCAAGGCATGTCCTTGCATCCCCGGCCGGCGCGCGGCGGCTGGGAGTTCGATTTCCCGGCGGGAAGCGCCGCCGCGGGGCATGTTCATTATGTCACTTTCCGGTCCGGTCCGATCGCACCGGATGCGCGGATCAGCGTGCGCTACCGCATCGACGCGCCGCCCGGAACGCGCTTCGTGCCGCAGGAAAGCCCCGGCAGCCCGGCCACCGTGTCGCTCTATTTCCAGCGGCGCGGCGACAATTGGAGCGCGAAAGGCCGGTTCGAACATTATCGCTGGTACGCCCCCGCCGCGACGGTCCGCCCATTGGCGACGGGCGAGCAGGAGATCAGCGTGCGGCTCGACGATCCCCGCTGGATTTCGGTGTTGGGCAAGACGTCGGGCGCGACTCCGGGGGCCATCGCCGCGGCGCTGGCCGATATCGACCGCATCGGATTGGTGTTCGGGTCGGCGGCGGCGCGCGGCCACGGCGTCTATGCGACCGCACCAGCCCGCTTCACGCTGCTCGGCTTCGATATCCGCTAGCGCGAGGTGGATCGACCGCTAGGGAATCCGCGTCGCCGGATAGGGCGTGCCGTCCTTGTGAAAATAGCCGTCGGGCGTGAACAGCATGTCGATGTCCGAATAGCCGCCGCCGGTATCATATTTCTTGCCACCGCCCAGCGCCACGAACACGCAGTCGGCGTCCGATTCGTTGACCAGATGGTGGCCGTTGGTGCTGCCCTTCGGCCAGACCGCAATGTCGCCGGGGCGCATAGGGGTGCGGCCGCCGTCCTCGATCAGCACCGCCTCGCCCGCGATCATCACCAGCATCTCGTCCTCGCCGTCGTGCCAGTGGCGCTGCGACGACCAGGCGCCCGGTTTCAGCACGACGTGGCTCGCCGCGAAATCGCTGAGGCCCGCGGGCGGCGCGAGGCGGCGATACCAGCGGCCCTGCACGGGCGCGTCATAGGGCGCCGGATAGCCGGTGGCGTTGGTCTGCGGAATGGCGTCGAGATCGAGCTTGGGCATGGTGCAGTCCTTTTGGGTGCGCGCTGGTCACTCGCGTCGTGTTCGAATTGTTTCGCACAAAGACACGAAGCCGCAAAGAGGGTCATGGGACCAGGCGCCGTGTCCGGCGCGCAGCGCCTTTTGGGAAGCGCCCGCGGCGGCGACCCTGCGTTGGGGCCTGAGACGACGTCTTCGTGGCTTCGTGCGAAATCTTATCGCCATCTCGACTTCGCGCGGCGCAAGCGGTTAAAGCGCGGATATGACCCATGCTGTCGACCTTGTCGCCCTCGCCCAGGCGCTGATCGCCGCGCCGAGCGTCTCGCCCGCCACCGGCGCCGTGTTCGACGTGCTGGAGGCGGCGCTGACCCCGCTCGGCTTCACGGTCGAACGCTTCATCGACGGGATCGAGCCCGACGGGCCGGTCGAGAATCTGCTCGCGGTGCGGACGGGCAAGAATCGCAAGCATTTCGGCTTCGCCGGCCATCTCGACGTCGTGCCGCCGGGCGTCGGCTGGACGAGCGATGCCTTCGCGCCCGAAATCCGCGGCGAGCTTCTCTACGGCCGCGGCGCGGTCGATATGAAGGGCGCGATCGCCGCTTTCGTCGCGGCCGCCGCCGCGACGCCGGTCGAAGCCGGAACGATCAGCCTGATCGTCACCGGCGACGAGGAAGGCCCCGCGATCTTCGGCACCCGCGCGCTCATGGAGCATATGGATGCGCGCGGGGTGAGGCCCGACATGATCCTCGTCGGCGAGCCCACCTCGGTGAACCGGCTCGGCGACATGGTGAAGATCGGGCGGCGCGGCTCGGTCAACATCTGGATCGACGTGCCGGGGACGCAGGGGCATGTCGCCTATCCACACCTTGCCGACAATCCGATTCCCAAGCTGGTCAAGATATTGGCGGCGATCGACGCGGTCAGCCTCGACGCCGGGACCGACTGGTTCCAGCCGTCGAACATCGAATTCACCGATATCGAGGTCGGCAACGGCGCGACCAACGTCATCCCCGCCTCAGCGCGCGCGCGGCTGTCGATTCGTTTCAACGACCGGCATCGCGGCGCCGACCTCGTCGCGATGGTCGAGCGGCTGGCGCACGATGTCGAACCGCAGGCGAAGGTGCTCGGCAAGATTTCGGGCGAAGCCTTCCTGACACCGCCGGGCGACCTGTCGGAGTTGGTCGCCGAGGCGATCCACGCCGAAACCGACCTTCGCCCCGAACTGTCGACGACCGGCGGCACCTCCGACGCGCGCTTCCTCCACGCGCTCTGCCCGGTGGTCGAGTTCGGGCTGATCAATGCGACGATGCACAAGCTCGACGAGGCGGTCGCGGTCGACGACCTGCACAAGCTGACCGCCATCTATCGCGGCATATTGATGCGCGCGCTGCTCGATTAGATTTATCTCACGCAAAGGCGCAAAGGCGGCGGCCCATGCGAGTGTCGTTGTTATTGGGATTGCGCGGAGCGCCTTCCTTATTGTGGCCTGCGGCGACAAGCCGCTGCCTATGGTCGGCGCAACCTCTTTGTGTCTTTGTGTGAGTCTTTCTTCTTCGCGCCTTCGCGCCTTTGCGTGAGATTATTCCTCGCGCCCCCGCCGCAGGATGACATAGACCGCGCCGCCGCCGCCATGGCTGATATGCGCGGGGCGCAGCGCGACGATGCGGTCGGCATGGGGCGACACCGACAGCCAGTCGGGCAGCGAGGCGCGGATCGCGCCGCGCGGGCGGGGGCCGCCGTGCATTTGCGGCAGGCGGTCGGCGCCCGGCCGCAGCCGTCCCGCAACCACCAGCAGCACCCGCGCCCCGCGCAGCAGCGCGCGGCCGATCGCCTCGTCGAGCAGCGCCTGCGCCGAGGCCAGCGTATGGCCGTGAAGGTCGATGCTCATGTCGGGACGCACCAGCCCCTTGCGCAGCCGCCGGTCCCAATGGCCGTCGAGCGTGCTGCTCGCCCAGGTCCGGCGCGGCGGTGGCAGCGGGGCCGGAGGGCGCGGCGCGGCGGTGGGTGCGGCCGTGCGCACGCCCCCCTTGGGCGGCTTGATCGTCGGCGGCGCCTTGGGCTCGATCGGCGTCGGACGCTTCGCCAGCGGCGCGACGGTTGCCGCGACCTTCTTCCAGAGCGCGCTTTCCTCGGGGGCGAGCCGCCGCGCCATGTCAGGGGCGCGCGGTGAGCCGCGCGACGCTTGCGCGCGGCAGCAGCAGCAGCGCCGAACCGCGCGCCGCCATGCCGCCGGCGATCGCCCGCGCCGCCTCTCCCGCGCCCCAGAAGCTGTCGAAGCGGTTCGCACCCTTGATCGCGCCGCCGGTGTCCTGCGCGATCCAGAGGCCATTCGGCTCGGCGCGGTCGAGCGAGAGAAAGACGGGGGCGCCGAGCGGCACATATTTGGGGTCGGCGGCGACGGTCGCGCGGCCGGTGACGGGAACGCCGAGCGCGCCGAGCGGGCCGGCGCCGGTCAGTTCGCGGAAGAAGACCCAGCTCGGATTTTCGTTCATCACCGCCGCGCCGCGCACGGGATCGGCGCGCAGATAATTGAGGATGCCCTGCATCGACGCCTGGCCCGGCTGAAGCTCGCCGCGGTCGAGCAGCAGCTTGCCGATGCCGACATAGTCGCGGCCGTTCTGCGAGTCATAGCCGATGCGCATGATGCTGCCGTCGGGCAGCCGCAGCCGTCCCGATCCCTGCACCTGAAGGAAGAAGAATTCGGCCGCGTCGGCCGCCCAGGCGATCTCGAGCCCGCGCCCCGCGAGCGCGCCGCGTTCGATCGTCGCGCGGTCGTAATAGGGCACGAAATCGCTCCCGTCGACGCGGCCGCGAATCTTCTTGCCCTGAAGCTCCTTCGAAAAAAGCCCGAGGTCGACGTCGACCAGATCGGCGGGGCGGCGATAGATGGGGACGTCATAGCCGGGGCGCTTGTCGCGCGAGGCCGCGATCTCGGGCTCGTAATATCCGGTGACGAACGCCGCGCCCGCGCCGACCTGCACCGTGCCGAAATAGCGGCTGAAGAAATTGCTCGCGTCGCGATCGGCCCAGCCCGGCGCGGCGTTGCAGCTTTCCGCCCATTCGCCGTTCCGGGTGAGGCCGCTCGCGTCGGTGCGGCGGAGCAGCGACGGGCAACTCAGCCGGAACGCCTTGAGCGCGGCGGTCGCCCGATCGGCCGCAACGCCGAGTTCGTTAAATTCGGGGCCGGCCAGGACCCCGGCCTCGATGGCGGTGGTCGCGGTGGCGGGCGACGCGGGCGCGGGCAGCGGCGGATTGGGGGTCGCGGGAATCGGCTTCGCCGCCGCGCTCGCGGGCACCGAGGGGCGCGGCGTATAGGCGGGCGTGCCCGGCGATGGCACGGGAGTCGGCGCGGGCCGGGTCGCGGCCGGACGGCCGCCCGCTTCGGGAATTACCGAGGCACAGCCCGACAATAACGGCAGGATGGCGAGGATCGCGAATCCGCAAGCCCGCGCCCGCGGGGCGCCCGCCGTCGCGACCCGCCGCATCGAGGTCAGGCAGCTTCGACTTCGTCGAGCAGCCAGTTGGGATCGCTGCTGCCGATCTGGCGGCGGAAGGTCCAGAGATCGTCGGCCTGCGCCGCGTCGCTCATCGAACCCGCGATCATCTTGCCTTCGGCATCGCGAGTCACCGCGCTGATGTCGGCCTGATAACGCACCGTAATCCGCGCTTCGCGGCGGCTGAGCTCGACCGCGGTGATCTTCGCCGAATCGATGCCGATCAGGCGGTTGTCGAGCGTCTCGCCGCGCGCGGTGCGCGCCTCGATCGCTTCGACGAAGCCTTCATAGCTGTCGTCGTCGCACAGGTCGCGCAGCGTGTCGCGGTCGCCCGCCCAGAAAGCCTCCAATATCATGCGATACGCCGCCTCGGCGCCTTCCATGAAGCGGCCGGCGTCGAAATGACGGTCGGCGGCGAGCAACTGGCGAAGCCCGGCCTCGGCCGCGGGTTCATAGACGAGCCCGGTGCCGCTCGCACCGGCGGCGGAAAGCCCCGCGGGCGCCTCGCCCTCGTCGAGGCGAACCGGTGCGGGCGCCGCACGCTCGTCACGCCGCGGCAGGACGGGTTCCTGTTCGTGCCCGGTCCGCTTGCCGAGCACCGAATAGAGCCGCATACCCAGAAAGGCAGCGATCATGGCGAGCAGGACGATCGAAAAAGCAGTCACAGGCAAAATCCGATTATAACGGGAAAGTCTATCCGGCCATTACATAGGCGATCCATGGCCATGTTTCAAACCACCATGGCCCCGGCGGCGCGGCGGGTCAACGATTCGGGCCGCTACGGGCGACGCGCGCCGCCCATTGTGCTGGTCCGCCGCCGCTGCTAAGCGCCGCCGCAACCTTCCGTCCCCGGGCGGACCCTATCCCGTAATTCCAACGAAAGCGTTACGATCATGGCTGACGAGACCGGCACCGACATCAATCCCGCCCCGCAGGCGAATGGCCCGGCGCCGCAGGCAAATGGAGAGGACACCGCGCCCGCGATCGGCCTGATCTCGCAATATGTGAAGGATCTGTCGTTCGAGAATCCGAACGCCCCCGCCGCCTACCAGTGGCAATCGGCGCCGCAGATCGATGTCCAGTTCAACATCGGCGCCGACAATGTCGGCGAGAATATCTATGAAGTGTCGCTGAAGATCGACATCAGTTCGAAGGCCGACGAAGGCATGATGTTCGTCGTCGACCTCAAATATGCCGGCCTGTTCGGGGTCCGCAACGTCCCCGACGACCAGCTTCAGCCCTTCTTCCTCGCCGAAGCGCCGCGCATCCTCTTTCCCTTCGCGCGCCGTGTCGTCGCCGACGTCGTCCGCGACGGCGGCTTCCCGCCGCTGCTCCTCGAGCCGATCGACTTCCACGGCCTGTTCATGCAGCAGGCGCAGGCACAGGCCGACGCGGGCGAGATGACGCCGGTCGGTCAGGCGTAAGCCCGACTTTGGGGCGGCGCGCCACCTTCCCCTCCTTTTCAGGGGAGGGGCTTAGGAGATGACCAGCCTCGTCAGGAGCGTGGGGACGATCGGCGGGCTGACGATGGTCAGCCGCCTGTTCGGTTTCGTGCGCGACATGCTGCTCGCACGCGTGCTCGGCGCCGGGCTCGCCGCCGACGCTTTCCAGCTCGCCTTCACGCTGCCCAACACCTTCCGCCGCCTGTTCGCCGAGGGCGCCTTCTCGGTCGCCTTCGTGCCGATGTACAGCCGCGCGCTGCATGGCGAAGGGGGTGAGGAAGCCGCGGCGCGATTCGCCGACGACGTGCTCTCGGTCTTCCTCTGGGTCCTGCTCGCCTTTTCGGCGGTGATGATGATCGCGATGCCGGGGATCGTCTGGATTCTCGCGCGCGATTTCCAGAACGTGCCGGGCAAGTTCGACTTCGCGGTGTTCCTGAGCCGGACGACCTTTCCCTATCTCGCGCTGATCAGCCTCGTCGCGATGCTGTCGGGGCTGCTCAACGCGCGCTCGCGCTTCGCGCCGGGGGCGTTCGCGCCGGTGCTGCTCAACATCCTGCTGATCGGCGGCATCATGACCGGCTGGTGGCTGCGCGGGCCCGGCGGCGACGACCGGATCGTCGCCGAGGCGCTTGCCGTTTCGGTCAGCCTCGCCGGGGTTGCCCAGCTCGCCTATCTCTGGTGGTCGGTGCGCCGCGCCGGACTGACGTTGCGCTTCCGTTTCCCCAAATTCACCCCCGAGGTGAAGCGGCTGGGGATGCTGATCCTGCCCGCGACCTTCGGCGCCGGCATCTATCAGGTCAGCCAGTTCGTCGACACTTTCTTCGCGACCTCGCTGCCGCAGGGATCGCTGACCCTGCTCAAGCTCGCCGACCGGCTGAACCAGCTTCCGCTCGGCATCGTCGGCATCGCGCTCGGCACCGCGATCCTGCCGATGCTGTCGCGCCATATCCACGGCGGCGACGCCGCCGAGGCGCAGCGGCTGCAGGCGAATGCGTTCGAGATGGCGACGCTGCTGACGCTGCCCGCCGCCGCCGCGCTCGCGATCTGCGCGCCCGCCTTCGTCACCGCCTTCTTCGTCGGCGGCAAGTTCACGGGCGCCGACGGCGCGACGATGGCGCATATCGTCGTCGCGCTCGTCGCGGGGCTGCCCGCCTATGTCATCGTCAAGATCTTGAACCCCGGCTTCTTCGCGCGCGAGGATACGCGCACCCCGGTGTGGACCGCGCTCGCCTCGCTGATCGTCAATATCGCGATCAACCTCTATGTCGTCGAACGCTTCGGGATCGTCGGGCTCGCGGGCGCCACCGCGGTTTCGGCCAGCCTCAACTGCCTGCTGCTCTACGCCATCCTGCACCGCCGCGGCTGGTTCCATTTCACCGCGAAGCTCGCCGGACGAATCGCGCGCCAGCTCGTCGCGGTCGCGGCGATGGCGGCGCTGCTGTGGTGGATGATGCCGCTGATGCAGCCCTGGTATGGCGGCAATGTCGTGCAGCGCGTCGGCGCGCTCGCCGCGCTGTGCGGCGCGGGGGGCGCGGTCTTCTTTGCCGCGGCCTTCGTCACCGGCGCGCTTGACAAGGATCTGCTCGCCATGCTGACGCGGCGCCGCCGCAACGGTGCGGCGAAACCTCGGGAGTAAGACATGCGGACGCTATCGGGCATCCAGCCCACCGGAAATTTGCACCTCGGCAATTATCTGGGCGCGATCCGCAACTGGGTGCGGATGCAGGACGAGATGGAGGGCGACAAGCTCTATTTCCTCGCCGACCTGCACGCGATCTCGATGCCGCATGTTCCGGCCGAGCTGACCGCCAACACCCGCGCGATGACCGCCGCGCTCGTCGCGTGCGGGATCGACACCGACCGCTCGCTCCTCTTCAACCAGGCGCGCGTCCCCGCCCATGCCGAATTGCAATGGCTCCTCAACGGCACCGCGCGGCTCGGCTGGCTCAACCGGATGACGCAGTTCAAGGACAAGTCGGGCAAGAATCGCGAAAGCGCCTCGGCGGCGCTCTACACTTACCCGGTGCTGCAGGCGGCGGACGTGCTGCTCTATCAGACCACCCACGTTCCGGTCGGCGAGGATCAGAAGCAGCATCTCGAACTCGCGCGCGACGTCGCGCAGAAGTTCAACAATGATTATGCCAGCGAAGACGAACCGGTCTTTACCCTGCCCGAGCCGATCATCCCGGCCGGTATGGCGCGCATCATGAGCCTGCGCGACGGCACGGCGAAAATGTCCAAGTCCGATCCCTCGGACATGAGCCGCATCAATCTGACCGACGATGCCGATACGATGATGCAGAAGGTCAAGAAGGCGAAGACCGATCCCGAAGTCCTGCCGTCCGAGGCTGCCGGGCTGGAGAGCCGCCCCGAGGCGCGCAATCTGGTGGGCATCTACGCCGCGCTCGCCGACACCAGCGTCGATGCGGTGCTGCGCGACTATGCGGGACAGGGGTTCGGCGCGTTCAAGCCCGCGCTCGGCGCGCTGCTGATCGAAACGCTGGGTCCGATCAACGCGCGCTTCGTCGCGCTGAAGGACGATACGGCGGCGCTCGACGCCATTCTCGAAAAGGGTGCGGAAAAGGCGCGGCTTCTCGCGAAGCCGACGCTCGATGCCGCTTATGCCGCGCTGGGGCTCTGCCGCTGAGCAAGCCGTTCGGCACCAAGGAAATTCTTGTTTATCGGCGCTGCTTCCCCATATTGGGCGGAGGGTGCCGCCCTGCGGCGAAGCGAGTTCAACCAAGGTTAAGTCGCGTCGGCGTAGTCATGTTATAAACGGCGCATTATGCGCGCCCGTCCGAATCACGGAGCAAGAGCATGAGCAAGATGATTTCCCGGCGGCTCGGTCTGGCCGCCATCGCGGGCGCGGCGCTGGCGCTGGCCGGCTGCGCCACCCCGTTCAAGGCCGATGTCGCACGCTTCCAGACGCAGCTTCCGGCGCCGCAGGGACAAAGCTTCGCGATCGAGGCGAGCAACCCGGCGCTGCAGGGCGGCATCGAGTTCGGCCAATATGCCAATCTCGTCGCGGGCGAACTCACCCGCTACGGCTATCGCCCCGCCGCGAACGGCGAGCATCCCGACATGGTCGTCCGCATGGACTATGGCGTCGACAAGGGGCGCGAGCGCGTCGTGTCGTCGCCCGGCTTCGGCGATCCCTGGTACGGCGGTTTCGGTCCCTCCTATTACCGCCCGGTGATCGTCCGCGGGCCGCGCGGGCGCCGCTATGTCTATGGGTATCGCGATCCCTTCCTGTGGGGCGGCTTCGGTCCCGGCTGGGGCTATAACGACGTGTCGAGCTACACCGTCTATACCAGCGGCCTCAATCTGCAGATCAACCGCGCTTCCGACGGCTACCGCCTGTTCGAGGGCCATGCCGAGGCGCAGTCGCGCGACAATAATCTGCAGGCGCTGGTCCCGAACCTCGTCGAGGCGATGTTCACCGGCTTCCCCGGCAATTCGGGCGAACGCGTCCGCATCACCGTGGCGCCGCCCGAAAAGGGCTGATCCGACGTCCAACGCAGGACCCGCCCTTCGAAAGAGGGCGGGTCTTTTTTGTGGGAGACGGTCGCGGGTTTCGGCCGGTTGCGGGCATAGGTAAAGATCATACTCTCTCCCCTTGAGGGAGAGATACGAAGGCTTGGCAGCTTGCTGCCTAGCCGAAGTTGAGAGGGGGTTTTGCGTCCGCTGGCGTCGCACCCCTCTCCAAGCTTCGCTAGCTCCCAGGGGAGCAAGCTGCGCTATCCTCTCCCTCAAGGGGAGAGGAGGCTATATCCGCTCCCCACCCCAAAACCGACGTGTCGACAACACCCGCAATTAGTGCCCTCCCGCCGGGAGTCGCGTCAGGCGGGAGGGCTGGCTCCGCACTGGCGTAATGGGCCGGCGCGGAACGGTTCGTCTTCGTTCCCGTCCCTAAGCCGCCGCGGCCCGTGGCGCCGTGATCCGTGTCACTCGCGCGATATTTTCAGGCCTCGCGCTTCAGCCGCACCAGCGCCGTATCGAGCGCCTGGAGGAACTGCGACCGGTCGGCCTTGGAAAAGGGCGGTGGCCCGCCGATTCCGTCGCTCATCCCGGCGCGCAAATCGGCCATGATCGCGCGCGTCGCGATCGCGGGGCCGATCGACGCCGCGGTGAAGGGCTTGCCCGTCGGCGCCAGCACCGTCGCGCCCGCCTTCAGCGCACGGTCGGCGAGCAATATGTCAGCGGTGACGACGATGCTCCGCGCATTCGCCGCCTCGGCGATCCAGTCGTCGGCCGCGTCGAATCCGTCCGACACGACCACGCGCTCGATCAAGGGATGATCGGGAACGCGCAGCCGGCTGTTGCTGACGATCTTCACCGGCACTTCGTGCCGCCACGCGACGCGATAGACTTCGTCCTTCACCGGGCAGGCATCGGCATCGACGAGGATCGTGACGCTCATCCGCGCACTCCGTCCCACAATAGCTTGGCGCCGAGCAGCACCATCAGGACATAGACGATGACATAGAAGCGCGCGGGGTCCATCCGCTTCAGCCAGCGCACCGTAACCAGCGTCGAAACGATCGCGAGCGGCATCAGCAGCAGCGCCGCGACGATCACCTCGTGCGGAAAGGCGCCGAGCGCGAGATAGGCGGGCACCTTCATCCAGTTGACAAGTCCGAACAGGATCGCGCTCGTCCCGATGAAGCTCAGATGCGGCAGCTTGCGCGGCGTCACCCACATCTGGAACGGCGGCCCGCCCGCGTGCGCGATCTGGCTGGTGAAGCCCATGACGCCGCCGAAGATCGTGCCGACCCAGCCCGGCGAGGTCGACGCCGCGACGACGCGCCCGCCGCGCTCGACCCACAGGCGATAGAGACCGAACGCCAGCGTGATCGCGCCGAGCGCCGCCATCAACTGCGCCTCGTCCACCCGCTCGGCATAAAACCAGCCCGCCGCGACGCCGATCGCGGCGCCGGGGAGCATCCAGCCGATGATCCAGCCGTCCCATGTATGGCGGAACGACCAGACGCTGATCACATCCTGCACGATCAGGACCGGCAGCAGCAGCGCCGCGGCGGTCGCGGGTGGCAGCACCAGCGCGGCGAGCGGCGTCGCGAGCGAACCGACCCCGGCCAGCCCGCCCTTCGCCATGCCGAGCAGGATCACCGCGACGATCAGCACCGCCAGCGTCAGCGGGTCGGACAGCAGGCTCATGCCGCGGCGATGTCGGGCGTCTCGGGCAACTGCCAGTCGATCGCCCCGCGCCCATGCGCCTCCAGAAAAGCGTTCGCCTGGCTGAACGGCTTCGTCCCGAAAAAGCCGTTGTGGGCCGACAGCGGCGACGGGTGCGGCGCGCGCAGAATCAGGTGCGGGCTTCCCGGCCCCAGCCCCGGCACGTTCGCCGCCTTGCGCTGCGCATGGCTGCCCCAGAGGATGAAGACCTTGGGCGCCGGATCGGCCGCGACCGCCGCGACCGCCGCGTCGGTGAAGCGCTCCCATCCCTTGCCCTGATGCGAGGCCGCCATCCCCGCCTCGACCGTCAGGCAATTGTTGAGCAGCAGCACGCCCTGTTCGGCCCAATGCTTCAGATAGCCGTGCCGCGCGGGCGGGATGCCGAGGTCGCTCTGCATCTCCTTGTAGATGTTGACGAGGCTCGGCGGCGTCCGCACCCCCGGCTGGACCGAGAAGCAGAGCCCGTGCGCCTGCCCCGGCCCATGATAGGGATCCTGTCCCAATATGACGACACGGACGTCCTGCGGAGGCGTCGCGTCGAGCGCCGCAAACCAGTCGCGCGGGCGCGGATAGATCGCCTTTCCTTTCGCGCGCTCGCCGGCAAGGAAGGTCTTGAGCGCCGCCATATAGGGCTGCTCGAACTCGCCGCCGATGCGCGCGAGCCAGTCGGGATGCAATTTGACCTCGGCCATGCGCGTTCTTTGACCGGAGCCGCCCGCGCTTGTCCAGCTATCTTGTCCAGCGCGCTTCCCGCCGCTAGGCCGGTATAATCGATTGAGTTCGTCATTGCGAGCGCAGCGAAGCAATCCAGAGCCCGCGCAAACCACCCTGGATTGCTTCGCTGCGCTCGCAATGACGACGAGATTCAATTTTCGGGTGAAGGACGAGCGATGACGACTGGGATTGGCGACACGCTGACCACACTCGAAGCGGTGGTGCGCGACCGCCTCGCCGCAGGCGATGGCGCCGCTTCCTATGTCGCGAGCCTCGCCGCGAAAGGACGCGGCAAGATCGCGCAGAAGCTCGGCGAGGAAGCGACCGAAACGATCATCGCCGCGCTGACCGAGGACGATGCGGCGCTGACCGGCGAGGCGGCCGACCTCGTCTTTCACCTCACCGTGCTGCTCGCCGAGCGCGGCCTCGGCTGGGACGCCGTCGCCGCCGAACTCGCGCGCCGCCACGGCACCTCGGGCCACGCCGAAAAGGCGAGCCGCAACCAATAGGAGCCTTCCCATGCCGATCGACGCGACGCTTCCCTATGACGACAGCAATATCTTCGCGCGCATCCTGCGCGGCGAGCTGCCGTCGAAGACCGTCTATGAGGACGACTATGCGCTCGCCTTTCACGACATCAATCCGCAGGCGCCGCTGCACATCCTCGTGATCCCCAAGGGCCCCTATGTGAGCTGGGACGATTTTTCGGAGCGCGGCAGCGACGCCGAAATCGCGGGCTTCGTGCGCGCGGTGGGCAAGGTCGCGCGCGACGCTGGCCTCGTCGCGCCGGGCTACCGCCTGCTCGCCAACGTCGGCCCCGACAGCCATCAGGAAGTCCCGCACCTCCACGTCCACATTTTTGCGGGCAAGCCGCTGGGGCCGATGCTCGTTAAATAGCCCGCCGCCGCCCCGCCCGCGTGGGGGCGACGGGTAATTCCATCTGTCTATGATCCCCGTCACAGCCTTTTCGCCGGTTGCGGTTAACCGTGCGCGCTGTGCGGCGACGGGTGGACAGAGGCCCCTGTTTCCAGCAGGATAGGTCTGGGCTCACCGGGGAGACGACGCAATGGCAACGGGATGGCAGGCGCTGGCGAAGGCTTTTGCCGGCAAGGCGCGACTCGCGCTGATGATCCCGCTCGCCGCCGCGCTCGTCGCGGCGGGCGGCGACACCGTCCCGCAGGTCACGCTCGCGACTCCCGGCTCGGCGGGCACCGGCGACGGCACGATCAGCCGCTTCACGCTGCGCTTTTCGGAGGACATGGTGCCGCTCGGCGATCCCCGCGCCAAGGCCCCCGCGACCCACGACTGCAAGGTGCCCGCCGACGGCCGCTGGGTCGACACGCGCACCTGGGTGCTCGAATTCGAAAAATCGCTTCCCGGCGGCGTGAGCTGCCACGTCGACCTGCGCGACGACCTGACCACCGCGCGCGGCGTCAATGTCGTCGGCAACAGCCGGTTCGAGATCGATACCGGCGGCCCCTCGGCGCGCGCGGTGCTTGCAGGCAATGGCTATGGCGACATCGAGGAGGAGCAGGTCTTCCTCGTCGCCACCAATGTCGCCGCCGACCGCGCCTCGGTCGGTCGCTTCGCCTATTGCGCGGTCGACGGCATCGGCGAGAAGATTCCCGTCGATGTGCTGAAACCCGAAACCGCCGCGACGATCCTCGACGGCATCGGCGACCAATGGTCGGCGCAAAGCTTCACCCAGGACGCCGGCCTGCCGCTGCGCCTGCCCGCCGCGGGTGCCGACCGCGAGGCCGCGCTCGCGCGCGTCGTCCCGGTCAAGTGCCGCCGTCCGCTGCCCCCCGGACGCGAGATGGCGCTCGTCTGGGACGCGCGCATTGCGCAGGCCGGGGTGCCGGGCCGCACCGCTGGCCGCGACCAGCGCTTCGACTATGACGTCCGCCCCGCCTTCACCGCGAAGATGTCGTGCAGCCGCGTCAACCCGCAGGCGGGCTGCAACCCGCTGAAACCCGTCAACCTCAGCTTCGCCGCGCCGGTCGCGCGCGATGTCGCGCTCGCCGCGACGCTCCGCACCGCCGACGGCAAGACCATCGCCGCGAAGATCGACGACGACGACAAGAACGACGCCTTCCTCGAACGCGTCCATTTCGACGGCCCGCTGCCGCAGAATGTCGACGCGACGCTGATCCTCCCCGCGGACATCAGCGACCAGAGCGGCCGCCGCTTGCAGAACCAGTCGAACTTCCCGCTGAAATTCCACATCGATGCCGCCCCGCCGATCGTCAAATTCGCCGCCGAGTTCGGCATTCTCGAAGCGTCGGAGGGCGGCGTCCTGCCCGTCACCGTGCGCGGGGTCGAGGCGTCGCTGGTGCAGGCGAACCTCAAGATGCCCGCGACCGCGCTCCGCGTCAGCGACGACGATGCCGCGATCGCGCGCTGGCTGAAGCGCGTCGCCGACGCCGACGACACCGACTATCGCGAGGAAAAGGACCGCAGCGGCAAGGACGTCACCGTCAACTACACCGGCACCAAATCGGTGTTCGAGGATGCCCCCGCGGACGGCGAACGCCGCGAACTGACGCTGGCGCCCCCCGCCGGCGGCAAGGAGTTCGAGGTCGTCGGCATCCCCTTGGCCGAAAAGGGCTTCCACGTCGTCGAGATCGCCAGCCCCGAACTCGGCGCCAAATTGCTCGGCCGCAAGGCGACGCGCTATGTCGCGACCGCCGCGCTCGTCACCAATATGGCGGTGCATTTCAAATGGGGCCGCGAAAGCTCGCTCGCCTGGGTGACGTCGCTCGACACCGGGCTTCCCGTCGCGGGCGCCGAGGTCCGCGTCACCGACAGCTGCACCGGCCGCCTGCTCGCGCGCGGCACCGCCGACAAGGCCGGCCGCCTCGCTTTCCCCAGCGGCCTGCCGCAGCCCGAAACCTATGCCAGCTGCGAGGACGACCCCGATCCCGCGAACAGCGAGGGCCATGCGCTGATGGTCAGCGCGCGCTCGGGCGACGATTTCAGCTTCACCCTGACCGACTGGGGCGACGGCATCCGTCCCTATGACTTCGATCTTCCTTACGGTTGGTCGGAGCGCACCGACATCCTCCACACACTGTTCGACCGTGCGCTCGTCAAGGCGGGCGAGGCGGTCCATATGAAGCATATCCTGCGCCGTCCCGTCGGCACCGGCTTCACGACGCCCCAGCCGATGGCGGGCAAGCTCCGCCTCGTCCACCGCGGATCGGACACCGAGTTCGAAATGCCGTTCAGCATCGACGCGGGCGGCAGCGGCGAAACGACATGGAATGTCCCCGCCTCGGCCCCGATGGGCGATTACGAACTCGTCTTCGTCACCAAGGACAAGGACGGCAAGGACAAGAGCATCTGGTCGAACCAGTCGGTGCGCGTCGACGAATATCGCCTGCCGACGATGAAGGCGACCGTCACCGGCCCCAAGGAATCGCTGGTGCGGCCCGCTGAGGTGCCGCTGTCGCTGTTCGTCGGCTATCTGTCGGGTGGCCCGGCGCCGAACCTGCCGGTCGAGCTCCGCTCGACCTTCCGCGCCGCCTGGACCGCTCCGCAAGATTATCGCGACTGGGATTTCGACGGCCAGCCGGTAAAGGAAGGCGTGATCCAGCTCGACGACAGCGGCGAGGAGCCCGAGGCCGACATGCCGCTCGCGCGCTCGGTGCCGCTCACGCTCGGCGCCGACGGCACCGCGACGACCCATATCGTCGTCGACCAGCCGATCGTCGAGCCGACGCAGATGGCGGTCGAAATGGATTATGAGGATGCGAACGGCGAGACTTTGACCTCCAGCCGCCGCATCACCCTCTATCCTTCGGCGGTCCGCCTCGGACTCAAGACCGACGGCTGGCTGATGCGCGACAACGATCTGCGCCTCAAATTCGTCGCGCTCGATCTGGACGGCAAGCCGATCAGCGGCCAGCGCGTCCAGGTCGCGCTCTACAACCGCGAGATCATCACCGCGCGGCGGCGGCTGATCGGCGGCTTCTACGCCTATGACAATCAGATGCGCACGACCCGGCTGGCGACGACGTGCAGCGCGACGACCGACAAGCTCGGCCGCGCGAGCTGCGCGATGGCGCCCGGCGTCTCGGGCGAAGTGACCGTCGTCGCGACCACGCAGGACGAGAGCGGCAACGAGGCGCGCGCGGTGCGCTCGGTCTGGCTCGCGGGCGACAACGACTGGTGGTTCGGCGGCGACAATGGCGACCGCATGGACGTCATCCCCGAACAACCGCGCTATAATGCAGGCGACACCGCGAGCTTCCAGGTCCGTATGCCCTTCCGCGAAGCCACCGCGCTCGTCACCGTCGAGCGCGAGGGCGTGCTCTCCAGCTTCGTCGTGCCGCTGAAGGGCACCGACCCGGTCGTCAAGGTCAAGCTCCCCGCCGCTTACGCGCCCGACGTCTATGTCTCGGTGATGGCGGTGCGCGGCCGCGTGACCGGCGAGGAAAGCTGGTTCCGCAAGATGAAACGCGCGGTCGGTTTCCAGATCGAGAATAGCGAAGGCGCCCCCCCGACCGCGCTCGTCGATCTCGCCAAGCCGAGCTATCGCCTCGGCATCGCGCGGATCAAGGTCGGCTGGGAAGGCCATCAGCTCGGCGTCAAGGTCAAGGCCGACAAGGAGAAATACGCGATCCGCGAGACCGCGAAGGTCGGCATCGAGGTCAAGACCCCCGGCGGCAAGCCCGCCAGCGGCGCCGACGTCGCTTTCGTCGCGGTCGACGAAGCCCTGCTTCAGCTCGCCCCCAATGAAAGCTGGAAGCTGATCGACGCGATGATGGGCGAGCGCACGCTCGACGTCCTCACCTCGACCGCGCAGATGCAGGTCGTCGGCAAGCGGCACTATGGCCGCAAGGCGCTCGAGCCCGGCGGCGGGGGCGGCGGCGACCTCTCGGGCCTGACGCGCGAGGATTTCAAGCCCGTGCTGCTCTGGCAGGGCCATGTCGCCCTCGATTCCAAGGGCCGCGCCAGCGTCGATGTGCCGATGTCCGATAATCTTTCGGCCTTCCGCCTCGTCGCGATCGCGACCGACGGATCGCAATATTTCGGCACCGGCGAGACGAGCGTGCGCACCGTGCAGGATCTCGGCGTCTTCGCCAGCCTGCCCGATCTCGTGCGCACCGGCGACGCCTATGATGCGCGCTTCACGCTCCGCAACGGCACCGACAAGGAGATGACGGTGACCGCGACGGCGACGCTGTCGCCCGCGGTCGCGACCGCGCCGCCGCTCACCGTGACGATCCCGGCGGGCGGCGCGGTGCCGATCAGCTGGCAGATGACCGCGCCCGAGGCCACCGGCCCGATCCAGTGGACGATCGACGCAGCGTCGAAGGACGGCAAGGCGCGCGACCGCCTCGTCTTCGACCAGAGCGTCGAGCCCGCGGTGCCGGTCGAAACCTGGGCCGCGAGCCTGTTCCGCGTCGGCCCCAACACGACGCTGCCGATCGCGATCCCGGCGGGCGCGCTGCCCGGCGGCTATGTCGACGTCGCGCTCGCGGGCACGCTCGCGCCGCCGCTCGCCGGGGTGCGCGACTATATGGCGATCTATCCCTACAACTGCTTCGAACAGTCGACCTCGCGCGCCGTCGCGCTCGGCGATGTCGGGCGGTGGCAGGCGCTCGTCGGGGCGATGCCGACCTATCTCGATGACGACGGGCTGCTCCGCTATTGGCCGAACGACCGGATGGAGGGCTCGCCCGAGCTCACCGCCTATGTCCTCGCGATTACCGCGGCGAACGGCTTCGCGATCCCCGAGGCGCCCAAGGCAAAGATGGTCAAGGCGCTGCAGGCGGTGATCGAGGGACGGCTGACCCGCAAGGGATACGGCCCCTACGACATCCGCCCGGTCCGCGTCGCCGCGCTCGCCGCGCTCGCGCGCAACAATGCGGCGAGCCCGCAGCTCGTCGCGGCGATCGACATGGCGCCCGCCGACATGGCGACCGGCACCCTCGCCGACTGGCTCGTCGCGATCGAGCGCACCCCCGGCGTCCGCAATGCCGTCGCGCTGCGCACCGCGGCCGAGGCCGAACTGCGGAGGCGCCTCGTCTACGAAGGCACGCGCCTCGACCTCGTCGACGATGCGAAAGCGCCATGGTGGATGATGACCAGCGGCGACGAGATGGCGATCAAGGCGCTCGAAGCCGTGCTCGGCCGCAAGGGCTGGGAGGATGACGCGGGCAAGCTGATGGTCGGCGTCGCGCAGCGCCAGCGCAGGGGCCATTGGGACACCACCCCCGCCAATGCGTGGGGCGCGGTCACCGTCCGCCGCTTCGCCGAGCTTTATCCGGCAAGCGCGATCACCGGCGTCACCAACATCAGCCTCGCGGGCGCCACCGCCTCGCAAAGCTGGCCGCTCCCGGCCGAAACGCCCTCGCCGCTCCGCGTCGCGCTCGCCGCGGCGACAATGAGCCTCAGCCACGAAGGCACCGGCGCACCGTGGGCGACGGTGAGCGTCAAGGCGGCGGTGCCGCTCACGGAGCCGCTCAACGCGGGCTACCGCATCAAGCGCTCGGTCAGCATCGTCAAGGCGGCCGACCCCGCCCGCCTGACGCGCGGCGACGTGATCAAGGTGCGGATCGAGGTCACCGCCGCCGCCGGCCGCACCTGGGTCATCGTCAACGACCCGATCCCGCCGGGCGCGACGATCGTCGGCAATCTCGGCGGCCAGTCGGAGATGCTGGCCGAACAGGCGAGCGGATCGGACTGGCAGCCGAGCTACGTCGAGCGCGGCAAGGATAGCTGGCGCGGCTATTACGGCTGGATGCCCGCGGGCACCCACGCGGTCGAATATGTCGTGCGGTTGAACGGCTCGGGCCGCTTCACCCTGCCCCCGACACGGGTCGAGGCCATGTATTCGCCCGCGATCCGCGGCCAGTGGCTGAACGCACCGATGACCGTGGCGACGGCGGCGCGGTGACAATGAAGCACTGGAGGACCTCCATCAGCATCGTCATCCCGGCGAAGGCCGGGATCTCGCCGGTGCCCAATGACGCGACGATGAGATCCCGGCCTTCGCCGGGATGACGAAGATGGATAAATCGGCTTCAAATCGTGGCCGCTGGTTCGACGCGCTGGCGTGGACGGCGCTCGCCGCGCTCGTCCTCGTCACCATCGCGCATCTCCTCACCCGCCCGCCCGCGATGCCGGCTTACGCCGCCGTGCGCGCCGGGTGGAAGCCCAGCGAGGCCTGGCTCTACGACCGCGACGGCCGCCTGCTCGACAGCGAGCGCGTCAATTTCGAGCGCCGCCGCCTCGCCTGGGTGCCGCTGAAGGACATCAGCCCCGTCGTGCGCGATACCGTCGTCGCGGCCGAGGATCACCGCTTCTGGTCGCACGGCGGGGTCGACTGGCTCGCCATCGCCAGCGCCGTCCGCAACCGCTGGACCGGCGGCCGCTCGCGCGGCGCCTCGACGCTGCCGATGCAGCTCGCCGCTTTTCTCGCCCCCGACCTCGCGCGGCCCGGCCAACGCGACTGGCTCGCGAAAATCCGCCAGATGCGCGCGGCGCAGGCGCTCGCATCGAACTGGACCCACGAGCAGATGCTCGAGGCCTATTTCAACCTCCTCCCCTTGCGCGGCGAAGCGCAGGGGATCGGTGCCGGCGCGCAGAGCCTGTTCGGCAAGAAACCCGCCGAGATGAACCGCACCGACGCCGCGCTGTTCGCGGGCCTCCTCCCCAATCCCGGCGCGAAGGCCGATGTGCTAGGCCGCCGCGCCTGCCGGATTGCGAAAGCTGCCGATTGCTCGGCGATCGACGCCGCCGCCGCGACGCTCGTCTCGGGCGAGCAGGCGGCGCGCTTCGACCCCGCGCTCGCGCCGCACCTCGCGACGCGGCTGCTCGACAAGCCCGGCAAGCGCGTCGTCACCACCATCGACCGCCGCATCCAGATCGCCGCGATCGTCGCGCTGCGCCGCCAACTCGCGGGGCTCGGCGCCGACCGCGTGCGCGACGGCGCCGTCGTCGTGCTCGACAATGCCACCGGCGACGTGCTCGCTTATGTCGGCGGCGTCGGTTTGAAATCGACCGCGGCCGAAGTCGACGGCGCCAATGCGCGACGGCAGGCAGGCTCGACGCTGAAACCGCATCTCTATGCGCAGGTAATCGAGCATGGCTGGCTCACCGCCGCCTCGATCCTCGACGACAGCCCGGTTCAGCTCGACACCGCCTCGGGCCTCTATGTGCCCAAGAATTACGACCATAATTTCCAGGGCCCGGTCAGCGTCCGCCACGCGCTCGCCAGCTCGCTCAACGTCCCCGCGGTGCGCACGCTCGTCATCGACGACGTCCAGCTCTTCCGCGACCGCCTGTGGACGCTCGGCTATCACGGCCTCGTCGAGGACGGCGAATATTATGGTTTCAGCCTCGCGCTGGGCTCGGCCGAGGTCAGCCTCGTCGAGCAGGCCAATGCCTTCCGCACCCTCGCCAACCAGGGGCGCTGGTCGCCGGTGCATTATCGCATGGGCGAGACAGCCGAAGCCCCGCGCCAGATCGTCAACCCCGGCGCTGCCTTCATCGTCGGCGACATCCTCGCCGACGCCTCCGCCCGCGCCGACGCCTTCGGCGCCGACAGCGCGCTCCGCCTCCCCTTCTGGGCCGCGGCCAAGACCGGAACCTCGAAAGGGATGCGCGACAATTGGTGCGTCGGCTGGTCCGATCGCTACACCGTGGCGGTCTGGGTGGGGAATCTCGAGGGCGATTCGATGCGCGCCGTCTCGGGCACCTCGGGCGCGGCGCCGGTGTGGCGCGACGTGATGATGGCGCTCCACGCCGGCAGCCCCGGCAGGCCCCCGAAAATGCCCGAGGGGGTCGAGGCGCGCCAGGTCGCGCTTCCCGGCACCCGCGAGCCGCCGCGCCGCGAATATTTCCTCCGCGGCACCGCGCAGAGCGAAATCGCCGCCGCGCCGCAGGCCGCGCGCCGCCCGCGCATCACCAGCCCGGTCAGCGGCAGCGTCTATGCGCTCGACCCCGATATCCCGATCGACCGCCAGAGCCTCGCGGTGCTGGTTAGCGGCGACGTGACGGGTTTTCGCCTGATCCTCGACAAAAAGCCGCTCGGCGACGCCGACGCGGGTCCGCAGATCCTGCCGCGCCCCGGCATCCATATGCTCGCGCTCGTCGATCCCGGCGGGCGGATGATCGACAGGGTGCGATTCACGGTGCGGTGAACCGCTGTAACGCGCGTGAAATTAAGTTGCGCTGACGCGCGGAGCGGTTAGTCTGCGCCACCAGGAGAGGGGGCCGTTCCGGCGCCCCAAAGGGGATATTTGATGATCTTTGGCCGCGTCAAACCGCTCGACGCCATCCTGGCTACAGCCGAGAAAAAGGGGCTGCATCGCACGCTCGGCGCCTTCCAGCTCACCATGCTCGGCATCGGGGCCGTCATCGGCACCGGCATCTTCGTGCTGACGTCCGAAGCCGCGCAAAAGGCCGGCCCGGCGATGCTGCTGAGCTTCGTCGTCGCGGGCTTCGTCTGCGCGGTCGCGGCGCTCTGCTATTCCGAACTGGCGTCGATGGTCCCCGTTTCGGGCTCCGCCTATACCTACAGCTATGCCGTAGTCGGCGAAATCCTCGCCTGGATGGTCGGCTGGGCGCTGATCCTCGAATATGCGGTGGGCGCCAGCGCCGTCGCGGTCGGCTGGTCGAACCATGCGGTCGGACTGTTGAATTCGCTGGGGTGGCATATACCCGCGGCGATCAGCAACGCCGATGCGCTGATGGCGCATATGCAGCTCGCGCTCGGCGCCGCACCCAGCGAAGATCTCGACAAGGCGCTCGCGGTCGGCGGCTGGATCAACGTTCCCGCGATCATCGTGATCGGCTTCGTCACCTGGCTGCTGGTGATCGGCACGACCGAAAGCGCGCGCGTCAATGCGGTGCTCGTGCTGATCAAGATCGCCGCGCTGACCGCCTTCATCGCGCTGACGCTGCCGGTCCTCAATTCGGACAATTTCAACCCGTTCATGCCGACCGGAATCGGCAATCCGCTCAGTTCCTCGGGGCTCGGCGTGCTCGGCGCCGCGGCCTCGATCTTCTTCGCCTATGTCGGCTTCGACGCCGTTTCGACCGCCGCCGAGGAAACCAAGAATCCCCAGCGCAACGTCCCGATCGGTCTGATCGGCTCGCTGGTCATCTGCACCATCTTCTATCTGCTCGTCGCGTCGGGCGCGATCGGCGCGATCGGCGCGCAGCCGGTCGCCAACGCCGCCGGCCAGATATTGTCGCCGGGCTCGCCGGAGCTCGCGGGCCGCTGCGCGACGCTGGTCGCCGGCGGGTTCGTCGAGCCGCTCGTCTGCTCGAAGGAAGCGCTGGTCCATGTCCTCGAAGCGATCGACTGGCCGTTCGTCGGCCGGCTCGTCGGCCTTGCCGCCGTGCTCGCGCTGCCGTCGGTCGTGCTGATGATGATGTTCGGCCAGACCCGCATCTTCTTCACCATGGCGCGCGACGGCCTGCTGCCCGAAAAGCTGGCGTCGGTGCACAGCAAATATCGCACCCCGCACGTCGTCACCGTCGTCACCGGCGTCTGCGCCGCCTTCGCGGCCGCGGTGCTGCCGGTCGGCAAACTCGCCGACTATTCGAACGCGGGCACCTTGTTCGCCTTCTTCATGGTCGCGATTTCGGTGATGGTGCTGCGCCGCACCGACCCGCATCGCCATCGGCCGTTCCGCACGCCGCTGGTCTTTATCGTCGCGCCGCTGGCGATCCTCGGCTGCGTCGTGCTCTATCTGTCGCTGCCGCTGACCGCGAAGCTGGTGCTGCCGATCTGGGGCGCCATCGGCCTGCTCATCTATTTCGGCTACAGCCGCTCGCGCAGCCACGTCGGCCGCGGGCTCGTGGAAGTGCACGAGCTCGACTCCGACGCCCCGCCGCCGCCGGTGCCCCCGACGCCATCGTTCGACTGACGGCCGGGACCATCAAAAAGGGGGGAAAGGGGGCTTCGGCCCCCTTTCTTTTGGCCCGGCACTCCCCAGCCAGCACGGCGCCAGTCGTTTTTCGCACAAAGCCACAAAGCCACGAAGAAGAAGGCTCGGGCCGACAGGCCCGTTCCTCTATCAACGGCGCGGCTGGTTGCGCGGTTGCAAAGGAAAACTGCTTCGCGGCTGGCGCGACATCTTCGTGGCTTTGTGGCTTTGTGCGAAACTAAAAAAGCGCGGCGTTGAAGGACAAGTCAGACCATGGACCCTGAAACAAGTTCAGGGTGACGAACAGAGTGTAAGGCTTTCATCAATAATAAGACGTGAACCGGAGCGAGCCCTCAATAGGGCGTGCGCGGCGCGGTGCCGGGGCGGGTGAAGAGCTTGCCACGCTCGGCCCAGAAGACCAGCGCCAGCCCCACCACCCCCGAAACGAGGAAAGCATAAGCGAGGGGCAGCGTCGATCCGTCATAGAGCTGGCCGATCGCCGCCCCCATCGCGGCGGCGAGCAAGGTCTTGCAAAAGCTCTGATAGGAGGAGGCGACCCCCGCCATATGACCGAAATCCTCCATCGCGATCGAGCCGAAATTGCTGCCGATGAAACCGATCAGCCCGACGTTGACCATCATCAACAAGGTGAACATCCACAAGGTCTCGGCCCCGCTCATCGCGACGGCGATCTGCGCGATCGAGGTCGCCATGAAGGCAAAGGTCGCGCTCTGCGACACGCGCCGCGCACCGAAGCGCTCGACGATCGCGGCGTTCGAGAAATTGGCGATCGCGATCCCCGCCGCGACGCAGGCAAAGACCAGCGGGAACCAGCTCTGCGCCCCGAACACCTCGGCGATGATCTGCTCGCTGCTGTTGAGATAGCCATAGAGCGCGCCCTGCATCATCGCCGACGCGATCATATAGCCCGCGGCGCGGCGATGCCGCGTCACCGTCGCCCAGCCCGCGATCATCGTCCGCGCGTCGAGCGGGCGCACGTCCTCGCGCGCCAGCGTCTCGGGCAGGCGGCGCAGCCACAGCAGCATGACGCAGCCCATCACCGCGAGGACGATGAAGATCGCGCGCCAGTTCGCGAAGGCGGTGATCCCCGCGCCCATGGTGGGCGCGATCGCGGGGACGATCATGAAGACGAGGAAGATCATCGACAGCCGCTTCGCCATCGCATCGCCCGAGAACAGGTCGCGGATCACCGCGACGACGATCACGCCCAGTGCGGCGCTGATCAGCCCGTGCCCGAAACGCAGCGCGAGCAGCATCGGGAAACTCGTCGCGAGTCCGCAGCCGATCGAGAAAGCGACATAGGCGAACAGCGCCGGCACCAGCACGCCCTTGCGCCCGAAGCGATCGGAGAGCGGGCCGTAAAAGAGCGACCCGGCGCCGATGCCGAAAAGATAGGTCGAGATAACATATTGCCGGTCGTTGGCGACCGCGACCCCCAGCCCGTCGCCGATCGCGGGCAGCGCGGGCAGCATCGAGTCGATGGCGAGCGCGTTCAGCGCCATGACCATCGCCATCATGAACACCATTTCGCGGTCGCCGGGCATGCGGGACCGCTGGGGGGATTCGGTCATCTTGTGCATTGCGGCGGCCCTATGCGCCACCGCGCCCGCTTTGGATAGCCCCTGAGGGGCGAAAAGCTATGCAAGCGAGGGAGATGAGGTGTTTGCGCGAGCAGAAATGACGGGTTTCGAGCGGTTGCGGGCATAGGTAAGGATCTACTCTCTCCCCTTGAGGGAGAGATACGAAGGCTTGGCAGCTTGCTGCCTGGCCGAAGTTGAGAGGGGGTTTTTGCGTCCGCTGGCGTCGCCCCCCTCTCCAAGCTTCGCTAGCTCCCAAGGGAGCAAGCTGCGCTATCCTCTCCCTCAAGGGGAGAGGAGGCTACGGCCGCTCTCCACCCCGAAACTGTCGTCGATGCAGCCGACCCACGAAAAAGGGCCGCCCCCAGCCGGGAGCGGCCCCTTCCCATTCCTAACCCTGATAAAATCAGGCCTGGCGCGTGCCGGTCATCGCCATCGAGCCGAACGGGCCGGCCTTGATCGTGCCGGTCAGCGTGTCGCCGTCGATCGTCGCTTCGGCCTCCAGCGTCATCGGCATCGGCACCTTCATGTTCATGGTCCAGGTCAGCTTGTTGCCGTCGACCTTGCCATTCTCGACATCGAGCGCACCCATCGCGCCGGCGTTCTGGCCGGTGAAGCTGCCGCCGTCGCTCTTCACCGTGAAGACCGATTTCTGGTCCCCCATCGGCGACTTGGTGACGCAATCATAATTGCCGTCGACTCCAGACATAAACCTCTCCTACTGAAACCAATGTTAGTTAGCGGGTTTCGCTATTTCCACCGGCAGGCCCAGTCCGTCAAGCTGCGGTTTCACCACCGCGGCGTCGCCGACCACGACATAGACGAGATCACCGGTGCTGAGCGCCTTCCGCGCCGCGGCGTCGACCTCGGCGGTGGTCATCGCTTCATAGGTCGCGGGCAGCGTCTCGTAATAATTGTCGGGGCGGCCGAACTTGACGATCTGGCGCATCCCGCCGAGGACGTCCCCCGACGTCTCGAAGCTGCCCGGCAGTTCGCGGACGCTGCCGTTCACCGTCCGCTCCAGCTCTTCCTTGGTGACGCCCTTGTCGCCGAGGAATTCGGTAAGGTCGGTCTGGAACGCCTTGATCGAATCGCCGGTGCGGTCGGCCTGCACCGGCGCCGAGACGATCCAGCTCACCCGGTCCTGGTCGGAGGTGATGCGCGAGCGCACGCCATAGGACCAGCCCTTGGTCTCGCGCAGGTCCATGTTGAAGCGCGACAGGAAGTCGCCGCCGAAGATGTCGTTCGCCGACCGTAACACCTCCAGCTTGTCGCCGCCCTTCGCGTCCAGCACCCTGCCGGCGAGGATCACCGACTGCGGCGATTTCGGCCGGTCGACGAGCAGGATGCGCGGCTGCGGCTTCGGGATCGCGATCTCGAAATGCTTTTCGGGCTTGGCGCCCGCGGGCGCCTTCCAGTCGCCGAAGGCGGCATCGAGCGCCTTGGTGATCTCCTTCAGCGTCGTGTCGCCGACGACGAAGATGCGCGCATTGTCGGGGCGGACCCATGCGTCGTGGAACGCCGCGAGTTGATCGCGCGTCGCCGCGGTCACCGCCGCGGCGTCGCCCAGGCCCGACGGCGGGATGCCATAGGGATGATCGGCGCCATAAAGCACCGGCATCAGCACGCGGCCGGCGATCGCATTGGGGTTGTTGAGTTCGGCCTTCAGCCGGTTGAGCTGCTGCGCGCGCACGCGATCGAGTTCCTTCGCGTCGAAGGCGGGGTTGCGGATATAATCGGCGAGCAGGCCGAGCGACGGCGTCAAATTCGGCTTCAGCGCAAACAGGCTGAACACCGTATCATCGGCGCTCGCCGACCCGTCGATCTGCGCGCCGAGGCGCTCCTTGGCTTCGGCGAAGGCGATCGAATCCTTGCTTGTCGTGCCCTCGTCCATCAGGCTGAGCATCAGCGACTGAGTGCCGAGCGCATTGTGTGGATCGGCGGCATAGCCCGCGTCGAAGCTGACCGCGACCTGCACCGTCGGCACCGTCGTGCGGCGCGCGAAGACGACTTCGATGCCGTTCCTGAGCTTCGCCCGCTCGATCGCCGGGAAATCGAGCGCCTTCAGATCGGCGACCGCCGGCATCTGCGACCGGTCGGCGATCGAGGTCGCGCCCACGGCGCTGCTGTCGGGGCCGACGTCGCCGAGCGCCGCGTTCCAGTAACGGTCGGGCGCGACGCCGATGGCCTTGCCCGCGATCACCGCGCCGCCGCGGTTCTCACCGCCCTCGGTGCGCTCGCCCGGCGTGTAGGTCAGCGAAAAGACCGGACGCGACATCCATTTGTTCGCGACCGCCTTCACCTGCTCGGGCGTCGCCTTGGCGAGCCGGTCGAGCTCGGTCTTGTAATAGGCGGGATCGTTCGAATAGAGCGCGCCCTCGGCCAGCGTCACCGCCTTGCCGCCGAAGCCCCCGACCGATTCGAGCCCCGCGATCGTGCCGCCGAGATAGCTCGCCGCCGCGCGCTGCAATTCGTCGGCGGTCGGGCCGGTCGCGAGGAAGTCCGCGATCTGGGCGTCGAGCTTGTCGGCGACGACTTTCGGATCGACCCCCGGCTTCACATCGGCCTGGACGATCAGGAACCCCGCATCCTCCAACGTCTGCGTGCCCGCCGCGACGCTGACCGCGACCGGGTCCTTGCGCACCATCGCATTGTCGAGCCGCGACGAGGACAGCCCGCCGAGCACCGTGGCCGCCATCTGCAGCGCCACCGCATCGGCGTCATTGAGCCCCGGGATCGCCCACATGCGATAGATGCGCGTCGTCGGGATCAGGTCCTTGACCTCTTTCGCGAGCGGCGCGGGCAGCGTCGGGACCGAGGTTTCGGGCGCCTTCACCTGCGGCCCGCGCGGAATGTCGCCGAACCATTCGGTCACTTTCGCCTTGGCGGTCGCCAGGTCGACGTCGCCCGCGAGCACCAGCACGGCGTTGTTCGGGCCGTAATTGTCGGTGAACCACTTCTTCACGTCGGCGAGGCTCGCCGTATTGAGGTCGGTCATCGAGCCGATCGTGCTGTGGTGATAGGGATGGCCCTTGGGAAAGAGATTCTCGAAAATCTCGTAGCGCAGCAGGCCATAGGGATTATTGTCGCCCTGGCGCTTTTCATTCTGGACGACGCCGCGCTGGTTATCGAGCTTTTCCTGCGTGATGCCGCCGAGCAGATGCCCCATGCGGTCGCTTTCGAGGAACAAGGCGCGGTCGAGCGCGCCGGTCGGCACCGTCTCGAAATAATTGGTGCGATCGACGTTGGTCGTGCCGTTGAAATCGGTCGCGCCGACCTGTTGCAGCGGCTCGAAGAAATCGCCGGGCGCATTTTCGGACCCGTTGAACATCAGATGCTCGAACAGATGCGCGAAGCCCGTCTTGCCCGCGGGCTCGTTCTTCGACCCGACACGATACCAGACCGACACCGCGACGACCGGCGCCTTGTGATCCTCGTGCACGATGACGCGCAGGCCGTTGTCGAGCGTGAAGCTCTGATAGGGGATATCGACCGCCTTCACGAGTTCGGCGATCGGGGCGGGCTTCGCCTCCTTCGCCTTGGCGAGCGCCGGACCGGCGGCGACGAGCGAGGTCGACAGGGCAAGGGCGATGGCGAATCGATGAAAACGGGGCATGAATTTCCTCTCGGATGGCGAGCGCAGGCACGGACGGCTTGCAGGCGACCTGTGCCGGACGGCACTGTATCAGCGATTTAGGACAGTCCTCCGCGGCATTCAAGGCCGATAGAAGCGCGCGCCGCTGGCCCTGAGCATCGCCGGATCGAACAGCACCGGCTTTAACCGGTGCGCGACGAACAGCGGCGCCTGGTCGTTGTAATGCGGGCTGTCCGGCCGCGTCGTCGCGGCGCCGAAGGGCTGGATCGATTCCGAATGCACCTGCCCCGCCTTGTCCCAGGTCACGAACATGATGAAGCTGTCGCCGTGGCGGACCTTGAGCCGCCCGTCGGGCTCGACGTCCCACAGGGTCGAGGCGCGCACCGTATCGTTGCCGCCGTCGAGCGGCAGGTCGACGCGGTGGGCACCCTCGCCGTGACGCAGCCGCAGCACGGTGCCGAGCTTCGGATCGAGCCCGGCGAAATATTGCTGCAGATGATTCACCGTTTCGCTCAGCACCTGACGCGGGTCGGGGTCGGCCTTGCGCTGATAATGGCTGCCGTTCGCGGGGCGCAGCACCATCAGCGCCAGCGCGTCGCCCTTGCCCTTGCCGTCGAGAGTCCAGTCCCATTTGCGGAGCAGTTCCTGCGCCTCGGCCAGCGCCGGGTCGCCCTTGGTATCGAGCGCGAGCAGCCGGTCGATCCACGCCTTGGCATAGCCCGTCTTTGCATAGGCGGTGTCGTATTTAATCGCTTTCAGCCGCGCCTCGTCGATCTGTCCCGACGCCTCGAACAGCTCGATCAGCCGCACCCCGCGGTTGGTCATATCGTCCTCGATGCCGAGCAGCGGCGAAAAGGCCGCCGGATCAAGCTCGTCCCCTGGCCCCGCCGCGACCCACGGCGTGTTGTTCGCGTTCATCACATAGCCCGAGCGCGGATTGACCAACGCGGGCACCCGCTCGAACGGCAGCGTCTTCGTCCACACATCCGCCGAGGTGTCGCCCGGCAGGACGCCGCGCCAGTTGAAGCCCGCGGGCCGGTCGGGAAACATCGCGTTATAGAACATCCCGATATTGCCCTTGGCATCGGCATAGATGAAATTCGTAGCGGGCACCCCCTGCCCGGCCATCGCCGCGCGCCATTCGGCGAAATTGCGCGCCTTGTTGAGGCGATAATATTGGGTGACCATCTTCGCCTGATCCATGCCCGCGTAGCGGATCGCGAAAGCGCCCTTGGCGTTGACGATCACCGGCCCCTGCACCGAGCGATAGATGGTGCGCGGCACCGGGATCACGAACGGCCCATATTTGACGCGCAGCCAGATGCGCTTTTCCTCAAGCGGCCGCCACTTGCCATCGAAGCGGTAATTCCTGCCGCTCTCGTCGAGCACCAGCTTGTAGATGTCGATCAGGTCGGGCCGGTTCACCGTGTTGGTCCAGCCGAGATATTTGTTATGGCCAAGAAAGGGGTAAGGCGAGCCGGGGAAATTCGCCCCCGCGAAATCCCATCCCTCGCCCGAATGCACCACCAGTTCGTACCAGGCGACCCCGCCGGTCCACGGCTGGTGCGAGTTGGAGACGAGCCGCGTCGCGCCGTCGGTCGAACGCGACGGCGCCACCGCGAAACCGTTCGACCCGTTCGCTGCGGGATCGCGCCCGACCGGGGTCAGTTCGCGCGGCACCAGCTTGCCCTTGGCGTCGAGCGACGGCCCGCCCTCGCGCCCCAGCACCTTGTCCTCGGTCAGCCCGCCGAGCACCGAATCAAGCCCGAAGAAGAAAGGCGAGCGCAGCACGAAGCCCGCGACGACATCTTCGCCGGTCACCGGGAACAGCCCCGACAATCGCACCTCGCCCGGATGCTTGTCGGCATAATGGTTGAGCCCCGCCGCATAGGCGGTGAAGAGTTTCCGGACATCGTCGGGAAGCTGCGGCCAGTCGCGCTTCGTCGTGTCGCGGACGCCGAGCAGCGCCTCGGCATAGTCGACCTTCGCCCCGTCCGCGCCCAGCATCGCCCCCGCGCGCCCGCGCGTCATCGCGAGCACTTCCTGCAGGGTCGAAAAATCATCCTCGGCATGGGCATAAGCGACGCCATAGGCAACGTCGGCGTCGGTCTTGCCGAAGATATGCGGCACGCCAAACTTGTCGCGCGCGATCTGCACATCGGTGGGCTTGAAAGCGGGCGCGGCGGGCGCCTCGGCGGTCAGCGGTTCCCACACCGCGAGCCCGACGAGCACCGCCGCGAGCAACAGGAGCAGTCCCAGCAAAGCCCGTCGCAGCATATCGTCTTCCTTCCTGTCTTCGGCTGCCCTGTCGTCGGCTGCGATGTGTGGCGGGCGAATGGTGCGAAGGCAAGCCGTTGCTCCACCTTCGTCATGCTGAACTTGTTTCAGCATCCATGGCCTACCCTTTCATCCAGCGCGGCGCTCATTTTGTTTCACGCGAAGACGCGAAGACGCGAAGAGGTCGCGCCTGCCGCGAAGCGGCTTTCCTGTCTCGACGTTGCGGCAGGACGCACCGCCCTGAAGACTATGGGGCCTGTCGGCCCGCGCCATCCTCTTCGCGTCTTCGCGTCTTCGCGTGAAATAGACTGGCACCATCCCATCAGGTCACCATTGGGCCATGGATGCTGAAACAAGTTCAGCATGACGCATTGGAGAGGGGGCCGTATAAACCGCCTCAGCACCTCCGCGTGAATCTCCAACCACACCCTTGTGTTGCAAAACGGCAACACTATCTCTGACGGCGAGAAAGGGGCTTATCCACATGAACCTCGAAAAATTTACCGACCGCGCCAAGGGATTCCTCCAGTCGGCGCAGACGATTGCGATCCGCATGAACCATCAGCGGATCAGTCCCGAGCATATCGCCAAAGCGCTGCTCGAGGATAAGGAAGGCATGGCCGCCGGGTTGATCCAGCGTGCAGGCGGCGACGCCGCGCGTGCCACCTCGGCCATCGACGCGTTGCTCGCCAAGGTTCCCGCGGTGTCGGGATCGGGCGCGCAGGCGACGCCCGGGCTCGACAATGACGCGGTGCGCCTGCTCGATCAGGCCGAACAGCTTGCCGAGAAGGCCGGCGACGGTTTCGTCACCGTCGAGCGGCTGCTGCTCGCGATGGTGCTCGCCCCCTCAACTCCGGTCGGCAAGGCGTTCGCCGACGCGGGGCTGAAGGCCGACGCGCTCAATAGCGTCATCAACGAACTGCGCCGCGGCCGCACCGCCGACAGCGCGGGCGCCGAGGACAGCTTCGAAGCGCTCAAGAAATATGCCCGCGACCTCACCGACGTCGCGCGCGAAGGCAAGCTCGACCCGGTCATCGGCCGCGACGAGGAAATCCGCCGCACCGTGCAGATCCTCGCGCGCCGCACCAAGAACAACCCGGTCCTCATCGGCGAACCCGGCGTCGGCAAGACCGCGATCGCCGAGGGGCTCGCGCTGCGCATCGCCAACGGCGACGTCCCCGACAGTCTGAAGGACCGCCGCCTGCTCGCGCTCGACATGGGCGCGCTGATCGCGGGCGCCAAATATCGCGGCGAGTTCGAGGAGCGGCTGAAGGGCGTGCTCGACGAAGTGAAATCGGCCGAGGGCGAAATCATCCTGTTCATCGACGAGATGCACACGCTGGTCGGCGCGGGCAAGGGCGACGGCGCGATGGACGCCTCGAACCTGCTCAAGCCCGCGCTCGCGCGCGGCGAGCTCCACTGCATCGGCGCGACGACACTCGACGAATATCGCAAATATGTCGAGAAAGACCCCGCGCTCCAGCGGCGCTTCCAGCCGGTCTTCGTCGGCGAGCCGACGGTCGAGGATTCGATCAGCATCCTGCGCGGGCTCAAGGAAAAATACGAGCTGCACCACGGCGTTCGGATCACCGACGGCGCGATCGTCGCCGCCGCGACGCTGTCGAACCGCTATATCTCCGACCGCTTCCTGCCCGACAAGGCGATCGACCTGATGGACGAGGCGGCGAGCCGCATCCGCATGGAGGTGGAATCGAAGCCTGAGGAGATCGAAAATCTCGACCGCCGCATCATCCAGATGAAGATCGAGGAAGCCGCACTGACCAAGGAGACCGACGCCGCGTCGAAGGACCGGCTCGACAAGCTGCGCACCGAACTCGCGAACCTCGAACAGCAGTCGGCCGAGCTCACCCAGAAATGGCAGGCCGAAAAGGACAAGATTCATGCCGAGGCGAAGATAAAGGAACAGCTCGACGCCGCGCGCGGCCAGCTCGAGCAGGCGCAGCGCGCGGGTGATCTCGGCAAGGCGGGCGAGCTCAGCTACGGCACCATCCCCGGCCTCGAAAAGCAGCTTGAGGAAGCGCAGGCCGCCTCGGGCAATGCGATGCTGCGCGAGGAGGTCACCGCCGACGACATCGCCGCGGTCGTCAGCCGCTGGACCGGCATCCCGGTCGACCGGATGATGGAAGGCGAGCGCGAGAAGCTGCTCGGCATGGAGGACACGCTCGGCCAGCGCGTCATCGGCCAGGACGAGGCGGTGCGCGCCGTCTCGACCGCGGTCCGCCGCGCGCGCGCCGGGCTACAGGACCCGAACCGGCCCTTGGGCTCGTTCCTCTTCCTCGGCCCGACGGGCGTCGGCAAGACCGAGCTCACCAAGGCGCTCGCGCGTTTCCTGTTCGACGACGACAATGCGATGGTGCGCATCGATATGTCGGAGTTCATGGAGAAGCACGCCGTATCGCGGCTGATCGGCGCGCCGCCGGGCTATGTCGGCTATGAGGAAGGCGGGGTGCTCACCGAAGCGGTGCGCCGCCGCCCCTATCAGGTCGTCCTGTTCGACGAGGTCGAAAAGGCGCATGGCGACGTGTTCAACATCCTGCTCCAGGTGCTCGACGACGGGCGGCTGACCGACGGGCAGGGCCGCACCGTCGACTTCACCAACACGCTGATTATCCTGACCTCGAACCTCGGCAGCCAGGCGATCGCCGCGCTTCCCGACGACGCCCCGGTCGAGCAGGCCGAGCCCGCGGTGATGGAGGTGGTGCGCGCGCATTTCCGGCCCGAATTCCTGAACCGGCTCGACGAGATCGTGCTCTTCCACCGCCTCGCGCAGCAGCATATGGGCGGCATCGTCGACATTCAGGTGGCGCGCGTCCAGAAACTGCTCGCCGACCGCAAGGTGACGCTCGACCTCACCGACGCCGCGCGCGCGTGGCTCGGCCGCGTCGGCTACGATCCCGTCTATGGCGCAAGGCCGCTCAAGCGCGCGGTGCAGAAATATCTGCAGGACCCGCTCGCCGACCTCATCCTGAAGGGCGAGGTCAAGGACGGATCGACGATCAGGGTCGATGAAGGCGATGGCGCACTGACGCTGACGCCAGCATAGGAAGGCACGCAAAAAGGGCGGCAGAAACGCCGCCCTTTTCCACTCCAGCCGGCCGGGCCGGAATCAGTTGCTGCTGTTGCCCGCCTTGCTCTGCATCGCCTCGGCCGTTTCGCGGGCGTCGGTCGCGCCTTTTTCCAGCACGACCTTCCATTCCTGATTGGTATGGCAGACGCGGTTCTTCTTCACCAGCGAGCCGATCTCGAGCGTCTTGCGGCACTTGATATAATAGGGGTGGGTCATCGCCAGCCCCTCGTTATACGCCTTGATCTCGGTCGGCGTCATCAGCGAGGGCGTCTTGGCCGGCGGCGCGCGGTCGGCCGGCGCGGCGGGTTCCGCCGCAAATGCGGCAGGCGCGGCCAGCAGGGCCGCGGCGATGATCGCGGGCAAAATCTTGGTCATGCAAATCCTCCTACCGCGGGCATACGCCCGCAGCCTCTGAGCGATATCATATGGGCGACGGGGGCTTTCGCAAAGCTGAATTTCGTCCATGACAGGCGCCTGCCGAACGGGCCCCGGTCAGCGCGGAATCGCAAAGCCCGACGCGTCGGCCGCCGCGAAATAGCGCCGCAAAAGCTCGCACTCCCCGTCCGAAAGATGCGGGTTCCAGACGTCGAAGATCAGCACGGCGCGAAGCGCGTCGCTGTCGTTCCATGCTTCATGTTCGATCGTGTCGTCGAACACGAAGGCGCGCCCCTCCTCCCAGACCCGCGTTTCGCCGCCGACCCGGAAGCCGCAGCCCGGCGGAACGATCAGCGGCAGGTGGACGATCGCGCGCGTGTTGGTGACCCCGGTGTGCGGGGGAATGCGCGTATGCGGACGCAGCATCGAAAAAAAGGCGCTCGGCATCCGTCCGGGAATAGGCTCGCCGGGGACCGCGGCAAGCGCGGCCGCCGTCACCGGGCAGCGGTCGAGGACCGGCTGGTTGGGTTCGCCATATTCCCACAGAAAGCAGGCCCCCCAATCGAGCTTGTTGTCGAGCGGCGACCATAGGGAATCGGGCGTTCCGGCGTCCATGCGAACATAGGGGCGGAGCGCATCGCCCGGATCGTCGAGCAAGGCGGTCAGCTCGGCACGGATCGCATCGCTCTGCGCCTCGATCGCCGTAAGCCAGGGGAAATGGCCGCGGTCGAAAAACTCGTCGGCGGGCAGAAACGGATATTGCACGCCCGCGCACTGATTCTGATAGATGCGGCGGCGGCCGAGCGCCGCGGCGACGAAAGCGTCGCCGCGCCTGATCTCGGTTTCCGACAGGGCGTCGCGCATCGGCGCGATGGCGGCGGTCGCCGCATCGAACATCGCCCCCGTCGCGCCCGCGATGAACGCCGATCCGTGCGCGAGCAAGGGCGCGAGCGGCTCGGGGACGGGCTGGAGCTGGGCGCCCAGGCTGACCGCCGCGCTCCAGGCCGCGAGCGCGGCCCCCTTTTCATCGCGCGCTTCGTGACGTTCGGCCTTGCGAAGCCAGGCCATCAGATCGCGCTGGTCGATCGCGAGCGCGGCATCGAGTGCGGCAAGCTCGCGCTCATCGTCGCCCAATGCCCGCCAGGCCGATGCGAGATTGCGCTGCAGCGCCCCCGAATGCGGATCGTCCGCGGCAGCCGCCGCGAAATGCCGCGACGCGGCGGCCGCATCTCCAGCCTGCAGGGCGGCAATACCGAGGCGATTGGCGGCGGCGGCGGCGGGCGGCGGCGACGGGCTGGTCATGGCCGATGCTTGCCATCGGCGGGGACAATCGGCAAGGTCGATCGATGCAAGCCGCGCCTTCCGTGACCGCCATCGTCGCAGACGCCGAATGGCTCGCGCATCGCTATGATCCCGGCCACGACGCCTTCCATTTTCGCCGGGTCGCGCGCACGGCGCGCGCCGAGGTTCCCTTTCTGACCGATCAGCACCTCGGCGCCGAGGCTGCGCCCGCCATATTGCGCCGAACCGACTGCCGGAGCGAGATGGGCGCCGCAGGGGCGCCGATCCATTTTCTCTTTCATTCGGCCTATTGCGCCTCGACGATGCTGGCGCAGGCGTTCGACCAGCCGGGGGTTGCGACCAGCCTGTCCGAGCCGGTGCTGCTGAACGACATGGTCGGCTGGCGCCGCCGCGGCGCCGATCCGCGCGAGCATGGCCGCGTCATGGACGATGCGCTGGCGATGCTGGGGCGCAGCTTCATTCCGGGCGAGGCGGTGATCATCAAGCCGTCGAACGTCTTCAATCCGCTGGCGCGCGGCGCGCTGATGCTGCGCCCCGATGCCCGCGCGATCCTGCTTCATGCGCCGCTTCGCGACTTCCTGCTATCGGTCGCGCGCAAGGGCCTGTGGTGCCGCCTGTGGTGCCGCGAACTGCTGGAAAATTATCTGGCCGACGGCTTCGTGAAGCTCGGCTTCGAGCCGCGCGATTATTTCCGCCAGTCGGATTTACAGGTGGCCGCAGTCGGATGGCTGGCGCAGCAGCAGGATTTCGCGGCGCTGGCCCAGGCGATGCCCGGCCGGATCGCGACGCTCGCCAGCGACCGTCTCACCGCTGCCCCCGCAGCGGCAATCGCCGCCGCCATGGATCATTTCGGCCTTGCCGGCGACCGCGCCGCCCTGGCCGGCCATCCCGCGATCGGCCGCAACAGCAAATCCGGCGCCGCCTTCGCCCCCGGCGAGCGGCAGCGCGATCTGGCCACCGCCGAAGCAGCCCATGGCGAGGAGATCGGACAGGTCGTCACCTGGGCCGAAGCCGTCGCCGAACAGGCCAATATTCCGCTGACGCTACCAAGGGCGCTGCACATGGCCTGAGCGCCCGCGGCCTGGCGTTCGACCCCACCGCTCGAGCCGGCCGGTGCCATCGGGCCGAGTGCAGGAAGAAGAGAAGGATTCGCACCGAGGACGCGGACGCGCGGGTTCCATATTGCGAATGTCAGTCGGATTTGTTTCGCACAAAGCCACAAAGCCACGAAGATGTCGTGATTGCTGCGAAGCAGTTTCTTCCTTTCGCGCGGCGCGAAATCGCAATGGTGGGTCAAAAGACGGCCTTGCGGCCGCGAGCAAGCCTCTTCGTGGCTTTGTAACTTTGTGCGAAACAAAAAATCCGAACCTGTCGGGCCCGCGCGAAACTCGCCGTGCAAAACGTCCGCCTCTGCGATCTCTGCGCGAGTTTCTCAACATGCTAGGTTTCGACCGGACCCCGTCATCCCGGCGAAGGCCGGGATCTCACCCTATCGGAATAATGCACCGGCGAGACCCCGGCCTTCGCCGGGGTGACGAAAGTGGGGGCAACGTCCGCTTCCCAGCCCAAAGCAGTCGTTAAGTCGGCCTCGTCATCCTCATAGAAAAAGGGGCGGACATTGCTGTCCGCCCCCAATTCCTGCCGAAGTCTGAAGCGATTAGAACTTCAGCTTCGCCGAGATCGCATAACGGCGGCCCAGCGCGTCGTAGGTCGACGGGAAGGTGTTGCCGCTGTTGTAGGTGGTCGAGCCGATCGAGTTGCCGACGATCGGCGGCTTCTGGTCAAGCAGGTTCTGAACCGTCGCGGTGAAGGTCAGATTCTCGCTCACGTTGAAGCGCGCGGTCAGGTCGAAATAATGCTTCGCCTTGATTTTGCGGAACTCCGGATTGACCATGCAACCGTTCGGATCGGTTCCGGTCGGGTCGGGGCAGCCCGTATCCGGATCGGTGCCCGCCGCGACGGCAGCATCCAGATCGGCCTGAAGCTGCAGTGGCTCGAACGAAACGCTGTCCTGCCAGCGCCACAGCAGCGACAGATCGACCTTGTCGAAGCCGAGCGTGAAGCGCTGCGAGAACTGGAGTTCGGGCTGAATCGAGCCCGTGAACGAGCAGTTCACGCTGTAGTAGCCGACACATTCGCGATTGATCGAGTTAGGATTGGCGACATTCGAATTGAACTTCGAGCTATGCGTCCAGTTACCGACGAACGACCAGCTGAGGTTTGCGAAGCCCAGATCGGTGTTCCAGTTCATCAACAGATCGACGCCATCGGTCGCCAGACGGCCCAGATTGTTCGTCTGACCGAACAAGCCGCCGGTCGTCGACGGATCGCCGTCGAGACCGCCGGTGATCGGGTTGCGGCGGATCGAAGTACAAGCGATATCCGTCGGGCTGTTGGCCCCCGAATCGCCGAAGCAGCTTTCGATGATATCACCGGGCAGCGGCGCGCCGATCACATTGTTGATCTTGATGTTGTAATAGTCGATCGACATGTTGAAGCGCGGCAGGAAGTCCGGCTGCCAGACCAGTCCGAGCGTCCAGGTGTCCGCTTTTTCCGGCTGCAGGTTCAGGTTACCGCCAGCCGTGATGTTGGCCTGCGCCGCGGTCGGATTGGTGATCGAACCGATCGTTCCGGCCGGTGCGCCCTGCGCGATACAGATGGCGCGCAGGTTGGCATCGGCAACCGGAGCCGCGCCTGCGCAAGGATCGATGCCCAGGTTGGTCAGACCGACCGTCAGCGGCGTGAAGAGCTCGCCGATGTTCGGAGCACGAACCGCGCGGCTGTAATTGCCGCGGAACTTGACGCCAGCGCCCGGTTCCCAGCTTCCGCCGGCCTTCCACGTCGTCGTGTTGTAGCCGCCCGCGCCCTTGATGCTGTAATCCGAATAACGGATGCCGGCCTCGAGGGTCAGGCTTTCGAAGAAGGGCTTATCTTCGATCAGCGGCGCAACAAGCTCGGCATAAGCTTCGTAAACGTCATACCCGCCATTGATGTCGGGAGCCGCGCCGCCGGCACCACCGAGTTCGCCCGGCGTCTTCGCCAGCAGGTCGGACGACTGCGACGCCTTGTATTTGCGATACTCGCCGCCGATCGCGAAACCGATCGGCTGCACCGCGCCGGGCGACGCGAAGCCGAGATCACCCGAGATGATCGCGCGAGCCTGCGCAAGCGATGTGGTGTTGGTCGAGGTGCTCTTTTCCGACAGGAAGCGCGCCATGTCAGGGGTGATCGAACCTTCAGGCCCGAAAATGTTGACCGGAACGCAGTCGGGATTGCCGCTCTGGCAAGTCACGCCGTCATTCGACAGCGAAGCTTCGCGCCAGCGCGACTGGAGCGTGTAACCGTTGATGCTCTGGATATTCTCCGATTCGCCGTAAGAGCCTTCGACGCTCCAGTCGATCGAGTCGGTGATCCCGCCGCGCAGACCCAGACGATAATCGAAGAAGGTCGTCTGATAGTTACTGATGCGCGCGCCGACTTCGGGCGTCCGGCGGTTCAGCGCCACGGTGACTTCGCGATAGTCGGCGTTGGTCGTTCCGTCAGCATTGGTCCGACCCGGAGCCGCCGCTGCGGCAGCGCATTCCGCCGGCGTGAACTGCGCCTGATAGGCTGCCTGCCCCGAAACCGAATCGCCCGCCGCATTCACGCCGCTGACGACAGGTGCAACGTTAAGCGCGCAAATCTGGTTGCGAAGCGCGGTCGGCAGGAACGGGTTGTTCAGGTTGATCGTCACCGTGCCGCCGAACGAACCCGACGGGGCGATGATCGTCGAAACCGTGTTCTTCGAGAACATGCCGCGCGTATAGACTTCGACCGCGTCCGAAACTTCGTAATTGGCCTGACCATAGATGTTGAAGCGCTCGAACGGCGTCTGGAAGACGTTGAACGGGTTGAAGTTGAAGGTCGAGAAAGTGCCGACGCCCTGGCCGAGATCGTTGATCTGACGCAGGCCGCCGTTCGCGGCGCCACCCGGAGTCAGGGCGAGGACGGGAAGCGTCGGCGTGCTGGTCGGATCGGTCGGATCATAATTGGGATTCGGAACCGTAGCGCCGGTGTCGGTATATTGAGCAAGAATGTTCGGAACGCCGGCCGCCGTCAGGCCGCGAGTGCCCGAGATGCGCGACGGAACCGCCGTGCCCGAGCCGCCGGTGTCGCCGGTGTAGCTGTCAACCTGCTCGACCGAGAAGCCGCGCTGGCCCTGATAAACCGGATCGGCCTGCTGATAGCCGATGCTCAGCACCGCGTTGCCGCGGCCATCGTCGAAGTTGGCGCCGATGGTGGCATCGACGCGGAAGACGTTGCCGTCACCGCGCTCGGTCAGCTGCTCCGAAGCCTGGACTTCGAGGCCCGCGAAATCGCGCTTGGTGACGAAGTTGACGACGCCGGTGATCGCGTCGGCGCCATAGGTGGTCACCGCCGCGCCGGTCAGCGCGTCGACGCGCTCGATCAGCGCGAGCGGAATGTTGTTGAGGTCGACGCGGCCGTTGACGTCCGAAGGCGCGACACGGTTGCCGTTCAGCAGCACGATGTTGCGGGTCGAGCCGAGACCGCGAAGGTCGACGTAGGAAGCGCCGCCGTTGCCGTTGTTGACCGCCGAACCGATGTTCGCGACCACGCCGGGCAGTTCGCGCAGCACTTCTTCAGCGACGTTCGACTGCTTGAGCTCGATCGCGTCCGCGGTCGTGACGTTGACCGGCGTGGACTGTTCGAGGTTGGGGTTGCGGATCAGCGAGCCGGTGACGACGATTTCCGAATTGCTCGTCGTGCCCGTCGCTTCAGCATCCTGCGCATAGGCAGGGGCCGAAACCAGGGCGACGCCCAGCACCAGCGGTGCGGCGCCCAGTTTCAGCTTCGAATATTGGGTTTTCTTCACAGTGCAGTCCCTTGCTACTGATGGATCAAAGATACCCGGGCCCCCACGCACGCGCCTTCCCCGGCACACGCACGAAACACCCCGATAGCGTGCGGGATGGTCTTTCATTCATGTTGAGTAAAGGGAATTTGCCCCCGTTTTTGCGGTTTCGCCGGGCATTGTGACGTATTTGCAACATACGGGAGAAGCGGCGAAACACTATATGCCGCCATTGCCCTCCTGCGAAATTTTGTTTCATGCGTTACCAGTTTTGTTGCAGCGCAACAAAATTCAGCGCGCCATCGGTCCCGCCAGCTTGCCAGGGTCGAGCCGCGCGTCGCGCCACTTGAGTCCCCAATGGAGGTGCGGCCCCGTCGCCCGTCCCGTCCGCCCGACGAGACCGAGCTGCTGGCCCTGCGTCACCCGGTCGCCGACCTTCACGTCGAGCCGCTGGCAATGGAGGAAAGCGCTCGACAGCCCCATGCCGTGGTCGACGATCAGTAGATTGCCCTCGAGCGTGAAGGGCGCCGCTGCGGCGAGCGTCACCACGCCGTCGGCGGGCGCGAAGAAGGGCGTTCCCGCGGGCACCGCGACGTCGGTGCCGCTGTGATAGCTGCCGGGCTTGCCCTGATAGACGCGCTGCGACCCGAAGAAGCCCGAAAAGCGCCCGGTCACCGGCCAGCGGAATCTTTGCCGCCAGCCGTCCGATTCGACCGGCGTGGCCCGCGCCGCGGCGATCTGCGCGAGCTCGGCCGGGCGCCGCCGCGCGAACTCGGCGTCGCTCGACGCGCTGCCTCTATAAGGTGCGTTGATATGCTCGATCCGCCAGCTTCCCGCGGCGACCGTCAGCGTCCGCTCGACCCGCTGCCCCGACGCCAGCGTCGCGACGAGCCGCGCCGAAGGGCCGGCGTCGCGGTCGAAGGCGATCAGGAAGCTCTCGTCGCGCGCCAGCGGCACCGGCTGGCCGTCGAGCGTCAGCGTCCGCGTGCCGCCCGGCGCCTGCCCCAGCATCACCGCGCCCTGCTCGGGCGTCCCGCGCAGCAGGAAATCGGCGCGCACCGGCGGCGCGGCGGGCGGCGGCAGCGGTGGTCCGGGGTCGGTGAAGGGTGAAGAAGCGGGCGAGGGCGCGGGCTTCGCCGGCGCGTCCGAAGCCGGCACGCATCCGGCCGCGACCGTCAGCAGCGCCATCGCGGCGAGCAGGTGCGGCGCCCGCATCGAATGCGTCATGCCTTCCCGTCGAGCGCGGCCTGCACCGAAAGCGCGGCGGTCGCATAGGGCTCCTGCCGCGCGACCGACCAATAGCGAAGCTCGTCGAGCCCGATCGGCACCCCGGTCACCGCGCACAGCACATGGTCGCCCGGCGCCAGCACGCGAAAGCCGTTGGGGCCATAGTGGAGGCGGGCGAGGCGGTTGCGGCTGGCGATCAGCATGATTCAAGGTCCGTTGCGAGAGAGGTCATCGCGCCGGTTATAGCAGCGGGGCGGCGCACAGCCACCCCCTTGCTCGTCAGAACAGCTCGCCTTGCCCCCGGCCCGGCGTCGGCGACGCCTTGCGCGCCGGACGCGGCGTCGGTGGCGGCGCGTCGCCATCGGCGACCTCGGCGGGCACGTCGCCATCGGCGAACTGCAGCCGCAGATGCCCCGCGGCGCGCGCCTTGGCCGCGCTCGTCACGATCGCGCCCCCGGCATCGCGCACCATCGCATAGCCGCGCGAGAGCAGCGCGCGCGGGTCGAGCGATGCGAACAATCGCTCCAGTCCCTCCAGCCGCGCGCGGTCGCGGTCGAGCCTTCGTGCGAGCAGCGACGGCCTGAGCGCGCCCGACCGCGACGCCAGCCGTTCGGCGACCACCGCGAGCCGGTGCCGCTGCGCGCGGTCGATCCGTCCCTGCGCGTCGTCGAGCCGCTGGCGCTGCGGCGCATAAAGCGCCTCGCGCTTCGGCAGATGCCGCGCCAGCGCCGTCAGCCGCTCGCGCGCCAGCGCCGTGTGACGGCTCGCCGCGCCGATCATCCGCCCGCCGCGCGCCGCCAGCTCGGCGGCAAGCTCGGCGCGCACCGGCACCGCCAGCTCGGCGGCGGCGGTCGGGGTCGGCGCGCGCACGTCGGCGACATAGTCGGCGAGCGTCACGTCGGTCTCGTGCCCCACCGCGCTGATCGTCGGGATGCGGCAGTCGGCGATCGCGCGCACGACGACCTCTTCGTTGAACGCCCACAGATCCTCGATCGACCCGCCGCCGCGCGCGACGATAACGAGGTCGGGGCGCGGCACCGGCCCGCCGGGGGCGAGCGCGTCGAAGCCGCGCACCGCCCTGGCGACCTGCGCCGCCGCGCCCTCGCCCTGCACCAGCACCGGCCACACGATCACATGCGTCGGAAAGCGGTCGGCGAGGCGGTGGAGAATGTCGCGGATCACCGCCCCGGTCGGCGAGGTGACGACGCCGATGATCCGCGGCAGGCGCGGCAGCGGCTGCTTGCGCTCGCGGTCGAACAGGCCTTCGCCGCCGAGCCGCGCCTTCAATTTTTCGAAGAGCAGCATCAGCGCGCCCTCGCCCGCGACTTCCAGGCTGTCGACGACGAGCTGATATTTGGAGCGGCCGGGGTAAGTGGTGAGCTTTCCAGTCGCGATCACTTCGATGCCATCTTCCGGCCGGAAAGCGAGACGCCCCGCCTGCCCTTTCCACATCACCATGTCGATCAGCGCATTATCGTCCTTCAGCGCCGCATAGAAATGCCCCGACGCCGCGCGTTTCGCGCCCGACAGCTCGCCGCGCACCCGGACGCGGGAAAAGCCGTCCTCGACTGTCCGCTTGATCGCCGACGACAATTGGCTGACAGACAAAGCAGGCGCATTGTCGCCTTGCCGCTCCTCGGCTAACAGCCGCGCTTCACTCTCGTCGCCGGACGCCATATCGGGAAAAGGGACTGCCATGAATATCCTGCTCATCGGTTCGGGGGGCCGCGAACATGCGCTGAGCTGGCAACTGGCACAATCGCCAAGCTGCGCCAAGCTCTATGCCGCCCCCGGCAACCCGGGGATCGAACTCCACGCCGAGTGCGTGCCGATTCCCGCCGACGATCTGGGCGGCCTGATCGGCTTCGTCCGCGCCCATGCGATCGATTTCGTCGTCGTCGGGCCGGAAGCGCCGCTCGTCGCGGGGCTCGCCGACCGCCTGCGCGAAATCGGCGTGCCGGTCTTCGGGCCGGGCGCGGCCGCCGCGCGGCTCGAAGGGTCGAAGGGCTTCACCAAGGATCTCTGCGCGCGCGCCGGCATCCCGACCGCTGCCTATGCCCGCGCGACCTCGGCCGAGGAAGCGCTCGCGCTGCTCGACGGCTTTTCGATCCCCGTCGTCATCAAGGCGGACGGCCTCGCCGCGGGCAAGGGCGTGATCATCGCCGAAACGCGCGCGGACGCCGAAGCCGCCATCGAGGAGATGTTCGCCGGCGCCTTTGGCGGCGCGGGCGCCGAGGTGGTGATCGAGGAGTTTATGACCGGCGAGGAAGCGAGCTTCTTCGCGCTCTCCGACGGCACGAACGTCCTCGCCTTCGGCAGCGCGCAGGATCACAAGCGCGTCGGCGAAGGCGACACCGGCCCCAACACCGGCGGCATGGGCGCCTACAGCCCCGCGCCGGTGCTCACCGCCGCGCTCGAAGCCGAGGTGATGGACCGCATCGTCCGCCCGACCGTGGCGGCGCTTGCCGCCGAGGGCACGCCTTATGTCGGCGTGCTGTTCGCCGGGCTGATGCTCACCGATGCAGGGCCGAAACTGATCGAATATAATTGCCGCTTCGGCGATCCCGAATGCCAGGTGCTGATGATGCGCCTCAAGGGCGATTTCGCCGCGCTGCTCCACGCCGCCGCGACCGGCGCGCTCGCTGATGCACAGCCGCCGGTCTTTTCGCACGACTATGCGCTGACCGTCGTCATGGCGGCGAAGGGCTATCCCGGCGCGCCCGAAAAGGGCGGCGCGATCCGCCGCATCGCCGATGCCGAGGCGGGCGGCGTGCGCGTCTTCCACGCCGGCACCGCGCGCGACGACCGCACGCTGGTCGCGGCAGGCGGGCGCGTCCTGAACGTCACCGCGACGGGCAAGAGCGTCACCGAGGCGCGCGCGCGCGTCTATGCCGCGGTCGACAAACTCGATTTCCCCAGCGGCTTCTGCCGCCGCGACATCGGCTGGCGCGAGGTCGCGCGCGAAGCTGAACAACCAAAATAAAATCGTCCTTGCCGCGAAAGCGGGAATCCAGCTTTTTCTTCTTCGCGCCTTTGCGCCTTTGCGTGAGATTTTCAAAAGACTCACGCAAAGGCGCGAAGAGTTAAGAGAGAAGAAAGCTGGATTCCCGCTTTCGCGGCAAGGACGGGAAATTGGGGGTCGACCCCACCCCGCAGGCCGCTTAGGCTGACGATAAAGGGAGAGCGTCATGGCATGGCTTCAGGAAAATTGGATTATCGCGGTCGTCGGCCTCGTCGTCGCGGTCGTGCTTCTGTGGTGGCTCTTCGGCCGCAACCGGCCCGAGGAGATCGCTCCCCCCGTCGCGCCGTCCGCCGAACCGAAGAAGCCGCTCGAAGCCGTAAAGCCCGAAATCGTCGCCGCCGAACCCGCGCGCTTCAAGCCGAAGGAACCGGCGCCAGCCGCGCCGCCGCCGTCTGCACCGGCGCCCGTCGCCGAAACGCCGCCGCCCCCCACAAACGCCGCACCGGCAGCGGCGATTCCCGAAGAACCCGCCGCCCCCGCCGAACCCGCGCCGGAACCGGCCGCTGAAGCGCCGCCTCCCGCGCCGGCGCCAACTCCCGCGGCGAAGGCCGACAATCTCCAGCTCCTGAAAGGCATCGGCCCCAAGCTCGCCGGCCTTCTGAACGGCCTCGGTGTCACCAGCTTCCAGCAGATCGCCGACTGGACCGAAGCCGATATCGCGGCGATCGATCCGCAGCTCGGTGCGTTCCAGGGCCGTATCGCGCGCGACAATATCGTCGACCAGGCCGCCTACCTCGCGCGGGGCGACAAGGACGGTTTCGAAGCGAAATATGGCGCGCTCGGCGGGGAGCTTTAGGCCGACCGACGGTCGGAAGATGGCGAGCCGAAAATGCTGGCTTTCCGTGACGCAATGACGGGAAATTGACTCCGCCCATGCACAGGTGTATTATAAAGATAATGCACTAAGGAGATGCCCGAATGCGTTTCGCCTATCTGCTCCCCCCGATGATGCTCCTCGCCGCCTGCGGGCAGAGCGACAGGAAAGACCAGCCCGAGGTTTCGATCAACGCGGGCGGCGAAAAGGGCGGCGTCCACATCAGCGCCGGCAAGGACGGTGGCCGGATCAAGATCGGCGGCGAGGGCGCCGGGATCGACATGAAGCTCCCCGATTTCGCCGACCTCGACATCGAGAGCGATTTCGACATCGACGGAGTGAAGCTCTATCCGGGCAGCAAGGTCACGGCGGTCGATGTCGATGCAAGTGACGCGGATGGGACGGACAAGGCGAAGGTGCGCCTCGACTTCACCTCTCCGGCGGCGCCCGCCAAGGCGGCCGACTGGATGGCGGCCGAGTTTGCGAAGAAGGGAACAAAAGTCACGCGCACCGGCGACACGCTGGCTGGCCGGGACAAGGAGGGCGCCGATTTCACGGTCCGGTTCGAGCCTGACGGCAATGCGAGCAAGGGCGAGGTGCGGATCGTCAAGGGGTGACGCGAGGACCATTGTCATTGCGAGGAGCATAGCGACGAAGCAATCTCCAGCTATCGGCCTTGCGCAGGGCCGATAGCTGGAGATTGCTTCGCTCCGCTCGCAATGACGGTGTTTGGGCCTACCCGCTGTTCCGCAGCGCCGTCGCGATCGCGTTGATCGTGAGCTGGATGCCTTCGGCGATGCGCGGGTCGGTTTCGCCCGCGCGGTGGCGCTTCATCAGCTCGATCTGGAGCAGGTTGAGCGGCTCGATATAGGGCAGCCGCAGCCGGATCGACGCCTCCAGCGCCGGATTCTTCTCCAGCAGTCGCGACTGGCCGGTGATCCGCAGCAACCCGTCATGCGCGCGGTTCCAGCCATCGCGGACGCGCGTGAAGATCGCGTCATGCCCCTCGACATGCCCGGCCAGCTCGGCATAGCGCGCCGCGATCCCCATGTCGGATTTGGCGAGCACCATCTCCATATTGTCGAGCAGCGCGGCGAAGAAGGGCCAGCTTTGCGCCATGTCGGCGAGCAGCGCCTGATCGCCGAACGCCGCGAAGGCCTCCCCCGTCCCGTACCAGCCGGGCAGCATCGTGCGCGCCTGCGCCCAGCTGAACACCCAGGGAATCGCGCGCAGATCCTCGATCGCGGTCGATCTGGTGCGGCTCGACGGGCGCGATCCGATCTTCAGCCCCGCGATCTCGGCGATCGGGGTCATCGCGCGGAAGAAATCCTTGAACGCCGGCGTGTCGTAGACGAGCGCGCGATACGCCCCGAACGCCGTGTCCGACAGCGCGTCCATCGCCGCGGTGAAACGGCCGCAGTCCGCGGCATTCAGCCCCTCGGGCTCGAGGCTAGCGAGCAGGCTCGCCGACACCATCGCCTCCAGATTGGTCGCCGCGCTGTCGGCGGTGCCATATTTGGCCGCGATCACCTCGCCCTGCTCGGTGATGCGGATGCGGCCCTGCACCGTGCCCGCGGGCTGCGCGCGGATCGCCGCGAAGGCGCTGCCGCCGCCGCGCCCGACCGCGCCGCCGCGGCCGTGGAACAACTGCATCGCGCTGCCCGCGGCGTCGAACACCGGGGTCAGCGCATCCGACGCCTGGTGCAGCCCCCAGGTCGAGGTCAGATAGCCGCCGTCCTTGTTCGAATCCGAATAGCCGATCATCACTTCCTGATGCCCGCGCGCGGCGACCTGCGGCGCGATTTCGGGCAGCGCGAAATAGCGCGCCATGATCGCGGGCGCGTCGTCCAGGTCGGCGATCGTTTCGAACAGGGGCACGACCATCAGCATGTCCTCGCCCTCGGCCGACCACAGCCCCGCCTCGCGCGCGAGGACATGAACCTCGAGCAGGTCGGACAGGCTTTCGGCCTTGCTGATGATCCATTGCACGATCGCATCGGGGCCCAGCCTGGCGCGAACCGCCGCGGCGGCGTGGACGATCGCGAGTTCGCCCGCACTCTCATCGCTCCACTGGTGCCACGGCGCGGCGAGCGGGCGGTTGACGCCGAGTTCGCGGCGCAGCAGCGCGACGCGCGCCTCCTCGTCCAGCGCCAGATAGTCGGCCTCGACCCCCGAAACCTTGAGCAGTTCGGCGAGCACGCGCTCGTGCACCGCGCTGTTCTGCCGCATGTCGAGCGTCGCGAGGTGAAAGCCGAACACCTCGACCGCGCGGATCAGCCGCCCGAGCGCGCCGATCCCCGAAAGCTGCCCCTCGCCGCTCGCCGACAGGCCGTCGGCGATGGTGACGAGGTCGCGGCGGAAATCGGCGGGGGTCCGATAGGGCTCGCCCGCCAGCGGCGACGGGCGCGGCGGCGCTTCGCCGACGATGCCGGCATAAGTGGCGCATATCCGCGCGTAGACACCCGATAGCGCGCGGCGATAGGGCTCGTCGCTGCGGCTCGGCGCGGTGTCGCCGCTCGCCTCGGCCAGCGCCTCTACCGCGGCGGGAACCGGCGCCAGCGCCGACGATACCGACAGTTCGGCGCCGAGCGCATGGACCGCGTCGGCATAATGGCCGAGCGCCGCCGCCGCGCCCCGCGCCGTCGCCATGTGCAGCGTCTCGGCGGTGACGAAGGGATTGCCGTCGCGGTCGCCGCCGATCCAGCTGCCGACGCGCAGAAAGCTCGCCGGGCGCGTCCCCAGCTCCTTTTCCCAGCGCGCATAGAGCCGCGGCACCACCGGCAGGAAGACGTCGCGCAAATAGGTCAGCGCATTGTCGATCTCGTCGGCGACGAACAATTTCTCGGTGCGCAGCGGCCGCGTCTGCCACAGCAGCACGATCTGGCGGCGGATCGCATCCTCGATTCCGTCGCCTTCGGGGGTCTCCTCATGCCCCGCGTCGCGCAGCCGCATCAGCTCGGCAATGCGATTCTTGTGGTCGAGCACCGACTTGCGCCGCACCTCGGTCGGGTGCGCGGTCAGCACCGGCGCGACGAGCGCGGCATTCAGCAGCGCCGCGACCGCATCGCGGCCGATCCCGTCGCCCTTCAACTTGTCGAGTGCCGCGGCGACCGTCGCCTCGGGCTCGGCGGCGACGCCCTGCCGGTCTTCGGCAAGGTTGGCGAGCATCGAAAAGAGCATGAAGCCGCGCACGAAGGCGATCGTGTCGTCGAGGCCCAGCGCGTCGAGCCCCGGATCGATCGCTTCCGCCCCCGCGATGCCGCGATGCCGGTCGACGCTCGACGAGCGGATATATTCGGTCTGCCGGAACAGTTTCTCGCCGCCGTAGGCGCGGATGACGTCGCCGAGGATTCGCCCGAGATAACGGATGTCGGGGTTCTGGCTGATTTGGATCGGTGGGCCCATGGGCCGAGGTTGCTGCACCGCAGCGGACGCTACGTCAAGCAGCGCATAGCTATGCCTTGAAAGATCAGTTCGTCTTGACGAGAGTCAACATACCCATGTCGATCGCCGGCCGGCCGTCGAACGTAACGGAGTTGCGCGTGTCGGTGATGAACATCAGTCGCCCCGACGCATCGCTGATCCGCGCCGAGACGGCATAGCTGTGCCGCGGGTCGAGGCGACGCTGGTCGACCGTCAGCCGGAAGGCGAAGGGCACCTGCCGCCCGTCGGCGGTGAAGCTCTGCTGCGCGATCGTCTTCGACGGCGCGTCGGCCAGGCTGACGTCGTCGAGCCGGATTTCGACCTGCGCGGTCGGCGGCAGCGCGATACGCTCGCGATAGGCGATGCTGCCGGTGACCGCGACCGGCTCCTCCGACGGCATGATCGTCGCGCAGGCGGCAAGGGACAGACTCAAGGTCAAAGCGACAGCAAAACGGAGCACGACATTCTCCTTTGGCAACAATCCCCATCGCCCCTTCGTCCCCACCTTAGCGGGAAGGACGGAGGTTTGGGAATAGCCTGCATCGCTCGGCTCTCGCCTGCGCGTCGATTAAAGCCACAAATGATATTTTGAAGGCGTCGATGCACGGCTTATGTGGTCTTGGGAACGAAAGGCCCCGGCCTCATTCACCCTCTTCACCCTTCGGCTTGCGGATTTCGCTGACCAGCAGCTTGTCGATCTTGCGCCCGTCCATGTCGACGATCTCGAACTTCCAGCCGCGATCGGTGAAGCTCTCCCCCTCGGCGGGCAGATGCTTGAGGATCGCCAGCGCGTGCCCCGCCGCGGTCGCATAGTCGCGGTCGTCGCCCAGCTCGATTCCCAGCCGCTCGGCCATCTGGTCGGCGGGCATCGACCCCGCGATCAGCAGGCTGCCGTCGTCGCGCTCGGTGACGAAGGGTTCGCTGCCTATGTCCTGGTCCGACGCGAATTCGCCCGCGATCGCCGAGAGCAGGTCGGCGGGCGTCACCAGCCCCTCGAAATGCCCATATTCGTCGTGGACGAGCAGCATCGGCACCTCGGCGGCGCGCAGGCCCTCGAGCGCGTCCATCGCGTCGATCTGGTCGTGGATCACCTTCGCCGGGCGGATCAGTTTCTCGAGATCGAGCGTTTCACCGCGGAACAGCGCCCCCGCGATGTCGCGCGCCTGGACGATGCCGGCGATGTCGTCGACCGAACCGCGCGCGACCGGCAGCCGCGTGTGCGGGCTTTCGAGCAGCTTGGCGCGCACCGCGTCGTCGTCCGACGCGATGTCGATCCAGTCGACGTCGATGCGCGGCGTCATCACCTCGCGCACCGGCCGGTCGGCGAGGCGGACGACGCCCGAGATGATCGCGCGCTCGCTTTCCTCGATCACCCCCGATTTCGACGCTTCCGCGACGATCAGGTGCAGTTCCTCGGCGGTCACCCGATCCTCGGACTCGCGGTTGAGGCCGAGCAGGCGAAAGACCAGCGCCGAACTATTGTCGAGCAGCCAGACGAGCGGCGCCGCGACGCGAGATAGCCAAAACATCGGCGTTGCCATCGCGATCGCGATCGGTTCGGGCGCGCGCAGCGCGAACTGCTTGGGAACCAGCTCGCCCACGATCAGCGAGAAATAGGTGGTGACGCCGATGACGACCGCAAAGCCTGCCGCCTGGGCATGATCGGCGTCGAGCCCGAACCACGCCGCCAGCCGGTCGGCGACCGGCTGCCCCAGGCTGGCGCCCGAATAGGCGCCCGCGAGGATGCCGATCAGCGTGATGCCGACCTGCACCGTCGACAGGAAGCGCCCCGGATCGGCGGCAAGCTGGCGCGCGATCTTGGCGCCGCGGCTGCCGCGCTTTTCGGCGGCCTGCAAACGCGGCCCGCGTGCCGAGACGATCGCAAGCTCGGACAAGGCAAACAGGCCGTTGAGAAGGATCAGCACCGCGATGATCGCGACGTCGGACCAGGGAAAGGGGGTCATGGGGTGATCATCGGGCGGCGGCCCTGCGGCGCGGACGCGCCCGGCCCCTGTCGGCTTGGGTCATGTCCGCCCTATAGGCGATAGCGGCGGCAAAGCACAATGACCCCGCTTCGGGACTCCGCTCAGCGGGGGTTCAGCCGGATTCTGGAACCGTTTGGCGCGGCATAGGTTATCGACACGGACGGCGGCGCGCAGGGCCAGCAAGCGGCCGCCACTATAAAGGGAGCCAAAGACATGAACAGCAAGACGATCAAGCTCACCGCCCTCGCCAGCATCGGCGCGCTCGCGCTGACCGGCTGCGTGACCGACCCCGAAACGGGCAAGCAGACGATCTCGAAGGCCGCGATCGGCGGCATCGGCGGCGCGCTCGGCGGCTATCTGCTCGGCGATCTCGTCGGCGGCCGTCACGACCGCACCGAAAAGATTCTCGGCGCCGGGATTGGCGCGGTCGCCGGCGCGGGTGCCGGCTATTATATGGATCAGCAGGAAAAGAAGCTGCGCGAACGCACCGCGGGCACCGGCATCGACGTCGAACGCCAGGGTGACCAGCTCGTGCTCAACATGCCCGGCGACGTCACCTTCGACCTCAACAGCGCGGTGGTGAAATCGCAGTTCCGCAGCGCGCTCGACAGCGTCGCCTCGACCCTGTCCGAATATCCAAGCACCTTTATCGACGTCTACGGTCACACCGATTCGCAGGGCAGCGACAGCTATAACCAGGGTCTGTCGGAGCGCCGCGCCTCGTCGGTCGCCGACTATCTCTCCAGCCGCGGCGTCAACCGCGCCCGCATGGCGACGATGGGCTATGGCGAATCGCAGCTCAAATGCGCCCCCGAACGCAGCGAAGCCGATTATCAGTGCAACCGCCGCGTTGAAATCCGCATCGCCCCGGTGACCCAGAACGACGTCAATAACGCGCGGTAAGTCATTTTCCCGGCTAACGCCGGGAGCGGCACCGGCCCGCTCCCCCACCCGGCCTCCCGACAGCGTATCCTGAAATGGGATGCCGGGTGGGGGAGCGGGCCGGTGCCGCCGCTTTCCGCTTCGCGGAAAGCGAAATCAGCCCAGGCTCGGAAAGCTCGCCTTCAACCCATCGATCACGAATTGCGCCGCGAGCGCCGCGAGCAGGACGCCGAGCAAGCGGGTGATCACCGCTTCGGCCTTGTTGCCGATCAGCCGCATCAGCGGCCCCGCCGCGAGCAGCGCCGCGAGCGTCAGCGCGAGCACCAGCAGCAGCGCGCCGAAAATCACCAGCGCGCGGTCGAGCCCGTTGTTCTTGGCGACGAGCAGCATCACCGAGGCGATCGACCCCGGTCCCGCGAGCATCGGCATCGCCATCGGAAAGACCGAGACATCCTCGACCTCGGGGGTCGCCCGGATCTTCTCGGCCCGCTGCTCGCGCCGTTCGGTGCGTTTCTCGAACACCATATCGATCGCGATGATGAACAGCATGATCCCGCCGGCGATGCGGAAGCTGTCGAGGTCGATGTGGAGGAAGGACAGCAAGGCTTCGCCGAACATCGCGAAGAAGATCAATATGCCCCCGGCGATCAGCGTCGCGCGGATCGCCATCGACCGCCGCTGCTGGACGCTCGCCCCCGTCGTCAGGCTGGCATAGATCGGCGCGCAGCCCGGCGGGTCGATGACGACGAACAACGTCACGAAGGCCGAGATGAACAGGTCGATCATGGCTGTTTCGGGGCCGCGACCTGATTGTCGATCACCGTCGCCATCTCCTTGCCGTCCCACAGGCGGACGGTGACGCGGCGCGACTGATCGGGGTGGACGGTCGAGGTCCAGCTCAGCGTCTGGTCGGGCGAGAGGCCGACCGCCACGTCGTCGCCTTCAGCGCCGGCCGCGATCGGTGCCGCCGGACGCGATCCGCATTTCGCCTGCTTCGATGCGATGAAGTCGGGCGCGGCGAGCGGGGCCGCCAGGCCATCGCCATGGTCGAGCACCCACCTCATCTTGCCCTTCCTGGGATCGCGGAGCCACACGGTGGTGAAATAACCGTTCGCCGGCCCGTTTTGCCAGGCGCCGGTGGTGACCCCGACATTGCCATCGCAGCTCACATAGACCGCGTGCGGTTGCCACTTCACCGCCGCGGCGGGATCCTTTTGCGACTTCAGCCAGTCGAGCGCCTTCACCCGCTGCGGCACGAACATCACCGCATCGGGCGCCGCCGTCTCGCGAAAGGCGGTCCATTGTCCCTTTTCCTGCGCCAGCCGTGCAAAGGCCAATTCCGCGGCAATGAAACCGCTGGGATTTGCCGAAAGCGGGCGGTTGCGTTCGCGGGCTGCGACAGCCCCGCTTGCGATCATGGCAAGCGCCGTCGCGGCCACGATCAGCTTGCGCATCAAAACCCCTCCGGGTCGGGCAGCCCCGCGCGGCGATGCGCGGCGACGAGCGTGTTGCGCAGCAGACAGGCGATCGTCGTCGCGCCGACGCCGCCGGGAACGGGCGTGATCGCGCGGACGTGCGGCAAGGCTTCGTCGAAGGCAACGTCGCCGACGATCCGCCCCTTGGCTTCGCCGGGCGCCGGCGGCAGGCGGTTGATTCCGCCATCGAGGACGACCGCGCCGGGCTTCAGCCAGTCGCCGCGAATATATTCGGGCTGGCCGATCGCCGCGATCACGATGTCGGCGCGCCGCAGCACCGCGGGCAGGTCGCGCGTCCGGCTGTGCGCCATGGTGACGGTGCAATTCGCCTGGAGGAGGAGTTGCGCCATCGGCTTGCCGAACAGGATCGAGCGGCCGACCACGACGGCATCGAGCCCGTTCAGGTCGCCGAGCAAATCGCGCAGCATCATCAGGCAGCCGAGCGGCGTGCACGACACGAGCGCGTCGGCGCCGAGCACGAGCCGTCCGGCATTGGTCGGGGTGATGCCGTCGACATCCTTGTCGGGGTCGATCGCCGCGATCACGCGCTTTTCGTCGAAACCCTTCGGGAGCGGCAGCTGGACGAGAATGCCGTCGACCGCGGGATCGGCATTGAGCCGGGCGACCAGCGCCAGCAGATCGTCCTGCGGCACGTCGGCGGGGAGGCGGTATTCGAGACTGGTCATCCCCGCCGCGACGGTCGCCTTGCCCTTGGCGCCGACATAGACCTGGCTCGCCGCATCGTCGCCGACGAGGACGACGGCGAGGCCGGGGACGCGGCCCGTCGCGGCCTGAAACGCCGGGACCGCCCCGGCGATGCGGGCGCGCAGCGCCACCGCAAACGCCTTGCCGTCGATGATATCGGCTTGAGCAGGCACCGTCATCACGCCATCCCGTTGGCGTAGGCGAAGCGTGCCAGATAGTTCAGCACGGGTCCGTCGAGAATGATGATCAGGATCAGCACGACCATCGGGGTCAGGTCGAGCCCGCCGAAATCGGGCATGATGCGCCGGAACGGCCGGTAAAGCGGCTCGGTGATCCGGTCGAGCACCAGCCAGAGCTGGCCGACGAAATCATTGTGGGTGTTGATGACGTTGAAGGCGATCAGCCACGACATCACCGCCTGCGCGATGATGAACCACCACAGGACCGTCAGCAGGATGTGGACGATCTGGAGGAACATGAGGAACAAGGCGGCGTCTCCGTAAAGGGGGTGTCGATGGCTGTCTTAGCGGTGAATGAGCGTGCCCGCACCCCGTGCGGTGAAAATTTCGAGCAGCATCGCGTGCGGGATGCGCCCGTCGAGGATGACCGCCGCCGCGACCCCGGCGTCGACCGCGGCGACGCAGGTTTCAACCTTGGGAATCATCCCGCCGGTGATCGTCGCGTCGGCCTTCAGCGCATCGATCGCCGCGCGGTCGAGGTCGGTGAGCAGCGACCCCGCCTTGTCGAGCACCCCCGCGACGTCGGTGAGCAGGAAGAAGCGCTTCGCCCCTAACGCCCCCGCGATCGCCCCCGCCATCGTGTCGGCGTTGATATTGTAGGTCGCCCCGTCGGCGCCGAGTGCGACCGGCGCGACGACCGGAATGAAATTGTCGTTCGCGAGGTTGGTGAGGATCGTCGGGTCGACCGCGACCGGCTCGCCGACGAAGCCCAGATCGACGTGGCGCTCGATCCCCGAATTGGGGTCGGGCTCGCTGCGCGTGACCTTTTCGGCGAGCACCAGATTGGCGTCCTTGCCCGAAATGCCGACCGCGCGGCCGCCGAGTCCAGCGATCCAGCCGACGATCTCCTTGTTGATCTTGCCCGCGAGCACCATCTCGGCGACCTCGGCGGTCGCGGCGTCGGTGACGCGCAAGCCCCCGACGAAAGTCGATTCGATCCCGAGCTGTTTCAGCATCCGGCCGATCTGCGGGCCGCCACCATGAACGACCACCGGATTGATCCCAACCGCTTTCAGCAGCACCACATCCTCGGCAAAGTCGCGCTGCGCCTCGGGGTCGCCCATCGCGTGGCCGCCATATTTTATGACGAAGGTCTCGCCCGCATAGCGCTGGAGATAGGGCAGCGCCTCGACGAGCGTTTCGGCCTTGGCGAGGAGGTCGGGCATTTTCGAAGGATCGGTCACGGGCGTCATCCAGCGTTGTTCGCGTCGAGTTTGCGGCCGATGGCGACGACCGCCATCACCAGCAGCGGCACCATCACCGCCGACAGCACGACCTTGGCGATCATCTGGCCGAGCATCAGGTCGGCGATCGGGCGGACGCCGTAAAAGCTGATCGTGATGAAGATCAGCGTGTCGACGATCTGGCTCAAGGCCGCGGCGATGAAACCGCGCAGCGGCAGCAGCCGGCCGTTGTTCGCGGTCATCCGCGCGAAGATCCAGACGTTGAGGCTGACCGAAACGCCATAGGCGATGATTCCGGCGGCCATCATCCGCCAGCTTTGCCCGACGATGATCGGAAAGGCCTCTTTCGCGGGCTCGTACATGCCGGCATCGGTCGGAAGCTGGAGGACGAACAGCGCGAGGATGATCGCGAGGACGAGCGGGATGAAGCCCAGCCGCACCATCCGGTCCGCGACGACGCGCCCGTGCAGCTCAGCGATGCCGCTCGAGATGGCGATCAGCGTCAGGAAAGGGAAAATCCCGGCCTCGACCGCGAGCGGCCCCAGCGCGACCTGCTTCGCGCCCAGGAAGCCGCCGAGCGGAACCATGCCGCCATAGAGGATCGCGAACAGCAGCAACGATGGCGCAATGACGCGCGAAGAACCAGTTTCCATCGGCGCCCGATAGTCGGTTTTGCGGACGCTGGAAAGACCGGGAAACAATGGCGCGGACACGCGTCGTGACGACGGAGGTTGGCTGGATTGCGAAACCCTTGCGAATATTCGCTTTGGCGGGGAGATGCCCTGCCTTCGTGCGTCGTCGTGGCGCGGAGCCGGCCGATGCGAGGGCGACGTCGCAATTCCAAAGTTCAGGAAAGTTCAGCCTATTGCAGCCTTCGATTGGGGCTTCGCGCTGTGCTGAACGCATCCGGTTCCCGCTTCGCCGCGACCGCCATTATCCACCAAGTGAAAGAGCCGGGTGAAAGCTCGCACAGCCGGATAATGTAGGAAAGGCCTATTTGAAGGCGATGTCGGCTTAGGGGTGGTGAGCGGATATTCCCTCTTCGTCATGCTGAACTTGTTTCAGCATCCATGGCCGAACCTCTCGGTCAGCGTTGCGCCGAAGGAAACGGCGGG
>QFCS01003771.1_pt1 | contig 101474 bp, 107 predicted proteins | sample 3576561 | NCBI WGS metagenome assembly QFCS01 | reverse complement strand
GTGCCCGAGAAGTACAGGCCTGCAAAGTCGCCGGTCGCCACTCCCAGGTGCTCCTGCAGAGGCGCGCACATGGCATCCAGTGCGGCTTCGGCAGCTGATTTCACGGTGTCGTTGAGCGACTTCAGGGCTTGAGCATCTTCGGCGCTGATCCCATAGCTCTCTGGTTCTACCTGAAAGCGTCCGCAGGCGCTGGTGGTCGGGTCGAAGATCGCGACACCCGATACCGGATCGTCAAACCCGATCATGGGCTCGCCATCCTGGGTGTCGCAGACGGTCAGCGTCTTGGGGACGAGATAGATCTGATTGGGTCGCACCGTGAGTACCGTGTCTGATGGGTATCCGACGTGGTCGATGCCTTCGTAGCCGATGACGATCGTCGAAGGCGCTTCGTGCTCGACGGAGCCCACCTCGGCGAGCATTTCTCGTGCGATGGGCGTGTGTTTGAGGTATGGGCAGTCCCGCAGGTCGACGCGATCGCCAACCACGAGGTCTCGCGCAGCCTTCTTGAAAACTTTGGTCATGAGGTCCTTGAGGAAGCCCCAGGACGCACATCGCCCTCTTCGGGACGTGTGATGTCCCGGGGAGGGTTGTTGATTGCCGACTCAAGGTCGGCCAACTGGCGTGTGCCAATGTGGTTCGAAGATACCTGCCGGGTCGAATCACAGCAAACGATTCGGTCCGTCACAATGAAAAAGGCCGCCCCCTTCCGGGGTGCGGCCTCTGCAAAGTTGGTTTTCGGCAAGCGGGGTGCGCAGGCCGGATGATTGTTGCGGGACTTGGTGCGTTACTGGTCTGGGCTCAGTTCCAGCACCAGAAACCCGCTCCGATTGGGTAAACGGTGATGGTGCGTCCATCGACTGAGATCATCTCGGCCAGGAACTCGCATTCGCCGTCTTCATCACCGATCAGGAACGCGTCGCGTTCCTTGTCGTAGCGCAGATCGGGCATGAGTTCACACAACTTCAGGCCGACCTCGAGCTCGAACTGCGGCATGCTCCAGCCGTTCCAGCGGGTACCGTTGTAGTAGCAGGCAAGGAGCACGCCGTCATCCATCCAGTCTCCGGAGGCGAACCCCGGCTTGAACGGCGGTAGCTCGGTCTTGGTGAAGTTGGCGTCGAACTCGGCCACGCTCAGCGTGCGCTCGATACCGCCACCTTGCGCGTGAAAACGCACGAGTTCAGCGGTGCGCTCGACGACTTCGAACAGCGAGCCGTTGGGCATCTTGTAGAGCTGGCGCTGTGCGGAGGGTTCTTGTTGGGTCATGGTTCGTTTCAGTGAAATCGGGCCATGCCCCGCAACGGGAGAATGGCTCAGGTTGCGGGAGGTCTTGGCATGGTGATTCCATGCGGCTGCAGGATGCAGTGGTGAGCGGATTCTGGGCAGCCAGGCCGCACTCGTCCAACGAATCGGTCCAGTTGCGCGCGCACGCTCTGGACTCTCAACGTGTGCCTGAGGCGTTCCCGCGCTGATGGCAAGCGCCCCGGCGGGCAACTGCAGGGATTGGTGCTGTTTAGCGGACCAGCTTCAGGCCGGGCCCGGTGGGCGTGGTCCCACTCTCGAACTCACGCAGCTGATCGTCGGTCGGCCAGCCGCCATGGACCTTCACGTAAGCCAAGCGTCGCTGGTCTGCCGGAAAGTTGATCTGGCCCTCAGGGCCGAACTTCATGGCTTCGCAGGCCATGGCGCGCATCCATCCCGCACCTTCGGTATTCTGCGCCAAGTGGTACGCCGCGCCCAATTCACACATGGCATCGAACTCGCGCGGCGTTCGCGGGGCCCACGGCGCGTGCGTGATCTCTTGAAACTGGGCCCATTCATCGGCGCTCATCTGCAATCGGTCATCTGAAACGATCATTCTTCTGTCCTTGTTCGGTCTTCTGTAGTGGCCGCCTGCGGTCGGCGAATGCGGACATCCTAGACCTGGTGAACCGAGTTTCAAGCCTGGCCAGGGCCTATGACCAAAACTGTTTGACGTACTCGATGAGGTGGTAGTTGAGTACCAGTGCAACCATGGTCACCGCCACCTCTACCCAGCCAGGTGCCCGATCCATCACCTCTTTGATGCCTTTGCGGCCGAAGAGCCAAGAAACAGCAAAAATTGGCCACGACAGGGGCAGCAGAATGATCATCAGTATCATGACCGTGCCATAGCCTGGAGGGCGGTAACGTCCGGTCATGTGGCAATCCAGCCTTGAGAAAGTAGCGAGGCCAACGAAGTGCTGGGGGCAATGATCGGCAAGTACGAGCGCTTGGCTATCGGGCTTGCGGGCGGGTATCGGCGGTCTCGTGATTGCCCGCTGCAGGCGCCCTGTGCTCGAGCTGATTGACGGCGCAGTCAGCGATGTCAGCGACCATCGACGAAACCTCCGTGCCGACCAATACAAAGAAGGCGACGAGAAGGCCTCCGCCCACAAGAAGCACTGCGCCCGTTGGATTGGCGAGACTGTCGCCCCTCGATAGGGCCAGCGCGCCAACCACGATGAGCGCTAGCGAAATGAGGTAGCCGATTCCCGCGATGAAGTTGATGAATATGCGGAATGCAGGATAGTTCGACCGCTTGCGAAGTGCGTTCAAGGCGAGCGATGCCATCGGTGGCTCCTTTCAGATTCTGGCTGGGAGCCGCCATGCTACTGGAATGGAGCACATTCAATGACGCGCTCGCCAAGACGGCGCTATCGATTGCCGTGTCAGAATTGACTTCAAACTCGGATTCTGACTGAGCCCGAAACTCACCTGGCGTCACTAAGAGTTTTGGAGCCACTTATCGGAGGCCAACATGCATTCCCAGCGCACCGCCCAGAGGTTCGTAGTGCTGTTTGTGTTTCTGTCTCTGGCATTCCAGGTGGTGCACCTGAATGCACAGACGTTTTCGGCTGCTCAGGAGGAGGAGCTTGCCAAAAACTTCTACGCGAATTGCCTGCGCTCCTTCGGGCCAGACGCCAGACTGACGCCATTGGGGATTCAAGAGGTCTGTAGATGCAGCGCCATCACCTTCTCGACCAATGTTCCTCCTGAGATTGTGATTTCGTTTCAGCAAGGCCAGAACGCCAGTCGCGAAATCGAGGAGCGTGAAAGGGCTTCCGCTGAACACTGCAACCGCTGGGTCGAGAAAAAGCAAAGTACCCTGGCCGTTGGTACCTTGATCAAAGAAGAACGTGCCACCTCTTATGAAGTGCCTGGTCTGCCATCGGGCAACGATCAAGCGTCGCCAAGTCTCGACGGTTCGGCTTGCGTGCAGGATGCCAGCGGCCTTGTTCGCTGTAGCTCTGGATTGGTGTGCACGCGGCAAGCGGGGGTTCTAAAGTGCAACAACGGCCTCGTAGCGAACACCGATCAAGGGGGGCTGACAAGATTCAGTGACGGGACATCTGCTGTGAAGGACAAAGGAGGGGTAACTCGATTCAGCGATGGCACAACGTCGCAGACCGATTCGTCAGGTCTCACGAGGTTCAGCGACGGCACCACATGCACTCGGGATGGTGGAGGCCTCATCCGCTGTCAAGCGCCTTACGGTCGCCTCAAGTGAGTGCTCGGTGGGGTCGCTCCACTAGCTTTTGCGGTCATTCTTCAGAGTCTCGAAAGAACCACGCACCAAAAAGCAAAAGGCCACCCGAGGGTGGCCTTTTGCATTCGTGCGTCTCAGTGGACGACCTTCTTGCTGAACAGCGCGGCAACTTGGCGGCGCTGACCGTACAGGAAGACTTCGAGCTTCTCGCGCACCCAGCCCGGCAGGGAGGGAGCATCGAGCGCTTGGACCAGCACCATGCGGTGGCCTTTGTCCATCACGGCGTCGAACAGGGCTTGCACTGCGTCCTCACCACCGTGTTGGATGGCGAGGTCGATGGCGCGACCCGGTTTTTCGGCCAGGGACTTCACGATGAAGTCCATGTGGTCAAGGGCGGAAGCGTAGTCCGTGTCGTATGCGGCGTTCATCATGTCTCAATCTCCATTAAAGGGAAAGAAGACAGGTTCCACATACGTCCCTGATGGGAACCGTGGTTCCCGTCCGGGTGGGTGAATGCCGGCGCTGGGCCGACGAATTGGAGCGAACTCCAAAGGTGAGAGGATTTGAACAGGCCCGCCTGGTTCTGTCAGGCGTGCGTGTCCAGTTTTGCCGCGCGCATGTGCAACAGTGTGTTTCTGCTTCTGCGCGAGGACTGCTTATTCCTGCTCGGGGCCGTCGATGCTGCCGTTGATGCGCGCACCGCTGTGCACATCCAAGCGCCCTTCGTAGCTCAGCTTGCCACTCACGCGTGCGGTGGGGGCGAGCTCAAGTGCCTTGCGCGCCTGGATCTCGCCTTTGACGCGGCCCTGCACGAAGATGATGTCTGCCTGGAGCAGCTTGCAATCCAGGACGGCGTCGGGGCCGATGTGAATCGCGCCGCCCTTGGCGAGGACCAGTGTTCCTTTGAATTCGCCGTCGATGCGCAGGGCGAGGTCTTCGGCCGAGGACATCGCGCCGTCGAGGCTCGCTCCAAGGGGCACGACGTTGGTTGCGCCGGCGAAGGCGCTCGCCTCTATGGTGCGCATGTTGGCGATCACGGTTGCGGCGTTGGCGGTGATGGTGGGGTTGGTGGTCATCTGTTCTCTCCGTTGCTGCTCGCGCCTTAGGCGACCTTCTTCATGGTGGCTTCGACTTCTGCGCCCTCAGCCATCGCCATACGGGCGTAGTGGATGGTGCCGCTGCCGCGTGCGTGCTCGCCGAAGCTGACCACACCGCCGGCGGCGTTGATGGTGCCGTGTGCTTCGCCGTCGATTCGGATGCACTTGGACACGATCTCTCCGTTGACCTTGCCGCCGCGGGCAATGACGAGCTTGGACTGGCCGGTCAGTTCGATCTTTCCGTCAATGACGCCCTGCACCGCGAAGTCACATGGGAAGGTGGCATTGCCGGAGAACTCCAGGCCTGCGGGGAAGGTGCACGCCGGAACAACCTGCGCGACGTCGCTGGCGTGCCCAGCGGGCATCGTGAGCGTGCTCACCGGGGTGGGTTCTTGCGCGACGGAAGCGCCGATGCCACCGAAGATCTCGGTGACATCCAAGGCAGCGCTCTTCTGCAAGAAGCTCGGAACCGCGGCCAAGGCATCGTGTTCGTCAGCGGCCGAAGTGAGGGCGGGATCGATGGTCATGTCCATGGGACTCTCCTGTTAAGTTGCAAAACGCGGGCTGTGCCCAAACTGGAAATCACAATCGGCAGCCTCGCCGATGTCCTTGAGGATCTGCGCCGCTTCGGCGCTTGGTTGCTCATCAGTGGGCGGCAGGGGCGGCACACGGCGCTCCCTCCATGAACCCTGGGGCACCCAGTACCAGGTGGGCACGCCTTTGTCGGCCAAGGCCTTTGCCATTGCCTGGCGCGCCTGCAGGTACTCTGGCGTCGCGCCACGATCGAGCACATCTAGCGCGGCGCGCGCCACGGGTTTGCCATCGGGACCGATCACGTGGCGCACCAGCCAATCCGGCGCCGTCTTCTTCATCGGTGGCACATCGGCCAGCAATCGATCGAACGCGTGTCCTCTGTCGAGCAACGCATCAACGAGCATGACCGTGTTCGGGCTGTTGGCTGGAATGAAGCTGCGCGGGTGGACGTTCATGAGCCACGCCGCGCGCGCGTAGACGGCGCCGCGGGTGCCGCCCTCAACGAGGAAGAAGCCCATTACCTCGGGGTTGTTCTTGTTGTAGCCCTCGGCATTGAGCTTCGTCGCGCTGGCGCGTTGCGCGCGATCCAGGTTGTCGTTGGCTTGCAGCTGGCGCAGCGGCGCACGACAGGCGATATTCAGAAACTCCATGGCGGCATCTGAGACGCCGATCGGGTTGCGCAAGTGGCGCAAGTGCATGACCGGGGGCCGATTTGGCGGAACGCTCAGACTCCTGACAGGAGCGATCAAAATGCGCAGGCCCGGGGCCCCCGCGCCGCGGCGCTGAAGGCTACCTGTGAAGCTGGCCCACTCGGCGTTGATCTGCTCTTGTGCGCTTTCGCGGTACGGGCGAGGGACGAACATGAATTCGTCGAGTGGCGCGTCATTGACCAGCAGCGTCTTGGCCACTTGCTGCAGTTGGTAGCGAGCGCGACCCCAGTCTCGACGCCATGCGGGGTGCCAGCGGCAGAGCTCGGCCTCTTCCCACAGGCCCATTGCGAGCTTTTGCAGGTTCAGGGGGCGATGCTTGGTGTCTTCAAAGGTGCGCTGGCCGGGCACGCTCAGGCTGATGCTGCGCCGCGCTGCCTGAGCCGTCTCGGTGCTTGGCGCATCTTGTGTCGTCGGCTGGCGTGCGGGCGATATAGGAGCAGCCTGGGCTTTCGGCTGGCCCATCAGCGCGCGGGATGGGCGGTGCTCGGGCTGAGTGACCAGGGCGTGCGGAGTATTCGCGTTCTGGTCGGCCGGCCGGCGCGCTTGGGTAACGTCGTTGCTCGTGCCCAGCAGCTCATCGCGGAAGAATGCGCACTCGCTGTCGTGCATCGGCCCTTCGTTGGGCCAGACCGCCAGGTGGTATGTCGCTTCGCGCAAGCGCACCTGAAGCTTTAGTGGCTGCCTGCGGCACAGGCACAGAGCGTGGCCGAACTTCTGACGGGCTGCATCCAGGGCTTGCTGCACTTCAGCGGCGCTGGCCGGTCTGTTCAATTCGCCTTGGGCGAACACCCGCCCACCGATCATGAGCCGGATGGCCTGGGGGATGGAACTGTGGTTCGTGGACATAGTGTGTGGCTCCGGCCACGGCGGTCTTTGTCAGAACCCAAATTGTTCTGCCTGGAGTTCAGTTCTCAGGCTGGGTCTACGGCCCTGAACCACGCCGTAGACCGGGCGTACCCAGGTTTTTGCGCAACTATTGCCGGGAAAGGCCCAGATCGAAAACCGAGGTCACGTGCCCGCGAGTGCTGGTGATGGCGCGGATGCTCTTCTTGACGACGTCGGGTTCCGCGCTGGCAAGCCCTTCGACCCAGACTGGGCCGTGCGCTTTGCCTTCGTCCTCTTCTTCGCTGAGGGTGCGGTGCGCAATGAGAACGCTGCTAGATCCGGCAAGCTTGGCGCGGGCCGTCCAGGCGCGGCGCATCCACACCATACCGGTCCATGTGATGCTGATCATGCTATTGCGACCGATCAGGTCTTCGCCGTCCTCGACGACCTCGCCCTCTTCGTCGGGGAAGTTCACGATGCTCAGCAGCTTGTATTGCTCCATGCCGCGCAGCATGCGACGCAATGTGCGTTTGCGGCTGGTGAGGCTCTCGGGGCCGCTGATGCGGTTGGCCAGGTCAATGAAGGTACTCACGCCCTGGTTCAGGTAGATCCACGACAGCAACGTGGTGCGCTCGCAGCGCTCCGCGGTTTCAGGCAACTGCTCCACCATTTCGTGCAGTTTGGGCTCGAGGGCCTCCCAGTGGGGGTGGTGGAGAAAGTCGTCGAGGTCCATGCCGTCCAGGTCCAGGGCTGGGTCTGCGGGAGTTGACGCGGCGTTGGTGTCTTCGAAACTTAGTTTCCCATCTGCTGATACCGCGTTGAGCGGGGGTTGCGGGGATGCCTTGGGGGACGCTTTCGAGGCAACCTTCGCAGTGGTCTTGTCCGCCTGCGCCGGCTGGTGCGAACGCCTGTTGGATGTCGGCGCTTTCGGGTCCTTCGGGGTAGAAGGGGAGGTAGGGGCGACCTCCGCCTTGGCCGTTCTCGGCGCCTTGTCCTTGGTCCCTTGAGCGGGTGCCCGCGGCTTCTTGCTGTCTTGCGCAGCGGCGCTCTCCGCAGGCGCGCTTTCCTTGCGCTGCTGCTCGACGCTCTGGTCCTGCTCAGGCGCCGGCTCTGCCGCCGGCGCGCGCTTCTTTTCGATGCCGTTGAGGACCGCTTCGATCTGGCCCCTCAAGTCGCTGGAGAGCCTTGCGAACATTGGGTTTGAGTGAATCTGCTTGACCAAGTCGTACAGGCGCACGCCCTGCTTGGTGGTCACCTTCGGGGCCTTGTCTTCGAGAAAGCGGGCGGTCAGGCGGCTTCGACCTGTGGCTTTGGCTTTGGCCATGCCTTCGGTGAGCTTTTGCACCACGGCGTCACCATGCTGCGCTATCGCATCCCTGGCTGCGGTCGCCGAGAGCTTTCCTTGCGTGATCAGGTCGCGCACCATGGGTGGGGCGCCTAGCAGCGTGCGCAGCTCACGCACGTAGAGCACGCTCATGCCCAGGCGGCGGGCAATCTCGTTGTCATCCCACCCAAACGAAGCGAGACGCTTGCAGACCACTGCCTTTTCCAGCGGCTCCAGGGGTTTGCCGGTTGCCGAGCTCACCAGACTGACCGTGATGTCCTCGACGGACATGGAGCGGTCGCTGACCACCATCGGCACCTGTGCGATCTCGGCGCCCTCGCTGATTGCGATCTTCAACGCGTTCAGGCGGCAGTGTCCATCGGTGAGGTAGATGACGCTGTCGGCGCCCGAGCGAGCCACATAGCCTGAGAGCGGATGCTCAGGCTTGAAGCCGTCGAGCTTCATGCTGTCGGCCAGCCAGCGCACGTGAGCCTGCAGGGCCTCGCCGTCGAAACGAACGTTGAAGCCAGGGATGACCCGGATCTGCTCCACTGGCACGTACCAGAGGTCGCGTGCAGTTGCGCCTGCCACCTTCATGGCACCTTTGACCGACCCGCTGACCAAGACGAGGTCAGGGCTCTTGGCGAGCGCCTGTGCGTGGTCGAGAGGCGATATCTGCGGGGTTGGATTGAGTGCCGACATTTGAGATTCCGAGGCAAAACCGCTGGTCCCCTTGGGGCCGAAGCCTTTGCTTCTGGCGGCATGCGTGAATTTTTGGGGCGAAACCGCTGGTACGGGCCGAAGGCTACGGTGGCATTTGTGCTTGTTGAGCGCCACAGCACCACTTTCCTGCATACGTTCGAACTACTGCCGTGCGCCAGGACGGTAGCCTCCGCTGTGCCGCAGGCCGCCGCGAGAACTTCGTTTCGGGCCGGACGATCCGGGGGGTGAAACTAGGTTTTCAGGTGTGTCGCTCTGCACTGCGAACCCACTGTCCGGGGCCCAAAAAAGAAGCCCCACCGTTGACCGGCGGGGCTATCAAAGGATTGCAGCCTCAGGCTGCGAGCAATTCCAGTTGCTCTGTGTTGAAAGTGGCGCAGCGCTGGCGCAACTCGTTGACATCGCGCTGGCCATGCAGGTTGTTGGCCTGCCTCCAGCGCGTGCGACGCAAGATGCCATCGGTTTGGTTGGAGCGTCCCTTTGCAATCTGCAAGGTGCCGTAGCAGAGGTAGGTCAGATACCCCGCCGCCCAGTCCGGGTGGTTCTCGCGACATTCCTCCTCGACCTTCTCGCGGCCGAAGAACTCGATGAAGTCCATAGCCCCCTCCTCGTCGACTTCCATGCCTTCTTCCCCCTCGTCATCGATGACGAGGTTGCCGTTGGCCAGCGTCTTGAGGTTCAGGCCGCAGGCCTCGCCGTGGAGTTCTCGACTCACATCGCGCAATCCGCTCAAGCTGTTGGGCCCGGTGACCTCCTCCCACTGCTTGCCGACAAAGAGCTTGCCGATCTTGGGGGTGGGTGTCTTGGGAAATCGCCCTTGCTCAGGAGGGTAGTAGCGCGCGCCGTCCTCGATCTCGAAGAAGATCTTCAAGGCCGTAAACGGCGGGTGCATGCCGTAGAGGGACCAGCGCGCGTCGATGCCGACAAGGTGCTGGTAGTTGACGATCTCAACGCCAGATTCGATCTGGGCGGTGAGCGTGTAGCGCAGCAACTCGATCAACATCTGCGGCGAGTAAGTGTCCGCACCAATGGCAATGAAGCCTTCGGGGTCCACCGTGCGCCCCACAAACTGGCGTCTGCCCCAGTCGTACTGCGTGTTGCTGATGAAGTTGCGCAGTGCGGCCAACGGCTTGAGGTAGCTGTAGCGTTCCTGGTCTGATTGGATCAGGTTGTCCATCGAGTGATCGGTGGCCACGCGCGAACACGCCCAGCGGCCAAAGCGCGCGCCGCACGCCGACTTGCTGTTGGCCGACTGCATGTCGGCGACTACGACACAGGAATTTCCCCCCGCTGCCGCGTAGATGCGCATCACGTCGGAAAAGTCCGAGTAGCTCTCCTCGACGCCTGCTGCGCAGTAGCCGAGGTACTCCCAAACGTCATCGACGCTGAAGTCGAGGATGGGCGATGCGCGCAGCTTGCCCGCATCGTTCTCCCACACGCCTTCGGCGACCTCACCTCGCTTCTTGATGCGCTGATCGCGCGCAATCGACTCGTCCTGGCGCACACCCGTCATCACAACGACGCCGTTCACTTCGGCGCGCTGGGACAGGTCTTTGTAGGCCTGGTCGATCAGTCGTGTGTTCACGGACACCTTCCAATCTGTCGAGCAATCCGCTCGGGAGTCCGGAAACGATGGCAGTCCTCGCCCGCCGATCACTCGCACGGGGAAGGACGCAGACAGCGTGGGCTGTCCGATGCGCACCTCCACTTCAAGGCCGTGCTTCTTGGCAAAGACTTTCATTTTGGCCAGCTCGTCCTTGGCCAGCTGGGCAATCTCGGGCTGCTCCACTCCGGTGTTGGAGTGAACCACCAGGATGGGCATCGGCTGCTCGCCCTGCTCTTTCATCTCACGTGCCGTGTTCAGCACCAGGTTGGCCAGAGAGGATGAGTCCTTGCCACTGGAGAACGCGATAACGGGGGCCAGGCCCTTTGCCATGACGCTTCTGATGCGGCGCATCGCGCGCATCACAGGGGTTTCCCTGCGCAGTGGAATGACGCCGCCCATGGCCTGTCCTGCTGGCTGGTCTGGTGCCGCATTGGGCTGTTCGAACAGTTCGCTTTGCATGGTTGTGTCCCATGAAGGCGAAGCACGACCGCCGCGAGGCAGTCGATACCTCGCGGGGTTGATGGAGTGCCCAGGCGATGCCGGGCGCGTGTAGCTCAGCAGTTGAGCGTTATTGCGGCAGTCCGAGGGCTTCTCGGCGGTCGGCCGTGGTGAGCACAGTGTTGGCGCGGGCCAGCTGAGCCCAGGCGATTGCCGGAACCGTGGCCGTCCACTGCAGGCCGTACTGGCCCACGAGCGTCTTGAAGCTTGCCATCGCCTCCTCCCGCGTGGGAGGTTGCTCGGGCGCGCTGGGCATGAGTTGGTCTTGCATGGTGAGTCTCAAAGTGAATGAAGACCCACCGCCGTGAGGCAGTGAATCCTCACGGGGGTTGATGCGTTGCGCCGTAGGTGGTGCAGCGCCGTGGATGACCCTCCGGAGTCACCCGTTGGGCTTGGCATGCACAGCGCTATGGCGGCATGCGAGAACGTCAAAGACGAAAACGCTAGCAGTCTAGGCTGGGTTCGTGGCCCGCGCAAACGATCTGGCTTGGCTGCGTCGCCGCCATGGGGAGCGGGCCGCGGAGGGGATGTCTACATGCCCTAGTGCCGGTGTTGATCGCCCTTTGACGCTGTGTGGGCAGCCTATCTTTGTGGTGCGGAGGCCTTGACTGATCGCAGTTGAGTGCGACTGTGGGCTCATGAAGCTCTTCTCCATCGACGTTTCGAAAGACTCTTGAACCATGACTGACATCAACCGTGGTGAAGACCACGAAGACTTGGCTGCGCGCTGCGCGGAAATTGAGCACTGGCAAAAGACAGGCTTGCTCAAAGGCGACGCGCTGCGCACCTATGCTGAGCGGAAGTATCCAGGGGATGACCACGCGTTGCAGTTGGCAGAGGCCGACACGGCGCGCGAGGCATACCGGTTCGTTGCCTCTGCAAGCCTTGTTGTCCCCGTTGTGGACAAGCGGGACGATCGGGATGGCGCTCGCCTCGATGCCATGGAGCGCCACCGCATTGCGGTGATTCCTGAGTTCGAAGGCCCTTGGGATGCCGAAGTCTACGGTGAGGATGGCGAGCCGCAAGTTCGTGGAAGTGGCAACTCGCCGCGGGAAGCCATCGACAGTGCGCTGGTGGCACTCGATCGCCTTCAAGACGACGCCAAGGGCATGGCGGACGCCTCATGAAGATCGATCGCATGCGTGCCGGGATGGTGGTCTTCGATGTGGGCCGCTCGAAGATGGGGAACACGACTATGACGACAGTCAGCGTGTGGCGAGTCCATATCAGTTCGGTTGATCTCGATGGCCGCCGAGTCGAAGCTTCCTGGAATGGAAACGCGCCGAGGTGGTTCAGCGAGCGCCAGACGTCGGGGTGGCGTGAGAAGGCGCCCCTACTGGTGAAGATTGGCTACGGCTATCGCTTGGCAACGAGTGCCGAACTGAAAGCAGCGGGGAGGGCTTCGTGATCACAGTCGAGGATTTCCAGAAAATTCGCGCCCGCCTTGGCGCTCAGGCCGAAGACGACATTCAGTGGTCCGAGAGCGTGACCGCGCCCAGCGATGCCGAGAGTTTCGCTCGTGAGGCCATCTTCGTGATCTGCAACAGCGGCATGAAGGCGACTGTCGCGCAGGGGATATATCAGCGCTGCATGAAGGCGCTCTATGCAGGTAGCGAAGTCTCGGATGCCTTCGGGCATGCTGGGAAGGTCTCGGCAATCGAGAGGATCTGGCGGGAACGTGAAGCACTCTTGCAGGCGTACCTGACCGCGGACGACAAGCTGGGGTTCTGTGCGAGCCTGCCTTGGGTTGGGGACATCACGAAGTACCACCTCGCAAAGAACCTGGGCGCTGATGTGGCCAAGCCTGACGTGCACTTGCAGCGCCTGGCGGATCGAGAGCAGACGACAGTCCACGAACTGTGTGAACGCTTGGCGCATGAGGTTGGACTGCGTGTCGCGACCGTGGATACCGTCCTTTGGCGGGCCTGTGCGTGCGGTGTCATCAACTCTCGTACTGGAGAAATCTGCGCTTGACGTAGCGATAGGGTGTCGCTGGGTGCAGGGGAATTTCGTGCGGCGTGCTCTTGACGAATGCTGGTTGCGTGCAATTCTGTTGTCAGGAAGGCCGTCGCCTTCAAGCCCTGAGACTGCAAAGCAATGAACGATTCGATCCCTACCGCCGAATGTCCGGTGCAGCCGGTCCTGACCCCGCGCAGCAGCCGCGCCGATGTCCGTAACCCGATGCTGGCTATCCCCGAGGTGCGTGCGGCCTACGCCGCCTTGCCGCTGAGCGCCCGCGTGGCCTTGGTCAAGATGCTGCAGGCCACCAGCCGCACGTGCCGGGCCAACGCCGAGGTGGCCTACAGGAAGCACAAGCCCCCGATGTATGCCTATTGGAAGGCCATGGGCGTGAATGCCCGCCACCTTGCGCTCGCCGGCAAAGCCACTGAGTTTGATCTTTCCATTTCGGACAAATGAAACACCTCCTCCTCTCCACTGGCCTGCGCATGATTGGCCTGCCCGGCTGGGCCGCTCGATGGCTCGCGCGCCTGCTGCTGCTGGGTGCCCTGGCCGCCTCGACCTCTCACCTGTGGGCGGGCGAGTTCTCAGCTCGCGTCGTCGGCGTGGCCGATGGCGACACCATCACGGTGCTGACGGCGTCCAAGGAAAACATTCGGGTTCGGCTGCAGGGCATCGACGCGCCCGAATCCAGTCAGGCCTTCGGCAGCGCTTCCAAGCGCTCGCTCTCCGATCTTGTCTACGGCAAGACGGTCTCTGTGCGCTTCGCCAAGCAAGACCGGTACGGCCGCATCCTCGGCACTGTCTTCCTCGGCGGTGCGGACATCAACCTGATGCAGGTGGAGCGCGGCATGGCCTGGCACTACAAGTTCTACGAGCGCGATCAGAGTGCAAGCGACCGACAACGCTACTCCCTCGCCGAACAAGGGGCGCGTACGACCGGCATTGGTCTCTGGCGGGACCGAAGTCCCATGCCCCCGTGGGATTACCGCCGTTCCTCGAAGGGAGCGAGGTAGAGCAATGCATTCTTTTCACGACAGCCAGCGGTCCAAGGTCTGTCAATGGGAGGCGGCCACGTGGAAGCGAGACACCCTGGTGCCGCTGACTCACTGGCTCGAAGGCGCTTTGGCGAGGTAGATTGCACCCATGGGAAGTACGAAGCGCAGCAGGCCATTCCAGTCACGCTGGAAGCCCGCCTTGAACACGTTTGAGATCGCGGCGACCAGGGCGCGCAAGCTGCCTGCGGACGTGTTGGTCGGGTTGCGCACCAGCTTGGCCGGCTCGATCGTTGCGCTGGGCCAGGAAGGAGCCTCAGCCACGGCCTGGCAGGATCTGTGCGTGGCCTGCATCATGGCGCGGCGCATCGAGATGCACGGAGTGGTCAAGGGCCTGGGTGCACTCATTGGCGATGCCCTGCGCGTGCTCAATGACGTGCACAAGCGCAACTTGGTCGACGGCCACTGGCACTTCAGTGTGCCCAGCGAGGACGAACTCGCCGTGCTGCGCGAGATGGTCGAGATGCACGGTTTTCAGCTGGAGCAGCTGAGTGTGGGTGAGTTTGATCAGGTTCTAGTTGCGGCGCGCAGTGAGATCGCCTCCATGGGCATTGTCGTTGCCACGCCCGCGTCGGCCCCGTAGCGCCAAACAGAAAAAGCCCCACCGGTTGCCAAGCTGCTGCCTGGCTCCCGGTGGGGCTTGTTCGTTTTCTGGGTCAGAGGAAGGCTGCTGCCAACTCGTCGAGTTCGTCGACCGTCTGTTCAACGGCTTCGTGTTGTTCGTCCTGCGGTGCCTGCAGCACCAGCAAGACCGTTGGCACTTCGGTCCCCGAGGCCTTGAACGCTCCGCGTCCAATCTGTTGGATCGCCAGCGCGTGTTTTTCAACCCAGAGGGCGAAGGCGCGGCTCATGGCGTTGTCGGCCGTCTGCCAGGTCGTCGATGCGATGGCCGCCAGTCGACCGCCCGGCCTGACGAACTTCATGGCGTGCGTGATGTGCGCAATGTCCTTGCCACCGGAGAACGGCGGGTTGAGCAAGACGCGATCAAAGCGCGGCGACGGCGCCACTTGCAGGAAGTCCTCGGGACGCTCAATGGCGAACCCCAGGCCTTGCAAATGCGCGACATTGCGCGGCATCAGCTCGTGGCAGGTCACATTGACTTTGCCCACCACCTCGGCCGCGGCCATGGCGATGGCGCCCTCTCCCGCCTGGGGTTCGAGCACCAGCATGCCTGGCTCCAGGCCCACTTGCAGCAGAAGCTGCGCCACGAGCTCGGGCGGCGTTGGGAAGAACTCATAGTCCTTGGACGTGAGCAGTTCCCCTTCGAAGATGGCCGTGGCGATGGTCTCTGCCGGACTGGTAGAAAACACATGCGCTTGCTTCGGCGTGGACCACTTACCCCCCATTTCCGTGAGCACGTCGTTGACGGCCTTGTACAGCTTGGGTGACAGGCGCTCCACGATGCGGACCTCGTTGCCGGTGATCTGCACGTTGTTGAGCACAGCCAGAACGTCCTCTTTCAGCTTCGTCGCACGCGGGACCATCGACGCACTGGAGGCGACGCCGGCAACCTTGCGCGAGGCGCCCTTGCCCTTGGGCAGCGGGGCCGCTTTGAGCGGAGGGGCTACCTGCCAGTTCATCTGCATCGCTGGTACCTCAGTGGGCCAGTTGCGCTCCGCGAACTTGATCGATAGCGATGAGCCTCGTGGCTCCTCATTGAGTGACACTTTCTCGACTGATTGGCGCGGCCAGCCAGGCTGGCTCACCAGGTACTGCAGCGCCTCGATGCGATCGAGCTGCTGCTTGCGTGCACGGTCTTCGAACACGGCCATACGCAGCGTGTGCCACTCGGCGGCGACTTCAAGGACTTTGATGGTGGCGTCCATGTGCCAGTCCTCGGCAATTTCAGCCTTGCCCTTGAAGTTTTGCAGCAGGCACCAGGCGGAGTCCAGGCTGAGCACTCGGTCGTCGAGCGTTTCGGTACTCATCCTCATCGGATTCTTTGCAACGCCCAGCAGGGCCACGCATAGACTCAGCGGGTGATTCGGCTCCAGCAACAGTGCGTCGTGCACCGAGATCTGGATGTCATCGCCGATCGGGCGTGCACTGATCAGAGGCCGCGCTTGCGCGTCGCGCAGCTGACGTGTGCCGTCCTCGTTTTCGAGGATCGTGGTGCCGTCGTCGAGTTCCAACACCGGCACTTCCCAAGGAAAGAGAGCGCGCAGGGCCAGGATGGGCGAGATCTGCTTCAGGCGAGCCAGAAGCAACATGTGAGATTTCATGGGGGGCCTGTGGAAATGAAGGGCCCCCGACCCGTGAGGGGCAATGGAGCCCCTACTGGGTGGGTGAAGGCGCCACGGCGGCAAAGCGCGGGCGCGTACGTCGCATGGACGAACGGGGGTGAGTTTGGCCGGGCTGGGGTGCACGGGCAAGCGAAACGGTCCAGTCCCGAGCAAGTCGGCCAACGGCCCCCGTGGGGACACCCCGGGCTTGGTGGTGATAGTTTCGTTATGATCTGCGCCGAGGCCGCAAGGCTTCCCCGCTTCACCTCCCTGAGCGGGGTCTTCGCGTGTGACAGCAAGAAGACTTCCAAGCCCGGCCCATGGCCGGGTTTCTTTTTTCTGTGCGCTCAGGCTACGGCCGGCTGCATCCGGTGCTGTCCCAGCAGTACGTATTCCAGGTGCTTGTCGCCACAGATCCAGCGCCGACCAGTGTCCTCGGCGGCGCGAGCCGTGGTGAAGGAACCCGCGAACGGGTCGACCACGAGCTCACCCGGGGGGCAGAAGAACTCCACCAACAAGCGGGCAAGCTTTAGGGGCATGACGGCCCCATGGCGCGGCAGGCCCAGCGCGTCTGTCTTGGCCCGTAGCGCGCGCTGCGATGGGCAGTTGTGGGAGACGTTGAGCACGTTGCGCTGAATGCTGCCTGCCGTAGCGTTGCCGTAGCTGCCCGGGCGGATGCGGTACGCGCCATCGGCGTTGACTGCGGTGCGGTTCTCGCCCCCGCGATCGATCAGGCGGCGCTGCGCCGGTGTGTGGGGCTGCAGGATGCGACGGTTGTCGGCCTTGCAGCGATGCGGGTCGTTGGTGAAGTACAGCACATGCTCGTAGGCCACGCCCAGTTGCATGCGTTGCTTGCTCGCCCACTGGATCGGCCCGGGTGGCTTGCAAGGGTTGAGCCAGATGAGCGAGTCCATCAGCGCCAGGCCGCAGCGGCTCTTGATGGCCAATACCAGTTCCTCTCGGTAGGTCGATCGTTCGGGCGAGCCCTCAACAAAGATGTCATTGGATACGTTGAGAGCCACCACGCCACCGGGGGCAAGCGTGCGGCAGATAGGTTCCAGGGTCGACGTGATGAAGTCCACATACGCCTGTTGGCTCGGATTGCCGTAGGCGCGCGGCTGGCGCAGGGCGTACGGCGGCGAAGTCAGGAATAGGCTCACCGGCTCATCGATGCGGTTGAGCACATCGACCGCGTTGCCCCAGATGCCGATCCCAAGTTCGGTGTGAAAACCCAGCAGCACGACCTTGGGCTGCGCCGGGGTGAGGTCGGCCTTGGCTTTGGTGGTGGCCCGCCAGACGCCGCGCTGCTGCGGGATGCGCTCGATCAGGCCCATGGCCTTGAGGGTCTGCTGGATCCAGCGCACGCGGCGTTTGGCCGGGCTGTGCTGCTCGCCGCTTGCTCCGATTGCCGTTCGCTGCGCGAATGCCGCGGGCTGCACAGCCCCGGCGCGCCCTAGGTGTGCGTAGAGCGATTCGTTGGATAGGCTGCCTGACTGCAGGTACTCATCGAGCACGGCAGCGAAGAGGTCGAGTTGCATGCGGTCCAAGCTACCGGACAAGGCCACGTTGTCAAATTGGCGGCCGCGCGAGACAAAAGAAAAGCCCCCTGATGCATGGCACCAGGGGGCTTGAGGCGGGCGAATCAGGTTCGCCCAGGGGGTCTTCACTTGTTATTGGGATTCACGATCGTGGCGTGGCGGTAGAACGCTCCATCGAGCGGGCCACCGTGCAACTCGCCCGGCTTGACGGCGTGCCAGATTGCGTCACCCAGTTGGGCTTCGCTCACCTGAACACCGCACGTTCGTTTGAGCTGCTGGCAGATCGCCCGGATCAGGTTGTCATCCATGGGGATCAGGTCCAGCTTCGCATCACCGTATTCATCGTCACCACGTTGCGCGCCGATGTGGTTTCTGCGAGCGCGCGCGATGCTGATCTGCCCGAGGTTGCGGTCGCTGAACTGCGGCCAGGTGTTCACGAGCAGTCGGCCGATGGTCTCGCTGAGATGGCTATCGCGCAGCAATCCGACCTTGAGGTCCCAATCGCGCTTTGCATCCTCTTCCCAATCCTCCACATAGTGGTTGTCGTCGGTGAAAGTCGAGAGCGCGTTGACGGGGTGGTCCTGTGCCTGCTCGCTGTTGCCCAGCAGCCAGGCGTCGTAGTTGTGGTCGCCGGCGCCGTACGCATCGACCGCCTCCAGTGTTTCGCCATCAGGCACGAAGAGCCAGTTGTTCTCGATGCGATGTTCCTCGCACCAGGCTGGATCGACCTTGGAGGTCACGATCACCGTTGCTGCGGCCGCCTCGCGAATGTTCGCGTTGCAATCCTGCCAACAGTAGTCGACCGATTTCGCCCCGGGCGTCTCCAATTGCACCTCGAACTGCATGTCGGCACTGTCGGGCGCGATGCGGTTGATCCAGTGCTCTTCGTGCTGCGCGTTGACCGAACGGATGTCGGCTACTTGCATCACTTTGAGCAGTGTGGCAGCCCAGGGATCTTCCTGAACGCAGCCTGGTGCGTTGCGCCAGACCTTGATCGCCCCGGACTTGACATCCTCATAGCTGATCAGGGCCTCGCCGTCCTCGCCTAGTCCTTCCCACACGTGCGAAAGAACATCGGTGTAGTCGGTGTTGATGGCCACGGTGTTCACGTCCAGAAACTCACGCCGCGGCATGAACGGCACGTCATTGAAGACGTGTCGGACGTTGAACTTGCTCGCCGGATTCCAGTACTTGCGCACGAAATCCTGGTGGTCAAGCACATCCTTCTGACTCACGATGTGGCGTCGGATCACTGCGCCAACCTCTTCCCAGATGCGGGCGACGTTCTTGTCGCGGTCGTACAGGTGAGAGCGGTCGGGCATGCGTGCTGTGAACTGTGAGGAGTCCAGGTGCACGATGTAGCTGATGCTGCCGTGGGTGTTGAAGCCGAATGGGCCGGCTTCAATGGGTAGGCCTTGCAGGTACAGCGCGGTGTTGTTTGCGTGTGCAGGCGTCAACTCAGCGGCCCGTGTCGGCTTGGCGTGCATGAAGACTGCATGCACGTGGCCAATAGAGGTTGCCTCGCAGACGTCGCGCAGTGCCGGCAGAGAAGCATGCTGCGCCAGTGGCGTGCCGTTGTAGGTGACGGGCAGCGGGAAGCCACACACCAGGTGGTGGATGCGGGTCTCGAAGCTGTGCGTTTTGAAGTGCACCTGCTGCTGGGAACCCAGGAGATCGCGACTGGCGCCGACGAGTTCGATGCGGGTGGTCCACTCGCCCATTGCGGCGCGCTCCTCCTCGCTTTGCTCCTGCACGCTCAGCGCGCGCTGCTCGATGACATCGTCCTGGCTGAATACCAGGCGCTTTCCCTTGGAGTAGACCTTCACGCTCTGTGCGGCGAACGCGCAGGCGAAGAATCCCATGCCGAAGGGTTTGTCGACCAACTGCACCTCGGCGCTCTCCCAGCCGCTTCGGGCGAGGTCGAGTAGCACGTCGAAGTTGTCGATGCCCACACCGTCATCGCTGACGGTGATGAGCCTGGCCGCTTCGTCGCAGGTGATCGCGATCTTCGTGGCCTGTGCACGCCGGCCGTTTTGCACCAGCTCGCCCATTACGGAGAAGCTGGAGGCAAACAGGTGGCGCATCGATTTGAAGAAGGCACGCTGATCAACGGTGGCACGCACTGTTTGTTGCTCGCCATTGGTTGCGGTGGTTTCGATGGTTTCCATGTGATTCCTTGGGGGAAAAGACCGGGAAACGCATCCCCCGGGCCGGGAGTGGTTCCCGGGCGGGGTTGAATCGCTACTGCTGGAGCAGATGGGTGTTGGCGGCCGCGAGAGGGCCGCGTGCTGGATGCATGGATCCAAGACGAGGGGAATGGTAGCCAGCAGCAGCGTTTCCGTCTGCTCTTGATGTCCAGGTAGAGATTCGCGTGCGTCGCTCTCAGCGGCGATGGTCTCGTCGGGCGGGTTCAACCGGTCGCCCCATAGACACCTCTTGGTTTAATGTCTTGCAACGTCCGGTTTAATCCACCCCGCACACAATCGGAGTGTCGCCGTGGCACAGGATGCCGGCTGGTACGCTTCGCGGGCCGCGCGCCTTTCCACCGCGGCGCGGCTTTTCACAAACTTTCAGGGATTGCGCTCTTTGGGTGCGACTTATTTCATGCCGACGGGAACCGTTAACTCAGCGCGTTCGAGCGGCGATGTGCTTGTCCAGGCGGATCGCTTCTTCGATGCCATGCCCTATCCGACCGCCCTGTTCGATGCGCGCGGCCACGTCCAACGTGTGAACAAGGCGCTTTGCGACTGGATGGGGTTGAACGAGTCGCCTCTGTCCTCGGGAGCGAGCGTGGAATCTGCGTTGCGCGTGACGGACCAGACTGCAGTGGCAGCGCTTGGCGCTCGCGTGGATCGCACTCTTTCGGGCGCGCCGGTCCCCGAGTTGGATCTTCTGATCAAGCGCGGGGATGGCATTGAAGTGCACGCGCGGGCGTCCTTCACTACGCTTCGGGGGGCAACTGGGGGGGCAAGTGCGACGATCGAAGGTGGGGCAGTGTCGCTGGTGTCGATCAGTCCCGCTGACGAGGCCAGTGTTGAGCTAGTGCGCGCCAAACATCGCTACGCGCTGATGGCGGATGCTTTGCAGGACAGTTGCATCTTCTTTCTCGACGCCGAGGGTCGTGTAAACGACTGGAGCGACAGCGCGCATCGCTTGCACGGTTTTGCGCGGGCACAGATCATCGGCATGCCCTTGAGTGCCCTGCAGGCCTCGGTGCCGGGTGAGGAAGACGAGTTGTCCAGCCAGGATGCGGTTCGCCTGGCCTGTGAGCGCGGTCAGTGGGAGGTGCACGGCTGGCGCCGGCGCGCCGATGGCCACCCGTTTTGGGGCCATGTTCTTTTGACGGCGCTGCGCGACCGGGACGGATCGCTGGAAGGCCTGTCCTGCATCACCCGGGACATGACCGTGGCGCGCGACTTGGACAAAGTGATGAACGACCTCAACGCGGAGCTCGAGCGCCGCGTCTCCGAGCGGGTGCGCCAGTACGCGGTGCCTAACAAGGATTTGGATGTCTTTACGCATCACATCACGCATGACCTTCGCGGTCCGCTGCGCCACCTGAACACCTTCGCGGGTCTCATCGTTGAGGATGCGCGGGTCGCCGAGAACGACGAACTGGTGCGCTACCGCGACGGCGTGCGCACCGCGACGCGCCGTGTCAACGCGATGGTCGAGGCCCTGCTTGACTACGCCCGCATCGGTCGTGCCGACCTACATCCTGTGCCATTGGCCATGGCGTCTTTGGTGCAGAACGCTATTGGTCGTGTTGAGCGGGAGCGCCCGGATGCGCGTGTGCGTTTCGTGGTCGCTGGAGATCTCCCCGTGGTGTCGGGCGACCCGATCATGCTCACTCAGTTGCTGTATAGCGTGCTGGACAACGCGGTGAAGTTCAGCGCGGGCCAAGAGACCTCCGATGTGCAGATTGGCTGGCGCCCCGAGGGCGATGGCTTCGGTGAGTTCTTCGTTGCGGACGCAGGCGTCGGTTTCGATGTGAGTAAGGCCAAGAACCTGTTTGTGATGTTCGCGCGCCAGCACCACTCGCTGGAGTTCCAGGGCGACGGCACGGGTCTCGCTATCGCGCAGCGCATCGTGCAGCGCCACAACGGCCGCATATGGGCCGACAGCACGCCTGGCCACGGGTGTGCGCTGTACTTCACCTTGCCGGTGGATCAGACGTTGACGGCGTCCGCCTTGGGCGACCTTGGCTCCTAGCCCCTCGCTACCGATGTGGTCTGGGCCGGTCTGGCGTTGAACCTTCCCCTGGCACGTGGAACGCCGCCTCCAAGGGTTCAACGACTTCGGCAAGCACCTGCTCGCCGATCGCTCTGAATGCTGACTCGCCGACCTCCAGGGACGCGAGCAGACCGAGGTTGCAGATTCGCAGCGCCTGCGCAAGGTCGCGCTCGCTTCTGAGCATCTGGCGGAGTCCCGTGCCCGCACCAGTTGCCAGTGCCTGCGCCTCGCCGGGGAAGCGCTCGCGCAAGGCCTGAGTCATGTGCTCGGCCCATCGGTCCAGGTCTTCCGTGTCGTGACGCATGTCGCGTTCACGGGTCAGCCACGCCAGGGCGAGCACGCGCCCGAGATCCTTGTTCGATCGTTTCCAGCCGTCTGTGCCTGAGATGAGGTCGGGCGCCACCCTGGGGTGGTGAAGCAGGTTTGCCAGCGCCATCATCTCCGGCCGGGCGATCCGCAGTCCGTGCTCGGTCAGTATCGGTCGCCACTCCACAAGGCCCAGGTATCTGAAGCTGCAAAGCGCAAAGTGACCTCGGTTCGTCTCGATGCGGTGCATGGCTTTTGCTGGTGAATCGGGCCGTTGCAGATCCGGGGCCCCCAGCAGTTCTAGAAACCACTGGGCCTGTCCCGGTGGGGCAAGTCTCACCAGCGGCAACTGGTCCTCAGGCGTGCTGGCGTCTCCAGGCGTGCTCCACGCACCTTGGCGTTGCTGCCATTTCGCGTCGAACAACTGCTCGGTTACCTGGTGGGCCACGGTCACAGCGCTCGCGTGTGGGGTGAACATGCAGTCCACGTCCTTGGTGCGGATGGCGCGCTCTGGGTCACCCGAGAAAAAGTGAAACCCCGCTGCGAGGCTGCCAACGATGATCACGTTGTCTCGGCACGTTGGCGGCAGTGCGCTCGCTATCTGGGCGAGCACGTCATCTGGCGACATCAGTTCCATCTGGACCTCCCTGTCTCTGCTTCGATGCCCTCATGGCTGCGCCGAGGGGACTTCCTCAATCATGTGGTGTGCCATCTCTTCGGCCTCGCGTGTGTAGCCAAGCTCGATGAGGTCGGTCAGGCATTCGAGGGGCGTTGCATATCGCGCGCCCATTGATTCGCCGTTGAGGCTCTCGATGAAGAATGGGTCCCAGGTGTGATGTACGGCCAGCACCACCTTCTGCGCTGGATCTGTGCGCGGCACCAAGCCAGCGTTGAGCCTGCGCACGAAACTCGAATCGTTGCCTTGCACGGAAAAGTCGATCCGCGGGGGCGCGCTGATGTCGAGGTACTCGAAGTGGTGCGCTGCGCCGGCGACGCCGCCGATTCGTACGCCCTCGCTCTTGGCTCCCGCCAGTTGCCTGTTGATCCACAGTTTTTGCAGGCGCTGTGGCGTTTCCATGCCAGTCGGGTCGACGAAGTACTCCGAGGTGCGCACCGCGGCGTGCTCGCGCGCGAGCTGCATCAGCTCACGCTGCTCGGGCATTCGAAGCCTTACCGATGTGCCCACCTCCTCAAGCAGGCGCTTCTCGCGCAGATCCTGCAGCGCCGCGGCCACTGTCGGATAACTCACGCCTGCTGTGCGTTGGAGCGCCCCGATGCGCATCGGGGTGGGGTCGTGCGCCCACAGTCGGTGAGCGACAAGGGTTGCCACGACAGCATGACGTGCCGGAAACACGTCCTTGGCGCCGCCCCCACCTTGGCCGGCGGCCCTCATTTCACTGGCGATGAGCTCTTGCAGCCAGTTGTAGAACTCGCTGGGCTTGTTCATCATGGAGCCGGTGAAAGTGCCGTCCTGCGTGTGCAGCAGGCAATGCACGCGATCCCTCAGGTCTGGGCGCACCAGGCTTCGAATCGCCTGCAGTTCGTCGAGCACCCGCGTCTCGGAGAGCCGCGTCTCGGTGAGGACGCCCACCGCCTGCGCTTTCTTGGGCTGTTCGTCCAGGACCTGAAGCATCATCAAAACCATGTCGCGCACATCGCGCATGCTGCTGGTTTTCTTCACCTCGACGAGGATCGGGCCGCCCGCGCCGTCCCAGCGTCCGTCGAGCTCCTGTAGGGCGGGAAATTTCATGTCGCAACTCCTTTTTTAGTTGCGACTTTAGCATTTAGGTTGCGACTTGACAATAAGGTCGCGACTAAACGTCTGATTGACCTTGCCCAGCTGGGCCGACCGGTCAGGCCGTGGCCAGCGCCTCACGCTCGCCCTGGGAGGCGTGGTCCTCTGCGACTAGAGGCGCTGAGGTCTCGAGGTGGTTCAGTTCGAGCTCAAGCTCCATCCCGAAGGTGAGTGCCGCCAGTTCAGTGTCCCAGTCGCTACAGAAGCCGTTTCCCTGGCGTGCCCGGATCGTCATGGCCAGGTCGTGGCCGAGCTTGTAGATGAGCACTTGCGGGGGCACGCCTTCGCCAGCACTGCTTGCGAGTTGGCGCAACATGCCGCGGAGGGTCCGACCATCCAGAGCCTGAACGCTCAGGGCGGCGCACTCGGCGATGGCTTCGCTTTGCTCATTGAAGTGGCGCAGCTTGGCGGCTCTGGTCTGCGCGGCGGCCATGAAGCCGCCTTCGTGCTCGCGCAGCGCGCGATCGAGCTCGACCCATGCGCTCGTTCCGTCACGATCGGTGCGCCACTTCTGGATGATGCGCTGTGCGAGCGCTGTCTCCAAGAACGCAAGGATCTCTTCCGCACTGGCGCCATAGACGTCGCGGCGCAGGCTGATCTCATAGTCGTTGATGGCGTGATCGGCTTCTATGCGCTGGGCAACGCGCATGTAGCCGTACATGGGAACGAGGACAAGCGGCACCAGCGGCGCGTTCTTGGGGGACTTGGACTTCTTGCTCATACTGGGCAGAAGTCTGACGGCGCGAGGCGCCGCGCGAGTCTCTCCAACGCGAGAGGAATGCCCCGTTGGCGCGGGATGGGCGCGCCGGCGCACCACCCCGAGCCCGGAAGCGTCGGTCAGTCCAGCGCGACGGCGAGGGCTTGGCGCTTGCCCATCTTCAGCGCGGCCTGGATAGAAGCGAGGTGCTTGGCGCGCGGCACCACCCCTTGGCTTTCCCATTTCCAGATCGACAGGGATGAGGCACCAACGAGCTTGCCCATCTGCTTCTGAGTCAGGCCAAGGCGTTTGCGATGCGCCAAGAATGCAGCAGCGGAGAAGGCATTCTGGGCGGACTGCGTCGCGGGCTGCCTCGAGGTAGGCACCGCCTTGCTCGCGTTCTTTGCCACGGTGGCGCCGGTCTTGTTGGCGAGCTTCACCAGCTGATTGAGCGCGGTGCTCTGCGTCTTCACCAGGCGCTTGAGCGATGCGATCTCCGTGCGGTGCGCGGCGCTGGCTTTGCGCAGGCTTGCCAACTCGGTCTTGAGTTCTTTTCTGGCGACGCGTGCGATCTCGCGCTTCATGGACTCTGCAAAGGACGTCATTGGAGGACTCTTTCAGTGGCATGCGGGAGGCGTCGATTCTAGGCGCGTGAACCTTCGCGCTACGCCGCTGCACGGATTGCAGCGCTCGGGCGCAGATTGCGGGGCGGGCAGGCGTTCGTACGATCAAAGAAAAATGCCCCGGACCGTGAGGCGCCGGGGCATGAAAACTTGGTTTTTCTCGATCAGCAGACGCTGGCCATGGCGGCATCAGCCAGGCTGGCGATCAAGTTGTTGGCTCGCTGCACATGTGCGGCGAGCGTCGGGTCTTGGCTGCACTCGCTTGCGGTGGGCATCAAGAAGGCGCCAATGACGCGCTCGCCCGGGTTCGCGTTCTCGCACTGCTCGATGGCATGCCTCACGTTCTCAGCCTCGCAGGCGAAGAGCAGCGTGTGCTCGCCGTAGGTGAGCATCCAGTTGCTCAGCAGACCGGTGCGGTCCTCGCTGTCGGTCGAGGTGTTTGCGGGGAGTTCTCCCGCTCGCGCGGCGTCGAGCATCTCCTGCGTGATCTCGCTCAGTTCGCCCACGGAAAAGTAGGCCTTGACCGCATCGACCGCTTCGACCTCGAACGGGCCGTAGTGCGCCCACGCGACGGCGTCCACGAACTCGTCGCTGCTGGCATCTCGGTCCTTGATCGAGTGGATCTCGCGTAGGGACAGCTGCAGCAGGTGTTCGGTGGCATCCTTCGCTTCGGGTTGCCCGATGGGGATGGCCGTGTTGGCGATCCAGGCCTGAGGCACGAAGTTGACGAGCAGGCGTCGTGCGATGGGAGCTTTGTTGATGGTGGTGGTTGTGTTCATGGTGTACCAGGCGTTGCCTGGGCGTTCTCGCGGACAGCCCAGGCGGGTTTTATGGAAGGAGGCGCAAGCCGCTGGCGGCCTGGGTCTCGCGCAGGTTGCTGAGCAGCCTGTGTGCATGGGTGATGTGCGCGCTTGCCCACGCACGGTAATGGCCTGAGAGCTCGGCGAACGAAGCAATCAGACGGTGGTCGCGCCGCTGCGGAAACTGCGCCGCATGTGCGGGTGCGTTTGCTCTGGCGTAGCGGGCGTAGCGCAATGCTTCGCGCCGGTTCTTGCGGACAAGGCCCAAGCGCTCTTCAAGCTGCAGGCTGATGAAATGCGCGTGCCCCATGGGCGAGCCGAGCGCGTAGACCTGCGCCTGGCACTTCCCGAGGGAGTAGGAGACCTCGCGTCTTGCAGCGCATCCAGCCGCACGAGTGCTCATTCCGTTGCGCAGCAGCTGCTGATAGAGGGTGCGTCGTGCTCTTTGCATTGCCACGGCCTCAGTGCAGTTCGGGGTCGGTGAGACCCACCTGGTCGCAGGCATCGGGCACGCACTCGGCGAGAAAGTCACCGTTGAGCGTGAACGCAACCTTGCCATCGGCGCTGATGGCCTCGGTGCCGTGGTTGCGCATGTACTCGCGCACACGCTCGCAGTCGTCTTTGGAGATCGGCAGCACGCGGCCACCGAGCTTCATGAACTTGCGCCACAGAACGGGCTGTTGGCTGGGGGTGCTGTTTGCCATGGGCACGGGCAGCACGTCATAGATCTTGCGCGAGACGAGATTGCGAATCGTCAGCGGCGCGGTGAGGGTCAGATGCATGAGGGAGTCCTTTCGAGGGCCTCTACTGAGGCTCTGAGTGGTGGAGAGCCGCAGATGCACCTACCCCTGCCGGGGGAGGCCCATCTACGGGGGATGGGATTGCCGGGAGGGTTGAGGCCGGCGTCGCTTGCGCGAGACGCCGACGTGGCACGAATGCCGTGGTGAATCGATTGTGTGTTTGCGCGCCTCGGCGCGCCACCGATATGGTCCAGTTGGTGGCTATGAATGCGAAAAGCCCCAGACCTTGCGGTCCGGGGCTCTTCTGGGGGTTGTGAAGGCCTTTCGCTCAGGCAACGGCCCACAGGCCGCGTGCCTCATTGCGAAACAGGTCGGTGTGCAGCTGCAGGGTCTGGCGCACCTTCTCGCGCCAGTGGTGGTTCTCTGCTAGGCGCTCGGGCGCTGCAGCGGCGATCGCCGCATACAGCTTGTCCAAAGTGGCGCGCCCGCCCAAGCCCTGGAGGACCAGGCGAACGATGTTCTTCCAGGTACCACTCACCCGCGCTCCCTGCTCCTTGACGAGCGTGGAAAGCAGGACGACAGCTGAGACGCTTCGCTTCTCCCAGATGAGCAGGTACTCATGCAGGATCCGCGGCAGCTTCATCGCGCCGTAGGTCTTGGTGTCGGACACGCAGTTGTGCTGGGTCTTGATGATCACGGCGGCCAGCTCGTTGGCGGGCATGCGCGCGATCATCTCGGCCTGGTAGGACGTGTAGACCCCGCCGCGGCGCCAATCACCGATCAGGGTGCCGTAGTAGCCCCCTGGTCGCGTTGCGCGGCGCTGGTTGAGCAACACCATCTGCATCTTCTCGTGGAACTCGGCATCATCCGCGCAGTGGCTGAGGTCACCGGGATCGGCCTTGTCGCCCCACATGCCGCCGGGTCCCGTGTACTTGATCATGCCGCCGTATGGCGGGTGAGATATCACGAGATCAGCGGGCTTTCCTACATGGTTGAGGATGTCCATCGAGACGGCGTTGAAGCCCTGATGCAGGTCCAGACCGTAGGCCTCGATGCCCATCTCGCGGGCGACTTCGACGCTGGTGCCGCTTCCAACCATGGGATCGACAAACACCTGCGGCCGAACCTGTTCGAACAGGGAACGGTAGACGTGGCCTGACGCGTTGCCGCGCCACTTGCTGTCGCCCCAGGGGCCTCGCTCGGGAAAGCTGATCACGCTGCCGGTCATGCCGGGGCTGGTGCTCTTGGTTTGATTCACTTCGTGGATCTCCATGTGATGAAGGGACCACGCCCCGCTCGGGAGGTGGTCCCGGGTGGGTTTGTTGAACTGATGTTTGGCAGCGTGGACGCCTTACGGCTGTCTTGCTGCAGATGGCACTGTGGCCATGGGGTGCGCTGATTTTGGGGGGCGCTGCGAGTTTGGGCTACCGAATCGGCTCAGATCGCGCTTCGGGGAACGTCTGGATGAGCGGCGAAGTGCGATGGCAACTCCGCCCGGTCCGCCGAAGGGGTCAAAAACTCGACAGTCGGTGCTGTCAGAGGCTCGCCCATTGCCGACACGGTCCGGACCAGAAACCCTGCCACCGGCCCTCCCCAGACCAGCGCCGCAGTAGCGGCAATGATCAGAGCGAGGTGCTTGATCAGCCAGGCGAGAAGCTTCCAGATGGGGCGCTCGTCCTTCCATCCGAAGTCCTCTTGGTCGCGACTTGAGTTCATGGGTGCACGATAGCGCAGCCACCTGTTGCGATGCGAAGGATCTGTCTTTGGGCATGCAATCGCTTCTCAGGGCAATCGCCCTTGCGCGCTGCCCGGGTGGGCTCGTCCCAGATGGTGCAACCCCGTCCCAGCCACTTCGAGTCCGCAGACGAGAAAGGGCGGCCGTTGTGGGCCGCCCTCCTCTATTCGTGTTGTGCCGCTGCTCACGCCACGAGCGACGGTGAGTAGCGTTCTTCGTTCTTGGCGCTGATGCGCTGCATTGCCGCCTTCATCCAGCGATCCATCTCGGTGCAGCGGTGTGCCATCGAGTTGGAGACGCCAGTACGGTGGGCCTTAAGCCTCGCGCCGAAATCGTAGGCCATGGAGTCGGCCGAGGCGATCCATTTCTGGTCGCCAAGCTCTCTCAGTGCCTCACCTTTGACGCCGAACAGATGGAATCGGCTTCCCGTGGGGATCATCGTCTTCACGCGATCCAGGATCGCGTAGAGGCCGTGCCTGGGGTGCCGCAGCGGGCGCCGGCAGACCGATCCGACGCCGATGAGGGCGGGTGCGGCCAGCCAGGGCTGCCAGCGCTGCCACACCTGCATCATCATCTCCATACTGCGCTCGTAGTGCTCAGCCTCCCAGCCCTGGATGACTGGCACCGGCGGCGGGAGCAAGTTGGCGACCACGTTCGAAGTTGTCGTCTTGGCCAGTTCGTTCTGCCACTCGTAGAGGATGCGCAGCGTGCCTTCGAGGAACGTGCCGGTCGCGCGGATGCGAAAGTCCACTTCGTCCTCGCTGGTGGCGATCTCGGGTTCCACGCAGCAGTCACTTTGGCTCCACCAAGAAGCGCCGGAGGCCGTTGCAAACTCGATGTACTCGGCGTACGTCCAGGGGAAGATGCCGCCCATGCCGCGCTGGCGGCCCTTGGCCTTCCAGAGCTTCATGGCGACGAAGCCCGCGCTGTCCATCGCGAAGTCGGTCTCGCTAAGGTCGGTCGCCTCGGGGAAGGCAAAGGCCTGCTTGCTCTGCGACCAGAAGGCGTTGGCCGAGACCATCACCGGGTAGGCCTGGTTGAAGGCGTGGGCTGCCATGTGGCCGCTTTTGTGGGGGATGCCCACGCGCATGACCATCTCGTCGTGCAGGTGCGCATTGACCTGGCCGAACGGCAGGTTCTCTGCGGGTTCTTTCATTTCGTGGATCTCCATGGGAAATGGAGGGACCACGCCCCCTGCGGGATGCGTGATCCCGGTGGGGTTGAGGGTGAAGGGTGCGATCACGCGCTCGTCGACGAGGCGCTGCACCGGTGCCACTGAGGCGTGTGGTTGGGACGATAGTGGTGCGGCTCTTCCTCAGCAAGCGATTCGGTCCAGCTGGAGCGCCGATCCCGTCTTGGTTGTTGAGGGTCGACTGCGCCCGTAGACAGTTGCAGCAAGGGCTCCTGCGCGTGCTACAGCTGCGGCGACGGCCCCGCGTGTCCGATTCGCATCCAGCCCTCCCGAAACCGATCCTGTTCGTACTGTGGAGGATCAAGCCAAAACGACACTCTGCCATCCTTCTCCTGTCGCTTGGCCAGCGCCATGACCTCTGCGGGCTGGAGGACGTAGGCCACTGGTGTGGCGAGCACTTGATTCAGGATGACCCAGTAGTGCCCCATGACCTTGTCCAGCGACGCGCCCAATGGCACCGCTGAACGCTTGGAAAGTGACTTGACCTGGATGCTGACCAGACGGGTCGCGTCGTAGCTGTAGGCAATGAGGTCCACGCCGCGGGCGTTGCGAGCAGTGGGCATCACGTTCCATCCCATGAGCGAGAGCTTGTAGCAGCAGTAGTAGAGGCCCACGTTGCCCACGATCTGCGGGTCAAGTTTGCTGCCGGGCCCTTGCTTGAATCCTTCCTCAGGCTTCATGTTCTGTCCCTCGCGGAATCTGTTCGTTCGCTGCAACTGTATCGGCATCGAGGGGCACCGCTTTGTGCCTCAAGGCGCCCATGTCAGCCTGGTCGATGAGCTCCGCTAGGATGTCCACTCCGGACTAAAGGGGAAGCAGGATGACGGCTCATGAGGACGCTCTGAAAGACGACGAGGCCAAAGAGCGCGCACTCGTGGCGAACGTGGTCAGAGGTGAGTGGCATGCAAGCGATCGCGCATTGAAAAGGCGCTTCTACCGACGCGCGAGTTGGCCCATCGTTGCCGACAAGCTGAGCCGACGACTGCAGCATGCAGCCGAGGTAGCGCGCAGCGAGCACCCTTGGGAGCGTCTCTATGTCCGGACTGATGACCCGAGTAGGAGCGTAAGCATCTGGTTCGGAAAGCACCCCCTTCCAGGGGTTGCAGAAGAAGACATCGAAGTTGGCGCCTCCATGGTGATCTCTCAAGACTCTCGGGGCGGCATAGCAGTGCTTCTCTTTCCCTTCGAGTCGCTGAACTTGCGGCAGCGGAAGCCCAAACTCATCTGGGGGTACTTTGACGGCCCCGAGTGCATTTGTGAGAAAACCATCCTTGGGATGGTGCGCGATTTCCTGCGCTACGGTCGTGCGACCAGTGGCCTCATGGCGGCGAGCGGGCAGGACCGGCGAACTTTGGAACGGCTCGAAGAACGGAGTCGAGGCTTTGAAAGCAAGACAGCGCTGGCAGGTCTTCATCCATGGGCTTTTGGCGCACTCGTTCTGGGGTCTCTGGCAACCTTGGCACTTTTCATCGCCTGGTTGACTGCGGGAGACGGAGACAAGTTTGAGCCGTGGACGGGGATTGTCGCCCTGCTGACTGGTTGGACCTCGGTATGGGTTCAAAGGCTTGGGAGAAGCCGCGACGAAGCGCGAGCCCGGGTGATCGCAGCGGAAGATGCGGAGAGGGCTGAACGAGATCGGAGATTGGAGAGCAAGCGGGAGATGCAGAAGGACCGAAAGCGCGATGAGCCCCGACCTCCCCTTCTCCTCAGCTACAAGTTGACCATAGGGCAGCACGGTCAAGTGCGACAGCAATGAAAAAGCCCCCAGCGGATTGCTCTGCATGGGGGCTTGATCAATGGTGTCAGGCGGACGCGTAGCGCTCGCGGCCTGCCAGGTGGTCTGCGACCACAGCGAACCAGGCGCGCTCGATGCTCGACAGGTTCTTTGTCGCTTGCATGACGATCCTTTGCGCGTTCTGCGAAAGGGTGGGCGCCATGTTTGCTCGCGACTCGACGCGGGCGCGGTACAGGCCGCGGCCGACGCTCTCGATCAGGCCCTTGTTGAGGGCGTTCTCCATGGCCTTGTTGAGCTGCCGCGCCGACAACCCCGGGAAGTAGGGATGGAGGTCCGCGCGGCGCGTGTCTGCGTTCCGATCGGCGATGTGTTTCGCCACTTCGCGGTAGGTCGGCATGTTCTCTTGGGGGTGGAGGTCGTTGATCATGGGTTCAGCGTTGCTGGGTGGCGCTGGCCTCAGTCGAGCACGGTGTCCAGTTCGGCGCGGTGCTCTTTCTGCGTGCGAAACGCTTGGTGCACCCGAAAGCCCTGCATGAAGGCGATCCATTGGGCCGCCTTCTCATGACTGTCGAACGCTGCGACGGACTGGTCCTCGCGCGTGACAACCACCGGGTAGGCCGCGTTGCCCTCCTTCACCTCAATGGCGAACTGGGGCAGCACGTAGTTCTTGGCTCGGTATACCTCCTCGGCGCGGCGCACGTCGATGATCCGCACGATGTTGGCGGTGTTGACAGCATCGCCGAATTCGCTGCGGCACAGGTTGCGCTCGCCATCGAGCAGAGGCTCGAGCAGCAGGGGAACCCGCAGCACGCCGCCGGTGCGGGCGATGAAGCCCACGGTGCTGTGCTCTTCGCACCAGTCTCGGCCAGTTTGCGGATCGCCATAGAAGATTCGCAGCATGGTTCCATTGGTGCCGAAGTCGTCGCAGCTCGCGCGCGCCGCTTCCAGGACGCGTTGAACCGCCTTGGGCGTGCCCGGTCGGAACCAGGTGCGCTTGGAGGCGGGGTGCTTGGCGAACAAGCGCAGCAGCTTCTCGTTGAGCCTGTAGCACTCACGTGTGCCGCGCAGCTCGGGGTCGAGCGCAGGCAACTCCATGAGGTCCGACAGGTGCTGGGCCTCTTCGAAGCAGTTGTCAAAGCCGAAGCAGCTGAAGCCGGCGCCGTTGTCGATGACGTACAGGCGTTGTTCCAGGTTCAGGCCCAGGCCATCGACCATCTCGACTGGGTAGTTGGGTTTGGTGTTCACGAAATGCTCCACGAAGGGGATTCCGGGAAACCAAAGTCCCGTCCGGGAATAGGTTCCCGGAAGGGTTGGATGAATGCCGGCAGGAGCCGACGCGGTGACCAGGGGGTCAGTGCGGCTCGATTGTGGTGAGGTCGAGACAGGCAGGCAATTGAATCGGTTCAGTTGGGACGCTGGTAGCGGGCTGCACCTTGGCGCCGGATGCGCGGCGGGCTGAGAATGAGACATGCGATCTGAACGACGCCATCCCTTGGTGCGGATCAAGCACGGCCTTCGCTACGGCTGGGGCCTGGATCTGCGCCAGCAACCGGGCGCGCTCGGGCGTGCCGTGCGCACCGCCCGCGCCTGCAGCGGCAGGATGCGCAGCGGTAGCATGGGCGGCGAGTCCAACCTCAAGGTGCTTCGTGTGCGCGAGGCCTGGCGCGGGGTCGAGCTGTCGTGAGTGCCGCCCCGCCGCTGCGCCCGCACGGCGCCTGGTTGCGCGACGGCCGCCCCGACGCGCCCAAGACACTTGCCAGCGCCGAGGAGCGCGAGTTTCGACGCAGCAGGCTGCAGGCCGCTCACATGCGCCCGCTCAGTGACCTGGCCATGCGAATCAGAGAGCGACAGGTCGATCCGAGGTCGGTGCCCGACTTCGATCCGCTGGACGGTGGCGTTGAGGCCGAGGTGCTTTTCTTGCTGGAGGCCCCGGGCCCGCGCGCCGTGCAAAGTGGGTTTGTCTCGCGCAACAACCCCGATGAGACGGCCAAGAACTTCTTCCTGTCTTCCCAGGAGGCCGGCATCGAGCGCCGGCGCACGCTGCTGTGGAACGTCGTGCCCTGGTACGTCGGCGAGGGGGGCAGGATCCGGCCTGTACGCGGGTCCGATGTCGCCCAGGCGCGAGAATGGCTGGAGGCGTTGCTGGCTTTGCTGCCGGGACTGCGGATTGTGGTGTTCGTCGGGCGCAAGGCCGCATTGGCCTCGCAGCTGGTGGTGCAGGTGCGCCCGGGGGTTGGGGTGCAGAGCATGCCGCATCCCTCGCCCGTGTTTGTCAATCGATCAGCGAAAAATCGTTCTCAGATCGTGGAGGCGCTGCGCTTGCTCGCTCAGAAGCTCGACCCGCGGTAGTCTGCGTTCTACTTCACGCGCCACTGCTTGCGACCAGGGGACGGAGCGGACCGCATTGCGGCGGTCTTCTTGCCAGGGGCGCTGGCGAATCGCTGACGACGGCTACAGTGATCGCGCGTTGCCTCAGGCCGCCTCAGTGAAGGGCTCGCGAGTGATGCCAGGCTCGTCGTCGAACGGGCTCTCGCCGATTGGCCGCTCGTAGGGCTGCGACTGGGCTGCGGGTTTGCTGGCGGGCGGAGTGGCTTCCGGATTGGTGTCTTTCCCGCCAGGATTGCTGATGGCCTGGTCATTGGCCGGCTCGCCACCCTTGTCAGCGTCGTTGGCCGAAGCGCCGTCCTCGTTCTTGCCGGCGTTGCCCTTGCGCTGCTTCTTGCTGGCGATCTGCTGCAGCAAGTCGTCGAGCTTCTTCTGCATGTCCTCACTCAGGCTGGCGAACCCGGGGTCGGCGCGCAGCTCCTGCGCGAGCGAGTACAGACGCACGCCTTGCTTGACGGTGACCTGCTGCACGGCCGGGGCGATGAACTTGGCCGTGACGCGGGTCTTTCCGCTTTGCTGGGCCTTCTGCAGCCCTTCCTGGATCCGCTCGGTGGCAGCGTCACCGTGTTCGGCGATCACGTGCAGAGCGGCCGTCGCGGAAATCTTGTCCTGGGCGACGAGATCGCGCAGCGGCGCCGGCGCGCCAATGAGGGTCAGCAAATCGCGCACGTACGTGGCGGTCAGACTCAGGCGGCTGGCAACCTGTTGCTCCGACCAGCCAAACCCGATCAGGCGTTTGCAAACGGCGGCCTTTTCCAAGGCCTCCAGCGGCTTGCCGGTTGCCGATCTGGCCAGGGCGACGGTGATCTCTTCCATCGAACGGGCTTGGTCGCTCACGATCATCGGCACCCGCTCGATGGCAGCACCTTCGCTCACCGCAAGATCGAGCGCTTGTAGTCGGCAGTGGCCATCGGTCACGTAGATCACATCGGCCGCGCCTTCGCGCGCCACGTAGCCGGCCAGGGGGTGCTGCTGATCGAAGCCCGCCTGCAGCATGCTGTTGGCCAGCGAGCGGATGTGCTCATCCAGCGCAGTGCTTTTCACACGCACGTTGAAGCCGTCGAGGACCCGAATCTGAGCGCGCGGCACCATCCACAGCCGGCTGGTCTGAGCGTTTGCCTCGGCCATTGCGTCGGCAGTGGAGCCGGCCTGCAGGGCGATTGCCGGGCTGGTGGCCAGCTGCTTGGCTTGTTCCAGTTGCGTGATCTGCTCAGGGAGGGTTTGCGTGGTCATGCGCTTGTCTCGATTGGGTCTGGTCTGGGTGGGGAAAAGGCTTGCTCAGATGTCGATGCCGTCGTCGAGCACGTAGGCGTCGTGGCCAGGGCCCAGCTCGCGAAGGGCGATCTGGTCGGCAAGTTGGCGATCGGTGAAGCCGGCGGCGCTGAACATGTCGGGGGTCCAGGACTTCTCGTCCTCAGAGAGGAACGTGCGCTCGGTGGGTCGGTAGACGTAGAAGGTCATTTCGCGGCAATGGGCAACGGGTGATGGGCAATGGGCAATGCGCAATGGGGGTGGGTTGGCTTGGCGATTCAACCGAAGCCGTTGAGCGCCCGATCGCGCACGACCTCGCACCGCACACAGTTGAGATGGGCAGCCTTGGAGTTGGCCCAGATCGTGAACACGCCTATGGGACGCGCGCCGCACAGCGCAGCGGTGCCGGGCGCCTCACCCGCTTTTCGCAGGTGCACCTGAACACCGACCGCCGCGTAGCTGAACAGTGGCAGGTCTGGATTCGTCTCGTGGGGCTCGCGTGCTCTGGCAAACACGCCAGCGATGACGCCCTGTGCCTGCTCGGCCGTTAGGGTGTTCGCGATGTGCTCACGCACGTTGATGGGAAGGGGTGGCAGGCTCATGCGGGATCGGGTGCTTGGTCGCTTGCGATGCGGGTCACGTCGGTGGTGCCCAGTCGGGCTACGAATTCAAGCTACAGGCACGTGCCCTGATGTCAAGGCTTGCAAACTGGCCTTTCTTCAGGAGGCGTCGTCTTCTTCGAGTTCGCCGAAGCCGCTCGGTCGGGGGTAGCTTGCGCGCTCGCGCAGTGCCACGCGAACCAACAGGGAGTCGAACTGCTGTTCGATCTCGCTCTGGGTGGTTGCAACGATTGACGGGATCGGCGTCAGCACATCGATGTGTTGCGCGGCATCGGTGATGCTGGCGAGTCGGATGCGAGGGACGAACACGTCACGTTCACTGATGAGGCAGGCGCTCACCGCGGCTTGTCGCTGCGCGAGCGCTTGTACACGCAGCGCGTCGTGCATGTCGCTGATGTCGTGTTCACTTGGCGCCCCTACCGTGGGAGTGCCGTTCTCCGTGCATGCTCGCAGGTGAGCCATTTCCAGAGCCTCCTCGAATTCACTGCGCAGACCGTAGTCGAGTTCGCAGCTGCTCCACTGGGAGTTCTGGTACCGATGCGTGACGGATGCACCTTGCTCGTTCGCGCTGAGAACGTACAGCGGCTCATGGGGAGTTCCAGGTGCGAAGGCGAGGTGAACGATGCTGCTGCGGTCCAGCGCCTGGGCGGCGGCTTGCTGCTGCTGCGGCGTGCCAGCCTGCGCGAAGGCTTCGCATGCCGCTGGCATGGGAGCCCAATTGAAGAGTTCCCTGTGCAGCGGGTGCGGGGCGGCAAGGGTAGCCAGAGGGTCTATCGAACGCGCACTGATGCAATCGAGGTCGAGGCATGCGCTTGCGTCGCACTGAGTTGCGGTTTGCGCATCCACGCGGACTTGCGGGTACACGCAGCGCAGCAGCACGGCAGTGCCGCTCGGATAGGCCTTGGCCGCGCCGGCGCGCGCCCGTTCATTGGAGACGAGCGCGAGTAGCAAGTAGCGATTCGCAAGGAAGCATTCGCGCAGCGATGGCAGCAGCAATGCCGCCTGAGAGTTCTTGTCGTTTGGGGTGGCTGTCATGGTGCGATCGATTGTGGAAACGCATTCGGTAGCGCGCCAACGAATCGGTCCAGTTGCGCTTGCGTCGGCAAGGCGTTTCATTCACGTGGTGAGCCGCTTCGGTTGCGTTCACCTCTCTGTTGCGATAGATGCGAGTGCGTCTTGTCAGGTCCCCTGTCCAGCGGCGCACAACTGCAGGCCGGGGTAGCGGTCGAACGCCCAGCGGGGTGAGTCACTGCGGCCCTGTGCGAGCTGTCGCAGCACCCATCTGCGCAATCCCACATCCGTCATGGGGCTGTCCCCCAGCGGTTGCATGACGCTCTCGCGCTCCTGGCTGAGCACGGTCGCAAAGGAGCGCATCTGTGCGTCCTGAAGCCGGGCCATGGCCGCGTGCACCTGGGCGTCGGTGTTTGCCGCTTGAAGGATGTGGGCGCCGTATTCGTTGATGACCAGTTCTGAGCGCGCGCATTGCAGGCCTTCGCTTGCCTGGACATGCAACGCTTGCAGGGCCTGGGCGCGGATCTCACGGTTGACGATGGGCGGGATCCCCATCGTGTGCAGGAAGGCACATTGCATGGCAACCTCAGCCGCGCTGATGGAGCCCAGCTGGAAGCGCTGGCGGCTGGCGCCCTCGACGACGGTGGCCAGCGAGTGACCCAGTTCGTCCATGGAGACAACAACGGTGAGGGCTTGTGGGCCACTGGTCTGCGACAGCGAGAAGGCAATGTGCACGTCGCGGTAGCCCTTCTTGCGGATGACAGGTAGCTGCAACTGCAGCATGAGCTCGCACTTCAAGACCCAGGCTAGCGGGTTTGCGGAACTCGTGTCTTGGTTGCCTGGTGCGCGGGCTGTATGCACCAGTGCGTGCAGATCTATCTCTCGCACGCTGAAGTCGGCCTGCCAGTACGGGGAGATGAGTACACCCAGAGTGCGGGAGGACTCGCGCGAGTGCCGTCCGGGGGGTTGATCCAGGCTGCGCTGGCGCAGGTTCTGGCGAACGAGCGCGCACGCCAAGTCGCCGTAGAGTTGGTGCGCCTGGTGCAGCGGGTGATCGGCGGGGGGCAGCAGATCAGCCCCGGGGACCTTGGGCTGGCGCAGGCAGGCACGCATGAGGGACGTGAACAGGAGGCTTCTGCTTGCCCCGCTGCTGCGGCGAGTGCTCTTCTGGAGCTGCGCATATTCGCTGCGCGTGTACTCACTGAGCATCGGCGCGAGTTCGGCGAAGCTGCTTTGCGTCTGGTCCACGAGGGGCAGCGTTGGTGCGAAGTCGTTCATGCGGGGGGACAACTGGGAGGCGCGGTTGGTCAGGCGACTTGGTTTGGCGTCCTGAACGTGGAATCGCCTTTTGGGCGTAGGCCAACGATAGGGACCGCGCGCGAGAGCCGAGCCCGATCTACGTGGCCAAAAGGGTCCGTAGACCGGGGTTGCGTGGCCGCAATGACGCCCGGGCGAGGGCGCGTATGGGACGTGGTCGCTTCGCGCCATGCTGGCGCCCGGTCTTAGCCTCTGCTGCAGGGATGGGCTTGTCCGCCCACGGCTTCCTCCGCTTCTTCGGCCAGCGCCGCGCGGATGTCGGCGATCAGATCGTTGAAGCGCACGCGAGGTGGGTAGTGGAGAAATTTGCCATTGAGGAGCTCTCGCCCGACGCTCCAGCCCGGCTCGAAGGTGTGCACCTGCACGTAGGTCTTGTCGCTCAGGGCGATCTCGCCATCCACTGCGTCATCGGCCTCGCTGACGCTGAGCACCCCAATGCCTGTGGCGCGCAGTTTGGCGGCCAGGGTGTTTTCGCGGCTTGCCATTGCGTGTTGCTCGCTCACTGGATGCGCGTGATGGTGGCGAGGTCGCCGGCCGCGGTCATGGGCGGGACCATAGGGATGGAGTCGCCCACGGCCATGACGCTGGGGCTCAGGCCGGTCAGTTCACTTTCGGTGAGGCCGTGTTCTTCCTTGAGTGAGTCGCGGGTGAAATACCCCCATTTGCCGTCGTTCTCGCCGTAGCCGCGCAGCCAGTCGATGCGGTAGAGCGGCCCGCCCTGGGCGTTGGTGCACGCCACGGCGATGTTGTACGGGTCTCCTTCCATGTGCTCGAACAATTCGCTCACGCGCTGGCGCAGCGCGCCGGCTTCGGCATCGTTGAAGGTGCGCGCGCCGCTGTGCATGTTGACGATCTCATCGAGCGGGTCGTCGAAGTGGAAGGCAAAGCCGTCGCGCTCGAGGCTCATGCAGAACTGCTCTGCCTGGGCGCGGCTGGAGATGGGCTGCAGAAAGTACTCGCGGCCTGCGCGCACGTTGTTGGCATCAGGGGTGCGGTCATCGGGCGCGGCGCCCGCGGCGGGGGAGGTTGTGGTCATGGTGTTCTTGAATGTGCCCACCAATCGGGGGGCTTGCGTTCAAGGTACGCCACAAAGTTGCTTTGTCTAGGGGGCGAGAGCGCGCGGTGGTAGCCAGCCGCGCTTTGATGGGCGAGGATAGGGTTTCGCGTTCTGAGTCGCCGGCGTTTGAAGATGGCGCGCGCGCTGGCGGGCGCTTTGTCCGTGAACAATGAGAGGCCAACGCATGCCCGAGCAGAAGACCATCGTCGCGATCGAGGATCTATTGGCCGTCGAGCCGCAGCAGCTGAGCAATTGCTTGCGGACGCTGCAGGCCTGGGTGCTGCGCACCAGGCGGTTGGTGGCCCATGCCGAACAGCAAGGCGTTGACCCGGCGATGCTCGTTCTGGAGCCCTTTCGCTGGTCGCCGCGCGAGACGCGCGCGCGCGAAGCGACGGCCGCCCCCGTGGGCCTGGACACACCGGTAGAAGACCTTGGCTTGCGTCGCGCGGCGGTCTTTGAGATGCGCGAGCGCAATCTGGTCTGCCTGGAGGACTTCGCGCTGGCCAGCGAGGACGAGTTGCTTGCGATGAAGGATGTTGGTCAAACCAGCGTCGAGCACCTGCGCAGGCTGCTGGGTGAGCACGGGCTTGGGTTTCGGGAGAGCGACCACCCATTGCACGCGGCCCATGCCCAAGCGGAGATCGCGCACAAGACGCCGGCGGCGCAGCGCTGCGTGAGTGATGCGAGTTCGATCTCCCAACTGGGGCTGCGGCCTGCGACCGTCACACGTTGCCTGGAACGCCACATCGACACCGTTGGCGCACTGCGCGCAATGACGTTGCGCGAGTTGTGGGGAACGTTCGGCAAGATCACGCTGCGCGAGCTAGTGCTGACGCTGCGCGGCGTGGGCCTGGAGTTGAACGAGGCACCCGATCAGTGGGCGCTGTGGAAGTTTGGCGTGCTTGAGCCCGATGCCTTGACTCGCCCGCACGATGAGGACGTGGTTCGCAACCTGGCCCCCTGGGTTGGCCTGTCTGTGGTCAAAGCGCTGGAGCGCGCCGGCGTGGCTACTGTGGGCGCAGCGCGCGACGTGAGCACTGGACTTGGCCGTGGTGACGCAATGCGCGTGAGCGGGCTGGGCGAAACCGGATCGAGCAGGCTGCGTGAGTTCTTCGGTGGTGGACGGGCCGTGCACACCCAGGCCAAAGCTGCACAGACGCTCCTGCCGTGGCCACGCTGACGGAGCCCCCCTCGAATCCATCGGGCCGCCCCTTGGCAGGGGCAACTAGCCGACTGGGCGCAGCGGCAGTGACCTCAACTTGCCAGGAGTTCTCCTATTTGAGGGGCGCGCGGCTTTGCCCCTTCCCCAATATGTGCATCCAAGCGTCTTGGCGTCGGCCGAGAAATCGGCCACCATCTGCGGGCGGAATGCATGCTGAGCTGGGGCTGGGTGTCGCCGCATGCCCGCCCCGCCCCCGCCCCCGCCCCGGCCTCCCACCGACCGCCGGACAAGTCACCAGGCGACACACATGCGCTGAATCCTCGATGAGGCGGCCTTTGGAGGGAACCCATGAGCGATCGCACCTTTCAGGCCCCCCGTGGCGCTTGCACCTTCGCGCTTGCGTGCGCCGCCACGCTGCTGAGTGCCTGTTCCGGGCACTTGTACACGGTGGAAAACGCGACCCCAGATACCACCCCATCGGGCCTGAAGTACCAAGGCATCCCTGTCTACGCTCAACTCAACGTGATTGAGTTGTACCAGCTGCGCGCCCACGTCGAGGACAAGACAGGCAAGCTGCTCGGCACGGCTGCGGAGAATACCTGCGTGCCCTTGCTCAAGCAGGTGTTTTCCGTGCGCACCGACTACAGCAAACGGATGTTCGTGCGCTATGAGCCGGGGGCCTTCGACAGCAGCAAGTTTGCGCTCAAGCTCAAGGACGGGGCGCTGGAGTCGGTCAACGCAGATTCAGACTCGACAGCTGGGCTGAAGAACCTTGCTGCAATCTTGCCGTTTGTGACGCCTCCCTACGGAGAGAAGACGCCCTCGGACTCTGCCAGCATCGCATCCGTGGACGGAGCCGATGGCAAGCCAAAGCCCGACACCGACTCGGCGAAGAAGAAGCTCGCCTGCAATGCTGAACCCAAGCTGATCGGTCTGTATGAGGCCCCGGGGGTGCGCAGCTTTGACGACCTGGTGAAGGCAATTGCCGACGCCGAAAAGGGCTCGAAAGGCAAGACTGAGGATCAGGGCGGCAACCCCGGCGCGAACAAGGGAGCTGGCAACCCTGGGATGCCCCGCGCCACTCAATGAGGCAGCCAGAGCGCATCCGCCCCAAATCCCCGGGAGGATGTCTTCTGTCCATCCGGCACAACCCACGGGGGTGGACTTGACGCACGTCACGATCTCCTGGCCGCGCGAGTTCGCACGGGTGGTGCGCTGCGCATCGTGCACCAAGGCGCACAGTGCCAAGCTGCTACGCGACGACGCAGAGAACGTGCCCCAGCCAGGGTACGTGGGAGCGAACTACGAGGCGCACCGCGTGCTCCTGGTCGGGCAGAACCCGGGCACGCCCAAATCGCTGTCAGCTGAAGACCTTCCCTATACGGCCGCCTTGCGCACCTTGCGCGACAACCCCAGCGAGGGAGCGTACGAACAGCTACGTATCCAGCTTGAGTCTTTCATTGTGCGCTGGCCTGTGCACGGCAACTATTTCCCATTGCGCGAGTGCGGGCTGAGCCTGGAAGACATCGCCTACACGAACGTGGTGCGCTGCCGCACGCAGGGTGATGCGGCGCCATCGCGCGCGTTGACCGACAACTGCGTTGCCACGCATTTCGAGCGCTGGCTCGATGTGCTCGCGCCGCGCATCGTGGTCTTCATCGGGAAGTGGGCTGCCGACCACGCGCGCGAACCGGTGGCCAGTCGCGGTATTGCCTTTGTCTACATGAACCGCCAGCGGAGCCTGAGCGGCGCCGAGCGCAGGGCCAATCGGGATGCGGTGGTGGCGGCGGTGCTCACCGCTAGGGCGTCGGGGTGATTGGCCCAGCCCGAAACTCATTCGTCTCAGTCCAGGCCTCCCCCAGCTGGTTGAACGACACGCGCGCGATGTACCAGCTGGCCAGATCTCGCCATGCGGCCTGCTGGAGGTTGCGCACCTGAGCGCCAATCTCGCCCAGCGGCTTGGTGCGCAGTGGGTGCTTGGCCTCCAGTACGTGAAGAAGCACCGCAGGCGCGGCGCTGGAATCTGTGGATGGGCTGGCGCTCATGGGTTTGATCTGGCGGGTGAGGAAGATACTTGTGCGTGCGATCAGGCTACAGGAGCCCTGCTCGGTGTCCAGTCAGCGTAGGGGCATCGTCCAATCAAAACTAACTTTTTGGGCTCTGGAGGCCCGACCCAGGCATAAGCCGCTTGGTCGCCAGCAGATCGCGCAACTGCATCTCAAACCGGGCCAGTTCCAGCGCGAAACCGCTGACCTCGGCGACCTCCGCCTCATCGCCCTGGCGTTCTGCCCGGAGGGTCACAAAGTGACTTTCCGCCATTCGTATCTCCACCTGCGCTCAGACCTGCAGATTCAGCTCGAGATAGCTGTCGCGCTCTTCTTGCGCTTGCTCGATATGCACAACGTCGACGAGCACGCCCTCGTCGAGCTTGAGCAGCTTGGTCGCCGTGCGCTGCAGCAGACCGAGCTCGTACATCACTTGAGGGGTCACTTCCTTGTCCACCAGGAGCCGAACTGCGTCTCCCGGCAGCAGGCGAACGCCCTTCGCGGCCTTCCCCGACAGGTACATCGATCGCACGTCCAGGGACTGCGCAAGCGCCTTCAACCCGTCGCACGACTGAAGTCGGTCGAGCCATGCCTTGGCGCGCGCCGTCTGCTCTTTGGACTGCGAGTACACGCTCCCGTTGTAGGCCCCCGTGATGGAAGGACGCTCATGACCCGCCTCCACACTCACTTGCCGCGCTCCCTCACGAATCACCTCCGCGTTGGCGCGGTACACCGACATCTCAACCGTGCTTTGAACCGGCGCTGGCAGGCCCGTGAGCTCCTGGTAGCGACGCTGGGCGTACATGTGCCGCAAGCCGTGTGGCACAACCCCCATCCCCTTCTTCGTGATCCCGTACTTGCCGCACACGTAGTAGAAGTGGTTCTGCATCTGCTCGTAGTCCTTTCCAGGGACCGCCAGGCGCAACAAGCGATGGTTGCGGGCCAGCCGCTTGGCTCGCTCCAGTGCGTCTTGCTGCCACGCACGCAGCGTCGGATCTTCCGAGAACGGCACCGTCCTGGATTTCCCCCCCTTTGCGCCGCCGCGCGAGTCACCCCTGATGTGCAGGAAGTCTCCCAGATCCCCGCTGACCGGCTCCGCGTGAGTCGCTTCGGCCGCACGAAGGCCAAATGCGTACTGGAGTTCCAGGCACATCGCCACAACCGGGTGTTCTTCACGCATCTTCTCAATCACCTGCATTGGATCGACTCCTTTCACCGACCAGGTCTTCGGCTCCAGAGCCACCTTGCTGGTGCGCATGGCCACCAGATCAATCCCGTGGTCGTTCAACCAAGTGAGATACGCGCCGTCGCGCGGCACCACTCCAGGGCGATTCATCAGCGTCGTCATCACCCGAAGGCTGCTCACCTTGTTCTGAATCGTTCCGTACGACTGGCCCTCCTTCACCCAGCGCTTGATCAAGGCAAGAACATGCTTGCGCCCCACCTCGCTTAGATTGCGAACCGTCATTCGTTCCTCCTTCAGTTCGCGCATGGCTCGAATCAGTGCTTCCTTGTGCTGGGTCTGCGTTGTTTCAGACATGGAACGCTTGCGGCCCGTGCCTGCAGGAAGATTTCCCTTTTCAAACAGGTAGATCACCTGCGCAATGATGTCGTGCTTGTGCACGTGCTCCGCGCGTTCAGCCACAGCCGCCAGGACGCCCGTATGGCGCTTCCTGTTCGCGGCCGTCGTCTTTTGCGCTTTCAGGTCTGCACTGATCTGGCGATTCACTTCCCTAGCGCGCGCGCGCTCCTGCAAGCGGCGCTCGCGGCGCCCCTCCTTCGACTCGGGCAGATCGCCACCATCTCCAATGTTGGTTTCCTCTTTCGCCATCAGTTTCTCCTCATCGTTGCGGGGTCGACCCGGGTCCCAGAATCCCAGCGCCTGCGATCTGCTTCACGCTGGCGCCACCAGTGAATGCGTTCTTCCCTTGCAATGGCTCCGGCCCGCCCATCAAGGCCTCCGCCGCAAAGGCAACAGAACAACGCACGCACGTCAACATCGAGCCGTTCGGCCCCTCTACAGATTGGGTTCCAGGTTTTGCGCCTCCTGGCAGGCATCTCTCAAGTCTTGGTTCTTCGCCGGGTACGTTAGTAATCCATCCTGCCGTCACGGGAAGCGACTCCGTGGGGCAACCCTCTTGCGAGGGGCACCCTGAACCAGTGAGTGGGTTCAGGGGGGGTAACTGACCTCCAAGGTCAGGGCCGTTTCCGGTTGGCCAGCCTCAACCAGCTATTCGCTGATCTCGTGACTTCACTTGCCAGGAGGACTTGTCCCCTGACCCGTTCCGCTCGCGCTCTTTCCCGTCATTCCCTTTGTAGGCCCCTCTGGGCTCCCAGCTCTGCCAGGCGGATTGACTTGCCACTCAAGGTGGGCGCGTGCGTCGGCACGTGAAGTAGTTGCTTGATACCCCGAAGGGTCGCCGGCTCAGGTGCTTCTGTAGAGAACAACACGTGAAGGCGGGTCCAGTCTTTGGACCTGATGGATTGCTAGAGGGCTAAGCCCCAATGGGGCCGCCACTTCCTGTCCGCATCGCGGGACAAGCCGCTGGGTCACTGACCCGGTTTCGGACCGCTTGGTCCTGGCGCGTGCCTCTCAAAGTGGAGAGGTACGGCTTGCTCCATCTTGGGAGCGGTAGAGGCAGGCGCTGGGCCCGCGAAACATCACGTGGATGTAGTGGCTCGGACTCTATCGGCCATTTTGAGAGGCTGCAACCGAATCGGGCCAGCTGTTGGCAAGTGTTCTTGCACTAGGAGGTTGTCCACAGTTGCACGGCGACTCTCATTCTCACGATCCTTCCTTTAGCGCATCCCGGCAGGGCTTGTAAATTCAGGGCCTTGTCATCACTCACTCTTCGATGGTTCCCTTGAATCTGCGCCTTTCGTGAGGTGTGGACAACCGGCCCACTGTTGGCTCGATAGCCGCGTCAAGAGATGCGGACTGCATGACGTGTCGTGCTCTTCAAGTTGGGGAAGGCCTGGCTCCGAATGTGTGGTCGCCCGACTCTGCTGGCACCCCTGCAGGGGCGCTCGAACCGCGCCCACATGTGGTGTGAGGCGGGAATCAATCTCGGAATGCAGCCCTAGTACCGAAACCCCCCCTCTTTCGGCATCTGCGAGCCGTCGCACACGCGGCGAAATACCGAACCCCCCCCTCTTTCGGTACCTACGATCTGCGGCAAGCGCCGCGAAATACCGGAACCCCCCCTCTTTCGGGATTTCGTTGACGATTTTCTGGCGCGCGCGCCAAAACTGGACCGGATCGCGCGACAAGCCTGCTCAGTTCTCGAAGAATTCCCTGTCCGCACACGTTTGTGCTTACTTGAAACAGGAGAGTCCCTTGAAACGCGATCTGCCCCTTGCCTACGGCGCCCCACGCGCTTCCATTACCGTGGCCACGCGCGCCATCGATGTCGGCTACGCCAATACGAAGTACACCCTTGGGCGCAAGGTGATCTTCAATGAGGCCATGATTGAGACTGGCACCTTTCCATCGATCGCAGCATCAATCCCTCGCAGCCGCAAGCTGGAGTACAAGCCTGGAGACCAAGCGAGCGATGGGTGCCTGACTGAAATCGACGGAGCCCTCTACTTTGCTGGCAAGGGCGTCGCTATGCACTTGAAGGGCTCACAGCCTCGTCACGTCCTTGCCGACTACAGCACGACTCCGAACTACCTTGCCCTCATGCATGGTGCGATGCACTACATGCTTGAGGACGCTGGCAACCCGCAGGAGCTGGTGATTGAGCACCTGGCTTTGGGCCTGCCCCTGAATAACTACTCTGAATACCGGACCCGCCTCGTCGAACTCGCGAAGGGCACGCACTTCATCGGATCTGTCGACAGTGCTGCCGGCACTCGTACGGTGCGTGTTTTGAACGCTTACGTCCTGATGCAACCGTTTGGCGCTCTTGCAAACCTCGGGCTCACCCAAGGCTTGGGCCTTGAGGGTTGGAACCTGGTGATTGATGTTGGAGGTGGCACCGTCGACTACCTCGTTTCCAGGGATCGCCAGCCCAACCTCACGCGTTCTGGTGCCCACTCCGGTTCGATGCTGGAATGTGCGCATGCCGTGGCCAAAGAGATCGATCCTGGCTTGGTGAAGAACTACCAGATCGTTGAAGAAATCGACCAGGCCATTCGCCTGCGCGCTGAAACCTTCGAGGTTGCTGGACGGACGTACTACTTGGCGAACTATGCGGCGGCGATTGACGCCGTCTTGCGCACCGCCTACGAAGCGATGCTTGCGAACGTCGGCGACTTCGCGGACTTTCGAACCATCCTGATCTGTGGCGGTGGTGCCGAGGTGTTCCACAGCTTCTTGGTCCGTCATGTTCCTTCGCTCGAGCGTCGGATCAAGATGGATGCTGGCGCGATCTTTTCGAATGTGAGGGGATTCCACATTGCGGCCGAGGCCATCAGTGAGGCGGCATCCGCCGCGGTCTGAGAGAAACGAGGGATACGGACATGGACACCTTGCCTAACGATGCCGGACACGGCCAGGATGACGATGACGTCGCCTCCGAAGTTCGCGTTACTCCCCGGATCTACAAAGACGATCCGTTCGGTGTTTACGAAGTCCTCATCGGCATCTCACCAAAGAAGCGAAACGTCGTCGCTCGCGAGTTGATGACTCTCGGGCTTGTGTTCTTGCGGCAGAAGCACGGGCCGTCTGATTCGCGCGCGGTACCGCTGTCCATGGGGCACATGGCCAGTGCGTCCACTTTGGGGGCAACACCTGTGCGCAAGTCAGCCAAGCGGCGCGCGACGCCTGTGGTTGCGACCGCGGAGGCGGCTCGAGACGCCAAGGATGGAGCGGCCGCCTTCACGTCGCTCTTCGGGGGCGCCCTGGACGCGATGGCAGGGACAGAGGTCGCAACGGGTTGATGGGAGTCAGCACATGAGAGGGCCGGCTTGTCCGGCCCTTTTCGTTTCCGGGCGCCCTTGACATCAAGGGGATCCATGAGAACCTGATTGCATCGAAACCAAGTTTCTGGACCTGAGATGCCCTACCTGACCCAACTCGACCTGACTGCCGCCGATTTCCGCCAGCACTGCGAGCTGGAGCCGGCAATTGCGAAAGAGCCTCACTGGCTGCTGAGTGCCCTCTATGGCCGCGACCTGCTGAAGATGAAGCTGCGCCTGGTCTCCCCCGGCATGAGCGTGCCAGATTGGAAGCATGCCTCCTACCTGGACCCGCAACTGGAACGCATGGTCGACGAACTCGGCTTGCGCGACGCCCCGAAGCCGCGAACCCTTTGTGAGAAACTCAGTTACATCAAGACTGCTACTGCGTCAATGGTTGCCTTGAGCAAGGGCGAGCCGCTTCCCGCTTGGAACTACGCCTGATCGAATCGAACATCCTATGAGCACCTTCCAATTCATTCTTTCCTGCGTGGTGGGCATTGTCATGCTGGCCACGGTTGCCGCCCTCACCCCCGGGCGCGATACGACGAACCCTGAATCCGATGAGGACGGTGGGGATGACGATGCTCGCACACGCGTCGACCGGGCCGTTACGCATGATCACGGATCAATCGATCGTTTCGGCAACCACGACGACTACTGACTCAGCGCCTTCCTTGGGCGCACCTTCTTGTCGTCGGGCTCAGACGGCGCGCGCAGGCCAAAAAAAAACCCCGGCACACGAGATGTGTGGCCGGGGTTCTTCATTCCGCTTGGCGATTGACCCGCCTCGTTAGAGGCTTGGGCTTGCGCTGGAGCTTAGGGGAGTTCGGGGGTCGCCTTCTTCTTCGGCGCCTTCTTGAGGACCGTGACCTTGGCTTTGAGCCAGGCGCGATCATCAATGGCGTCGATCAGATGCTCGCCCACTTCATTGAAGTGCACGTCCTCGATGCGGCGTGGCTCCTGCTCGGGGCCGGCGCTCAGATCTATGAAGTAGGTGTCGGCGGCACGGTCGTAGCCGAGCATCACGGTACCTTGGAACTTCGCAGTTTTCACCTCGGCAGTGATCGCGGGGGCGATGAGAGCAGAGTCGGACTCTTTCGGGTCGATGAAGTTGAGGTTGGTGGCGCCGGCGTCCACCAGCACATTCACCACTCGGCGCATGCCACCGTCGACACGCAGCTTCTCCATCTGCTCGATCATGTCGCGCAGATAGGGATTGCCGATCTCGGTGTAGGCATCCGAGAAGCGGTCGTTGATCGCGAGGTAGCGCCCTTGCCACTTGGCCGGGAAGAACGTCTCGGCGCCGGTGAGCATGATGGTGCGGCTGCCGCGGTCACTCGGATCGTCGGAACCATCGGCGGCTGTGCCGTCGAATCGGCGCAGCTTGTAGAACTTGACTTCTACCTTGTCGCCAACGGCAACCGGTGCGCTCAGATGCTCCGTCGCTACGACACAAAAGGAGGATGGGCCGCTCTTGATCAGCGTGAACTGCTCGTCCTGCTCGACCACTTTGCCTTCAGCTGGAGAGAGGTAGTTCACTCCGCCGAGCATGTTGTGGCTGATCTCGCCTGTGTAGGTGGACCATTTATAGCGACGGATGTTGGCACCCACGTGGGCGCTGATCACGGACTTGAGCCAGGTGGCGGCTTGTTCTTTGAGGTTCATGGTGTTTTCCAGTAGAAAACGCCGGAAGCCTCGTACCCGACCGGGTAGTGAGGCTACCCGGCGGGTTGGTTGAATGTCGCCACACGGGCGACGTAGTGCGGCAAAAGCCGACAACGAAGAGGATTCTTCCTCAGGCGGCTGCTTGCGTCGCTTTGATCGGCTCAGTTGTGCTGGTGCACATGGCCTCCAGCCAGTCCTGACAGTAGGCGGCGCCGTGCACGCCGTGCGTGCGCACCGCGCGAACTCGCGTCATCGACACGTTCATCTGTCTGGCCAGGCATCGGATGGTTTTGCCGTGTTGTCGCATCAAGCGGCGTACCGCCTCGGGCGACAGGTGATCAGGGCTGGAGGGCCGGTTCAACTGGCGACTCGCTGTCGTAGAACTTGCGGGGCACGTAGTCTTTGATCGGCCAACCGTGTTCGGTGCTGAGCTCCATGGCATAGGCCAGGGCTCGCGAGTGTCGGCCGTGATCCCCAACGCATTCGACGCCGCCGCCCTTGAGGTGGACGTAGACGGAGAAGAACGTCGGGTTCTCGTAGTCGGGTTCGACGTAGCGCTGATCGCTGCCGTCCTGGAGCAGGTCGCTCACGGGTTGGATTTCGATGGCGTCGTAGAGGTGGGTATGTCCCTGGACGATGCCCTCGAAGAAGCGGTCATCCAGGTCCGGGGTGATGGTGTTGGTCATGGTGGTACCTAAGGCAAAAGGCGCACCGTCCAGCAGGTGGTGGTGCACCCGATGGGTTGAGTTGATGGCTGCCATGTGGGCAGCGAAAACGGCTGTGCCGGATTCCTTGAGCCCCCGGCAGGGGGGCTCAAGGAATCCACCTGATCGCTGGGATCAGGTGGAGCCGTTGGCGCAGTGGCGCCGCACCGGGATCAGTGCCGCATCGAGTAATCCACTGGCGTCTGATTGGTGCGGACCAGGATCCAGTCGCGCATTGATTCTCGAGCCGCGGCGATGACATCGCGCAGCTCCTCGGGCTGATCGCCCAGGTCATGTTCCAAGCTCGGCACCTTGATGAGGTAGCCGGCGGGTGTTTCGATCTGAACACATTGGGCTGCGTCTTCACTGAGCAGCAGCATGGTCCAGTCGTCGAGCATGCCGGGTCGAAGATCCAGCGTTCCAGGAGGTGGGGCCCAAGGCATCGTCATGCTGCACAGACCTCCTGCACCTCGGCGCGCTGCGTCATGATGCTCTGCCCGTTGTAACTCACCTCCCCCACTCGCGTGAAGAGGCTCTGCGAGCGCTCGATCGCTTGCGCGAGCGCGATGCGTTGCAGGGCGATGACGTCGCGAGCTGAGAGGCTTTCGAGTGCGCGATCGCTGCTGAACAGGATCGCGGCCGTCTGGCCCTTCTGGGTATGGCGGATAGTGAGGTCGATGCTGCCCAGATTCGCGCCGACCTTCGTCATCACGAAGCCATTGCGGACCTCGTAGTCGAATCTGGCGAGCTCGCTCTTGGCCTTTTCGTGCGTCACCTGGTGAACGCCCACCTCGCTGACCAGGTAGGTCCGGGCTTCGCCGTCCATCTTCAACGCGGCCAGCGATTCAGCGCTGTAGCGACCGTCAATGTACAGGGGCGTGAGATGGGTACCGTAGGCGCGCACGATCCAGAGGAAGGCCATGCCGGGCGCGAACATTTCGATCAGGGCCTGACGGTCGTGTTTGTAGAAGTCCTGCTTGTAGTGGGTGAGCAGCGGGTATCCCGGCTCTTCCACCACCGAGCGCATGCGCTCAAAAAAGACATCGGATGGGTGGCTCATTATTTGTTCTCGATGGAGGGAACACGAGCCCCCTCGGGAGCTTGTGTCCCTGAGGGTTGTTGGATGGCGACGCAGGGTCGCCGAACAGTGCAGCGCACTGAGGTGGTTGGATTGTCAGAGGGAGGGCACGAGTGCGCAAGCGAGCCGGTCCAGCCGGGCTGGGTGGGACCCCATAGGGAAAAAAGAAAAGCCCCCCCACATTGCTGCGGGGGGGCTTTGGACACGTGGCCTCAGGCGGCCATCGCCATACGGTTGACGTGATTCGACACGGCCATGAATTCCCGAACGGTATTCAGGATTTGCGTGCCGCGCTTCGTCGCGAGTGCTTGCATCTTCGCGCCCGGGGTCAAGCGGTTGAACCACAGGACGTTCTGGATGGGAACACCGGCTTGAATCAGCACCGGCGTGGACAGAGGTTCACGGATCTGGGAAACGGAATTCGTTGCGGTCATGGGGACTCTCCAAAGTGTTACCGGGCACGTCGCCCCTTGTGCACTCTCCGCAGAGAAAGCACACAAGGAACGACGCGCGCCGGGAACGAGAGATCCACGACCAGATGGGCAAGTCACCAACCGGCTAGTGCCAGGCACCAATCGGTTGTGACGCCAGGCGTAGCACTGCGAGCAGCGCTACGTCTCATGGCTTGCTGCATCTGTTTCAGGCAGCGGCTTCGAAACCGAAGCCATGGGTAGAGGCGATTGCAGGAATCGCAAATGGTGCGAGCACCAAGGTAGGGGCCATTCTATGGCGCCTACTCGCCTTCGTGCATGCGTGCCGGTCGTCTCTGTTGCATCTGGCACGCTCGCCGCTGCGCACCGTCTTATGCGCGTGCATATTGCACGCTCTGGCCGCGTGGGGAAAAGAAAAACCGCCTACAGACAGGTGTCTGCGGGCGGCTTGTGGGTTCGAGCCTCTCGGGCTCTCGAACAGGGCGCTTGCGCGCTGCTGAGCTACTCGCTCATAGCGAACGCTGCGAGCTCCTTTTGGCGCTGTTCGCGATTTCGGCGATTCTTCTCGACGAGCTTCTTGTTGTCCTCGCCAAGCCAGTGGTTGACGACGAGTGCTGCTGCGATACCCAGAAGCATGAAGAGTTTCAGGAAATCGAGGCCAGACATGAGGTGTTGAAGCAATTGCTGCATTGTGATGTTTCCGATTTTAGGGGGGTCCCCAATAAACGCAAGGTGTTGTCTTCGCTGGGGCGCAACATTTAGCTGCGCCCGCTGCGTCGACGTGCCTCGGACCGGACCACGGTGTATGCAATGCTTCTCATGGTCTTGAGTTGCCGGACTTCGGCTTCTTCTGCACTGTCGTTCGCCAGCTCGACCTCGCGCTCGGCGAAGCGATTGGCCAACGCGTAGAACGCGACGAACCAGGCGACGGAAAACGCCACGACGATGGCATCCGAGAACTTGTAGCCGACGAGCGCGAGAATCGTCGAGCCAAGCATGGAGAAGTCATGGGCGATTTCTCGCATGCGACTCACGGCAGCTGCTGACTGGTCGAGTTCTTCGAACTTGCGTCGAAGCGCGGGCCTCACGGTTCGCCACAGCAGTACCGCAAGAAGCGGCACCAGTGCGACAAACGCAAGGATTTTCCAAAGGGTCATTTGTACTCCTTGTTTTTGGTTGTGAAACCTGCCAAGGAGCACCCCTGACGGGGTGTTCCCGTCAGGGTGGTGAATGCGTGCGCTGGGGCACGCGTCTGTCGCAATTGCGAAAGGTGGCCAGAAGTCTACGGGCTGGCGCGGCGCCGTGCCAGCCATCTGGTCCAGTGCGCGGCGGCCTACTTCGACGCGAACTCGGCCGGGTCGTGTGCGCTGTGCGAGCCCTTCGATCGCTGGCTGAGGAAGATGACCGCTCCCACGCCTCCCCGAGCCCAGTACATGCCGTTTTCCTCATCGGCGATGCCGACGCTTGGGGGCAAACACTCGTCCCAGCCGTCGAACTGACCGAAGGCCGGCGCGATGGCCCAGCGCTTTGCGCTCGGCGCGTCGGGGTTGTGCACACGCTCCGCGGCCGTGGGGTGTTGGCTCACGAACCGAGGGTCGAGCAGGTAGTACAACCAAGCCTCGTCAGGCCCGAGGCGAAAGAACTGGAAATTGCAGTTCGGCGCGTGGCCAGGCGCAACCGAATAGCGAGGAGCTTCTTCGTCGCTCACCGGTTTTCTTGCCGCGGGCGTCGCCGGTTCTGGGAACAGCCCTGTTTCTTGTAGTTCCAGCTGTGATTGCTGCGTCTGGTGGCCCTGCTGCATGCGGGCGATCTGCGCCCAGCGCCTACCCGCTGCCTCGCTCTGCTGCCGTTGGTAAGCCTCTTGAGCCGCGCGGATGCGCTGCTCGCGCTCCTCCAGGCGTCGCTGCGCGCTGGCCACCAGTCCCTTCATGTCTGGGTGGAATCCCCAGCGGAAGGTCACCGTTTGGTTGATCGCGGCCATTGCGTCCTCGCGCGTGCGCGTGCCTGCGGGCCAGTTCGGCGCAACGATCAAGCTGCCGTAGGCGCAGTTGGGCGGCAGATCTTGCAGCGCCAGGACGCCACTTTCTCCAACCTGGACAAACAGCGCGAGCGGCACACCACTGTCCAGGCTTGCGGTGGCCACCGGGTGGTTCTTTGGCGCGTGCTCGTGCCACAGCAATGGGCCGACCAGCCGTACCGGCCATTGCACCAATTCGCCATCAAGCGGCAGGACAGCGCTGCTCACGCGCGTCTTGTAGTCTGGCAATCGAAGGGCACCCTTGGCTTGCATCGCACGCAGCCACTCGATACCCAAGGCTCGCGCAAGGTTCTCGGCCCCTGCGGCGCACTCAGGACGCTCCTGCGCGGCCTCGTGCGCGAAATGCCACTCCTTCTCCTCCCCCTTCCTGGCCACGAGCGGGCTGTTGCAGGTTGGACAGAAGCAGCCACACGCAGCTCCCTTGGGGACATCGCCGACAAAGCGAACCACCCCCTGGGCGTCAAGAGCCATGATCAGAACGGATGACATAGTGAAGCGCGCCTTCCTCGCTGTTGCTCAGGGTTCGTAGCCCGACAGGGACTCAAAGCGCGTGAGCGAGTTCAAGAATGCCAGCTTGACGGTGCCGGTGGGGCCGTTGCGTTGCTTGGCGATGATGACCTCGGCCACGCCTGGCTCCTTGCAAGCGTCCTTTGTGTAGTACTCGTCTCGGTAGATGAACATGATGATGTCCGCATCTTGTTCAATGGCGCCCGACTCGCGCAGGTCGCTCATCATGGGGCGCTTGTCGGCGCGGGCCTCAACGCTTCGGTTCAGCTGCGAGAGCGCGATCACCGGGCACTGCAGCTCCTTGGCCAGCATCTTCAGCCCTCGCGAGATCTCCCCAATTTCCGAAGCGCGGTTGTCGCCGTCGTTGCTGCCCGACATCAGCTGCAGGTAGTCCACGACGATGAGGCCCAGCCCCCCGGTCTGGCGGGCAAGGCGGCGTGCATTGGCGCGCAACTCACTGGGCTTGAGGCCCGGGGATTCGTCGATGTGCAGCGAGACGTTGCGCAGCTTCTCTATCGCCTCTGTGAGGCGGGGCCATTCCTCATCCGTGAGCTTGCCGGTTCGAAGGTTTCCCTGGTTGATGCGTCCAATCGAACCCACGACGCGCACGGCCAGCTGCGAGGCGCCCATTTCCATGGAGAAGACAGCAACGGCCTTGCCCTCGTTGAGTGCGACGTTCTCGGCGATGTTGATAGCTAGCGAGGTCTTCCCCATGCTCGGGCGTGCAGCCAACACGATCAGGTCGCCCGGCTGCAGGCCTGAGGTCATGCGATCGAGGTCGATGAAGCCGGTGGGAAGGCCTGTGACGTCCTGCGGGTTGTCCGCGCGCGCGCTCACCTCATCGATCAAGGCGGCGACGAGGTTGGTCATCGACTGAAACCCGGCCTTCAATCGAGAGCCCTGTTCACCGATGGAGAAAACCTTTTGCTCTGCCTGGTCGAGGATGGTGGCCACGTCGCGCCCTTGCGGATTGAGCGCAGTGGTCGCGATCTCATCACTTGCGGCCACAAGGCGGCGCAGCACCGAGCGCTCGTGCACGATCTCGGCGTAGCGGCGGATATTGGCCGCGCTGGGCACGTACTGAGCGAGCGAGTTGAGGTAGACCAGTCCTCCCGCGGCCTCTTCCTTGCCGTGCGACTGCAGCCGCTCGAAGACCGTGACCACGTCGGCGGCCCTGCTGGCGTTGATCAGCTGCTCGATGGCCTCATAGATCAGGCGGTGTTCGTAGCGGTAGAAGGCTTCCGGGGTCAGCATGTCGCCCACGCGGTCCCAGGCGGCGTTGTCCAGCAGCAGGCCGCCGAGTACGCTGGACTCCGCTTCGATGGAGTGCGGGGGAACGCGCAAGGCCCCCACCTCGCTTGGTACGTCGAAGCCCGCAGGCGGATCTTGGGGGATTGTTGGTCGTGCAGCGCGGTGCGCTCGCGGCGCCGGCGCGGCGGGCGAGAAGGTTGGATCGAACAATCCATCCGGTGGCGTGCCCAGCGAGCCGATGTCGTCAAAGTCGTCAATGCTCACTCGTTGCCTCATTGGATTTGGCTGCGCGGCGGCGCTCTGGGCGCTCATCTGTCGTTTCTGCATCTGGAGCGTCGGCCGCAATGCATGCGATGCCGGCAGCTCGGGCAATCACGCGCAGCGCCTCCAGTGTTTTGAAGCCCGCGCGCAGCTTCACTTGCTCCTCGTCCATCTCGCGCAGCCACTGTTGGATGAGCGTGTTGCGGATGACCGATGGGCCTTGCGCGCCGCCATAGTGGATGCCGGGGACGTTGGCCGCGCCGCGCGGCTGACGGGCCTGTCCGGCGTGCAGCCCGGCGAAGGCGCGCTTGAAGACGAGGTAGACCGAGGCGCTTTCCATGGGGAGAAAGTGCTCGTTCTTCACCTCCTGCCCCGGCGCAGGGCGCTTGCCTTGACGCGAGGGGAACAGTGGCCCCTGAAGGCTGTGCAGCTTGAGGAAGGCCGAGCGCTCAAAGAGCGTGGTGAAGGTGGCTGCCTTTAGGGTGAGCATGCGTTCGCGCAGAGCGACCCACGGCAACAAGGATTCGCAAAGGCGCGTGCTGAGCGTGATGCTTCGCGATTGCAGGGTGCGAGAGGCGGGCACGGTGAGCACCACCGGCGCCAGCGGCATACGCGCAGCGCAAGGGTTGTCTATGGCCGGGTCATCGACGTTGAGATCGCACGCGGGCGCTGTGCCAGGCAGCAGCGTGCCTTGGCCGGCATCCTGCATAGCCTGCAGGATGTTGAGCCCTCCTGCGCCGAGGTCTGCGAGCTTGAGGTTGATCAGTTCAGCGCAGGTGATGCCCGTCTCGGCAACGAGTGCGACGGCCGCGCGGTCGCGCAACAGCCACCACTGGCGAATACTGTCCGTGCTTGGGGCGAAGGTCTGGCGCAGCTGGCGGGTGTTTTGCAGCCGAGCGAGCAGGCCTGGGGGCAGCACGGCGCCTTGAGCATCCTGTGCTTTGTATTCGGGCTGGAGCTCTTCAAGCGTCGGGACGTCCTCGATCCAGCCTTTGGTTTTGGCGGTTGAGTAGACGCCCTTGAGCACGCGAAAGTACCTCACGCGGGTGAGGCTGGACATGCTCGATGGATTGCGGGCTGGTCGGTGCTTGCGCCGAAGGCTGGGGGCTGGGCCGTCCAGAAATGCGCGGATCGTCTCTGCGCTTGCATCACTCCAGTGCAGCGCCTGTCCGGCGAGCCATGTGCACCAGGCGCCCCAGAGCACTTCGTTGGCGCTGATGGAGCTGGGAGCCATGGGTCTCGGCTGCTGGGTGCGGCAGATCTCGCTCCACAGCTGCACGGCTTGCAGGTGGTTGGGTGCATGCGGGTTGGCGCGGCCGCTGGCTGGGGGGGTTGGCGCGGGCGTCTCAGGCTCTCGCTCGGGCCGCTCAGGGTGAATGCGCGGTCGGCCGCGCTTGCGTGGGGCGGTGCTATTCATGGCTGTGTTCGGGGGCGCTGACGTTGTGAGATGGGTCTGATGCCGGTGACTTGCTCGACGGCGGAAATGGCTTGATGGAAGACCTGGTGGCACAGCTTGGGGGCGAGCTTGTGCATCTGGTGCAGGTTGTTCATGGCCTGGACCTGATGCGTGAGCAGGGCTTCCATGGCCTCGATGTCGAACTCCTGGCCAAAGCGCCCATCGGGCAGTGCGCTGCGCTGGCCAGGGGGTAGCAGGGTGAGCAGCAGCAGGGACCATTGATCGGGGATGGGGGCCAGAAAGTGCATCCAGAAGGGCCACTGCGCGGTGAGGGCGCCGAGGTAGGCCCGGCACTCTGGGATGGCGTGAATGGGCCTGGGGTCTTCGTTGTAGCCGTCGAAGGCAAGCAGCACGGAGCCGGCGAAGCGGCGAGCGTTTTCCTCGGAACTTGAGAGGTGCAAGAGGGTGTCCAGGCTGCTGCCCACGCCGGGCTGCATCAACTCCTCGCGTGCGATCACAAGGCAGATGGCGCCGGCATCTGTGGGGATGACGTCAAGACTCTTGCCGAGGTAGAGGTGGGGGATGGGGCTATTCACTGGGGTACGTACGAAAACTAGGTTTCGGTGAGTTGGTCTTGAATAAAACATATATGAATAGCTAGCTGCGTCAAGCCCAACTCCCCCTCCTTCCTGATAAACCTCGTCGTTCGATGCGCCAGGGCGGCGTGGGGCTCGCGGCGGCCCGGCGCCATAGATGTGAGGTGGGCGCCAGGAGGGGGGAAGGTCGGGCAATAGGGCCCCCCTCTAACCAGGGCATCTCAGGATCGCGTGTCTTGGTGGGCGCGGGCAGATGGCTAGTTATATATGTTTTATTAGAACGGGGTGCGCCGGCGCAAACTTGGTTTTCTGCCACCCGACACCGGCCACCGGGCAAGGGCCAGCCCCGCTCAACAACCCATTGCACCCCCGTTGGCCAGGGTTGTCAGGCACCCACGTCGCCCTATCGTTGAAGCCTTGTTTCGCACGCCCATCAGCGATGAACTTCAAACTCCTTGACCTGCTGCGCCTGTCGCCCAAATCCCGCGCCTTCGCCCGCTCTGCGGGCACCTCCCAGTTCCATGACACCAGCGTCATGACCTACCCCCTCAGCTCGCTCACCGAGAGCGAGCAGCGCGCCCACCACGCCGGCGACCTGGCCATGCTCAACGCTGCGCTGCGTGAGATCTCGCGCCTGTCCCCGGACAACCCCATCCTGCAGCCAGAGGTCGCACGCAGCATCTACGAGAGCGGCGTCACCACATTCCGCGACCACGGCTGGAAGGCTGCCATCCACCTCGAGGTGGACCCCCACAGCGTGCACAACGAGCACCTCATCGACTTCGAGGGCCGCCGCCAACGCCTGATCACCGCCCTCGCCGCCTCCCCCATCGAGCACCAATACTCGCGCTTCCTGCTTCTGTTTCGCAAGGTCCAGATCTCCTGGCGCGGGCGCATCTACCCCACCCTGCACGCCGCCACCGCCGCCAAGAACGCCGAACTCGCCCGCCTGCGCGCCTGCAGCCTGGGTGATGCACTGGAGCAGCGCCCCGTGCGCGCGTGATCACCATCCCCACCCAAGACCCCACCATGCCCTCTGCAAACCACTTCCAGCGCGAGTTCACCCGCCTGCGCTTTGACCACGCAAGCAACCCCGGGCAGTGCTTCATCCGCGCACGCATCAGCGCAGATCAAGTGCTGGTGCTGTGCACACAACTGCGCGAGTACAGCGGCCCGTCCATCACCAATGCCGTCGAGTCCATCGTCACCAACGCGCTTGAGGAGCTCGCCCGCTGCAACGCCCTGGCCCCACTTGTGGCTTCTCACCCGCGCTGGCATTTCTGGCGCCGTGCGCCCAAGCCCGCCGAACTCGTGGCCCTGGCGCGCGAGCGCTTGGTCTGGGTCGAGCACTACACACGTGGCTGCGCCATTGGTCCCGACGCTACCTGGGCACTCGTGGTGAACCCCAGCGACGCTCCCCAGTGGCACTACGCCAAACCCAGTGCGCTGGCCCGGCGCTTTCGCGTGGGCGCCGACTTCTTCGACGTCGCCGACTCCAGACTGACTGTTAGCCCCTGAGCCGCATCCCGCCCGCAGCCACGGCGCCCAACAAAAAAAGCCCCCGGTCTCTCGACAGGGGGCTTTTTCATTGGAACCTCACACCGCTTGATGCTCAGGCCAGCTTCGCCTGGCGCGCACGCATCAGCCTCAGCTCAGGCCTGCGCCGCAAAGCATGCTGCAGCACCCGAAGGTTGCCGCCGAAGTTGGCCACCGCCTCGCAGGCTGAAAATGCCTGCTCGCGTTCGCTCGGGTGGGCACCCAGCAGCTGGCGCAGCGCGGCATCAGCCTCGCCTCGGGTGAGGATCGCCGCCTCGCGCATGCCGAAGAGCACGCGCGCGTAACGCCGCTCGCGCCCGCTGGCGTCAAGCTCGACCCGCGCACGAGCGGCCGCCGGCGCCAACAGATCGAAAAGACCCGCGTGCAGTCGACGCTCGTTGCCACTGCAGCCACGGCGCATCGCCTGCCCAGCTAGCGCCAGCGCCACGAGCGCGAAGATCTCGCCGTAAGGCGACTGCCCATACGAGCCTGGCCAACTGGTCTTTCCGTGGGCCGCCAGAAGGAGCCGTGCGCGCCCTCGATCGCCCAGCAACGCGCGCGCGCTCGCAAGCGTCTCGGCCAGCGCGTCCTCGCTCACAAGCGTGCCAAGGCACATGCGATTGAGCTCGAGCAAGCCTTGTGCGAGCGCATCGCTGCAGCTTTGCAGCTGGCGTGCATAGCCAGCGATCTGATGTTGGTCATGGTCATTCATGTCAAAACAGGAATAGAGCCAGACCCCCCGCGCCAAGCGCAAGTGGGCCCGGCAGGGGATAGATGAACGCAGCGCGCACCAAAGACGAGGCGTGCTGCGGATGAAGGTCAAGAATGCCTTGACGAATCGTCGAAACGATAGTGCTCGCACTGTAGCGCCGCGCGCACGCCGTGTCCGCTCGTGCGGTCCGCTGCCAAGCGCCCTTCCCGGCGAACCAGCGAACTGCCTTTGTGTGCTCCACCTACGCAGTTATCCACTGTTGCTGGGGATAACTCGACCTCAAGCGCCCTCCTTCGCAGATCAAACCCTTGCGCGCCAACGGCTGGCATTAGGTTGCTCGCTTTTTAGGCATGGCGGCTTTCCATGGCTGCTGGCCACTCGCGCCGAGGCGAAAAAAAAGCCCCCGAGCCTTTCGGCTTCGGGGGCTTTCACAAACGGCTCTAAGCCGCCTCGGCCTCCATTGCTGAAGTGCCAACTGTCGCTTTGTCGAGGTCCAGCTCGGCCTCGATCTCGCGTTGACGCGCGCGCGCCGCCTCAAGCTCGTCGCGGAACTCGAAGTCCATGTCGAGCATCGCCTGGATGCCGGCGAGTTCCTCGGTCTTGTGACCGAATTCCTCACGCAGGTCCTGCGGCCACTTCACGAAGTCCTTGAAGGTCTCGTAAGCAGCCAGGCCGACGCCGCTCATGTCCGCCATCTGCGGTCGGTTGACGCGCACTCGCATGCCCGTCGACGTCTCCCGCAGGATCAGGTCGGTCGTGCCGCCCCAGCGTGAGGCTTCAAGCACGAAGTTGCCGATGCGCGCGATCACGGTGTCGCCACCGTTGATCTTGCTCACTGCCCTCAATGCCATCCCCACAGCCAGGAAGTTGTCCGTCTCGCCCGCCATTGCCGCCGCTGCTGTTGCCAGCATTGGTTGGAAGGCAACCTCGGGCGTGATCGCCGCGGCTTCTCGGGAAACCCCTTCGACCTTGGCCATGTTCTTCTCGATCCAGTTGAGCCGCTGCTGCAGGTCGGCCTTGCGGCGTCCCATCTTCCAGCGATCCTGCTCAAAGTGGTCAAACTTCAACGAGAGCTTTTGCACCTTCGCGTCCACCGTTGCCTTCTCAAGCACCAGCGGATTGCCCGACGCAATCGCCTTGATCTCCGCGTAGGACAGCGCCGTCATGGAGATGTCCTCCACAGTGCGCAATCCCTGCTCGGCCGTCATCACCTGGTCGATGAATCTCGCCTTCACGTCCAGCAGGTTCCAGCTGTAGCTGTCGAACGAGCCTTCGGTCACGTAGCGCCAGAGTTCGATGCTTTCACATTCGTTGCCCTGACGGTCCGCGCGTCCGTCTCGCTGCTCGACATCCGACGGGCGCCATGGGGCGTCAATCTGATGCAGTGCCTTCAGCCTGGTCTGCACGTTCGTTCCGGTACCAAGCATCGGCGTGGAGCCAAACAGCACTCGCACGATGCCCTCACGAACCTTCTTGAACAGCTTCGCTTTCGCGCTGTCGCTTGAGTGGTCCTGAATGAACGCGATCTCGGCCTCCGGGATCCCCTTCGCAACGAGTAGGCGCTTGACCTCCTCATAGACCGAGAACCCCGTTGCGCCTGGCGTGCCCAGGTCACTGAACACCAGCTGCGTCAGCCGTTGCTGCGCACCGTCCTTCCAGATGCGGAACACGTTGGCGGCGACCTTCGCCAGCTTGCCATCGGGATCGAACGCCGCGGCCGGGATCACCATCCGCACGTCGATCGCCGCGCGGCGGCCATCGTTGGTCACTGCGAGCATGTTGTCTTCCTCGGGCTTGACCGCGCGGTTCCGAATCTTGTCCGCACGCTCGACCAGTCCCTTGATCACTTCCTTGAGCACATCGCTGGGCTCTGCCACCATGACCTGAGGCTTGCCGCCTTCGATCACCGGTGTGGGGAGGTTCAACATCCGCTTGGTTCTGACATCTGCGACCCCTTTGAAGATCGCCATCAGTTCCGGCAGGTTGGAGAAACGACAGAACCGAGTGTTTGTCCTGAAGCCGCTGCCATCCGGCGCCAGCTCTATACCTGTGACGCTCTCGCCGAAGCTTGCCGCCCAGGCATCGAACTCGTAGATGCCGTAACGCCGGAGCGTGCGCGGCTGCAAGTACATCTGGAAGGTATGCATCTCACAGATCGAGTTCGCCAGAGGCGTTGCCGTCGCCATCGTCAGCCCCTCCTCCTTTCCCCCGCGCATATCCATGATGACTCGCGTCTTCATGAACACATCGAACGCTCGCTGTGAAGCGGTGTTCGGAATCCCCGCGATGCGTGGCATCTTGGTGATCTTCTGCAGGTTCTTGTAGGCATGGGCCTCATCGATGAACAGGTAGTCGACGCCCAGGTCGTCGAACCACACTGCCGTCTCGTCGGCCTTTCCACTCTCCACCAGGCGCTCCAGCTTGGCTTCGTAGTCCTTCATGCGGCGCTCGATCTCCTTGATGGATCGCTTCGCGCCCGAGTCCGACGTGAGCGAGAGCGACATGCGCGCCTCACTCATCATCTGTTCGATGAAGTCCTGTTGCACCTCCGGACTCAGCATCAACCGCTCGAAGGTCGACTGCGTCATCACGACTGCATCCCAGTCACCCGTGGCCACTCGCGCCACGAACGTGCGGCGTTTGTCGCCACTGAGATCCTCTTTCGTTGCCATCAGCACCTTTGCCTGCGGATACAGGCGCAATGCTTCAGCGCAGTACTGCTCAAGGGTAGAGCCCTGAACCACATGCAACGGCTTGCGAGCCTTGCCAAGTCGGCGCAACTCCATACCTGCTGCAATCATCGTAAGCGTCTTGCCCGCGCCGACGCAATGCGCCAGCAAGGTGTTGCCATTCACGACGATCCGCCAGATGGCGTCCTTCTGATGCGGGTAAGGCACCACCACCGCGCTCATGCCCGGCAGCTGAAGGTGTGATCCGTCAAATCGCCGGGGGACGACTTGGTTGAACGTGTCGTTGTACAGGCGCAGCAGCCGGTCACGGCGTGCGTCCTCGCGGTAGACCCAATTCCTGAACTGGTCCCGAATCGCTTGCCATTTCTCGCGCGCGCTCAGAGTTGCCTGGGGGTCGACCATCGACGTGCCGTTGATCGTCACCAGCACGGTTGGCGGCTGCTGGTTCAACGCGGCTTCCACCAGTTGCAACGCACAGCGTCTTTCCGTTCCCCACTTTGTGGTCTGCAGTGTGTAGTCGCCCACGTTCTGCAGCCTGTAGCCCCCCTTGACGCTCCACGTCGCCGTGTTCACGTCATAGCTCACCGTGATCTCATTCCGGGTGTCGTTCACCAGCTCCGCCGCGAACGTCTTGACGACGTCGGTAGGAATCCACGGTGCACCCAGTCTTGCCTCCACCTCGGCAGGGCCCAGGTCGGCAGGAATCACGGCCTCAAGGGCTGGGATGTTGCTTTCGTAAGCGGGCCCCGCGGCCTTGGCTTGCTCGATCTTTTCGCGAATGTGCCCCGAGAGGTATTCATCCGCGGGAACCCAACACGCCAGCATAGGGTCGCGAAACGCGGTGCCATGCGCCTTGAGTTCGTTGACCACTTCCATCACCGGCTTGCCGGTGCGGAGCGCCATGTCCTTCAGAACGATCCGACCGTAAACGGCCAGGCTCAGCAGCATCGCGTCCTTCGCGGTTTCCACCTTTTCAGGCAGTACCACTTGTCCGACGGTGCGCTTGGTGAAGACGTCAGCCTTGACGGCCTTGCCCTCCTCATCGTCCCAGATCTCCAACGCGAGCATCAGCGGCCAGCTGGGGTCTCCTCGCATCACACGGCTGTTAGCCGTAGTGCTCAGGTAGCCCATCTGCGCCACGTAGGCGTCGTACACCTTGTTCAGGTGCTGTTGGTGTTTGGCGAGTGCGACGTCATCTTCCGAGGATGCCTGAAACTCGATCACGGCCTTGGCCGCATCGCGAACCTCGACCATGCCCAGCAAGCGCTTGCGCGCGGTGCCGGCGTACAGCGAGTCCACGTCGACAAGTTCGTCACCCTCAGAGATGCAGATCCGACCACCTTGCATCACAAACGCCCCCGGCAGGGCCTGGGTGGTGTTGCTGTAGCGGACCATCGCACTCGGAGCAGCGTCAAACTGATCCATTGCTCTCGGCACGTAGACCCCGGAGGGCATGCACGTGGCGATCAGCTGGTTGAGCGCAATGCCCAACTGCTCGGTGTCACCGTCGAAGACGGGCACGGCCTCTTCGCCGTACTGAGCCGACTGCCATGCGAGCTTGCCCAGGATGTGATCCGGGTTGCGCACGTAGTAGCTGTTGATGGCCGCCTTCTGCTCGTAGGAGCGCCCGGTTGCACGGTTGTATGCGTACTTCGAGGTCGGTTGACCGTCCTTGAACATCGCGTCACTCGCGCCTCCTAGCTCGACCCATCCAGCTTTTGCACTGAAGTCAGGCAACTCCCGGCGCTTGAGCACCAGGATGTCCGTCACCGCTTGCGTGTTCGCAAACGACTCGAACGCCATCGTTGGCAGACGGAAGGCCCCAAGCAGTTCGGCGTGAGCCGAGAGCCACTTGCGATGCTTGTCGCTGATGCTGTCCAGACTCTGACGAGTTGTGATCATCACCATCAGGCCACCCGGTCGCACCAACTCCAGCCCCTTGCCGAGGAAGTAGTTGTGGATGCTCCAGTCGGCATACGGTGCCTTGCTCACGTCCTTCGTTTTGTACTTGCCGAAGGGTGCGTTCGTGACGATCAGGTCAAAGAACGCCGTGGGCAGCTTCGCTTCTTCCAGGCCACAGGCGTGAACCTGCAATCCGTACGGTGCGAAGTTGGCTTCCAGGATGCTTGCGCTCACCGAGTCGAGTTCGACTGCGGTCAACTCGCTCTTGGCCACCATGGCTTGGGGCATGCCAGCGATGATGTGTCCGACGCCAGCGGCAGGTTCGAGAACCCGCCCGCCTTCGAAGCCCAGCTGGTCCACGATGCGCCAGAGCGCCTGCACCACGTGCGGGTCCGTGTAGAACGCCGTGTTCACGGACGACTGCATCTCTGCAAACTCCCGTTCAGTGGTCAGTGCTTTGAGTTCATCTCGCAGAACAGAGAACGCGTGCTGTTTGGATCCGTCCGGGGAAAACACCCGAGCCGTTCCGCCCCAGCCGCTGTACTTCAGCAGCTGCACCATTTCCTGCTCACTGGGCTTGGCCTTGTCTTGCGACAGCCTTCGCACCAGCTTGATTGCGGAGATGTTGTCCAGGACGCGCTGCTCAGCCGAAGCCGATGGGCGATAGTCGTCCGAGTCAATCAAGGGCCACAGCGTCTTGCGGACAGCGATGTCCAGATCGTTGTTGGCCTCTCCCCAGCCTGCCAGGACCTGATCAACGATGCTGCCCAAGGCATCACCGCTGTCGGCTTCAGCACTGCTGAGGACTTCGATTTCCTCGCCATGCTCGGGGGCACTCGAAACGGACTGGTCCATTTCCAGAGCCACCTGAGCGATGACGGAGGTGACCACAGCGATCTCAGTCTTGCGAGAGGGGATCTCGAAGTCTTCGAACGTCAGGCCACCGGCCCACTTCACCGATTCGGTAGCGCGGGCTCTTTGATGAGCATTGGATGCCATGTGTTTCTCCATTCCTGTTGAGGAAATGCAGGAAACACACCCCTCCCTTGCGGGAGTGGCGTGCATTCCCGCGAAGGTTTTGAAGGTTGGTGTCCGCCCCCCTGGGCTTTAAACTCCAAGGGAGCATCTGGGTGCGCTAAGGCGCCCGGATGTAAAGCGAAGGCGACGCGTCCAGATGGGACGCGCCGTCTTGTTCAAGTGCTCTCGGTGTGAACGCGCTTGAAAAAGACCCCCTTTTCGGGGGCCTTCGATTGGTGTTGTGCTCGCTCAAGGCGAGTCAAAGGTGATCACCCAGCCCGTACGTGCGCCGGCGCTGAGCCTCTTCAGATTGAAGATCGCGCGCTGCGCCCGCGAGTCGTTCGACGTTGCATCCACAGTCCTGCAGACGAAGCTGGCGTCTTGTTGGGCGCCGGCCGCGAAGGCGCTTGCCTCCAGCAGTGCATGCAAACGCTGACGGGTTTCGAGGTGGAGACCGTGACGCCGAATCGCGTGGTTGTCCCACGCAACGTAGCGTTCATAGGTTCCCGCCTCGATCCCGATGCGGCCGCCGGCGAACGCTCGCGCCAAGCCGCCAGAGACATCGATCACCAGGCCGATCGCGACGAGGCCGTCGAAATCCAATGCACGCGCCGCCTTCGCAGGAAGGAAGTGGCTGTATTGCGAGACTCGCACTACTTGCCCTCCCCGTCCACGCATTGGTTCATCGCGCTCGGCTCGAAAGCCTCCAGCAACGCGGCCATGACTTTCGCCTGGTCAGACGGTGCGTCGCTGTTGGCGAATTGCTCCAGGTCGAGCTCAGCACGCTTGTCGTCCACAGTTGCCTGATTCACGACTTCTGTCATTCGCTCTTCCCGGGCCTTGTCCGCGGCGCGCTGCACCTTGGCCACTTGCTCTCGGCGCCGTTTCTCACGATCTTTTGCCTGCGCAGCACCGTCATAGCCGTTGATGGCAATGCTGATCTTGCGTGGGCGCTCGATGTCAAAGTGGTTACGCGACACAGCAGCCTCCCACGTCGTCCATCAACGAAACGAAGTTCGGGTGCACCGACCACTTGGTGTCGTTGAGCGCCTCGAAGCTGCTCTGGTTGTAAGTCCGGGAAGCTTCGCCCGAATCGAGCGAGAACACGCGGATCTCGTCATTGCGCTCGGGCTTGACTGCAACTGGGCGTCCACCCAGGTAGATCACAAGTGGCTCCCCAACGCTATCCGCAGCCCGGGCGCTGGAAAGCAGGTTGTTGTAGTTCATTGTTCTATCTCCACGTGGTCGTGCGACCACGAATGCGACGCTTCGGGCCGTTGCGGGCGCAGAAGCGCCAAAACGGCGGGTTTGTCTTGAGACTGACCATCACGCCTCGGCACAGAGCCGGGGCCGCTCAGGGGTGAGCAGGTCAACGGGTGAGGGCTGGCGCGGAGCCAGCGAAGGCAGGGAACTGCCAATCAGCGGCAATCTTATTGGCGCCGCAAAGCCTCGTCAAAGGATCTGGCTCACGTCAGGCGATCGCCTTGGTCTATGAGGCGTTTCTCCCCCGTAGATGTGGTTCCGCGCCCCAGAGTCCCTCGTAGATTAGGACGATGCACAGCCACGCCGAACTTCTGCAGACCGCCTTCTTGGGGCCTTGGGTGCGCGCGCCAGGCGATGGCCCGCGAACACAGCACGTGTACAGCTCGCTACTGCATTGGTACGAAGCCGCGAAGTTCATGCCCCATCACCCGGACCTACGCGACGCAGTTCTGCTACAGCCGACCGTCAAGGAGGTTAAGCGCTTTGGCAAGCTGCGGCAGAGTTCTTGGCGTAGCGACTGGAATCTCGTGCGCCCCTCTATCCTGATCGCAGGCCTGGGATTCCTGACCCTACAGCGTCCGGACCTTGGATTGCGCGAGGTGGACCTGTCAATGATCAAGACCGGAATGGCGCCCATGGGTCTCCCCGAACGATTTGTCGACGCATGTCTTGAGCGTTTCGACACATGGAGAAGAGGCCCGCGCATCACCTTCATCGGAGCCGATAGCGCGCCCGAGCAGGTCGTCGGCAAGGCGCTGGGAAAGTTGGTTTCGGCCATGCCAACATGGACGTTGGTCACCAGTGCCACGGCGCGAACACCTTGGCGTCTGCACGACTGGTGTCTCGCCAACTTCATCCCGGCCGAGTACCAGGGTGGACCCAGCACGAAACTCACCCGCGGCTTTCTGCGTGACCTCGTGGACAAGTGTGACCAGGTGGTCGTCTTTGAAGAGCGCCAGGCCAAGCGCCACGACGCCGTGATCTCGCACGCTCGCCACTTGAAGAAGAAGGTTTCACTGGAACTCTACGCGCCAGCTGCTGAGCTGCCTCGAGAACTGGAGGGCCTACGGTAGTCACCCTGGCGCCAAAGCAAATCAGTGTAGTCCTGCCGTGGCCACCACGTCATCAAGCAGGTACAAGTCAGAGCCAAGAAAAAAGGCCTGCCCTCCCGAAGGAGCGCAGGCCTTTTCGTTGCTCGTTAGCGCCAATACGCCACGGGCTGTTGCAATGCCCTGACCACGCGGTACGTACCCGCGGAGTTGATCAGGAATACTCGTTGACCAGGTGCAACCGCGTCGAAGGGCGCGGGCTGCACGATGGTGATGACGCGCGCCGGCATGCCGTTGCGGCCTTGCAGTTGCAAGACGATCTCCTGCGCCTGATTGGTCGCCATGGCCGTCGTCACACGTTCGCCAGCGAGACCACCCAGGGTGGTTCCGATGACGGTTGCCGCGCTGTTGTTCGAGGCCTTGCGTCCCAACAACCCGCCAACAACTGCTCCGACACCGGTGCCCGCTGCGCGAGCTTGCCAGGTCGGCTCGGTACGCGTCATGCGAACCTGCAGCACCACAGCGTCCTCAGTTTGCGAGTAGACCTGTGCTTGGCCGCTGCCGTACACGTTGCCCGACTGAGCATGCGCCTTGTCGGGGACCATCATCACGAAGCCGACCACCAGGACCGCGAGGATCTCGGCGGCGGCGAGAGCAATCGAGCTCGCAGAAGCTTTGCGAAGGGCAGAAACGATGTTGAAGTTCATGGGATTTCCTATGAGTGAGAGAGCGCAAAGGAATCCCCCCTGCAGGGAGGTTTCCCTGCAGGGTTGCAATATGGAGACGATGACGACGGTCAGTTGTCGTCGAACATGAAGTCGACTTCACGGAACGGATCCGCGTCGGCGACCTTTTCGTCTTCTTGGTGATGGTCGGCTGGTGATGATTCGCGGCGGCCCCTGAAGGCGCCAAGAACTACGATCAGACCGACGAAGGCGAGGAGGTATTGCATATCAGTTTCCTGGTATGGAACCTCCCCGACGGGACAGGTCCCGTCTGGGTGAAGGCATGCGCAGGGCATGCGAATGCTCGAATGAGCAAGGTCTTTGGAGTTTACCGTGGCCAGCGATTCCCCGGTGGCCCTGAAGTCCAGGTCGGCCCTTCGCTATTCCTTCATGCAGGCCAACAGGGCGACGTTGCGTCCACGGGTTTCTGCCGCGGAACGGGTGACCCGGGCCGAGTCGAACGTCATGTAGACCGGCGCACTCGGATAGTAGGAGCCGCCATACCACCGCGAACCCGGTGAGGAGCCGGCGAACGCGCCCCAGCCCGAGCCGAACGGCTCTTCGAAGTTGTGGAAGGTGCCTGTAATCTGCTGCAGCGCATCCAGCTGTGCGGACCCCAAAGCACGCCCGGGATCGACGCCTCGGCCTGCATCCCATGACCGGATGAACTCACCACGCAGGTCCACGGTGCCGTTGGTTCCGTTGGCCGCGCGCCAGCCATCCGGGCAGGATCCAGCGTTGAAGTAGGCGTACATACCAGACTCACCGCCCCCGCCCGCGCCCTTCCAGATGCCGCCTTGGCAGGAAAGGAACTTGCCATCTACTTCACGGGCGATGCTACCGTTGCGCACGCATGCAGCATCCTCGACTGCTATCTCCGAAATCTCCAAAGAGCCTGCCAGTCTATTGATCACGGCTGTACCGTCGACACGAATGTTGCCGCTGTCATCGACGCCGATGGCGGCCCAGCTGCCGGTGCCATCGCACGTATAGGCTCGGGGGCCGGTACCGACCGTGGGAGTGAGCACAGCTCGCGTGAAGCCGCGTTGCGTTGCATCGCATGTGCCAAGGCCAGCTGCGGTTTCGACCGGGTCGCGCCAGAACGTGCTGCCGGCCTTCCGCCAGACGTCCGACTCGCAGGCCAGCACGCTACCTAGAGCATCGCGAGCAAGCGCCCCGCGTGGCGAGCATGCGGCCCCTTCCACTTGAACTGCAGAAGCGCCAAACAGAATCGGCGTGTTCATGGTGTTGAGTTGCGGGTTCCCCGGCACCTCGTCGCGGTACAGCGTGGACTCATTGCCTGGGCCATCTGCATACCAGAGAGCCATGGCGGCATGTCCCTGAGTGATCGCAACCGCACCGCCGGTGCCGTCGCATCGCTGCGCCAAGTGGTTTGCGTTCGCGAACGCCCCGATAGCGAACTCGTAGCCGCCAATTGCGCCGCGCACTGTTGAAGCGTCGGTGGAGTAGATTGCTCCCCCCGCACCTCCGATCGTGGCGGCAAGTTGAGCCAGGGCGAGATCGTCGAACGCCTCGCCGCCCTCAGTAACGACCAATCCGTTTAGCTTGTAGGCGCTAGGCTGAAGCACAAGCACACAGGTGGATTGCCCACGGCCGTTGGTAAGGGAAAAGCCCGGCTGCAGATTGCCGGCAGTGACCAAGTCCTGGACTCGGATGAGCACCGGCTGGGTGGCGGTCGCAATCGCTGCGATCGCACCATAGTTGTCCTTGATGTAGGCGTTCGCTGCATCGCCTACCGCACGCGTGTGAGCGGCGATAACTGAGATCTCAGCATCCTCCCCCGCCTTGTTGCTGAGTTGGGCGACACCTACTGCCACCGATGCCATCACCACGAGTGCGATCAACATTTCGAGCAGGGTCACGCCCCGAGCATTGCCCATCGCCTTGTTCACTTTCATCGCGCCTCCTCTGTTCCGTGATTTACGCTCGCACACGGTCGTATGCGCTCGGATTGCCGGCAACCGCCCGCACAGCATCTGCCTTTGAGATCACGCCCTGACGAATGAGGGCCTGAATCGAATCGCCCAGTGGGATCGAGACGCCGTCTTCCTTGCGTTCCATCATGGCGTTCATCTTGTCGGCGTCACCGAAGTGCTTGGAATAGGTGCGCTTGTGGTTCGCGAGAAAATCGACCGCAAGCGCATACCCACCCCCATCTGCTCGGGGGATCAAGGTCTGGTTGACGACCCCGAGTAGGCTTGCCGCCAAGGATCGCGACTTAGCCTCCTGCTCCGTATCGCTGAAGAAGGCCAGCATCTTGGTGACCGTGTGCAGGGCAGAGCTTGCGTGCAACGTGCCAATCACAAGATGTCCGGATTCGCCAGCGATCAACGCTTGTTCAGCGGTTTCGCGATCTCTGATTTCTCCAATCACAATGACATCGGGCCGCTGACGCAAGGCCGCGCGTACGCCATCAAGCACCGAGTCGCAATCCACTCCGACCTCACGCTGCGAGAAAATCGCGTTCTTCCGCTCAAACACGTACTCAATCGGCTCTTCCACCGTCACGACATGAACCGCGCGTGATTGATTTATGGCGTCGACCATGGCCGCCATGCTCGATGTCTTGCCGGAGCCGGTGGGCCCTGAAATCAGAAGCAACCCAGAAGGGGTGTCGAGCAGTACCCGAAGCCCACCTGGCAGTCCCTGCTTCTGCAGCGTAGGCATCTCAGATGGGATACGGCGCATAGACAGCATGAGTCGCTTGCCCGCGTTTGCCAGGTAGGCGTTGATGCGTAGGCGGTGACCTTCGATCTGATGCGGTCGATTGATCTCGCCTTTCGTGATCAGCTGCTCTGCATCGGGCTCGATGGCCAGCAAGAGCTCAAAGATCTCCTTGTAGGTGATCTTCTCGCCTGTACCAGCATCGCTCCACCCGCGTGCCGTTTTGACCATGATCGTGTCTTCTGACTGGACCATGATGTCGGTGATGTGCGCGTTCTTCGCCAATGCGGCAAGCACTGCCTGGGTAACCTTCATGCTCTTATGTCCCTACGATAACCACGGCGCCGTCTGGAATGGCCGTGGGGAGGCTAATGCCGGTGTCTAGGCCAGTGCTCGAGACGAGTCGCCCCGTTGTGGAGCTCTTCGTTCCGACGAGGAAGGACTTCCTTGTCATTTCGGCCAGACGGTGAACCGTTCCGACTTCCGCGCTACCCGATGCATACACATAGAGCTGCCCACCTTGAACGAGGTTGGTCCAGAGCGGGTTCCTCTTGTAGCCAGGCAACCAGTACGACTCCAACGCATCGTCTTGAATGACGCCGGACGCACCTGGATTGGCGCCAAGGTATCTGCTCAGGGCGTTGCGATACGCAAGCATGTTCGTCGCTGAAACGCTCGCCACAATTGATGCGGTGGCAGCCTCTTGGCGTGGCGCCGCCTGCCCGGTGAAGTACACCATCAGCGCGAAGAAGACAGCCGCGACCCAGATGGGAACCAATTCAGCCTCTCAGTGCAATGCGAGCATCCGTATCGCTCGCCGTCGCCGACGCGGGCCGGCGCTGAACAAATAGCCGGTTGCGCTGCATCTGTACTTCGTTGGCGATCTGTTCCCACTTGCGCTGGCGCAAGGTAGTACGAACCCCATGAGAGTCCGGGTCAGCCAGCCAAAGAAATTCGAGCTTCGGCTTGCGAGGAGTGCCTTCCAGGCGCTGATGCATCACCGCCGCAAGCCCGTTGGCAAGCATGCTCGAGGTGTCGTCGGGGTTCCCAATGGCGCTATTCGCCAGCGAGTAGAGTCGTTCGACAGCCATGGGAACCGACTCACCGTGAACGGTGCAAACCACCAGCCGGCCATTTGCCGACGCGCGCAGCGCCTCAGCCGCAGTCTCTGGATCGCGCACTTCGCCAATAAAGATGATGCTCGGCGAGCGGCGAAGCATCTTGCGGCATGCCTCACCGAAGTCACCGTGCTCTTCCCAGGTTTGGAAGCAGACGCCTTCACCATGGGTGCCTTCCAACGGCATCTCTGGCGGATCTTCGATAGTCATCGCCACACCACCATGACGCTTCAATCGCTCAACCACAACTGCCGAGACGCTGGTGGTCTTCCCTTGTCCGAACGTCCCAGCGAAAACCACCAAGCCGGACAGTTCCTTTCTCACCAGCATTTCGACGTACGAAGGGTGGATGCTGAGTTCTTCGGGCGTCGGAATGCTCGCAGGCATGCGGCGCAGTACGAAGATGTCCTCGTTGACCGACTTCAAGTAGGACACCCGATAGGAGATTCCATTGCTTCGCACGGCAAACTCGTCATTCTTGGTGGTCTGACCTCGCTTGCCGCAAAGCGCGCGCAGTTCGGCAAGTTCCTCCGACGCTGCCACAGGAGCGACAACCGGGTCCTTTGTGCCAGGCACCCCAGATAGCCAAGCTTGATTCGCGCTCAGGTAGATGTCTTTGAAGTCCAGCTCTTCCAGCATTACGCCACTCCCATTCGTGTCTTTGGTTGCCGCTACGTCAATCAGTTGCCACGAAACACCACTGTGGTGCCGGCATTGCATACGTTGACGGCCGTGGGAGGATCTACAGGAAACACCGTGATCGCGCTGCCGCTGCCGACGGTTACGCTCTGCCAGCCGTGAGCACCAGTGAGCATCGGCACGCACAATTCCTCGTCAATGTTTGTCAGCGTCACATCGAACGCCGAGACCGCCGAGGTGAGGCTGATCGTCCCGTTGGCCACATGCGTCAGCGTCGGAGGGTTCGTGTTGTTGTCGACGCGGATCGTTGTGGGAACCCGCTTGGAGAACACCAGTACGTTGTTGAGACTGGTGCCATTTGCGCCATAGTTGCCCTGGCCCTGCCAGATCTGCTTGGCGGCTGCGCGAATTGCCGCGAGATCCTGCGCCAGCTGCGTGGTCCTCTGGGATGCCGTCGCACTTTGGTAGAGCGACAGCGCACCAGCCACGACGACCGCCATCACGGTCAGGCCAGCCATGAGTTCCAGCAGCGTGACACCGTATTGCTTCTTGATCATCTTGATGTTGCGAACTGATTGCATGTAGGGAGCTCCGTTGGTGAATATGAAAAGGGTCACGTGCTTCAGGGGGTGGTTAGCGATAGGTGCTCTGCATGATTTGGGTCATCTGCAACTCCATACCGATCAGGCCGCCGACCATGCCTGCAACGAATAGGCCGACGAAAAGGATGCTGATGCCGAAGACTCCATTCATCAGGGTCTGAATGCGCTCGACCGATTCCGAAATCCATTCCTTACCGAGGATGGCGAGCGCTGCGTCGAACCCCGACAGCCGTGCGTAGACCCCCAGGTCGTCGATGATCTCAACGTCGGGAAAGCCGTATCCGGACTTGGCCAGGGCGTCACCAGGGTTTAGACCCGATCGCATGCCTCGAAGACATGCTTGAATTCGCACCCGCATCCACGGCGATGCCCGTTCTTGCAGCTTTTCAAGCGCCTCCTCAGTCCTTACCCCTGCACTTACGAGCGAGGCAAAGCTGATCATCCAGGTACTTCCATGCAAGACTCGATAGATGCTGTAAGGCAACCAGCGATCGAAGTGAACGCGCAGCCCCTGTTTCCAACGGGGCAGACTCATCCAGAATGCGATGCCCACTAAGATGGGGACGCCCGCGATCAATGCCATCCACTGACGCGCGAAGTTGGCGAAGTCGATCATGGTTTTCGCTAGGCCATGCCACTTTTCGTAGGGGACGATGGCAGCGAACTGCGGAATGATCTTGAAGCTGAATAGCATCAGCACCGCAAAGGCGATCAACAGCATGAAGCCTGGATATGCAAGACCGCCCACGACAGCGCTCTTGATCTTCTTCTTCGCTTCCATCACATCAGCCGTGGACACAAGCGCTTCTTCCAGATTGCCCGATTGCTCGCCAGCCGAGATCAGCATGGCCTCATCGTCGCCCGTCCATCCAGCCATGACCTGCGACAAGCGGCTGCCGTTTCGCATTCTGCGAAGCCACTCGGACAAGGCGAGAGCAAGTGGGTCCTTCGCGCTCTTGAGTGCTACCCTGCGCACGCGCATCGTCTCAAGCGCTTCGATGATCTGCACGCCGTTGGATAGCAGTTTCGCCAGTTTCAGATACAAGCGCCGACGCAATTGGGCGTTCGTGCGAAACATCAGCTTCGCGAATTTCAGTTCAAGCTCATCCATCTTCAGGCCACCAGTGACAGGCGTGAATCGATCTCTTGGCCCTCCGAAAGCGGGCCGACAACGTCTTCCGCTTGCAGTGGGTCCAATAGACCGGCGTTGATCTTCTGAATCGCGTGCTCGAGCATCGAAGCGACACGCAACTCGTTTCGGATGTAGTCGATGGCCGCAACCCGGTCGTTCTTCCGGATGAGTTCCATGAGTTTCTCGTCCGTAACGATCGTTTCCGCAACGACTGTTCGCCCCACAGTGCCACTGCCACCGCAGTGCTCGCACCCACCCGGGTTCTGGACGCAGGCCGTCTCTACATCCAATGCGCGCAGGAACCGCTCCCGCGTGCGAGGTTCGAAATCGTCCAAGTGGTTGGCCAATGGTTGCCGGCAGTGCGGACAAAGCTCCTTGACCAGGCGCTGGCACACCAGCCCGGAAACGATGGTGGGATCGGTCAAGAGTGCGGGATTAACGCCCAGGTCGACCAGTCGATCCACGATGGCCAGCGCGCTGTTGGCGTGCACCGTGCTCCAGACCTGGTGCCCCGTCATCGCGGCTTGAACAGCCAGGCGTCCAGTTGGGTTATCTCGGATCTCAGAGAGCATCATGATGTCCGGGTCAAGTCGCATTGCCGCCTTGATGGCCTTCTGATACTCGCGGGAACGGTCTTCCTCGGAGTCGGCGTTGGTGACTGGGGTCTGCACAGCCCCGGGAATCGGGTATTCGGGAGGGTCTTCAACCGTGATGACGTGTTTTCGGCCCTGGGAGGAGCTGATGATCGCGCCGAGAATGCGCTGCAGCGTCGTCGACTTGCCGGAACCTGTTGGACCGCCGATGAGCACGACGCCGGTGGGCTTCTTCTTGAGGACTTCGATGCGATCGATCTGCGCGAGGCTGTAGCCAAGGCGAGATAGATCGAGGTCATTGGACGTGTCGTTGTAGAGCAGCCGCAAGACCACGATGTAGCCATCTACCTGAGGTGACGTGGCAATACGAATGCCGTCGAGACACTCGGGCAGACGCGACCGCACAGAAATTCGTGCGTCCTGGCGAGACAACTTCTCGAAAGTCGCGTCAGACACATCTGCCATCGCCTGGAAGATCGTCGTGGACAGCTGGTCGCCGTACTCGTAGGTGTGCTCCTCAATGAACGTGAGTTCGCTGTGAATTCGAAAGAAGATCTGCGTGCGTTGGCGCGAGCTGACGCGAATGTGAATGTCCGAAGCCCTCTTCTCTGCCGCGCGTTCGAACAACTGCTTGGCTGTCGCCTGCATGTTCGAATGCTCCTCGGTCGTACCCGCCTGTTCGTAGGCCTTGGCAATCGCCGCGAGATCGCAGATGACCACCTCATAGGGCCGGCCCAGGTGTTTGAGGCGCCCCATGAACCCGCGAACGTGCGGATTGAATCGATGGGACAAAGACACAAGCAGACGGCCGTCTTCGAAGTAGGCAATGTGGGAACGCAGCTCGTCTGAAATCTGCAGGTCACCGTCTCTTGCCGTGAGGACTTTCATATCGCGAAGGCTCCGAGTTCTGTACTCTGGATCAGGGATTGCGCACGGGCGTGGCGGATACGAACCCAGCAGACTGGGGCCGTGGCTCGGCAGGAGTCGTTGAGCTCGTCGGGCTGCTCCCGAAGGCCAGACGCTTGACCGTCTTTCCCTTTGCCAGGGTCAGGGCGTTCACGGATATATGGCGCACAGTCCATCCATTGACGGCATCGCCAACTCGGACGATCTGGACGTTTCCGCCGGGCACGACGAGGCTGGCGGTCAGGTTGCCGTCAATGCCGCCGATCTCGAGCACGGTCGGTGCAAACCCATCGTCCAAGATGGGCGCGCCAGCGCTCTTCATCCCATGGATTTCGGCTCGCTTGGCCTCGATGCGCGCCTCCAGCTCAAGCTGAAGCAGTTGCGCTTGCATCACGCTCATGCGTTCGTTGATTACCGCGATCGCTGCGGCAGACGGGCTGATTCTGGCGTTGGATTGCGCTGCGACAGAAACCAGCGCAGGAGCCGCGGGCGCCACCTGCGCTGGCGTAACTTGCGCGGGTGCCGCGTTGAGCACTGCCTGCTCGGCTTGCGCCGCTGACTCGCCACTCGGAATATTCTGCGCAGAAGCGCTGAGTGCAAGCGCCAGGCCAGCAATGCCAGCAGCGCACTTCGTCTTGAAAAACTTACTTTCGAACATACTGAGACCCTTCCATCGTCCAGACAAGCTGTCCTGCATTCCACTGCGCCGACATTGCGCGCAGGCGGAAGCCGTTTCCATTGAGTGCGTGGAGAGCGACGTCGGGCAGCGTTGCGCCGTCGACTTTCCAGCCCATTTCGTCCCAAAGCTTGGGCTCGCTCTTCTCCCCACCCTGGCCCGGCAGACTCGCCGGTGCACCAATGCTGGGTGGCTTGGCGGTGAACTTCACGCCAAATCTCTGCGCCTGGGCGTACATCTCACTGATGCGTTCGTTCGCGGAAGCCACGTCTTCGTCGCTTGCGTTGGGCAGCGACGGCAGAGGCTGCGTCACGGAGGCGAGGCTTCCGTCGACCGAGATGACCGCCTGCGGCACTACTTGGCGCAGATGATCAATCCAGCCGAGGCCTCGCGGCTTCCACGCGACGATCACCACGCCGCCCGAGCAGGTGATCCCCGAGAGATCCCAGTTGCCGGGGAATAGGGGCACCTGTGCCACGGTATCGAGGCAGGCCTGCATCGCTGTCAAAGGCGCGGGCATCTCGCCCCATGGCCGTGGACGAGGCAGTTCCGCCTTTTGCTGCGCCTGCATCTGCTGTGCTACGCGACTCGCCTCTGCGATTGCTTGTTCGCGCTGGTAGCTCTTGATGTACTGCAGACCGAAGTAGCCACCGATCATGGCTATGCCGATCACTAGGAGAGGCTTGCTATGTTGTGCGAGGATCTGCAGCGGGGTGATGCTGACTGGAGCCAGTTGCCAGTCCTTCAGGACAGGAACCGGGCCCTTCTTCTTGCGCGGCAGCAGTTGAGCCAGACCAGGCGACTCGATGGAATCGGCAATACCCCAATGCGAAGGCACGATGACGTTCGTCCAGTCGCCCAGACTGCTGTCCTCGTACATTTGGGACTTGGCTGCATCCTCAGAGCTGAGAATCTGGTCGCCGTCCGAGAGGATGACGCCATCCTTCTGAGCCAGGTAGTACCACCGACCGGCATCGATCTCTGTCACGAAGATGAAGTCTCTGGCGTTGAATTCTTCTGCCAGACGGCTGGAAACCGCGGCAGCCATCGAGACAACGCCCGCTTTGACCTCTCCGCCGGCCTTGACGAACCCCACGCATTGCGCTTCGCGCGGCAGCACATGAAGGTTGACGTCCAGTTCCTTGCCGAGACCCTTGATCTCAGTCTGCCGTTCGCCAGCGTTCGATGCGCTCAAAGGTTGCCACAGGAGGCCGACCGCGAAGTCACGCCCGCCGTGGGAAATGACCTGCACATGCTCCATCACACGGCACCCGCGACGATGGGTTGAATGAGCACGACGAGAATCGTGCGGCTGGTTGAGGTCTTGACCGAGCCACCAAGCGCTACGTTGGTAGCCTTGCCGACGCCTGCAGTGGCCCCATTGGTTGCGAGTTGTTCGAAACCAGTGACGACGAGGGTTTCACCGCTGTTCAGGATCGCGCGCTGCAGGAAGTTGCGGGTGTCGATCTCTGGAGTCTGGATCGACGATCCGCCTGAAGTCACTTGGTCGATGCCGAGCAACGACGAGATGTCGCCGCTGAACTGGAGCATCAGACGCTTGTCGTCGAGAATGTGGGGCAGCGTGTTCATGCTGAAGCCTGTTGTGACTTGACCGGGCTGCAACGTCGTGGTGTTGCCCGCGCCCCCAGTGCCGATGGTGGTCGTGCTCGAAGCGAGATAGGCGGTCTGGCGGCCCACCTGGATGGGTGCCGGCTGGTTGTTGATGGTCAACAGGGAAGCCGACGTGACCTGGGAGACGCGCCCCTGTTTAGACAACGCATCCACCATCGCCTCGGTACCACTCCAGTTACTCCCGGAGGAAAGTACCTGCATACCGAATGAGGAGGCGCCTGTCGGGACATCCGCAGCGGTAGTCAGCGACAGGCCAACCCCGCGGTTGACACTCTTGTAGACCGCGTCCCAATTGATCCCGTAGTTCTGCGAATCGGTCAGTTCGACAGAGAGCACCGTGACGTTGATCGAAACCTGGCGCGACAAGGCTGCGTTCTGTTGCTCGACGAAAGCCGCCACCTGCTCCAATACCACCGGCGTGTCATCCACGGTGATGGTGCCCGTCGCCGGCGTGACGACAAGGCGCCCGTTTGCCGAGATCATTGCCTTGATGCTCGCTTCAACGCCTTTCCAGACGCTCAGGCCGTTGAACTCCACGCCCGCACGCATCTCGCTGTTGGCAGAGCCGCCGGACGTTGCGCCTGAGCTGCTGGATGAGCTGCCGGCCACGCCAGTTGCTGTATTGGATTGGGTTCCCACCCGCGCCTGCAAGCTGGTGTCACCCGGCAATGCGGCCAGCCGGAACGTGCGAGCCTTGGTCTTGAAGAACTGAATGCCTTTGCCGTCCCATTCCCAGAATACGCCGTACTTCGAAGCGATGAGATCAAGGAACCCACTCACCGGGCCGCTGAAGACAATCGGCGTAGACTGGGCGTTGGAGCCGGCCGAGGACGCGCTCAGCCCCTGGGGCGTGCTCGCCGGCAGAGGTGGCAACGGGGCGCCACCGGGGGCGCTACTTTGAGCGGTCGCATTGGATTGCGAAGCAAGTTGCTCTGCTTCACTGGTTGTGCGAGCAGCCGCCGACACGCTGGTCACAATGCCCGTGATCTGCGTGAGGTAGCTTGCCGCGTCCACCAGGCCGACGAAACGGCGATTGACCGCCAGCGACCGGGTCAGCATTGCCTCTGCCTTGGCGTCCTTGGCAACCGGAACCTTGCTCACCGGGATCCACACGCGGTCAACGCGGCGCACGGCATTGTCTGCAGCCCGCGTCACAGGCACATTGCTGCGGATCTGCTGCATCGAGACCTCAGCTTTCGCGGTAGAGGCGTCGACAGTTTCAACCACGGGTTGCATCGTGGCGGTCGAGCAACCTGCAAGAACTGCAGCCGCGGCTGCACAAACGATAGTCTTGTTGAACACGGACATCACTTCACCTCGAAGATGCGAACGGCGTTGTTGGCGTAAATTTCTGCTTCCAAGCGAACCCTGTTCAGACGCATGGACCCCAGGAACACGTTCAAGGCCTTGTCGAAGTCGTCAGCAAGCACCAGGTCGGCTTCGCTTCGGTATTCATCAGCTTCCCAGGTCACGGCATATCCGTTGCGCATTGCCCAGTCGACTATCCGGTGCGAGATGAGGTCTCCGGCCTTGATGGACAGCGAACGTTCGACGATCGGTTCTGCCTTGGGCATCGGCTTGATGGGAAGTGCGCTCGGCGCGGCATGCACCGGGAACTCTTCCTGGACGATGCGGACCACCTGGGCTTGCGCCGACGCGGCGAGAAGCGCCAGCACGGCGACGGTATGTTTTGCGTTCATGTTCTTTCCTCAGTTCTCAATAGCTGCTGACCACCAGCGTGTTGTTTGCGTAGGCCACTGCCTTCAATCGATAGCCGGCGTTCACGGCCTGGGCCATCACGTAGTCGGCCGCAGTCAGGAATGAAGGCTGTTCCACCAGCGCATCGCCTCCAATCGGCACCGAGTCCTTCGCATTCCACACAACCGACCAGTTGGCCCCTTGGCCCCAGCGACTGAGCATTTGTTCAACGCTCCGATCGTCGGTCCTCATCGACCACTTGCGCCCCTGCTCATCACCCCCAAACACCCCCGTAGTCGCAGGTTGGGCAGAGATTTCTTGCGCAGCCAGGTCTTGGCGCTTGCCAGCGCCTTGTCCAGTGTTCGGAGTGGAGGACGTCGGCGCAGTCTTCTGCAATTGCTGGGCGGCGGCAGCGGGCGTGAAGCGGATTACGCGGTTGCTGTAGAAAGTCGCATCCAACGCGTAGCCCGCTTGTCGAAGCCCGGTTACGAGACGCTCGACCGCCTCCTTGAGCGACGCGGCTGGGATGACGGCGTCGCCGCCAACCTGCGCGTCGAGCTCAGAGGGAACTTCCCAAACGATGGTGTGGTTGGTCGCTGCGGCCCAACGACGAACCGTGGCCTGGACCGTCTTGTCGGAGGCAATCATGCGAAAGCCGCCAGGAGGTACTTCCTGGTGCGCTAACGCTGCCGCGCTGGGTGTCCCACTCGCGCCTTGTCGCTGCAGAATTGCGTTGCCTTGAGCAAGCGTCAGCACGCCTGATCGGACCAACGCCTGCACGTTCTCTTGGGCCGTTCCCGCTCCCGGCTGTTCGTTCTTGGGCCGCGAAGGCGCGCGAGAAACCTCCACTTCCACTCGTACGTTGGACTCCCAGAGATTCTTGTCTTGCTTGCCAGCCACACCCACTTTCGTGGCGATCGAGTCAATCGGCATTCCCGCCTTGACAAAGGCATCTCGCATGGCATTCGCTCGCGCTTGATCAAGGCCCTCCTTGAGGGTTTCATCGTCACGCCCTACAACCTCGACTCGTGCACCTTTTTGAGCGCTCGCTGCGATGGAGGCGATAAGCTTGCGCCCTTTGGGTCCCAGTGTGGAGCTGCCTTTGGGGAACCAGATCGTGTGATCGGTGGTTCGCACCTGAGGATCGACCCATTCCATTCGATCGCCGCGGACCGGCGTTGCGTAGCTGTTTCGCTCGAGTGCGTCATCGATCAGAGACGGCGCGACGGGCGCGAGCGAGGCGACCAGGCGTTCACCCGGGCGAACCGTGCCACCCGTGAACGCATTGCTCATGCCGTTTGTGTCAATTTGCCGCAGGGATGGAGCATCAAGGCGTGTTCCTGCGCTGTGAATCACCATCGCTTGCGCGCGACCCAGTTGCAATGTGAACTGCCCATGGACCTGAGGGACCTTGATATACGGCCCTTCGTGTTGGGGCACGAGCAGCTGCAGGGCACCGCCCGCCCGGGCAAAGATCGCCGGGACGGCCTCGCCTGCGCGGAACTGAAAGTATGTGCTCTTGCCATCATCGAAGACCTGTACTGGGGTAGCTCGCTGGCTCCCCGAAGTCACGTAGGAGAAGTCGTAGGCTCCGACCCGTTGTGACGTGCTGCCCACAGCCGCGTTCGCGCTGAGGAGAACCACTGCAAGGGCGGCGGCAGTTTTGGTGAATGTGGTTTTCATGTTTGGAAGACCTGTTAACGACGGCTATACGCGCGTGGAAACACCATGTCGCTCACTACTTCGACGTTGATTCGAACGCCCTGCTTGACGGTGATAGTTGGTGGGATGACCTTGTTGCGGTCCAAGATCGTCTTGCTCACGTCAACAAGAACCTCACCAGCCGCGCCTTTGATCGCACCTTGCGAACCGATATTTGTTCCGGTGGGTGTGGTCGTCTGGTCGGCCAGTACGGCAATGAAGAAGCTCGAGGCGAACATCTTGAAAAAGTGGTTGTTCACGTCACCGTCTAGACCTGCGGCACCCCGCAGGTCAGAACCAGGCGCTGGGGGCAAATCGAAACTCGTTCCGTCTGGGAGGATCAGCCGTTCAAAGGCGAACAGGATCCGCGCCTGGCCGACCTTGACGTCGGAGTCGTACTGGCCGTCGAGTACGCTCCCCTTAGGAATCAAAAGCTGGCCTTTGCCCAGGCTGTCGTAAATGTCGAGCGTGGTGTAGGCAGTGAGTCGCCCTGGCAGGTCTGAGTTGATCGCGCGACCCAGCACGGCGGGGATGACCTTGCCCTGGTGCAGCACAAGGTTGCTCGGCGACTGATAGCTCCGCAGCGTCTTTCCGCCTTGGCGCTTGTCCTCAACGTCGCCGGCGTACTCCTTGACCCAACTCGTACGACTGACCTTCTGTGCAGCCGCTCCGCGAAGCTGGTCCAGTGCCGCGTTGAGGGTTGGCGCGATGCCTGCGCTTGGCGCGCTGTTAGTTCCTGTCGACGGCAAGCTGCCGAAGACTGAATTCGCCGCCCCTAGGGCCGAACCAGCGGGGGTGGTGCCTAGCGCACCAGCCACGGCACCAATGGTGGACCCTGTGCCACCATCGAAGTCGACCACGACGGACTTGGATAGTCGAACCTCTGCTTCTCGCTCGGCGGCACGCAGTGCCCCCTCCTCGTCGACGGAGGACTCCCGCCGGGGGGCGACCACAGGAGTGACGCTTTCCCCTTCCAGCTTGGATAGCGGCTTTTCGTAAAGGCTGGCCGTTGAGTCTGGACGACGGACCGATGCAGGCACCGGCGACGGTGTGTCCTGTGCGGCTTTCATCTCCTCATCGATTGACTGCGGCCGGCCCAGGACTTGGGAGGCCGGCGCTTCTTTCACCTGAGCAGTGAGATCCGTGGGCTGTGAAGGCGCCCCACTGAACATCATCGACGAGACGACGCCCAGCACCAGGACGGCGACGACGATCACAGCCAGTGTCGACTTCTTGAGCGGTATGCCCGGCTTGGGCTCCTCTGGGGAAATGAGCGAATCTTTGGACAGGCCCATGTCAGTCCTTCACGGGCTGGCCAAGCCAGTTGCGCTTCTGTACGCGATGGACTCGCACTTCTGGCTTGCCGAGCTTGAGAACCGCGGTGTCCAGCAAGCGCTGCGCTACGATGTAGTTGCCGCTCACGGTGTAGTTGACCAGGCTGTAGTCGGTGCCTTCGATCACTGAGAACAAGGCCGGCTGTTCCTGCAGATCCGCGGGCATGCGGAAGTAGGTGAACTTGCCGTCGTCGAACACGATCTCTGGGCGGAACTTGGCATCGCCCTCGATGCTGTAGTCAAACCGCATCGACTCCGGTTTGATGCCAGCCGGCAAATCCCCTGCGAGGCGGCCATCAGTCGCACGCGAGTCCTGTCGATCTGCACGTAGTTGCGATTGGCTCTCGTCACGGGCGTCGATCTGCGTTGCCAGTACACGTGCCGCATCGTTCGGAGTCGCCGCATCAAAGTCGAGAACGACCTCCTTGGGATAGATCCAGGAGATTCGCTGGTACCACTTGCGGCCGTCGCCGGTTGACTTGAGAACGAACTGATAGGGCCGCTTGTCCGTAAGCACCGTCAGCGACGTCTCTTGATCGTCGTAGCGTGGCTTGATGAACAGGTTCTTGCGATTCTTCGTCGGCGTGATCTCCCAGTTCGCTGTGTCTCCAGCTGCAACCGAAGTGATCTGCTCATCCGCGGCGAACTGCAAGTGGGTCACAGCGCGGGGTTTGGTAAGCACCAGAAACGTGTTGTCCTGGTCGAACTGGAACTCGACCAGCCGCGTATCGCCGCGCAGCGGCGTGGCAACCAGCTCCGCCGACGCGGGCGCATGGATGAACAGCGCGGAGACGGCGACTGCAATCATCCCGATGGCGGTTGGACGAAATGTTTTGCGGACAGGGGTATGGTTTTGCATCACAGGGCGCGCTCCTCGGCGTCGCTGAAGAAGGTGACCAGGATCCCGAGCGGGTTTGCCAGAAGGTCTGCTTCCTGCGTTGCCGGGGTCAGTCGGTAGTTGAGGGTGACGCGGTAGCGCCGGATCTTGTCGGCAGCGGGCGGCGAGGAGCCGACGCGCTCAGTCGTCGTGATGAAGATGAAGGCGGTACCGCGCACCGATGCATCAACCGCCGTCACCTTGACCTCACGGACCATGTCCGCCTCTCCGCGTATGCGTTCGAAAATCCGCTCGCGTGCGCGAAACTCGGTGAACTGTCCAACTGCCTTGTCGGCAGCGCGGCTGTTTGCCCACCTCAACAGTTGCGAGGATCGAAGGGGGTCGATGGTGTAGACCGCCTCGACCCAGCGGGCGAGTTCGGCCTTCACGACGGCCATGTTGGGATCAATGCGCTCAACCTGGACGGGGCGGTTTACGATGCCCGTCGTCGGGTTGATCTCGACGACCCAAGGACGCACTTCTTTGAGCGGGGTCACCACGGCGAGAGTGGCGACCGCCGTGATGGCCAGAAGCGAAGCCAGGATGGCCATGAGAAACCACCTCGCCGCCTCCACCTTGGATGAGCCGTAGATCTCGGCGAACTTGGCTGCGCCCTTCTCGTAGACGGCAGCCGGCGTGTTGGACTGCTTCGTCAGGACGTCGAGCGGGTCGGCCTTCTTGCCTTTGCTAGGCCTTTCCTCACTCGGATCGATGAGGGATGAGCCCTTGCCGAGCTTTGAACGATTGAAGAATGACATGTGCGCTACCTTTCCCAGTGAATGCTAGGTAGGAAGCGCAAAATTCGAGGTCAGACAACGACCCCATATCCATGCGTAGACCGGGTTTCAGATGCGCTCGACCGTCGGAGGCTCAACCTGGCATCGCTCGTGCGCGGGGATTCGATGCCTACACTCCCGCAGTAGGCAAAAAAAACCAGCGACTCGCGCTGGCTTCCATCGTGGACACGGACCTCAGAAGACCATGCCCAGGCCCCATCGGATCATCGCGGTGCCGCCCAAGATGACCCCTACAACGGCTCCGACCACCAACCAAGGCTGTTCGGTTGCTATTCGGGTCACCGCCACACGAACAGACACGGCAGGCGCATCGTCCATGATCGTGCGGCGTTTCTCCTGGAGGTAGGCCACAGAGGCTTGTTCAGCGACTTCCTCAAGCGCCGCATCAATCATCTGCACCCGATCATACGGGCTGATTCCAGTGTCGAGGTCTTCATACCATCGCATGACGCCTTCAACCTCTGGCTCCTGGACCTCATCACCATGAGTTTCCCTGTCTCCCTCGGCGTCAACGGAATGCGCAGTTGATGGTTTGTCGCGCATTGCATCAAGCACTGCCATCACGCGCGCCCGGTCCACCGCGCCCAAGGCGATGAATTGCTGCAGCACTTGGTCAATCGGGCTGGACTGACTCGGGCCGACCTGAACTGAATCTGTCTTGTTCATCGTGTCTACTCATCAAAGGCGATGAGACTGCTTGTGCTGGACTTGGCGACGCGCACACTCGATTGACCTGCCGGCTGGCTCTTGAAACCACACGCCTCAAGTGACTTTAGCTTTCGCTTTGCCGAATCGATGACCTTCCAATCAACGAGCGTGTTCCAAACCAACCCCGCATAGCGGTTGTTGAAGCAGGGAGTGGCCGAGTGATATGCACCGACCGCAAACCAGGTGTTTCCATGGGCCCGGTACTGCTTGGCCAGGTGCCAAGCCGCAACGTACGTGGAAACGCAGGGGTCGAGCAGGTCCTTGTCACTGATCCCATACTTCCTCAACTCTTTGAGGTGGATCGAATTGATCTGCGCCATCCCTATGTCGACAGAGCCGTTCGGGTTGCGATTGACCGCACCGGGCTTGAAATTGCTTTCCACTTTCAAGATGGCTTTGAGCACCCATGGGTTCACGGAATGCCGCTCTGCTGCTGTCACGACGCACCGCGTCTCCGCTGTCAGTGGCATGGCACCCAGTGTGGCCGTTTCCCCCTCGGTCTGGGCGAACGCGCTGCCAGCAGCAAGCCAGCACAGGGAAACGAGGGATGCAATGCGAGCTCTCATCAAAGGACCATTTGAACGGCTTGATCGACGTCAGCCTGTGTGACTACGACGGGGGTGGTGCGCCGGGAGATAGCGCGGTTAAGTGCGGCTTGAGCTACTGCCTCGGCGTTGGCGATGCTTTCACCGTCGAGCAACCTACCCACCGAGGCAATGGTGAGACCATCGTCGAGCTTGACCTTGCGAGCGATGAACCATGCTTCGAGATAGCGACCCAGGCCCTCTGCGCTCGGGCGCTCGAAGCGAACCTTCTCCGTGAATCGGCCACCACGCAGCAGGGCGGCGTCAATCTGCTCGGGATTGTTCGTCGCGGCAACCCACACAACGTCCCTGACCCGATCGCCAACGCCATCCATGAGAGTGAGCAGCTTGTTAGTGGCTTCGGTGCTGGGCGAGAAGTCGCGGTTCTTCAGTAGTTCGTCGGCCTCATCCACGAAGATGATGCAGGGGCGCAACTCCTTTGCCTTGGCGTACAACTTCTCCAACTCTTTGGGGTTGCGCGCGAGGTCAGCGCCAGTAGCCGGCAGGAAGGCCCAGTCGATCTCTTTGGCGAGCGCCTTGACGGTTGCCGTCTTACCGGTGCCCGGTGGGCCATAGAACAGCACCCCAGTAGGCAGTGTGCCGCCGTGGGCTTCGGTGTGTTCGGGGTCGGACATGCGACCAGCGACCAGGTCGAGCATCTCTCGGGTGGTCGACGAAAGCACCAGCTCGTTCAGCGGTTTCACATTCTCCAGAGTCGTTCCCTTTCGGCCTTGCAGGGTGCGTAGTGCCCCCATGAAGTCCTCAAACGTGGGGTGCTTCTTGCCCATGCGGTCCAGGTAGGACGGCAGTTCTTCGGTGACCGCCAAGATGCGCTTGACAGAGAAGCCATTCCAGCGGCGAGCAACAGAGTCCACGACCGAGTCAGCCACCACTGCATTGGGCAGGTTGGTTTTGAGGCCATGCTTGAGCAGACCGATACGCGCTTCACTGTCGGGAGGCGTGATCTCAACCTTGAAGTCGAAGCGGCCTTCGCGAATGCCTGCGCCGTCCAGGCGATCGATATGGTTGGTCGCAGCCACAAGGATGACTTTCTCTTTGCGGATGTCGACCATCAGGGTCAGCAGGGCGTTGACCACATCGCGGTCCTCCTTGACGCCCTGGCCCCCGCCATCACGCGACTCCAGGAAACTGTCAACCTCATCAATGAACAGCACGCACGGCTGCTGACGGCGCGCATCAGCGAACGCCTGGTTGATACGGGAGGTCTTCTCGCCCACCCACTGGCTCGCCACATCGGCGTAAGACAGCTGGAGGAAAGGCAAGCGCAACTCGCCGGCCAGCGCTTCAGCAAAGACGGTCTTGCCGTTGCCCGGTTCGCCAGAAAGAAGGATGCCGTTGCGGGCAGTCTTCTGGCCATCACGTCGGGCCACGATGGCTTCAGCGGCGTCCTTGAGCCGCGCCTTGATCTCGGTGTTGCCGTAGATGCTCTTGAAGGTCTGACTGGGAAGAACAGAGCGCGCAACCTGGACTGGTTCTGCCCCGTCGCCAGAATTTCCCGCACCGTGCACCACTCGCTCGCGCTCGGTCGCTTGCATGTTGCCGAAGCGGAGCCATGCCAGCATCGCGCCGCTGAACGCCAGCGTTGCACCAAAGAACACGTGGCCACCCATGCCGGAACTTGCGCCGACGAGCCACATCCCGTACGCGATTGTTCCCGCCACGAGATTGACGATCCAGATATAGGCAGCCGTCTCCACAAACCAGTTCCGCCGCAGAACCGCAGCGCAGACGAGGTGAAGTGCGGTGAAGAATACGGTCGCCGCAGCGATGATTCCGGCCCATAGCAGTTCAAAGCCTCCCTTGTCGCCCAAGGCATTGGCTCGAACAGCGGCCAAGGGGAAGTCCAGGTCCCAGCCATTCAGCCACGCCAACGCCGAATGCAGGATCAATACGACCCAGACAAGCATCATCGGCAGATGAACAAAGGGGGTGAGTGCGTTCCTGAGCGACATGGGGTTTCTCCTTGCAATCAGGCTAGCACCCGATTGAAGAAGTTCAAGCGGCCCTGAGGGCTGAATCTAGTCGGAGTCAAGCTTTGCCCAGGGGCCCGACGAAACCTCGAACCGCCTTCGCATGCCCTGCCATGTATCCTGAAGCGCGATTCCCAGAGCGATCTCCCACGTCCGCTTGGCGACGCGCATTGCCCTGCGACCGGCCCGCTGCGGCGCCTGCGGCAAACTCCATCTTGCGGACGGCTGTACCCGCTGCCCTACCGCCAACGTAGGAGCCACCCCTAACGGCAGCACTGCCTGCCTGACCACCTGCCTCCGCCACATTGCTCGTACCTCGGTCCGCAATCCTCCCAGTTGGCGACTGGGTAATTCCTTTCATGCCCCCGAAGCCCGAGCCGCCAGCGCTTCCCGCAAGCAAGCCGGTGGCAATGCTGGGCACCTGTGTGAGCAGGAGCGAGCCCAGCAACGCAAGGATGGCCATGGTTGCGTGCATAAGAAAGTCCTGCACCAGCTTCTGAGTATTGGTTGCTCCCGCCATCTCCGTGGCCATCTGTTGTCCCAGCTGGCTCACGCCTACGAGAATTCCCGCGACCGCCGTCAGGAGGAATGCCAGCACGATCTTCATCATGCAGGCTCCCAGGAGAAAGCGCAGCCACGAATCGAAGACCCACGACATCGGACGGAACATCACGAAGGGCACCATTACCGGCGCCAACGCCAGCACCAGGGCCAGCGAGATGAAGGACATCAGCACCGTCCCCATGCCTACAACGGCCGCAAGGACGAGCAAGAAACCGGTCAGGAGCTTCCCGAGCGCACTGACCAAAGTCGACGCGAGCGCCGGAGCCCACGAACCGGGATCCATCAGGCTGGCCTCAGCGGTACTCGGCATCGCGAAGACCTCCGAGATCGCCGAGAAGATTGGCGTGGCAACAGTTCCAAGCGCGCTCTTGAGGTCTGCCATCGACCCGCCACCAAGGGCAGTTCCAATGGAATCCATCGTGCTCACGATGGCATTGCCCGCTGACTTGTCCAAAAACGCGTAGACGAACGCGAACGAAACCCAGATCGGCACCCACTCACCAATCAGTTCGCCAAATCCTTTCCCGCCGGCCATCGTTTTCACGGCCGTCCAGACCATGAGAGCGATCAGAAAGAAGCCGCTGATAGTGCGGCCCATCCCATTCAGCGGACCATTCTCCAAGTTCTTCAGTGCGCCGCCAATCGCCTCCGACACTTTGCCCACAATTTCATCTGGGCTGACCGCGTACCCGGATGTCGCCGTCGCCGCTGCGGGTGACGAACCTGTTGAATCTGGCGCCGCGTTCACGACTGCGCTGGCGATGCCTGCAATGACGATAAAGAGAACGATGAGATTGCGCGGACGACTCAGCCGACGGCGTTTGTCAGCGAACCACTCCACAACCTTCTCAGCGAGGAGGCCTACCCAGAATGCGAACAAGTGATTGGAGTGGTCGCGCATGATTCGAATGACTTTCTAGGGAGTTACTTCGTGGACTGGCGCAGCGCATCAGCTACAGCCTTACGACGAGCCTCAATGGCACGCTCCTGATTGAAGCGCTCCTGGCTTTCGATTGCCGAACGCTCGGCGCTGACGGCCTTCTCAGTCTGGCTGCGTGTTTGCTCTTGCATCGTCGCGACCATTACTTCGGTCAGGCGAGCGTTCTGCACCAACAGCCGGTTCATCTGTTGATTCATCAGCTGCATCGACTGTTGGGCACCAATGGATTCCTTCACAAGAGGCTCGTATTGCCGAACCTCTGCGTAATCCTTCTGAACTTGGTCCAGCACTGATGCCTCATATTCAAGTCGGTTGATCGCCCGCTTGTTCTTGTTGCTCGCATCTTTTCGCACCGCGGCCATGTACTCGTCCCAGCTCGCTCCGGTGAGCTTCGCTTCGGTAAAGCGCTTCTCCATCAGCGACTTTTGCTCGCCCAACGAACCTTGCAACTGGCCTAGCGCGGAGGTGTACGCCCGCAGTCCCTCCAAGGCGCTTTGGTTGGCGACGATGTTTGAAGGCAATTGCCCGAGCTTCTCCAGGTTGTTGATCTGCGTGCGGAACTGTTGAATCTGTAGCGCGTATTGGCTCGCCTCGGCCGACGCCGAGGCGGCACTGTCCATGGCCACCTGGATAAGCTGGAAATTGTTCGCGATCTGTGTCCACTCTGACGCGCCGCCCGCGACGGCGCCGGCCATTGCGTTGGCCGCGCAGAACGAAGTTGCGACGAAGCCGACCTTCACTACCAGTTGCTTAGCTTTGAACATGTAGCACCTCTCTCAAGAACTTCATTTCCCAATTCCCTTGGCCCGCAGCGGCGTGCTCCGCTAGCGATGCGCGTTTAGCTTCTTGCGTGGTCGCCTCGTTGATCGCTAGAACGGCCGCCGGCATCTGCGTATTCACAAGGCGTGTCACTGTGGGGCGCACCAGCAGATAGTCACGCTTGGGAATCGCTCCGGCGAGCAAATCCATCTGAGCGTCTGTGGTACCGAAGACCGAGCGAAACAACTCGGCTTGCTCATGCACGGATGACTTTACGGCCGGAAGGAAGATCTGGCAGGGAATGTTGGTCACAAAGCTGCCAATGTTTGGCAGTCGCGCGATCTCATCCAAGGCCTGCGTGGCGAACATCACGAACGCACGCTTCTTGCGGAACGTACGGAGCCAGTCTTCCATCTTCTGAGCGAAAACTGGGTTTGAAAGCATGTACCACGCCTCTTCCACATAGATGAGCGTGGGCGTTGTCCCGTTGAGGCTGCGCTCAATGCAATAGAAGGCGTAGTCCATGAACGGGCTGGCCAGCTGGGGAGTCTCCAAAATGCCGCCGCACTCCATGCAGACCATGCGGGTCAACTTGAAGTTGTCTACGTCGTTGTCGAAGTAGGCGGCGTAGGGCCCAGCGCCGTAGTCGTCCTCTTCGTCCGATCGGTCTACGTAAGGAGCGAGCTTGGCGGCCAAGTCCATGTTCTCGCCAGCAATGAGTGCGTAGATGGCAGACAGCCGCCAGGCAGACTCCGGGCTGCGGCGTAGGCCTTGAATGGCGGTGAAGATCGTTGCGCTTTCTGTGGGGCTCACCTCACTACCCCCGGCGGTGATCAGCACTTCGACCCATTGACGCAGACGCATGTCGTCGTTGTTCTGCATCATGACCTTGACTGGATTCATCCCACGGTCCTTGCCCTTGGGACCCGAGTCGATGTGCTTCCCACCCATCAGGACTGAGCCCATCATCAGGCTGTAGTCCTTGTCAAAGATGAAGGTCTGGCCTGGGTTGTACTTCTGAAACTGGGCGATGAGCAGCGTCATCAGGGATGTCTTGCCAGAGCCCGAACCGCCGATGATTGCCGTGTGGCCCAGATCCCCCTCGTGCGGGTTGAAGTCGTAGGTGACACCGTAGGGGGTCAAGAAGCGGCAAAGCGGCGGCACGTCATGCCCGAGCACGCGCGAGAACAGCGGATGGTGATCCTCGCCGCGGGAGATTGTCCGAATGGGTGCGAGGTCCGCGATATTGGCCGTCGATGCCAGTTTCCAGCGCAACGTCGCGTTGGCATTGCCCGGCAGACTCGTCAGGTAGGCAGACATCAGGCCTTGACGCTCACGCACTATGGTGAATCCGCTGCTGCGCAGGCTGCCAGCCAGAACGTCTGCAGCTGCATCCGCCTGGCGTTGGGTATCACCCAGGGCCAGCACCGTCATGTTGTAGTAGCCGTACGTCAGGTCCTCAGTGGTCAGTTCGACCAGCGCATCCTGAGCGTCTTGGGCCAGGTGAAGGTTGCCGGTATTCACCTTCTCGCTCTCGGTGTCGAACAAGCGTTCGAAGACGCGCGTAACAACCGACTTCACCTCGGAGCGGTAAAACATCTCGGCCTTCTGGATCGCCGACTCGGCCACCATCCGGTCCAGGAAGCGGAAGCACTGCACCAGCACGTATTCGCAGTCAGCTGCCATCAGACGGTCAACGTCAAGGCAATGGGCCTCGCGCGGCGTTCCCGTGGTGGTCAATGCAGCCACGTAGGTCGACTTGGTCGGGCCCTTGAACTCCAGCTGGTCATTCTTGCGCTCGATCATGTCGGTCGCAAGCGTGGTGTTCAGGTAAGGCGTCCCCTCAGGGATCTTCACCGGACCACGCGGTGAGGCAAGGTTGGCGCGTGCGTACAGCTCGCCCAGGAAGTCAGCCCCCTCCATACGACGGAATCCAAGGTTGGTTTCCACCACGCCGGCGAAGGAAGCAATGACCTTTTCGAACTCGGCAGCCATCTCGGCGAGCTGGCCCCGCACCTGGGCGACAGCGCCCTTCTCAGACAGTCGGCGCTTGATCAGGCTGCTGGTCGCCTTGAAGAAGTTGCCGTCTGCCTCCTGGATCTCAGCGCTAAGGGCTTCGAAGAAGCGCTCGGACTTGTTGGGAAAGTTGTAGCTCAGGTACAGCCGCTGCGTGATGACAGCGTTTCGGCGCACCTTGCAGGCGGCCCCCCACTGCTCATCGATCAAACGCGCGACAGGGCTGCTGAACTCGCCGAATGGGTAACCTTCGGTGAAGCGGCGCTCCTGAATGCTCCAAAGCGTCACACGATCACCGAGGGAGCGCAGGGCCGTCTGCAGCTGGTTGATGCGCTGGTCGACCTCGAAGTTCTCTTTGCCCTCGACGTCTTCGCCGGTGAAGGAGAAGCCAGCCAGCAAAGAGCCGTCCTGGCAGAGGACGAGGCTGGGCGTGACTTGGCCAAACCACGGCAACAACTCGGAGAAGCTCCTTGCTGCTTTGCGGGGTTTGGTGAAGAGGTCGTCGAAGTCGAGCATGGCGAGCGTTGGTATCAGTGAAATGCGAAAGCGCGCGGGCAGAGCCGCGCGCGAAATCAGCGGGGCAGGCCCTTGCCCCAGCCCCGCGGCCGACTGTTGACGTCGCTTGCGCGCGGCGTTGCGTCGTAGACGTGTTCCTCGTTCAGGTAGCGCAGAAGGATCGCCACGAACTGGTCATCCTTCTTGGTCACCCAACGTGCGATCAAGTAGATGACGCCAACGACCGGGAAGGCCCAATACATCTTGGCCACCAGGGCAAAGACTGCGAGGAAGACGATCCCTGCGAAGCTGCCCTTCTCCACCCCCATGATCAGCTTGGGGCGATGAAGGGAAATGTGAAACGGGCTGGAGCGAGATGCCACGGCTTACTGCAGGCAAGCCGACATGCCGGCGATGTTGTTGATGTAGCCGTTGCTCGAGAGGATGGAGCCCAGGCCGATCAGCACACCGAAGATGATGCAGACCGTGATGATCTTGCCCCAATCCATCTTGGAGATCATCCCGAAGACCAGCGTCACCACGACGCTGATGACGAACACCACGATGGCCAACGGGCCCTTGAGCCACGCTACGACACTGCAGCCGAAGTCCTGAATGAAGGGAACGGAGATGGTCGATTGGGCGAAGGCTTGCCCGGGCAGGAGCATGGCAGCGAGAAGCGCCACAACAGCGATCAGAATCGGCAATTGGGCGGGGGAGGCGCGGCGCTCAGTGAACGGCGAAGAAAACAGTTGGACGGAATGAGCGAAGTTCATCGAAGGTCTCTCCAGGGTGAAAAAGTGGGGGGGGGGTTGGTGAAAACTTGGTTTCTCGGGCTTAGAAGTTCTCGACGTCGTATTCGCCGGCGGCCCGGTTGAAACCGTGCAGGCGACTGACTTGCGAGACGGTGCGCTTGGGCCCGTCCCGATAAATGAAAAACATCCAGTCGAGGGTTTCAGCGATGGCTGTGCGCAGCGGGTCGTAGGGCACGCCCATGTTTGCCATCAGCAGCAGGTTCTCAAGGCGTGGCAGCGCCTTTGGTGCGCTGTTGGCGTGAATCGTCGCGGCTGAACCGGGGTGGCCCGTATTGGCAGCATCCAGCCAGTCATAGGCTTCCGGACCGCGCAACTCGCCCAGCACCACGCGCTTAGGCGCATAGCGCATGGCTGTGCGAACGGCCTTGCGAGGGGTCACACCTTGCTCGTCGTCGCACTCGATGAGCACGTGGTTCTCGCTGGTGATCTGCAGCTCATGCACGTTCTCGATGACGAACAGTCGTTCGTCGGCCGGCATCATCGAAAGCGCTGTGTTGAGCAGCGTGGTCTTGCCAGAAGCGGTTCCGCCCACGACCAAGAAGGTCTGGCGGGCAGCGATCGCGTCTGCGAGTAGGGTCGCGTAGCGCTCAGAGATCGTTCCTGAGGCGATGTATTCTTCGATCGTGAAGACGCGCGCAGCATGGCGGCGAATGCACATCGATGGGCCTTTGACTGCAACCGGCGGCAGGATCGCCTCAACCCGAAATCCCGGAAGCGGAGCCGACAGGATGCGGTTGTTCGACTTCTCGCCGACTTCCTTTGCGACCAGAGAGGCGATAAGCGTGATTGCGGTCTTGATCGTGCCCGCGCTCAGCTGAACTGGCACGCGGTGCTCCTTGCCTCGGCGCGAGATGAACACGTCATCTGGGCCGTTGACCATGATCTCGTTGACTTCCTCGTCCTCGAAGTACTTGCGAAGCGGGTGCAACGTGTCCTTGATCTGGGTCAGAACGCTGTGCTTGTAGCCGCCACGAGAGCTTGGTACTTCGGCACTAGGGGCAATTCCTGTTCTCATGCAGGAATTCTTGACGCGGAGAGGCCCCTTGCTGCCCCGGCCAACGACCCCGGAAAGGGGCGTAGACCGAGGTTTTCGCGATCACCTTCCGAAGATCGGCTGCGAGTTGGAAACCAGGATTGACAGTGGCAGCGCCACGAGCGCGGCCCATGCCGGTGCCAGCAAGGGCGAAAGGCTGAATGGAAGCACTAGGTAGAGCACGGGCAGCGCCACAACGGGGATAACCACCATGCCCGCCAACGTGAATGTGGCAGGGCGCAAGGCACCGAACTCGCTCATCTTCACGTTTCGCTGCATCAGCCCGTCGTAGACCGAGGCGATGAACATTGGCGAGAGAAACACCAGCCAGATGAGCACGATGGCCAGTCGCATGGCAACGATGTAGGACTGAAGCACCAAGCCTTGCATGTAGCTGTTGAACATGCTGCCCATGATCGCGCCACCCGGTCCTGCCACCTTCGCGCTCAGTTGGCGCTCAGCCTTCGTGAGCTTTGCGGTCTTGGCTGCGCCGGCAACCACTGCAAGCGGCGTACCTTCAAAGATCGAGTTGGCAAACCCCACCACCATGTCGGAAGCGCGCGATCCCATCGCCGCACGCGTCTGCTGGATCTCGCCGATGACAAAGCGCTCCATGCTATCGCCCGAGCGAAGCAAGGGGGATAGCAAGAAGCCGAGGATTGCGAGCAAGAACCAGAAGCCGAGATGCTGGGAGTTTTTCATCGGATTCGCGCAACATCAGCCGTTGGCCGCGTGTCGCAAGAGGTGACCGGTATCAGTGGGGTTTGCCAGACGCGTGACCATGTGGGTGCGAACGCCCGCGATGGTCCCTTCGCTGGGGGCGGGGCTTGTGAACTCAGCGCAAACCGTGTCGATGCACAAGCGTTTCGCCCAGGCGCCCAGTGGCTCAGCAAAGGGCGTCCAGCGGTGCGTGACGCCACTCAGATCAGTGCCCGAAATGGTCAGTCGCGCAACGTCTGCGGCATGCTCGGTCAACCCGAAAAGGTAGACCCCGACGATTCGGCCGAGGAAGGCTTCGCCATTGCTCACCGAGGCGTGCGAGCGCCGCAGCGCTTCGGCAATACACAGCGCCAGCAGAGAGCCGCCCGCCTTGTCGGGCCAGTGCGGGCCGATGTACTCAGCGAGCTTGCGCGTCGCTTCCTTCAAGTTGGGGTGATGCGCCCAGATGACTTCGGCAAACGACTCATGCGGGGTATCGCGAACGGCGGTCTTGATCCATTCGTCTTCGTCGGCTTCATGCAGTTCGCTCACCGGCCAGTACACCACCGAAGCGGTTCTCAGGTCTTTGGGAGCAATCCGTGCACGCGCGGCGTTCAGCGTGACGATCGTGGTCATGTCTTTCGATATCTCTTGTCTTCGACGATCACCGGAATCCGGCCCTTGACGAGCTCGCCGCGGTTGAAAAACCCGATGTAGTGCAAATCCTGCAAGCTGGGCAGCAACGAGCGCGGGAAGATCTCCTTGTCTTTCTCCGAGATCGACGTGCTTGAGTTTGCCGAGAATTCCAGCCCAACGTCCTCTGTCTTCGAGCCAATACCTGTCGATTGACCACGGACGGTGATGGTTGTCTCACCCAATTTCTCCGTGATCAGGGCCATCGTGTCCGGATCCTGGGTGGCGCCGACAATCATGTTGTTCATGTTGCCGATGAAGCGCTTGGCGCGCGCCGTGTTTCCCTGAAACTTGTCGACCAGGTCGCTGAACGTCTGCCCGAGCGCCCAGATGAAGAAGCCAGCGCCGCGTCCCTTGTTGGCCTGCTGGATGACGGGCGCGCAGACTGCGTCGCCCCATTCGTCAATGACCACGTGCACGCGGCGCGGCTCCTCCCCGGTGTCGGCAGCCGTCCCATGGTTGTAGATCTCTGCCGCCACCGCCGAAAGTTCCGCGAGCGCCATCGTAGAAATGGCCCTGCCCACCGACTCGTCGGCCAGTGTGTCCGTGCCGATATAGAGGATGTGGTTACCCTCGACAATGCGCTTGCCGTCCATGATGGGGCGCGTGTCGTTGATGTCGTCGTAATCGGGCGAGAGCAAACCTTTCAAGTCGTCAGTCGTGAGCTTCGTGAGCATCGGGGTGATGGAGACGATCATCTTGCCGAACCACTCGCGGTTGGCTTCAAGAATGGCGATGAGCCCTCGCAGTTCTTCCGGCTTGATCGGCAGGCCCCGCAGACGCGCCTCCTCTTCGTTCTCAGGCACCATCTCCTGGAACACCTTGATCATGGCCGCCAGTTCAGGCGAGGAGGTTTCGACTCCGCCCTTCTGGGGCTTTCCCCCGGCAGAGGCAAGTGCGTTGATCTGCTTCTCCAGCGCTTCATGCAAGTCCGGGCACTCGTCTTCGAAGAACTTCTTGAGCGCTTGGGTCGTGAGCGCTTCCACCGCGGTGCGGGACTCCATGGCGGTCTTGAGCGTGTAGATGGAAACCCGGCGACCAACGTACTTCATTGCGTTGGTGATCCGGTGCACGGCCATCCAGCAGAACTCTTTGAAGTTGTCGCTCTCTTGGCTGTCCAGCACCATCGTGATGCGCGAGGCCACCTGGGAAACGCGGTCCCAGTTCTTGATGAGGTCAAGGCGCACCGACTCGCTGGCGAACGCCGGGTGCAGCATCAGGAATCGTTCGGGCTTGCCTGACAGGATTGCAGCCTGGCGACAAATCTCGCGAAGGTCCTTGTCACCCTTGGGGTCGATCACGATCACGCAATCGCCGCGCATAGCAAGCTGGAAGATTACCAGCGCGGCCAAGCGCGTCTTGATGGCGCCCGTCGTCGCGATGATGGCGCAATGCCCCTTGAGCGAGTCGAAGGGCAGCACCACATCCTTCTCGCCCATGTCAAGGCCGTGGATCCAAGGCAGTCCTTTGGACTTGAGCGGATCGCGCTTGTCTCCACGCCACTTGAGCCACCAGGGGGGTGGGTAGACATCCACGAGGTCGCGCTTCATGATCTCGTACGCGCGCTGGGTATGCCGCGGTTCCCAGCGATAGCCCCAGCCAAGCCACAGATTGCTGCCCAGCTTGTGCATGGACTGCTGCAGTCTGGATGCTGGCATGACCACGGTGGGCTGGCCGAGCAGAGACATCTTGTACTTGAGCAGCTTGTTGGCCGCGAGGAAACGCATACCAGTCATGCTCAGCGCGAGCAGCGCGCAGGCCGCCAAGGCTGGCTTAGGCGCGTCAAGGGCGAAGGCAACGCCGATCATCCAGAGGCTGGCCACGCCCCACACGATTGCGGCGCGCGCCTCATAGACAGGGCGTAGGAGTTGTTCGAACCGCTTCTTTTCAGCCATTTCAGAGCCCCAACTTCTTCACCGCGAACCGCGACAGAACAATTGCTTCCTTGGGCTTGGAGCCTTCGGGTATCGCCACCTTGATGATCTTGAGGCCCGGTGTCGCTGGCGGGCTGTAAATCAGTCCTGCCGCAGCCATTTCACCGACCCATGCAGGCACATCGCGCACCAGCGTGGCCAGCGTCTCCACGGAGATCGCCGCACCGTTGTCTGTCATGCGCATTGACTTACTGCTCTGTCCACGGTCCTGCCAAGCCTTCATGACCTTGCCAAGCAGTTCGACGTGCAATCGCTTCTTTATGTCGCGCTGCACTTCTTGTGGCACGAGGTCGCTGTAACGGACTTCCGCTGCTTCGCGAATTGGCACAGGCCCTGCTGAGTCGCTCGGTTCTGACTCGATCACATGTTCTGACGGTTCTCCCCCTTGCGGCCGGCGCGACACGGGCTCCGGCTCCGGCTCTGCCTCGAGTGGCGCTGCTCCATGCTCGAGCTCGATACTCTGTTGCTGCTCTAGGACCGCGTCGGGCTTCGGTGAGCGGGATTCAACAGCCTTCGATTGGACGTGAGCCTTGGGCGTGGCGGCCGCTGCTTCGGCCTGCGCCTCCGCTGGCGCTAGAGGATCTGCTGCGACGACGCCCTGAAGCGTCTTCGGGGACTGCTCAGCGTATGCGTCCGGATCGAAGTCCTCCAGAACGGCCAGGGGGTTGCGCAGCTTGAAGGCGCTCAGGATCTCCCCTGAGTCGGCCACGACCTCGTGCATCCCCAGGTCCTCACCGTCTTGAGTCACGATTTGACAGGACTTGAGCAGTTCGGCGATCGTGGCGGCATTGGCTGGCCAGCCGCTATATCCCTGCTCTTTGCCAAAGCGTGCGATGTCCTCAATTGCCTGGGGCCACACGAGGTACAGACCGCTCTGGTCAGCTTTGACCTTGTCAGCGTTGAGCTTCCATCCCTCGGTCGCCAGCAGCGCACGGATTGCACCCACCAGGTACGGCCCCATGTGCGTGCCCACGGTCTGCCTGCCGAATGCCTGAGGACGGCGCGCTTCCTCGCGGCGCGAGATGCGCTCCCACATCGTGTGCACAACATCGCGGCAGTTGCCAGCCGTCGTTGGACTGCCAGAGCTGATCTCGTAGAGCGCCTTGACGAGTTCCGGCGAGCCGTCGTCAAGCCACTGCAGGTTCTGCGCACCAACTACCGTCGCAATGATCGAGGCAATGTGGCTGGACGGCCCAATCTCCTGTTCGATCTCGCTCGCGGCAGGCCAGGTGGCGAAGATCCGCTCAACGCTGTGGTCCACTGCCCAGCTGGTGAGGCTGCCAAAGTGACGTCGCCAAGTCTGGCCCTGCTCGCTGGTGACGACGATGTTGTCCAACGTCTTCCCCAGGGGGTAGAACATGCCCGCGAGGAAGCACACGTAGCGCCAGCGTCCTTCAAGTGCGTGGCGTCTCTCGACGGTCTCATTGCCCGTGAAGATTCGCCCATCACCGGCCTGGAAGCTGTAGAAGGCCATCTCAAGCGCCGCTCGGAACAGGCCCCCTTCGCCAGAGAACAGCGAACTTGCGGTCGCAGGAAGGACATTGACCTGCTCCGCCAGGCTCAACAGTGGCCCCTCAAAACGCAACGCGAAGACGTCGGGCTCGACCGCTGCATGCAGGCGCAACCGATTCATCAGTTCTTGGTTGGCCGCCAGGACACCGATGGCCGTTGCGATTGGGAGGCCGCGGTCGACTGGGGGGTAGGCAGGAGGTCGTGCCGCCTGGGCAGGATTGCCCTGCACCGGGTTGCCTGCGGGTTGCGATTGCGGCCTGGCACTGGGGGATGGCGCCGGCGCAATAAAACCAAGTTTTGAAAGCCACTTTTGGAGCATCCGGGTATTTTTCTTCCCGCAGCCTCCAAGGGGCGGTGACCTACACCCCCAAACCTGCCTGTAGTCGCCGGTTCATCGCTACAGATCAGCCGTACTTGATCTGCTTGTCGCGGGAGAGTCGATAGGCCGCCATGCGCGCTTCCATTTCACGCTCCACCTCAGGCACTCGCAGCTCCTGCGTGGCACATGCCGGGCAGTGTGCGGTGCCGTGCTGGCGACGCATCACAGGATGCTTCGTATTGCATGTGGAGCACTGGCGCACTTCTACGTCACCCGTCTTGACCGCCTCGATCAGAAGGTTGTAGGTCTCAAATGAGATGCGATGCTCGCCATTGGTGGCCGGCACATCCGCGCGGTACTTGGCATAGACCTCGATGCGCTTGTCCACTGCGCGCGCATAGTTGGTTTCAACCTCTGCATATTCGCCTGCGCCGCGCGAGCCGAAGTGCAGGGACAGGAGGTAGGCAGCTTCGAATCGCTCGGCCGCGGTTTCGAGGAACGTCTCGGAGTTCACCGACTTGCCCAGGCCACGAGGGCGGCTGACTTTGACGCCCCGCGCCTCCATGCGGCGGTTCATCTCCTCCTTCATCCGATGCTCATTGCAGTCCGTGCCCATGAGCTCACGGATCAGCTTGGTGCGGCTGGTGAGGTCCATCAGCACGTCAAAGCGATCGTCCCAAGCGGGATCTTCGAACAAGGCCTTACGGCTACCTGAATTGACGAGGGCGCGACCAGTGAAGTTGTCCATGATGATGACGGGAGGAATTGCAGGAATCTAGCGGGGGGTCAGTGAACGCTGTCTTTTGAACGCTTGGACACGCCCATATAGAGGGTGCGCTGCGCCACGGTCATCTCGCGCGCTGCTGCAACCGAGAAGAATTGATCCGAAGCGGCAGGGATCAATACGGCCGTTGGATTAGCCGCAACGTCCCACAGATCATGCGGCCCCATGCGCCCCAGAAAGTTGGCGTCCGACGCCGACATATCAAACTGAACACAGGCCTGCTCGGTGGAGGTACGAATGGCGTCCAGGCGCACCGAAAGCGCCATGAACGCCTCCTGGCGGTTGGCAGCTTCGAACTCGCCGGGCTGCACGCGCGCGGCCGATGCGGCGGGGCGCAAGCCGTCGTGCAGCGTCATCGTGAACAAGGGGGCCTTGGTGTCCGCGACTCGCAGCACCTCTTCCTCGCTTAGAACCGCGAGCAGGTCCAGCAGCCCCCGCTGACCTGGGAACCAGCGCGAGAGAACGCGCGGGTCGAACAGTTCGGTGCTGCGAGCGATCTTCCAGCGTCGAAACAGTGCCTTGTGGTTCTCTGCCAGGATGGAGCGCGTGTAATTCGGCAGCCTCCAGTCAATACGGACTTCCGACTCGCTATGTGCTGTAATCAATTGTAGGTACTCCCCGGGGCATCTTCTGGGCTTGTTAAATTAGGCGTCCCAACACTGTGGTTTTGGGCGCCGATAGAACGATGTCCTTTGTGAGGCCACCGGTCTTTCATCAAAGCACGGCTCCTCGCTAAGTCAAGCCCGCAATGTCCGCTATCGTCGCACTGGCCCAGCGCTTTAGGGCTCGGCTGCAACTTTCTCTTGACGAACTCGGGTTTTCCCCCGGGTTGCGTGATAGAAGTCGCACCTTGGCCTTTCAGCTCGGTATTCACGAGAGCTCTGCCAATGAGTTGCTGACCATGGGTCGCGACTCGCTGCCAGATCTCCCACTATTGGTGAAGATCAGCGACCTGACAGGCAAGCCCCTCGGCTGGTTTCTTGATCAGGACGGGGATAGTTTCCCCGCTGGCACCCGACTCGTCCACTCCATTGGCTCAGGAGAGGATCTCGCTTTCTCTCTTCCAGACGGGCTCGCCGGGATGTCGGTTGAGCCGAACGAGCAGCTGCTGTACCTGCGCGCCAGCGGCGACATGGGGTTCGGGGTCCAGGGCGGCGATTACATCCTCGCCGTGGAGGTCCCCGTCACGCCAATGAGCGTGACCAAAAACCAGGT